>Ga0302274_10003976_pt1 | contig 12967 bp, 8 predicted proteins | sample III_Bog_N2_1_FD_198755 | JGI IMG/M metagenome (GOLD analysis project Ga0302274, IMG submission 198755) | Peat permafrost microbial communities from Stordalen Mire near Abisko, Sweden - III_Bog_N2_1 | ecosystem: Environmental > Terrestrial > Soil > Wetlands > Peat | place: Sweden: Abisko...
AAAATTGGCAACAGTAATATTGGCGGTAATGGTTACTTTATTGCAAAATTTGACTCTTCAGGTAATGTAATTTGGGCAAAAGGTGCCAGTGGCGGAATACAATACGTTTCTACCTGTAGTGGTACTGCACTTACAACTGATGTTAACGGAAATGTAACCGTTATAGGCGGCTTTGTTGGCGATACTGTATCTTTTGGAGGAGTTAAATTAACAAACGATAGCAGTACCTATATTGATCAAATGTTCATTGTCAAGTACAACAGTTCAGGCACCGTTCTTTGGGCAAAAAGCGCAAACATAGGAACAGATGGTATTGGTGGTTTTAATGGCATTACAGACGGAGGAGCAAACTCCATTTCTACTGATACCCAGGGTGCTTTATATATTACCGGTGGCTTTTTCGGATCTTACATTACCTTTGGAAACATTACATTAAAAAATCATCAGTTAGGAAATTCTGATAATATGTTTATTGTAAAATACTCTCCTTCCGGCAATGTGGTTTGGGCAAAAAACGGAGCCGCTGATTATATAACAGAAGGGTTGGGTATTGCAAATGATGACAATGGACACCTGTATGTTACAGGCACATTTGACAGTCAAATACTTACTTTGGGAAATATTAGACTAACCGGTACTTCAGCTAATAATGTTTTCTTAGCAAAATATGATACGTCAGGCAATGCATTAGCCGGTATTAGTGCAGGTGGAAGTGGTTACGAAATCGATCGTGGCGTAGCGGTTCAAACTGATGGAGACGGAAATATTTACACCACTGGTATATATAGTGATGCACTTTCTTTCGGAAACAACCATCTTTCAACTGTTCCACAAGGTGTTTTTGTTGCTAAATTCAACAATACTTCCGGCATTCAGGGGTTGGGTACATTAAATTCAGCAATGAAAGTTTATCCTAATCCAACAGATAATTCAACCACGGTTGATTTTACTGCTAATGATAAATCCGTTAGTATAGCGGTGGTAAATATTTTAGGCCAACCCGTTTATTCAGGAATTATAACAGCATCTAATGGCAATAATTATCATGCGAATTTAAATTTATCAAGTTTACCTGCAGGAATATACGAATGTGTTATCCATACCTCATCACAAAACCTCACTCAGGAAATTTTTAAACAATAAAACCCCTAAAAATCTGGAATATGACACTCGATTTATTCGGGGTTTTTTTATTTTAACCTTTCTCAAACTTAAAATAGAATTTAAATAAAAGGCTAAATTTTTAGCTCAATGTTTTATAAATTCATCCTTCTTATCTAGTTTGTAACTCAACCATATTTAAATGAAAAAACCTGTACATTTTCTTATCTGTTTATGCATTCTATTTACTTCTCCGCTATTTTTAAAAGCAGGCAAGCCACCGGTTACTAAGTGGATGGTAAACAATCCTTTTGAGCAAAAAGTATTTATTGAAAATAAGGGGCAATACAGCTTACCAAACAACGTAACAATTGAACACATTGTTTTTGGATCGCGCAAGGATGGATTGAGTTATTATTTTACTGCTTCAGGTATATATATTGAACATGATGTACAAAACAGCCTTTCTGATAAAAATGCTTATACCTCACAACTACATCAAATTGATTTTATAGGTGCTAATTCATTAACAGAAATTATTGGCGCACAAGAAGTAAAACAGCATTATAATTTTAAACTAAAAGGCGCTACAACTATTACCGCAAACGCTTTCGAAAAAATCATTTACAAAAATTTGTATCCCGGTATTGATATGGAGTTTTATTTTCCGGAAAACAAGACAGGTTTTGAATATTCATTTATAGTACATGCAGGAGGTGATGTTTCAAAAATACAAATGCAATATCCTTTAAGTGACGGACTACAACTTAATACCAAAGGTAATATTACTATACCATCAGCATTTGGCAGTTTTGTTGACCATGCTCCTATTGCCACTCAAACCACCACACAAATTAATTGCTCTTTTAATTTACAAAACGGAGTAGTTCAATTTAAAGCAGGCAGTTATGATAAAACACAGGACATGATAATAGATCCGTGGACGGAGGTTCCGCAATTTCAGGGCAGTCAAAGCGGCCGTTTATATGATTTGGACTGGGATAATGCAGGTAACTGTTATGTATATGGAGGATCGGAGCACTATGCTCCCTATCCTTTTCTTCTTTCCAAATATGATAATACCGGTCAATTATTATGGACAACAGCCACCGATGATTTTTTGTATGGCGGTTTTGCAGTTGACAGAAGAACTCAATCAGTGTATGTAACACAAGGTGCTTATGCCGGCAATGGAGCAGAAATATATAAACTTAACCAGGCCGGTTCAATAATAGATACTTCAACCGGCAGTTTATACCTGATAGCAATATTTAGAATTGCATTCAGCAGCAAATATAATGAGCTTGTAGGAGCAGGTGGTAGCTATCCAAGCGGCCCTGCCGCCACTGCCATGTACATTGATACTAATTTAACAACATTAACACCTGTATATGTTTTAAATCCGGCAAACCCTTATCATTACATGTGGGGATTAACGTTAGATAATTATGGCAATTGTTATATGGCCACAGATTATTTCTGGCAGGATACCTCTTCATTCAATAACCAAATGTTTAAACTTCCGATGCCTTCTTTATCGCCAAATACATGGGAAGTAAGAGATGGTTATCAGATTAGTCTTTTTCAACCACAATATATAGACCCTCATAATAATGGCGAGGGATTAAACGGGATGACGGTAAGCGATACCACACTTTATACTTATGATAGTTATACTTTAAAAAAATGGGGCACTACTAATGGCAACTTAATTGCTACTTTAAACATTGATGGTGATACTACCCTATATAGCTATTGGGGCGGATTAACCTCAGATAATTGTAATGATATTTTTCTGGGTTCGCACGATACGATAAAACAATATAATAGCAGCCTTGCCTTAGTTACCAATATTGTAGAACCTGATTCTATTTATGATCTAAAACTGGGAAATAATAATATTCTTTATGTATGCGGGGCACAATTTGTAGCTGCCATTCAATTGAATCCGTTAATTACAACAGTGGTGTTAGACAGTGCTAAATTATGCGCCGGCGATTCTGCAACACTTATTCCAACAGGCGCTATTACATATAGCTGGTTCCCGCCTACAGGTTTGAGTTCAACAAACGGAGATACTGTAATAGCTAAACCCTCTGTAACAACTACTTATTCTATTGTTGGTATTGGACTGGTTGGATGCCCAGATACTGTTCATACCATTGTAAAGGTAGATTCGGTTCCCATAGTAAGCATATCAAGTGCATCTGCTGTTTGCCTCGGGCAAAGTATTTCATTATTAGCAAGCGGAGCCTCTACTTACCAATGGAGCCCATCGAATGAATTAAATACCACCGCCGGCGATAGCGTAATCGCCTCACCCAGTATAACCACAACCTATTCAGTTACCGGTTTTACCTCTGATGGTTGTATGGCAACAGCTACAACTGTAATAAATGTATTTGCTGCTTCTAATAAACCTACATTCACACAATCCGGTGATACACTTATTTCAAGTGCAAAACTTCACAACCAATGGTATCGTAATGATACGTTGCTTATAGGTGATACATCTCAAGACCTGATTATTAGTGTACTGGGTGAATATTGGGTAGCCGTAAATAATGTGGCAAATGGCTGCAGTACATCTTCTGATTCAATAAAAATAACTTCATTATCCGGTTTAGAACAATTATCGTCTATCAATCAACAATTATCAATTTATCCTAATCCGTTCAGCAATGAAGTATTTATCAAAATAAATTCGTCAGCACAAGATATACAAGATTGGGGCCTTCAAATTACGGATGTATTGGGAAGAAGTGTATTTAACCAATCATCATTAGGCTATAACAATGTGATTGACCTTGGAAAAATAATTTCGGGAATGTATTTTATAACTATAATAAATAAAATCGGCAGAGTAGTTTTTCCTTTGGTAAAGCAGGAATAGGCAAATGCTACTAAAACCCTCTCAAGTTTATCTGAAAAACTATTTCTTTTTGCCTTAAATTAATACCCCCTAACCTAAGCATTTATGCTTAATAATCTATAACTTTATGTTTGGCTCTTTTTTTAATTTAAACTGTTACCAAAGCATGAAAAAAAATATACATTTTTTTATCTGTTTTCTATTACTTCTTGTTTCCCCGTTACTTTTAAAAGCAGGTAAACCTCCAATTTATAAATGGACAGCCAATCATTTTTTTGAGCAAAAAGTATTTATTGAAAATAAGGGGCAGTATACTATACCAAACAAAGCAGTCTCAAACGATATTCTTTTTGGCGCCCAACAAGGCGGATTAAGTTATTATTTTACTACTACCGGTATATGGATAGAACGATATGTACCTGTTAAAAACAATTTAGCATCTGACAATAACGCAGGGCAGGCAAAATACAAACCTATTCAATATAGCTACATCAATGTATATCATAAAATTGATTTTATAGGCGCAAATTCTCTGCCGGACATTTCAGGTAATTCAGAGGTAAATCAATATTACAATTTTAAAATAAACGGTTCGGTAAATGTAAAAGCACATGCCTACAATAAAATTACCTATACCAACTTATACCCGGGTATTGATATGGAATTTTATTTCCCAAAAAACAAATCAGGGTTTGAATATGATTTCATTGTGCACCCCGGTGCAGATATATCGTTAATTAAAATACAATATCCGTTCAGTAAAGGTGTAATGTTAACTGTTGACGGCAACATGCATATTGTATCAACTTTCGGTGAGTTTATTGATCATGCACCTGTGGCCAGTTTACAAAGCAATGCCCAACCCGTTAATTGTTCATTCACTTTACAAAATAGAACGGTACAATTTAAAGTTGCGAACTACAATAAAAATGAAAGTTTACTTATTGACCCATGGACAGCTACGCCGGTATTTCCGGGAAGTGTAAGTGACCGTGCTTATGATATTGATTATGATGATGCCGGAAACTGTTACGTATATGGTGGTTCAGGACAATATTCTGAATTTCCTTTGTACATGATCAAATATGATAGCACTGGGACCTTGTTGTGGCAAACACAAATTAAAGATTATTACTCACAGGATTGGGGTACTGAATTGTATGGTGATTTTGTGGTCATAAAAAATACCCAATCTGTCTTTGTGAATCAAGGTGTCAATATTTTTAGCGGTGCAAAAGTTCTCAAACTCGATCAAGCTGGTGCACAGGTGGATTCATCAACAGGTGATATTGCTATGAATGCTTTATGGCGAATTGCCTATAGCGCTAAATATAATGAGCTGGTAGGTGTTGGGGGCAATTACCCTAATTACCCCTCTCCTACAGCTATGTATATTGATACCAATTTAATTACAGAAACTGTAGTTTATGTAAATAATCCGCCCAATCCCTATGAATATATGTGGGGTGTAACTCTTGATAATTCGGGTAACTGTTATATGGCGATAAGTGGCAGGTCAACAACAGATACTACGGGCGACGATTTGTTTAAAGTACCAATGCCCGCACTTTCGCCAAATACGTGGGAGGTAAATGATGGTTATGAGCTTACCGGTATTGGCGACCCACAATATATAGCTCATAATAATGGAAATGGTATTAACGGAATAACTGCTACCGGTTCTGATGTATATACCTGTGATAGCTACACCCTAAAAAAATGGAGCGGAGTAAATGGTACCCTGGTTAAAAGTGTGGCGGTTACACCTATTACTGCCCAATATATTTATTGGAGCGGTTTGGTATCTGATTCATGCGGAAATATTTTTGTGGGCTGCCATGATACCATTAAGCATTACGATACCAGTTTAAATTTGTTAAATTATTTTATTGCCCCGGATACCGTGTATGGTTTGGCTCTTGGAAACCACCATCTATACGCCTGTGGCGCCGATTTTGTTACTGCCTATAAATTAACCGGGCACTTGATAAACACGATTAATAATACTGATTCTGATACTACACTACATTATAAAATATGCTTAGGCAATTATATTGGGCTTAAGGCCGGCGGTGCAAATACTTATTCATGGTCACCATCTTATGGTTTAAATGCTACTACAGGTGATAGTGTTACAGCTGCTCCATCTCTAACTACAACCTATACCGTTATTTGCACAAATAGCTTGAACTGTCCCACATCTGGTAATGATACCTTTCATGTTGTGGTAACTGTTGATACATTGCCTTTACCAAAAATTACGGTGGTACCAACTTCGGCCACTATATGTTTCGGAAAAAGTATTTCATTAACTGCCAGCGGAGTAACCAATTATATCTGGAATCCCATTTTAGGGTTAAATAACAGTACCGCCGGTACTGTTATTGCCTCACCAGCTATATCAACCACTTATATAGTTAAAGGCATAGATAATAATGGGTGTTTTGATATTGGCCAATCAGTAATAATTGTTGATACACTACCACAGGTAAGTGTATACTCTAGTTCCTTTTACATATGTATCGGCCAACCAGATACATTACTTGCCAGCGGACAACCCTCTTATCAATGGAGCCCATCCATCGGATTAAATTCTACTACAGGCGATAGTGTAATTGCTTCTCCTACTATATCAACTTTATACCAGGTTAATGTTACAGGCCATAATGGTTGCAGAGATTCTGCCCAGGTGGAAGTGTATGTTGAACCAAAACCTGATGTAATTATTTCTCCTTCTTCACCATCGGTGTGTCCTGGAGATAGTATTACATTAGCTTTAAGCGGAGGAAGAACTTATCAATGGAACCCAACTATCGGCTTAGATAGTATTGCAACCGATACTGTAATTGCATCGCCATCTAATTCTACTACCTACACAATTATCGCAACGGGTAGATTCGGCTGTTTAGATACAGTGCAAACTGTAGTTACCGTTGGGCTACCCAAAGTAATTATATCACCCGCTACACCTGCATTTTGTTTCGGACAAAGTATTTCATTATCTGCCACCGGGGCAAATACCTACCAATGGAGCCCATCAACCGGATTGAATGATACAATAGGCGATTCAATAATCGCAAATCCTACAATTACAACGACCTACACCATTATAGGCAAAAATGGTTGTTCTGATACGGTTACAACAGTTGTTACCGTTGATTCAATACCTTACGTAACAATACCCGGCGGCTCATTTTCTATTTGTCTTGGACAAAGTACTCCTTTACAAGCTGCCGGGGCAAATACCTATCAATGGAGCCCCTCAAATAGCTTAAATACAACCACCGGTGATACTGTTACCGCTACACCAACGGTAGCTACAACCTATACTGTAATAGGTACCGATGGTAATGGCTGTTCATCATCAGCCACTGCAACAATCGGAATTACATTACCTCCTAATGTACCAAGCATTACAATAAACCATGATACCTTGACTTCAAGCGCTACCAGCCATCTTCAGTGGTACAGAAATGATTCAGCAATTAACGGAGCAACCACTGCAACTTATATAGCTAAAATTAATGGATGGTATGAGGTGTTAGTGGTTAACCCTGCAAATGGGTGTAGCAGTGCATCAGATTCAGTTTATGTTAACTTAACAGGTATTGGTCAACTAAACCTGCTTAATTACGTGCGTGTGTTTCCCAATCCGTTTAGCAGCGAGGTATCCATTAACATCAGTTCATCAATAGATAATATTAAAGACTGGTCATTGGATATAACAGACGTTTTGGGAAGAACTATTTATGCAAATACTTCCCTAAACCATGACAACACTATTGATTTAACAAAGATGCCTACGGGTATGTATTTTGTTACCATCAATACCAAAACATCAAAAGCCATCTTCCCAATAGTGCGGCAAGAGTAATAAAATAATAAAGCAGGATAGTATATAAATACTATCCTGCTTTATTTATTGAAAGGGAATCTTAACTCAGTAAGTTGTTATACGTCATCTCTATTTCAGTAAGTAAAGTTGAATCCTTTGGAGACAATGTCGTAGAAAATAAATTATGTGCCGAAGTTTTAGATACACATATCAATTCAGATATCTCCTCAAAGGTTAAATGAAGCACCATTCTTGATAAGTGAACAAATATTTTCTTTTCGCGAACAAAAAAATTATCACCAAGTTGTTCAAGCAACCTATTTTGCAGGTCCAACCGTGTGGCATCTGTGTGCAATAATATCGCTTCAAATAGTGTTTTAACTTTTTCAGTATGATTAACCCAGGCAACCCTTTTTGAGGTCAAGTCTACTCCAAATGGAATGAATACGTTCATATAAAGATCTGTTTAACCTATATTACGAATATCGCGTCTGCCAGAGTCATGTTTTGTGATATAACTAACCGGTGTAAATTCATTATCTGACAAATATTTTAAAAATTCTCTTTCAACATTATCATAACTAACACGATAAGCACCATTTTTTATATAAAAATCTTTAGCACGCCTTTCTGCCATAAGAATAGAAGAATGATCTCTTCCACCTAAATGGGTTCCAATTAGTTTTAAAGGGAAATCAAATTTCAAACGTAAAATGCTTGTAAATGCACCCCGTGCTTTTGGCAAGGGCATATACCGGCCCTCGCTTTTAAGCTCCTCCCTGGTAACATTAAATTCCTGGCAAATAAATGTTTCTAAAGCGCTTAAAATTTGTTCACCCTTTTCAGTAAGAGCTACAGTAACAGTGAAAAGAGATTTTCCATTTTCTTTTTCAAGGGAGGCTGCCGGCTTAACTGATGATTTTGTGAGTATCGGCCTAATCCTTGAACCTGTCACTCTTAATAAGTTCAATTTGTCATTAAATTTATTTTCAGTGGGTCTCATAAATCAAATTTTTAAATTGTTAACTCCATTAATTTTCAATAGAAGCGCTTATTTTATAAGTAGTTAAAGTATTATTTTCTGCAATGTCTGCCCATTCTCCATTTCTCAAAACAACCATATTGCCGTTCTTAGTACTTACAGTACCATCATCTCTTACAGTAGTGCCGTTATCTAATATGGTATTATTTTCAATTTTCATTACTTTCCACATTCTTCCGCTTTTCATTAGCACATTGGCTGTAGCCTTTTCATTCATCCCTACCATATGGCCATCTAAATTCATGCAATCATTATCATTTAAGGTAATAGTTCTGCCATCTTGCATTTGCACGGTACCATCCGTTAATAGTTTTATGCCGTTTTTCATTGTCATTGTACTATCCATACGTTTTACCAACCACATTTTACCGTCTTTCATCATTATCAATTCTTTTACCGGAGGTTCCATTTTAAGTTGGGCAAAAGAATTCGTTGCACAGGCAACAGCGATAAAAAATATTACTAAGGGTTTCACAAGCGTTGAGTTTAAAAGTTAAAGAAGTATAATTATAGACTCATGCAAATGCTTAGCTTTTAATTAAGAAAAGAGAGCAATTAATATTATGCTTATAAACCATTTTATTTTACTTAAAATCGAGATATAACTCTGCTCTAACCGGGTCAGTAGTAAGCGGACTAAATGTTATAAATGCCATCATTTCGTTAGCATTACTGTTCTTAGTTATTGCCAATAATTTACTAAACTGCTTGCCAACTTTACTTAAATGAACTTTTTTAAATGTCTTGGGTTTCATAATTAGTTATATTTAGCGCGTTAAAATTTAATTTAGTTTCTGTTATTTTAGCTTTGCTCATAATTCGATAATGCTAAATTACATGCGAACTGACACCAAAAGTGCTAAAGTTAACAAGCGTGCATTTCGGCTTTGTATCTGTGTAATCCTGTAAAATCAAGAGTTATAATCATTTTCTTCTATATTAGAGGCATATATCAGAATTAGACGTGATGTATTCACAGTTATGAACTAAACAATCACGCTGGTTGAATAAACAGGAACATCTGCCAAAAAAGTCCTTTCTTATGTCTTCTACTCAAATTAAACGCAGCATGATTTTTCAATTAATCAAAAGAGATAACCTCATCACAGTATTTTTCATACTCTTTTCTATTTTCGGAATTATTTCAAATACAAATGGTCAGTCTTATACCAGGGAAGACTCAGAAAAAGTGGCAGGGTTGATTCAGATGGCATCGGATAGTATTCGCTCAAATCCTAATAAATCACTACTCTTATCTGAAGAAGCTGTACAAATTTCGCGCGATGTAAACTACGTTCAGGGTATTGCTTTAGGGCTTAATGTTGCAGGTACTGCCAGCAGAGAATTGGGACATATTAATAAGGCTTTAACTTATTTTCAGGATGCTATTAAAGTTTCAGAACAAAATGATTTTAAAAAGGGTGAAGCTGATGCTCTTAATGGATTAAGTAGAACATATGGCGAATCGGGAGATTATCAAAAAGCCATCGAAAATCACACTCTGTCACTTAAAATTCAGGAATCAATGCATGATACGGCAGGTATGGCGGAATCATATAATGATATTGCTACTTCACTTACTAACATGCAATTTTATGATGAGGCGAATAAATACTATTTCATGGCCATCGCTTTATACAAAACACTTCATAACCCTTTAAATGTTGCAGTAAAATACAGCAACATTGCTTCAGATTACATTGGTGAGAAGAAGTATCAATTGGCATTTAATTACCTGTATCAATCTATTCGCATTTGCGATAGTTTACACGATAATTCTAACCTATACAGCATCTTTTATACACTGGGTATCTGTTATGATAAAGTAGGCAGAGAAGACTCGGCATTAAATTATTATACCAAAGCATTCAATGCCTCAAAACAAGTTGACAATGTCGCTTCTGAAGTAAGTATACTAAATAATATAGGTGACATCTATTTCAATCATAATAGATATGATGATGCTGAGAAATATTATAAAGATGGTTTTACGTTGGCTTCTAAAATATCAAGCATCGGTGCCATCCGTCATGCAAGTTTAAATCTATCTTACATTTATGCGCAAAAAAATGATTTTAAAGATGCTTACCAATACCACCTGCAGGCATCAACCGCAACAGACTCGTTGATGAATGATGAAAAAATAAAGGCTTCTGCCGAACTTAAAACCGCTGAGTTAATAACCAAGTTTGAGACCAGTGTGGCTGAAGAAAAAAACCAGGTTTTACAACGCGAAAATGACTTGCAAAAACTCAGGCTTCGACAAAAAAATTCATTAATGGCCGGCACTGCTGTTTTAGCTGTTTTACTCATCTTTTTCTCTTTCATTTTAATAAGGCAAAATAAATTGAGTACCCGGCAAAAAAGCCTTGAACTCGAGCAAAAGCAACTTCGTGCACAAATGAAACCGCATTTTATTTTTAATTGCCTCAACTCCATACAGCATTTTATGGCTCATAACGATATTATTAATGCCAATAAATATTTAACAGAATTCTCAACGTTGATGAGAAAAACACTTGATAACTCAAGCGGTAGTACCATAAGTCTGCAGAATGAAATGGACTACCTGGAGAATTATCTTCAACTTGAAAGTATGCGTTTTGAGAATACATTTAGCTATGAATTAAGCTGCGATACTGATATAGATACCAATGCCGTGGAAATTCCAACCATGATCATACAAACATTTGCCGAAAACTCTATTAATCATGGATTACAATATCTTAAAAACAAAGCTGGAAAGCTAAAAATAGATTTTTATAAAGAAGACAAAAATCTTGTTTGCGAAATAGATGATAATGGTATTGGGAGAGAACAATCGCAGAAATTGAGATCGCCGTTTTCCAAGCACCAATCGCGTGGTATGGAATTGACTCAACAGCGCCTTGCCTTGATAGGTAAAACTAATCGTGCGCATTATAAGTTAGAAGTAATAGATAAAGTGAATGAGCAACAGGAGTCCGATGGCACTAAAGTAATAATACAATTTCCACTAGAAATATGATTACCGCAGTTATTATTGATGATGAACAAAAAAGTGTTTCAACACTAAAAAAATTTCTGGCCGATTATTGTCCGGAGATAAAAGTTTTAGGTACTGCCGATAGTGCAAAAACCGGCTTATTACTTATTACTACCAACAAGCCTCAACTGGTTTTTTTAGATGTAGAAATGCCTTATGGCAGCGGCTTAGATCTTTTGGAGTCACTTCCATCAATAGAATTTGAAACCATTTTTATCACAGCCTTTAATCAATATGCCATAAATGCCTTTCGTTTTGCAGCTGTAGATTTTTTGCTAAAACCCGTTAATATTACCCAGCTAAAAGAAGCAGTAACCCGTGCAATAGTGCGTATTAATGAAAAATCTTCAGTAAAAAACTATCAGCTACTATTACAAAATTTAAAAGAGCAGGATGCAGGTGAGCAAAAGATAGTACTTACTGACAGTAAGGGCCAGCATTTTATTAAACTTAATGATATTATTTATTGCATTGCCGATGGCAGTTACACCCATGTTTACCTTATTAATTCAAAATCTTTTCTCTCCTCCAGAAACCTAAAAGAGTTTGAAGATATGTTGCCTAAAACGGTTTTTTGCCGTATTCATCACGGGCATATTGTAAACATTTTACACATTTCAAAAGTAGTTAAAGGCAGAGGTGGTAATGTTATTATGCGCGATGGCAGAGAACTGGAAATTGCCGTAAGAAGGAAAGACGACTTTTTAAAGCTCATCAAAAAATAACCCCTTTAAGTAGTTTGATGGTTAACTTACAATTTAATAAATTGCACAACTATGAATATAGCTGCAACCAAAGTTTTGCGCTTACACCAAATCCGTAACCAATATGGCAATGTCTCTCTAAAAGAGAAATTATATCTATTAGAAAAACTAAGCAACCAGGTAATTAAAGGAAAAGGGGCATTAAAACTATATTACGAAACACTGCTTTTTCTTATAGCCTATCCCGATAATAAAGCGATCATAGAAAAAGCATCTTCATCTTTAAATTCTTTGGGGTTATACCTAAAAAGTCATGAAGGTATAGCATGGAGTTTATTTAACTCCGGTATAACATGTACACAATTATGTGCAGCCTTTAGCTTTGAAA
>Ga0302274_10003977_pt1 | contig 12966 bp, 12 predicted proteins | sample III_Bog_N2_1_FD_198755 | JGI IMG/M metagenome (GOLD analysis project Ga0302274, IMG submission 198755) | Peat permafrost microbial communities from Stordalen Mire near Abisko, Sweden - III_Bog_N2_1 | ecosystem: Environmental > Terrestrial > Soil > Wetlands > Peat | place: Sweden: Abisko...
GGATACGGAACGCTTTTCAGCTTTAATACAACTACTGACAAAGACAGCGTATTGGGCGGAACTTTTGGATATGCCTTTCCGGGTGAAGCGCCTAATGGTTCTCTGGTTTTTGATAGTATTAATAATCTATACTATGGGATGACAGAACAAGGAGGAACTGATGAAACCGGAACCATTTTTAGCTTTGACCCTAATACAAATAAAGACACCGTTTTATACAATTTAGCCGGTGCACCAACAGATGGCAGCGGCCCATCAGGCGACCTGACTTATGATGCTGACACCAAATTATTTTATGGATTGACAGAATATGGGGGTACATACGGTTACGGTACTATTATAAGCTTTGACCCTTCAAACAATACTGAAAATGTACTGTGGAGTTTTGGAAACGGTAAAGACGGAAAAAATCCTTATGCTTCATTTGTTTACGATGCCACTACTAAATTATTGTATGGATTGACAGAAGAGGGTGGAACGAGTAACTATGGTACTATTATCACCTTCGATCCTTCAAGCAATACTGAAAGCGTGGTATGGAGTTTTGGGAGTGGATATGATGGAAAATATCCTTACGGCTCATTTGTATATGCCGCCAATACCGGGTTGTATTATGCTATGACTGATGAAGGCGGCCTGGATAATTTGGGAGCAATTATCAGCTTCGATCCATCTGACAATTCTGAAAACAGAGAGTGGGATTTTGGAAGTGCCAGTGTAACAGACGGCGCCTACCCATGGGGCGACCTTATGTATTATGCCCCAACGGGAATGCTTTATGGATTGACCAGTCAGGGCGGAGCCAATGGCAATGAGGGAGCCATTATAAGTTATGACCCTATAGCCCAAACAGACAGTGTATTGTATAGTTATGGACATGGCGTAGATGACGGGGAAGGCCCTTATGGCGCTTTGGTGCTTAAAACTAACCTTACAGGAATAAATACCATTAATAAGCAAAAAATATCTGTTGCTATTTATCCCAATCCTAATAACGGCAATTTTTCCATTCATCTACCACAAATAAAACAAGCCACTGAACTGGAAATTTTTAATGTGCTGGGTGAGGAAGTTTTAGTGACAGAATTAAATTCGACCTCCACTTCAATAAATTTGGGCGAACGAGCAGCAGGGGTTTATTTATACAGGGTTTTAAATGAGCAGGGAGGATTAGTTGGAGAGGGGAAGCTTATGGTGCAGTAAATTGTCTTCTTCAAAAAAACTATGGCTAATAAGCAACCAAATATTAATAAAGATGAGCCTATAAAAGAAAATGCAAGCGACCATCTTGCCAACGAACGCACTTTACTTGCCTGGGTGCGAACAGCTATTGGTATAATGGCATTTGGGTTTGTTGTTGTAAAATTTTCTCTTTTTCTCCGAAGGCTGTCAATGCTAATGGGAAAAGATATTGGCGACCGTTCACATGGCTATTCAGATATTATAGGTATCATCATCGTAGCAACAGGTGCAATTACTTTATTATTAGCTCTTTTACGGTTTCAAAAGATCAAAGGCGAAATTATCAGAGGTGAATACCACAGTGCATCAGGTACCTTAATTGGTTTGGTTTCATTTATAATAGTGATAAGTTTAACCCTTATAATTTATTTAATTACTACCATGTAGTATTTAAACTTTCTGTTAAATGCTTTTCAAAAGGAGTTCGTGATCCGCAAAGCGGATTGAAAAAGGAGGAGAATAATTGCTTATTCAAATAATTACTTAAAGACTACCGTTGCTACCTGTACTATACAATAACAACTCTTCCTTTTCCGCCACAATTTTTTTCTCAAAATGCAAACCCAGTTTTTCTAATAGGCGAATTGAATTAGTATTTTCCTGAAGTGTTGTAGCAACAATGGCAGGCATTTTTAAATCATTAAGTGCGTACGTTAAAACGTCTTTAGCGGCTTCAAAGGCATAGCCTTTATTGGTGTATTGAGGCAGAAATGCAAAACCTATATCGTAGTGGTCTAAATAATCTCTTTTTATAAAGGATATTATTCCTAAAGGTGTATTGACAAGTTTTAATTTTACTACCAAATAGGTAATACTTGGGTTTAAGAGTAGTTTTTGAATATACTTTTCGGCATCTTCAATGGTTTTAACATTTCGCTCACCTATAAATTTAATCCAGCCGGGGGTATTTACTAATTCGCGAATAAATGAGGCATCAGTTAATGTTACTTTAGTTAATACTAATCGTTCAGTTTCAAAAGTGTCTTTTATATCTACAGTTGGTATCAAGCAGTTAAGTTGCGTTTATTCACTCAACAAAGTAAAAATATTATTGCAGAAAAGGAATTGTAAGCATGCGATTACTTTGACAAGTTGTTAAGTTAAGTTGTATAGAGAGAAGTCTATCGTGCTACATTGAATATTGACAAGTTTGGGAAAGTTGCTTCACCTCTACCCCCTTAAAATTGCTATCCCATATTGATTTAACAGAACTACCACTTTAATACTTTTGTGTTGTGATAGTTCTATGATGTTGTTTTACCTCATCTACCTACTTTATCCATTGAAGAAAATGAGAAAAGGGAATGAAATAAAAGTTCTTGTCACGTTTTTATAATTAGTTGATTATAAGCATTTTAATAGTTATTTTTGACAAGAACTTGATAAAAATGGCACTCTTTTAGCTCAAATACCATTATTCAAAACCTGCATCTTATAAACATTTCAAAAAAATGCCTATCTTTGCGGCTGCAATTGTTAATTGTTCTTATTGAGACGAGTTTTTCAATGTCATTTACAAGCCACTACCGGCGTAGAAGCTTGCCTAAAAATGGTTGTGAAATTCTACTCACCCAGCTAACAGGCAAACTTTTTTAACATTTAAATTTTAAACATGAATGCATTCGAGGCCCTTGGCCTTAACCCCGTTATTGTCAAAGCCATCACAGCATTAGGCTTTGAAACCCCTACACCTGTACAGGAAAAAGTGTTACCGCTTTTACTTGAATCAGACACCGACCTGGTAGCGCTTGCGCAAACCGGCACCGGTAAAACAGCCTCTTTTGGCTTGCCCCTGGCCATGCGAATTGATTTTACATCAAAAGCTACACAGGCGCTTATACTTTGCCCCACACGTGAGTTGTGTATGCAAATAGCCAAAGACCTGAAGAGTTATATGACCTATATGTCAGGCGTAAATATTGTGCCCGTTTATGGCGGCGCCAGTATTAACGGCCAGATAACCGATATAAAACGCGGCGCACAAATTATTGTAGCTACTCCCGGCCGTATGGTTGATTTGATCAACCGCAAACGTGTAGACCTTTCAAAAGTTAAGTACGCTATTTTAGATGAAGCCGATGAAATGCTTAATATGGGTTTTAAAGAAGACCTGGATATGATCTTATCTCAAACCCCTGATACTAAAAATGTTTGGTTGTTTTCTGCTACCATGCCTAATGAGGTATCGCGTATTGCAAAAAAATACATGGACAACCCTAAGGAGATTACTGTAGGCAACCGCAACCAGGGCAATGACAACATACAGCATATTTATTATGTAGTACATGCGCGCGACAAGTACAGCGCCCTGAAACGTATAGCAGATTATAACCCTGATATATTTGCGATAGTATTTTGCCGCACCAAAATTGAAACACAGCAAGTGGCTGATATGCTTATAAAGGATGGCTATAATGCTGATGCTTTGCATGGCGACTTATCGCAAGCACAACGCGACAGCGTTATGAAGCGCTACCGCAGCCGCGCTTTGCAAATGCTGGTAGCTACTGATGTAGCAGGACGTGGTATTGATGTGAATGACGTGACACACGTTATTAATTACAACTTACCCGATGAATTGGAAAACTACACCCACCGCAGCGGACGTACAGCAAGGGCAGGAAAAACAGGTGTATCAATAGTATTGGTGAACATGAGAGAAGTTGGCCTGATCAAAACGCTTGAACGTATGATACAAAAGAAGTTTAAGCGGGGGGAAGTACCAACCGGTTTCCAGGTTTGCGAAAAACAGTTGTTCCATTTGGTTAAAAAACTACATGACATAGAAGTGAATGAAGATGCCATTGTAGACTATATGCCTAAAATAAATGAAGAACTGAAAGAATTAAGCAAAGAGGATATTATAAAACGCTTTGTATCTGTAGAGTTTAACCGTTTTGCAGAATATTATAAAAAGGCGCCGGATTTGAACACAACATCGCATGAAGACAGAGGCGCAAGAGGAGAAAGAGGAGAAGAACGCGGCCCCAGAGGCGGCAATGGCGTTAAGCTATTTGTAAACCTTGGCAGACGTGATAAACTGGATAAGATGGAGCTGATAGATTATATAAGCCGCACTGCCAACGTTGAGAAGAGTAAAATAACTTATGCTAATGTGCAGAACAGCTTTTCGTTTATTGAAGTTAGCCCTGAATTAGTGGATACAGTATTAGCCGGAATGAAAGACCAACGCTATGGCGCTTTCCCGGTTCGTTTAGAAATAAGTGAAGAGAAAAGAGGCGACCGTGGCGACAGAGAAGAGCGGAGTGAATCATCCTCACGTTTCAGAGGCGGAAGAGAAGGCGGTGACAGAGGTGGTTACAAAGGTAAAAAAGACCGTGACCGTGGCGGCGATAGCAGAGGCAGTGGCGGATATAAGAAGTTCTCGCGCTCACCCAGGTAATAGTAACCCTATTCGTTTTAACATAGCCCTTTAACGGGAATGTTATATGAATAATTGCTTACGTTTTGGTGATATAAAACAAAACGAAAATAAAGGCAACGTAGGCGACTAGTAAGAGGATAGTTTTTGCTTGCATAGCTTATTTTTAGTTAGTTAAAAGTAACTTCAATAAGCGAATATGCAATATATGCTATACACAAGCCTTTGGTTATTGTGTACTTATAAGTGTGCAGTTTGGGTTAATAAGTGAGTAAAACTTAGTTACTGAACATCTGTTTGCGGTCTTCGAGGCTTTGAATATATTTTAAACCTTCATCAGTAAGTGGCTGAATGTAGAGTTTTCCATCCATAGTATACTTTACCACGGTGCATCCCTTTTTAAGGCTAAATTGCATGGGTAATGAATCGCTGCCTATAACAAAGGTAAGTGTCCCTTCAAAAGTGCAGTTACCTGATGCAGTGGTAGAATCTGAAATATAATTCATCCACTGTTGAATCTTGTCTTGGTCATTGTTAGCATATTGCAATTGTGGCTCATTGCCGCTGTATATCATTACTTCCACCTTTTCTGCATCGTGTATATATTGTTTAACCTTGCTGCGTTTGGTACAGGAGGATAAGAGTATAACAACAACTGCTAAAATGTAAAGTTGTTTGTAGTTCATAGTTCTATTATTTATAAAAAATAAGAGGGGTTATTAACCCCTCTCCATAAACGATATAAGTTGCAAATAAATTGCAGTTAGTTCATTACACAATCAGCATCGCCCATAATACCTGATAAGGCGTTCCATAAAGCCTGGCAGGCATTTTCGCAAGCCTCAACAGCCTGATGACGTTCTGCAGTTGATAGTTGTTGCATTTTATCAAATAAGATTTCAGCTTCTTGCACATCATCAACGTGTATTACAAAATATTTATCATCGGCACTGAGGTTAGAGTAATATTTTCTCAACCCTTCTAGTTTAGAGGTGGTGGTATGTGGCTGCTGCGCTTCAAAAGCATATAAAGCACCAAGTGAGGTGGCTTTCGTATTGCTGTAATGTTTGCTTAAATCAACAAGATGTTTTACTTCAGGTACAGTAGAATCTATAGAATTAACCCCTATGCTCTTAGCAAAATCCTGCCACAAGCCAAAGTGCATTTGTTCTTCAGCAGCAATAGCTTCATTGCCGGCAGTGCGCCATTGGTCGGCAATACAATTAATGTAGGTACCGTATTCACCGGCATAGGTTTTTAGTTTTTCAGCAGGTAAAGTGCCTTCACTCCAGGCCTTGTAAAAGGGATGGTTAAGTAAATTCCATTTGTTAATAATGTCGTTAAGTTGCAGTTGTAAGTTTTCCATACGAAATAATATTTACTGCAAATGTAAAAAACGCTTTTGGAACTTTTTTCTATTAAATATAATTATCATGATTATTAATATGTCGATGATCCCACCGTTTTTGACATATTTATATACAATATTAAAACTATATTAAAATTAGTTTGTATTTTTCTCGTAATTTCGCACCCTTATTAAGCATTTTTTAACTAAATCGTAAACTTAACCCCCATGTACGATCTAAGAGTACCTTTCCGTGTTCAATACCTAAAAAAGGAGATTGAAATTTATCAAGGTGTTTACCCCCCTATCCGGGAACAATTAGAGCAGCTTTACAAACATTTTGTCCCTATGATGGGACGTGTTGATGGCCTTATAAATGACTATGTTAAAAATTTACAGGCCAGCGGCAAAGAAATTAACCTTGGCGCTCAGTATCACTTACAGCTTATGCTTATTAAAGGTGAACTTTTGGCTATGGAACATTTCTATAAAAAAGTAGAGCAGCAGTTTATTCTTGTAGACAATTTTATACCTGCTTTTCCAAGAAAGATAGATGCTTGTAAAGGTATAGGTGAAGGCGAATACATTAGCGATAAGCTTGGCGCATTATCTACAGAATGGAACGCGCTAAAAGTATCCATTAATAATTTTAATGGTGCTATATATCGTTTAAAAATAACCCGTCAGTTAATAGACGATGAGTTCGCCCTTATAGCTAAGATGGCTCAATAGTTCCGTCTTAACTAATAGGAAGACAAGAAATAACGTTATGAAGCAACGCTAAGAACGTCTTTATAGGTAAGAGCCATGCTTTGCAAAACCTGCTCCAGTTCTGCCAATGTTTCAAACGTTACTAACTGCTCGCGGTAAGCTTTTACACCCGGCAACCCACGAAAGTAATTAGCATAATGGCGACGCATTTCCAATATGCCTAATTTGGGCCCTTTCCACTCTATAGATTTGTGTAAATGGATTCGGCAAACTTTTATACGCTCTTCAATATCAGGCTCAGGTAAATGCTGCCCGGTTTTTATAAAGTGTTTTATATCGTTAAATATCCAGGGGTAGCCAATAGCGGCCCTGCCTATCATTACTCCATCAACACCAAATGTGTTACGCACGTATATAGCTGTTTCGGCTGAATCAATATCACCATTAGCAAATACCGGTATTTTAATACGTTGGTTATTCTTTACTCCACCTATTAGGGTCCAATCGGCATGGCCCTTATACATTTGTTCGCGGGTACGGCCATGTATGGTTATGGCTGCAATGCCCACATCCTGTAAGCGTTCGGCCACGTCAATCACATTTTTTGACTTTTCATCCCAACCCAAACGTGTTTTTATGGTTACCGGTAAGTGGGCCCTCTTTACAATTTCAGCCGTCATGCTCACCATTTTGGGCACATCTTTTAAAATACCTGCACCTGCACCACGACAAGCTACATTTTTGACCGGGCACCCAAAGTTTATATCAATCAGGTCAGGTTTTGCTTCCTCAATAATGTCAACACATTGTACCATGGTATCTATCTCACCACCAAAGAATTGTATACCAATGGGGCGCTCTTCATTGCTAATATCCAGTTTCATCATGCTCTTACGGGCATGGCGTATCAGGCCCTCTGATGAAATGAACTCAGTATACATCATATCAGCTCCATTTAGCTTGCACACTGTTCTAAAGGGCGGGTCACTCACGTCCTCCATGGGGGCAAGCAGCAACGGAAAGTCGCCTAGTTGTATGTTACCTATTTTTACCAAGTATATAAGAAAATGGCTGTAAATTTACGACAATTCTAAAAAGTATGGAAAAATACCCCCCTTTGGTCAATATTCGTCATCCTTTCTTGCAATTAGTAATTGCTATATTATTGATCGTTCCATTTTACTTTTTGGTAATGATGGTTGGCGTTGGCTTAATTGGACCGTTATTTCATATAAACGCTATGGATTTTATAACAGCCCTTAATGATAATACTGACGCATTAAAAGGCACACCTGCATTTATATCTGCTCTTAAATTTTTACAAGGCATATCCGAAATGGTTTTTTTAGCTCCCGCCTTAGTATTTGCTTTAATGATGGGCCCGAAGAACAATTTCCTTAAACTAAATAGAAGCACCTATCTGATTCCTGTACTTCTTGCCTTAGCTATTCTTATTACAGCACAACCCATTGTAGCTTATTTGCAAGATTTAAATGAAAACATGCAGCTCCCTGCCTACATGCACGGCATTATGAACTGGATGAGGGACGCCCAAAATAAGGCCGATGCCATAAGTGAGATACTTCTTAAGATGCCCGATTTAAAATCGCTTATAATTAATATTGTAATTGTAGCTGCCATACCTGCTTTTTGTGAAGAAGCCTTTTTTAGAGGAACCATACAACAGATTTTAGGCAAATGGATACAAAACAAACATGTTGTAGTCTGGACCACCGCTATAATCTTTAGCGCCGTACACGGTGAGTTTTTCGGATTTGTTCCCCGCATGGTATTGGGCGCTGTACTAGGATATTTATTTTTATGGAGCGGTAATCTTTGGTATTCAATAATTGGGCACATGACCAATAATGGGCTGGGTGTAATTGTATCTTATCTTTACCAAGCAAAGATCATTTCTTATAATCCTGATAGTAATGATACAGGGCCAATGTGGCTTACCGTTAGTGCTACTATTTTAATGATAGGGGCAATAATTATCTATCATAATTATTTTAAACATCATCCCCCCGACAGTGAGGAAGAAGAGATGTTAGAAGCTGAAATTTAGTTTTTATGGAAGATAATTGGATAAAAATATATTCATCAAGTAAGCCACACCTGGTGCAAATATTAAAAGCACATTTGGAAGAGCAGGGCATTGTAAGTGTTGTTCTTGACAAACAGGATTCAGTTTACAAGCTGGGCGAAGAAGAATTATATGTTAGAAATGATGATGAACAAGCAGCTAAAACAATTATATCAGAGTTTGAACTTTAACTATTAAACGCATTCATGAAAACATTTTATATCCGCGCACTTTCAGCTATTGTTTTTGGAATTGTAATGATAAGTGGCTTTTGGTATTCTGTTCCCACATTTCTTTTACTGGTATCTATTATAAATTGTGTGTGCCTGTTCGAATATTTTTCGCTCATTCAAAAAATACCTACGTTAAATTACCGTACGTTTGATGTGGTAACCGGCGTAAGTATTGGTGTGCTTTTTAACCTGTTAATGATCAGCCTGCTTATATTTAAAAGCTCTCTTTATGCTTTTGGCGGAACATTTATTGCACTGCCTGTCCTGGTATTATTGTTTTTTATCTTTCAATTATTCAAAAAAGAGTATTACAATTTGCAACCTGTTGCTTTTTCGGTTTTAGGTTTACTCTACATAGCACTACCGCTCAATTTATTGATCTTTATAGGCATCAATAGTAATCTTTTCGGTGGCAGTCTTTCACTTAATCATGATATTGTTTTTGGGGTGCTGGTTCTCATCTGGACCAATGATACCATGGCCTATATCACCGGCTCTCTTCTAGGTAAGAAAAAATTACTGGAAAGTATTTCTCCTAATAAAACTATTACAGGTACATTAGGTGGTATTGTGTTTTGCGTTATTGTCTCAGTTATTATTTCTAAATACTTTTCTCACAGATATTCGCTGACAGATTGGATGGCGATAGGTGCTATTGTAGCCATCTTTGGAACATTGGGTGATCTGGTAGAATCACTGCTTAAACGCACTGCGGGCGTAAAAGACAGCGGTAAAATTATGCCCGGACATGGGGGCTTACTTGACCGATTCGATTCATTTATTTTCGTAATTCCTTTTGTGTTCCTTTACTTATGCTTGGTTGGCAAACCCTAATCAGTTTGCTACGCCTGCTTTTTCCTTTCGCACAAACTGCATTTCATACAAATGTTTGTAGTAGCCATTTAAAGCCAGCAGCTGCTCGTGGTTGCCTTGTTCTTTTATCTCTCCATGTTCCAATACAATGATAGAATCTGCTTGTTGTATGGTAGATAAGCGGTGAGCAATAATTATAGAAGTTCTGTTCTTAACTAATTTATTAATGGCATTTTGAATGAGAGTTTCTGATTCCGTATCAATGCTCGATGTCGCTTCATCTAAAATTAAAATTTTAGGATTAAATACTAATGCTCGAACGAATGATATTAATTGGCGCTGTCCAAGCGAAAGCGTGGAGCCTCTTTCCATCACATCAAAATCATATGCTCCCGGTAATCGTTCAATAAACCCACTAACACCGGCAATGTGCGCCGCATTAATTACCTGTTCGCGCGTAATGTTTTTATTATGGAGAGTAATATTATCCATAATAGAACCTGAAAACAAAAAAACATCCTGTAACACTAAAGCAATTTGACTGCGCAGAGCCTGTAATTGCCATCTGCGGACGTCGGTGCCATCCACAAGTACTTCACCCTTCTGTATCTCATAAAATTTGCTAAGTACACTAATGATAGACGTTTTGCCTGCACCCGTAGCTCCAACAATGGCTAATGTTTTTCCGGGTTCAACTGTAAAGGAAACATTTTTAAGAACAGAGTTTTGGCCGTCATAAGCAAACCACACATTTTTAAATTCAATTTTCCCCTCTGTCTTTTCCGGCACAAACTTACCCGATTTTTCTATCTGTTCATCACTATCAATAATTTTAAAAACACGGTCAGCCGCTACCATGCCCATTTGTAGAGTATTAAATTTATCTGCCAGCATTCGTATCGGGCGAAACATTAAATTGAGATACATGATAAAAGCCAGCAATGTACCCAATGTTGTGAAATGACTTATCACTTCATTGGCACCATTCCATACTAATAACCCTGTGGCAACAGCCAAAATAATTTCGACTGCGGGAAAGAAAATGGAATAATACCAATTGCTACGAATATTAGCATCGCGGTGGCTGGCATTAATGGCTTTAAATTTTGTCATTTCCTGATCTTCGGCGTTAAATATCTGCACCACACTCATACCGGTTACATGTTCCTGCATAAATGCATTTAAACGGGCTACTTGTATGCGCACATCAGTAAATGACTTTCTAATACCCTCCTTAAATACGTAGGTAGCAATAATCAAAAGTGGCATAACGGTTAAACACACCAATGCCAATTTCCAGTTAAGTACAAACATGATGGTGATAACTACAAATACGGTCATCAAATCGCTAAGTATACTAATGATGCCCTCTGAAAAAACATCGTTTATCGCTTCAATATCATTAATGGTTCTTGTTGTGCTGGTTCCAATAGGTGTCTGGTCGAAATGACGAAGATTAAGTCTTATAATATGATTAAATGTTTTTGTTCTTAAATCTTTAATAATGGATTGCCCCAAGTAACTTGTCCAATAGGTAAAATTATATTGTACAATACCCTGCACTACTAACACAACAATAAGAGCAATGGACATGAATTGAAGCATGTGCCAATTACTATGCATAATATACTTATCAACTGTTAGTTGCACGAGGTAAGGGGTTAATGGCGCTAGTAACGCAAACAACACCGCCAAACCAAAACAAGCAAAAAATAATTTTTTAAATGGCTTTACAAGGCTAAGCACACGGCCAAGTAAACGCACATCAATTATTTTATTAAGAAGCTTATTGAACATTTCTATTTAAACAAATTTACGAAACAATAATTCTTTGTTTTTTTTGTGCTTTATAGACACGAGATATAACCCTTGGGGCGGTGGTGAAAAATCGGCCAGTAAGGCATTTTTTGATTCAATTATTTTTTTAAAATCAGTCACAGATAATTTGCCATTACCCACCTGCACCATAGTGCCCACCAATGCTCTAACCATACCTCGTAAAAAGCGATTGGCTGTTACTTCAAACAACAATTGTCCATTCTTTTTGTCAAACGCCCACTTTGCTTTTTTAATCGTGCAATCATTTGTTTTTACCTGTGTATGGGTTTTGGTAAAGGAGGAATAATCGGTATATTTCTTTAGCAACTTAGCACAATCATTCATTTTCTTAATGTCTAAAGGAGTTGGGCAAAACCACCCCCGTTCTATCATGAACGGATTTTTTTTGAAATAAATGATGTACAAATAACTACGCTCAATACCATCAAAGCGCGAATGAAAATCATCAGTGGTTTGGTAAACATTATTTACTGAAATATCTTTTGGTAAAACAAAATTTAACCGCTTCGGAAAATCATTTGGCAATGGCTTACCAAAATCAAAATGCACAAAATTTTGATTGGCATGAACTCCCCTGTCTGTGCGGCTGGCGCTTGTGGTAGAAATATTTTCTCTTAATAAAAGAGAAATAGCCTCATTCAATTTTTCCTGAATACTAACAGCATTTTTTTGAACCTGAAACCCGGAGTATTCAGTTCCTTTATAGCTCACGTCCAATAAAAACCGCATATTAATCTGCTAATTGGTAAATAATAGCTGCTCCCTGCCCTACCCCCACACACATTGTTGCTAATCCTGTTTTTGCTTTACGCCTTTTCATTTCATGTAAAAGCGTTGCAGAAATTCTAGCACCTGAACATCCGAGTGGGTGACCGATTGCAATGGAACCACCGTTTACATTTATCTTTTTAGTATCAAGATTCAAATCGCGAATGCAAGCGATAGATTGCGCTGCAAATGCCTCATTCAATTCAATAAGATCCAAATCACTAACCTGCAAATTTGCTCTTTTAAGCGCTTTTTGTGATGCCGGAACCGGGCCAATACCCATATAAGCGGGGTCAACGCCGGCAACTGCCATTGATACAATTTTGGCTAATGGTTTTAATTTTAATTCCTTCAGCATTTTTTCTGATACCAATATCATAGCGGCAGCCCCATCATTAATGCCTGACGAATTCCCTGCTGTTACCGTTCCATCCTTTACAAAAGCGGGCTTAAGCGCAGCCAATTTTTCAAGTGGGCTTAACCGTGGTGGCTCATCTTTATCAATTGTAACCAATCCGTTTTTTTCTGATGGTATTTCCACAGG
>Ga0302274_10004000_pt1 | contig 12924 bp, 7 predicted proteins | sample III_Bog_N2_1_FD_198755 | JGI IMG/M metagenome (GOLD analysis project Ga0302274, IMG submission 198755) | Peat permafrost microbial communities from Stordalen Mire near Abisko, Sweden - III_Bog_N2_1 | ecosystem: Environmental > Terrestrial > Soil > Wetlands > Peat | place: Sweden: Abisko...
CGGCACTACCACCTCAAAGTAGCGTGTCTGCCAATTCCACCATATGCGCAACGTGAGGAAAATAAAGCTTTTGGTGGTCGGGGGAAAGTCAAAAATCGGTCCGGTCTAACCATTTGTCTAACCGCACACCCAAAACAGAAAAAATCCAAGCGGTTTCAAAGGGTCGGACATGGGCTGTTCCGGATGAAAAGCACGCGAATTATTTACGCCGTTTTCAAGTCGGTTGGCAAAACACGGTGGAAGAATTTGGGGACGGACGATGTGAACCAAGCACGCGAATTGTTGGGCGAGGAAATCAAGCAGGAGGCGAAGGTGGACTGGAAACGGTCACGAACACTGAATCTCCTTGAACTGATCCAGCACTACGAATCCAACCCGATGAATCTGGCTCCCTCAACACTCAGAACCCGGACGTTGTTGCTTAAAGTTTTCAAGGAGACGTGGCCTTATGGATTGACGATGAAGGTGCGTGACGTCAAATCGTTCATGTTGCGCTTGTGGCTGGCAGAACGACGCAATGCCCGTAATTTGAAGTCTGCCGGCATGAACAATTATTTGCGGACGCTACACGGATTGTTTGGCCTTGCAGTTGAAATTGGAGCTATTGGGGCAAACATCGCCCTTGAAATTAAATTGATCCGCGAACCAAACCCCGACCGATTAACGCCGACTTGGGAACAAGCGCAGACAATCATCGAGGCGGTGAAGCGCCCACGAAGCAAGCTGGCTCTGACTGCAATGTTGTTGTTTGGGATCGGTCAGGGTGAGTTGAAAAATCTCCGGGGCGAACATTTTAATTTGGAGCAGAACACGATTACAATCCGCCGCCAGAAAACACAGAAAGTTTTCACCATACCAATTTTTCCACAGGCTCGTTCATTTGTGGAAACATTGCGTAACGATGGCCGGCTGGAAAACGGTAAAAATGTCTTCGACATGTGCAATCCTCGTGAAGCTCTGGTGATCACCTGTGAACGTCTTAATCTGTCGCTGTTCACGCCAAGAAGTTTTCGACGCGCATTCATCATCCGGGCACTGGAAAAGGGGATTGATCCTCGTGTCGTGGCAGCTTGGCAGGGGCACCGGGACGCTACGCTCATTCTCCGCGTGTATGGTGCCTGGGTAAACAACGACCACGCCCAGAGGATGGCAGCGTTGATGACCTGACCAAACACCAGCCAGCACAACAGCAGCGTGGAAAGATGGAGCCGGTTTCCAAATTATGCGCGTTCGAAAGGCATGCCCATCACTCCGGCAAAGCAATCCGCCAGACGTTTGTCGGGTCGCCGGAATTTTGCAGGGCATTGCGCAAGCCGGCGTTTGAGAACTGCTGCACACTCCCGTCAGCAAGGCCGGCATTGCCCTGGTTGTTGTGAATGGCGGCGGTCCAACTGGCCGAGCCGCCTGGGACGAGCTTGAGAATCCCGTTTTCAGGCGCGCTGTCACCGGTGATATTCCGGTCACCATCGAGCAGCCGTTGTGGGAATTCCTCTTTCGCGTCCAGGCCGACGAAGTAACTGAGGTTTTGATTGTTCAGCCGGGCGAAACTGGCGGCGACGATGCGGACGTCCGCTGGACAGATCAAAATCTTCGGCGTGCTCAATTCGTTCGACATGACTTGAAAGTGGTGGAACGTATCCGCGCCGGAGCCGAACTCCTTCGTGCCGCCGCTGGCCACCGGTGTGTCCATCGGATATTTGTCATTGTTGTCGCCGGACCAGATGCGGAAGGCGAGGCCGCATTGCTTGAGATTGTTGACGCATTGGATGCGCGCGGAGTTGGTCTTGGCCTTGGCGAACGCCGGCAGAAACATGGCCGCCAGAATGGCCAGCACGGCCACGATGACAAGCAGGGCGACGAGGGTGAAACCGTTTGAACAGAAACGCCGGGAAGTGGATTTCATGCGTTCACTATGAACCGCCCGCAGCCATTTTCAAGCCATTCTTTGGCTGAATAAAGCCGGATCCCATTTTAAGAATAATTTGTTTTCGCTTTACCTTTTTCTGGGAAATGATTTTCTTCCACCGACAGCCTCTCCCAAAATGAACACACAATCGCCATGAAAAAAAACTCCCTGATCTTCGGTGCGGTCACGCTGGCCCTGATGACCGGCCTCGTCTGGATTAATTTCGGCTGCGGCAAAAAAGAAGTTTCATCCACCCCTCCTTCCAGCCCTGGCTCCGCGCCGACGGTGGCCTCGGCGGTGAAGACGAGCTTTGCCGACGTCACCACGCAGCTTGACCCTGGCGGCAACTTTTTTCTTTATCTCGGCACCGCGCAATGGCTGGAGCATCTTTCGGGCAAAGTGGAGGCTTGGCGGAATAATGTCACCGCCATTCCTGACCTTACGCCTGACAACGCCGCCAACATCAACAAGGCCTTCGACATCGTCAACAATCTGATCAAGGACAGCGGCGTCGAGGATGTCACCGGCATGGGCATGAGTTCGGTCGAGATTGAGAAAGGGATGTTTCGCAACAAAATGCTGCTGCATCACTACCCCGGCACGGGCACCGGCTTCCTCTGGAAACTCTGCGGTCAGAAACCGCACCCGCTCACCGGCCTTGACCTGCTGCCCGCCAACACCGCGCTGGCCACCTTCACGGACATGGATCTGCGGCTGCTGTGGGCGGTGACACAGGATGAAGTCGCCAAGTCCGGTTTCCCACAGGCGCAGGATTTTATCGCCAAGCTGCCTGCCCAGTTTGAGCAGAAGACCAAGTTGAAATGGGACGTGGTGCTCAACTCCCTCGGCGGTGAAGCTGGCTTCGTGCTCACCCTCAACGAATCCAACCCGATTCCCATCCCGCTGCCCGGCAATGCGCTGACCATTCCCGAACCCGGCCTGCTCCTCGTGTTCAAGGTGAATGATGACACCCTCTTCAACCGCATTGACACGGAACTGAAATCCAATCCGCAGGTCGTCAGCGTCGAACAGCCCGGTCTCAAGATGCGGACAATGCCGGTGCCGCTGCCTTTCATCGGCACCTTGCGCCCGAGCGCCGCCAGCAGCGGTGGCTATCTGCTCATCGCCTCTTCCGACGAATTGGTGAACGCCGCCCTCGCCGTGAAGAGCGGACGGACGGACGGCCTCAAAAGCACCGCCGAATTCAAGCACCTCTCCCAAAACATTCCTGAACAGGGCAACCAGTTCACCTTCATGAGCGAACGCTTTGGACGCATCCTGTTTCAAGTCCAGCAGCAGGCCGTCTCCGGCCAGTTGGCGAAAGGCGGCAATTCAGCAGCGCAATCACAGTGGATGCAGGCCTTCTTCCACAGCCGGCCGGCGTTCGCCTATTCCGTGGGCATGAACACCCCGCAAGGCTGCCTGACCATCGGCAACAGCAGCCAGAGCTTTGCCAACATGGCGTTGCTTCCTGCCGTGGCCGTGCCCGCCATGCTCTCCGCCATTGCCATCCCCAACTTCGTGAAGGCCCGGGCTGCCGCCCAACAGCAAGCAGCCAGCACCAGCAATCCTGCCGCCCAGCAAAACACCTGCCTCAACAATCTTCGTCTGATTGATGCCGCGAAGAACCAGTGGGCTTTGGAACAAGGCAAGAAGAACGGTGACATCGTCACTGAAGCTGGATTGATGCCCTACATCGGCCCCGCAGGTCGCGGTTTTCCACGCTGTCCGGCAGGCGGCACCTACACCATCGGGGCGGTTGGTGAAATGCCTAAGTGCAGCATCCCCGGCCACGTGCTGCCATAAAGACGATGCGGCTTTCTGGGATTTCACAGTGCGGACGCATCCCTGACGATTATCCTCCAGCGTTCCAGCCCCCCCCCCAACCCAGCTCCCAACCAAGTCAGGAGTTGGGCAGTGGGGTCAGTTTCGGAGTTTGACAGACCATGGTTTAAATCATTTTTATTTTTTGATCCTCAAACTAAGAAATATACCCCACTGCCCAACTCTAAAACCCATGCCTTGTCGTTCCCAAGCCGTCAAATGTGGAAACTGACCCCACCACCCCACTCAATAATCCAGCCCTGTCTTTCCCCAGCCCCTAAAACTTGGAAACTGACCCCACCACCCAACTTTAGCTCAGGGTGGAAGGGTGGAACCAGTTTCCCACTCCATGCAGGTCAAAAAGCCATGTCCTTCCTCCCTACCAGCAATAATAATAAAATTTAGTTGATTGGAATAGAAAACAGGTTCCACTGTTCCACCCTAATCCTCAAAACCTGGTTGAGAATGAGGTCGAGCTGTCCTTTTTACCCAGCCAAACTCGGAAACTGGTTCCACCCTTCCACCCTAAACCTGCACAAGATGCAAAAACAGGCCGAGACTTGGAAATCTTGAATCGTGTATGTAGTTGTATTAACGCCACATATAGATACATGACCCGGCCATTTCGACCTGAGTTTGACTCCCGCGCAGACGTTTGGAATTCACAGAACTATTGATTCTATTAGGTATTTGTGTTTTGCGCCTATTTTTTAGCTCTCAACTCAATGACGGGCAACCCCAGTGAGTTGTTTCGTTCAAAGCTACGATGAAAGATCTGGTCCGGGATGTGCATGGGTTGGCTTTGCGTCGAGATGTGCGGGATTTAAATAATAAACAACAGAAAGCTTGGAGAGGGTTGAAATTGGTCGGACCGGAGGTTTTGGCTGGATGATCCAGTTAAGAATTTGGTCCGGTTTGAGATTTTGACGGCATTTTCGACAGGGCAAAGGAATTGTGCTCTGCGGGTTCTATCCTGCATTGTGCCGGGGTACTTTATTATCCAATTTAATCGGTGTAATCCTCGTTGAGCGAGCGCAGGAAGGCGGCCAGCGGTGCGATTGATGAATTCTCCAAAGAAATGTCCTGAAGTTCCGGCGCGGCATTTCTGACCTCGCCCTGCCTGGCTTTGACCGAGAACTTCTGATAAAATCGGAGCACGTCCTCGATGCTGTCCATCCTCCGACTGGGCAACACCAGCGCGGTTCACCAACTGTCGGAGACCAGCACGTCGCTGACCTCCGGCAACGCCGAGGCCTGGCGGGCAATGTCCGCCGCGATTTTGTGCCAACCCCCGCGTCCAGTTCCAGGCCCGGGCAATCTTTAGCCAAAGCCAACACGTTTTCTCTAATCCAGAAGATTAGCGCTTGACATTCTGCCCGAGCTGGGTTCAAATCGCTTTCGGAGTCAGAATGAGGATTGAGAACAAATCTTTTTTGAAGGGGCAACCGCAAAACGCGAAACGGGCGGCGTTTTCTTCACATCCCGCACAACTGCTCCCCACCCCAGGCATCTGGACTTGCCGCGTCCTCTGCGGCGTGAGCGAAAATAAACCAGCCACCGTTAACCTGTCCGTCAGCGTCACCATGTCAGTCTAAAAAAACCGCCAACCAACCACAGAATTATGAAAAAACTATTCCGTCTGATTCTCCTCACCACATTTCTTTTCAACGGATGGGGTGCCCGATCACAGGATTCGGGGGATGCCTATTACTTCTTTGCGGCTGTTACAGTTGATCAAACGCCAGGGACAGGTGGGCAAATGGATAGCTATTATATCACAGAAATTAAACAAGTTTCCAAAAGTGTCTTCGATAAAAATAACGATTCTTGGTCGAAACAAACGCGTGATTGGGTGAAGAAAAACATTGCTGGGGGTTTAAGGGTGGATGGAGACGGATCAGCTTATCAGGCTTCAACTTTATTCGGTGATGCCTCGCGCGACAATGTGGAAGCCCGGCGCGAGCAATTTATAAGTGGTGCAAAAGTGAATGGCATGAAGATCCATAATTTCACATTCGACTTCACCACCAAATCTGACGCGACTGGCAATTAGTGGCAGCCAACCGGAGCCAGCCGGTCAATGCGACGGTTTGGCGACGCCGCAACCGCAACAAAAAGGATATTCACGTGAAAGCTTTGAGAATCTATATCTTGGCTCTTATTTCTGTCTCTGTAGTTTTATTGATGTCGGGCTGTTGCACGATGAAACAAAATCCTCCGGCTGGGGACAATAATGCAGGTGACGCCGCCACGAATGTTTATCGGATAACCATTCCCATAGAACCCCTCCCTTTGAATCCGACAAACGGCAATCTGTCTGTGTTTACCGACACCAATTACCCCAACACCGAATTCATCCTATCGCTCAATCAGTTTGATGCCTCTGGCAATGTCCAATACGGGGTCGGCTCGGCCAACATCCAAGGGGACACTTACGAGGAAGTCGTTGATTTCAAAAAGTATTTTGTCAGCCCAATACCTTTGGACAACGCCGACGGCAGCACCGATTATGCGTTCTTGCATGTTGGCATGGCCTATCGTGCCAAAATCCAGTTTGTATTGCTTAACGGCAGCATCAATGCTGGTTTTTCGGGAATCACCGCAAGCGCAACCGCGTCGAATATAACAGGAAACATATCGTTTTCCCTCTTTGGCCTTGATTCGTCAACTGCCCAATCTTCAATACCCATGCCCTCGGCGATTACGCCGGATAAAATTGAAGAGTATTTTCAGAGCCTCGCCATTGTGAAGAATGTCGTGAATGCGGGTGGGATTCCGATTAGGCCGCAAATCATTGCAATCAACCCCAACGGACACACCATTAATGAGGTGATAAATGCCTACTACCAGAAATCTTTGACGATTCAGACGAATTCACAGGGCGCCTTTATGGGAATAAAGTTTCAATGAACCGATTGAGGAGGCTATGATTTTTAGATTTCTGAAATCGCATTTGATTGTCTTACTTCTCATGCTGGCGCTTGCTGCCTCGGCACAGACTTTAACCATCCTGTCGAGCTTTTCGCCTGGCATCTCAGGTGGCGCTACAAACATTGACGGTGCCATGCCGGAAGCGGGATTAGTTTTATCAAGCAACATGTTGTTTGGAACAACGTCAACAAGTGGGACCAATACTACGGGCACGTTGTTTGCTGTCAACACAAATGGCACAAGTTTTAGACTTTTACACACTTTTTCGGCAACTCGGTTTAATTCATCCGCTAATAGATACACCAACATTGATGGAGCCAACTCCTATGCCGCATTGGCTTTGGCGAGCAATACATTGTATGGGGTAGCTTCTTATGGCGGCACAAACGGTAACGGCACGATTTTTTCCATAAATTCAGATGGATCTAGTTTTGCAGTTCTTTACACATTTGGAAGCGGCGTTGTAAGTGGTGGATTCCTTAACAACAGCAATGGGGCAAATCCGCAAGCGTGTTTGACTGTATTTAGCAACACCATATATGGGACGACATCCACCGGCGGCACAAATGGCTATGGGACAGTATTTGCTATTAGCAACAATGGCACAAGTTTTAGGATACTACATAGTTTTAAGCACTCTGAAGGGTCATACCCGGCGGCTGGGTTGGTTTTATCGGGTAACACCTTATTTGGGACCACGAGTGGAGGTAATAACTTTGGCCCAAGCATTGTGTTTTCCATAAACACCGATGGCACAGGATTTACGAATCTATGTAATGTCACAAACGTCTTCGGCTTTCCTGCTCTTCTAGGCGGGTTAGCCTTATCCGGTAATATATTATATGGGACTGCGGCGCAAGGCGGAACAAACAATCCTACGACTGGCACGGTTTTTTCCATTAACACAAATGGCACTGGTTTTACTAACCTGTATAACTTTTCTGCACTTGACCCAGTTTACGATAAAACAAACGGCGATGGCAGCTTCCCCGGCGGATTGATTTTATCCAGTAACACCCTGTTTGGAACGGCGCTAGGAGGAGGAATAAACGGATGGGGGACTATCTTTGAGGTAAATACAAACGGTTCTAACTTTCTATGTTTGTATAGTTTTAGTCCCGAGACATACGACCCTCCTCTGTTAAGTAATACAAATAGCGATGGGGTAGATCCTAATTATGGGCTGGTTTCACTTGGATACAATCTTTTTGGGACGTGTTTGGGAGCCGGCACAAATGGCAATGGCACAGTATTTAGTTTGCTAACTTTACCTTGTATTAATGTGCAGCCACAGACCTCATTGATTGTAACAAGTGGTTATCCGGCTGTATTGACTGTCTCCGCATCCGGGCCGCCACCTCTTGTTTATCAGTGGCAGAAAAACGGAACAAACCTATCGAATGGTGGAAATATATCTGGCTCGGCCAGCAATACGCTCACCATTGGTGTGACAAGCATTGCGGATGCGGGAAATTAAACAGTCATAATTACAAATTCATTTGGCAGCATCACCAGCACGGCAGTAGTTTTAACCGTTGTTCTGATTCCTCCAATCATCCAGCTCCAACCGATAGGCACCAATGTTGTAGCCGGAACAACCGTTCAGTTTTCAGTGACAGCCGGTGGCTCAATCCCTTTATATTACCAGTGGCTCTTTAACGGACACACAATCGCAGGGTCAAACACGACGACATTACAAGTTCAAAACGCAACCACAAATCAAACCGGTTACTACGCAGTGGTGGTTGATAACTCTTTTGGCGTCGTAACTAGCACACTAGCGTATTTGAGTGTAGAAACATACCCTTCAATTATCAGTCAAAGCCCCGCCACCAATTATCTTTATACGGCTAGGGGCGCGACTGAAACATTGAGCGTCATTGCGACCGGCACTGCTATCCAATACCAATGGTTTAGCAACTCGATTCCAATTGCTGGATCAACATACTCATATTTAATACTATCTAACATTACATCTGCTGTCAATGGATGCCTCTTTTGGGTTGTAGTCAGCAATGGAGTAGGTTCTGTGTCCTGCGCGCACATTCAACTTATTGTCACCATGGCCTCTCGGCAACTTGCTACTGGCTATTGGCAGGGTGTTGGCTATTGGCCTTATTGCGCGATGACCAACACGATAAAAGTCGGCCCACCTGTTGGCACATTGGTATATGCCGTGCAGGAAGGTTTGTCAGAGTATCCAACCGATAGTTCAAATGATGTCTATAACTTCATCGTTGGTCCAATAAATAACGGCGGCAGTGTTGATGCAACTAATTTTCTAATCAAGTGGGGACCATTCTTTGACGATCAACCCCGGACGCTAACTTATGTAATAATTCCACCAGCTACAATTACCAACTGGGCTCAATTCGCCGGAGTTTTGTCCGCTGACGGAACCAACTATGATGTGATGGGGGACAGCTTGATGAATTTACTACCATATCATCCAGCCGATACCGTGGACGGCAATATAGTTGTCAATATAAACATGCTTCCGTCTAACACCTCATCGTCAATTGATGGACAAATTACCATCAACGAATTATCGGCCTATGCTTCGGCTTGGAAAAATGGAAGCTATTGGGCTGTAGATCCAAATCCAATCCCAATTAATTACATGACCAGCGCTGGTTTGATCTGGCGAACAAGCGGATTTTACAGAATAGACACCTCACAGTCCCCGCCAGCCTGTTGGGTTAGTGTGCCTCCGCCAGCAGGGTCTGCCCAGTTAGCAATGGTTTCACAAGAAGTGGTGCAAGCAAAACCAAATGGAGGTCCCATCCCACATGGAGGATCTATAAGCACCGCAGTATGCAGCATGACCAATATTTGCAGTCCGAATGCGCCTTTCGTGGTGACTTTAACCATCAGCCCAGCAAATACAGTCGGCGCTTATGCGGTCCAAGACCTGTTCCCGGTCGGATGGGTAGTCACAAATATAAACGCCAGCGGTGTTGTTGACAGCTATAATAACGAAGTAAAATGGGGTCCATTTTTTAACAACACCGCACAAACTCTTACATATCAAATTACCCCACCATCCAACATTCTCGGAACAAATTCTTTTACCGGCATAGCATCTTTTGACGGAACTGGAATTGCGATAACCGGCGTTCGGCAAGTCATTTCGAGCACAACCCCACCAGTTTTTCAGCAGTTAACAAGATCGAACGGAGTTTTGACATTGAATTGGAGCGCAGTGCCGAGCTTGAACTACCAAATTCAATACAGCACAAATTTGGTTTCGACAAACTGGTTCAATTTGGGCAGCCTAATCTCGGCAACAAATTCTTCAATTTCCGCATCCGATTCCATGACTAATTTACAGAGGTTCTACCGTGTCATGCTGGTGCAATGAGATGTAAAATGCATAATGTATGACAAAGAAGAAATCAAAATAGGCACTGTTGCAACCATCAAGCGGCGGCGGCAGTGGTGACCCAAGACCATCTCCATTGCCAAAGCCAAAGTGATTGGGCTAGTTTCATTTGGTTTACAGAATGCCACTATACAACGCATAAAAAAACCTCCCAACAATAGGGAGGTGTGATTTCAGTAATCTTCCGGCAGCAAGACCGTCGTGGTCGCGCGACTTGCTTCCGTGATGATCCAGAATGTCGTGCCGTTGGCGGCGCGATGCGCGGACAAAACCCGCATTCCGCCCACCAAAGCCCGGTCGTTGACTTGTTTATCCTCGGCATCCAGTTCACCCCAATCGCCAACTACATGGCCGAGCACATGGACTTTCACAATGCAGAACTTAGCCAAACGTGAGGCTATGTCCTATACCCCCCTCCCCCACCCAGAGAATCCCCAATAAAAGTGGGATAATATATTGGTGACGGAGTAGCTTTTAGTTGCTTCGACAAAATCACTACGCCCAGCCCCTTGATTCATTTCGAGGGGCTGTTTCGTTTCTACAACACCCCCCTCACAAAAAGGAAATATATGAGTCCGCAAGCTGGTTGGATTCTGCAAGAAGAAGTCGTCCCAAGGCTCCGTTCAGCAATCCCAAGGAACGTGAGACAGATCGGTTATGAAGATGCCGACGAGCTGGTTCAAGACTCAATCTGTATCGCTGCCAAACTCCTGGACAATTGCGAGAGAGCGAACAAGAAAGTCACGGCCGGAAACATCGCCTACTACACCATCCTGCACATGAAAAGTGGCCGGCGTAGTCATGGCAGTTCAAATGCTGATGCTCTTGGAACCGGCACACAACTCCATGGCAGATCAACCACGACGAGCCTAGATGAGCCGGTTGATGGGGCTGAGTTGGGGGAGGAATTCAGCGTCAGCGATGTGTTTAGCACCGACGACGAAGATCCGGGGCAAAAAGCTGCAAGAAAAATTGATTGGGCGGTTTTCATGGCGAGCTTATCGGACAGGGAAAAAAGTGTCGTCGAAGGTTTGTTGATGGGTTTGAACGGGTCTGAAGTTGGGCGGGCATTGGGTATTGATCCCTCATCAATCCGGTATTTTAAACAGAGGTTGGCCATGAAAATCCTGGAGCATTTCGGCCATGACATATTGGCAGAGATTAGGAGAATGCCGGGCTGGAAAAATAGCCTTAACTGTAATCGGGAAAAGCTGGCGTGCAGGAATCATCGCCGGAACTGAAACCCCCACCCACCACCCTCATCCTTGGCCTTGATCCTTTTTGGGTTTTGGCTGTGGATAGGGGGTGGGGGTGTTTTAAAGTGCCGTGGAAATCCTTGTTTTAGCTATGAGGTCTTGGGTTAATTGGATTTTCGCCAATTGGCGAAAGGCGTTTGGCAGAGCCGAAAGCCTTAACCCAAGCCTTTCAGCCGGTCGAGCGCGGCTTGACGGGATGGAATTGCCGTGAACGGAACGGAATGGCAAAAATCCCGGCATGAACACCATTACGCTGAACCTCACCCTTACTGGCCAAATCACACTCGATCCACAAACGCTGGAGCAATTTTTCCCAGCGCTCCCAACACCGGCGCCGGCACCAACGACAGCACATCCATCACCGCCCAAGCTCGCATACTCCGTCAAAGAAACGGCTCAGATGCTTGGCGTATCAGACAAAAGCGTTTACCGCCTAATTCAACGTGGTTTGCTGAAAAGTAGTTTGGCGCTCCGTCATAAATGCATACCGCTGGCCGAGATTGAGCGATTTTTGAAGGTGACGACGGGGTGTTGAGTTGCATTCCCAGAACAATCAGGCAAAAAAAATTGACAAACGCTAACCCTTGGATAAAATTCCCATTCACGTATCAATATGCTGAACATGGTTCAGCGGGGGTAGCAGCAGTTTTTCGATCAATTCGATAACGCCCATTGTTTTACGGACGCGGTTTAGAACCCGGCTTGGTAACCGGCACTTCTTTGATGCTTCGATAGTGATTCGCCTATCATCCCCACCGATTGTTGGTTTATTCGCTGAGAGGCCACGCCTTGAGGACGCGCAGAAACCATCAATCTCCGAATCTGACCGATATTCCCGCACTGGCGGGCGGCACGGCAGGCGTAAAATGCCGGAGCCAAAAAAACAGATTGACGTTTAGCCGGCAGAAAGAGAGCGGCACAACAACGGTCCGGGTTCTTCGGAGCCCGGACTCAAAAATCAAATCACAAAATAAAATGACAGCGACCGCAGAAAATAAAACAGAAACCGTCCCGACCAACGCCCAAGCCACAGCCTCGGCAGGTGCAGGACAGCCCCCTACCACGGGCGATGACAAGACGGTAAAGGTTGAAACGACCGAGACTGACAAGAAGCCGAAAAAATTGACGGACAAAGAAAAGAAGGCTTTGGCCAAGTGTGAGGCAACCATCGCGCGTTGCCAGGCTGACGGAGCCGGCAGCTTTCAGGAACTGGCACTGGCCTGCCACCAAGTGCAGCACGGCCAGTTGTATCGTGAAAATTCGTCTTCGGAAGCGGCGTTTTTCAAAACCAAGTTCGGGTTCAGCCGTTCGCACTCGCTGCGGCTGGCCCAGATGGGCAAGCTGATTGACCGTGTGTCTCCGACCGGAGACACGGTGCAATTATTGGCCTCCGATGCGCACATTCGCCACTTGCTCAGCCTCGAACCTGAGCAGCAAGATGCGGTGGTTACCAAGGCGCTGGCTTGGGGCAAGCTCGCCAATCTCGTCGCCTACCCCGCCAAGCTTTTGGCGGCGGCAAGGACGTATCTGAATCCGCCGAAGGAAGCCGTGGAAAAGCCGGAATCCGCCTCAGCCAAATTGGCGGCCGAGTGCCATGAAGCCGTTGCTTGTGTGAACGCAATGTT
>Ga0302274_10004005_pt1 | contig 12919 bp, 13 predicted proteins | sample III_Bog_N2_1_FD_198755 | JGI IMG/M metagenome (GOLD analysis project Ga0302274, IMG submission 198755) | Peat permafrost microbial communities from Stordalen Mire near Abisko, Sweden - III_Bog_N2_1 | ecosystem: Environmental > Terrestrial > Soil > Wetlands > Peat | place: Sweden: Abisko...
ATTTTATCAAATGCATAGCTTTTGCTGTTTTTGTAGAATTTAGAAGACTTTGATAATTGCTTATCATCTCCATAGAGACAGTCAAGCCATTACTCTCCTATTTTGATTATTAAAATTTATTGTATTAATTCAAAAATGATAATTTTGATTTATATTTTATTATTATTATTATTTCAACATTTTGAAGCATACGTATTCTAATGATATTTATTCTTGGTCAATGACCAAGTTCAATATTCTGTCTGTCTATCAGAAGATATGGACTTGGCAGACTGATCTGCGATCAAAAAAGGAGTACAAATAATTCAATTTAAGTAAATGCTATGATTGATACAAAAAATCAGCTTTCGAACTAAAAGTCAAGGACTTAATCTAATCTAAAGTAAGTAACAGCAATTTAAATCACTCTTTTATTCAAAGACGAAGAATTAGAAAGTATCAACTTGCAACCAAGATCAGATGATATGTACAAAAGGCAAACCTAATGAAAATTGTTGATGATGCTTATTAAAAGACTGTGATATATCAATTAAAGTGAAAAAATAAAAAGCAAAAATAGTCTTATAAATTCAAGAGAGTGAGGGGATTAAAGTAATAGTAAAACGAAGCTAGATGCGATAAGGCATTTAGCAGACAAGAAGAATTTCTAATTTAAAAATATCGATATAAAACAGATCTTAGAGAAAATTTACTACCTTCATGATAGTTGATAGGTCGACTGACAACTGATTCTATAAAAAATGGTTAAAATGAAGCTATGTTTTCCAATTTGAGAATGACATTAGAAACAAAATACAAAAGGCTACTGATTTTTATAAAAAATATTACATTTACTGATGTGATAAAGTAAAGCTTTGAATCAATAAAAGTTCTATTTTAAAACAAACCACTTTTCATTGGATAATTGTCACATAACAACTGGAATTGTAAAAATATAATGATGATGAATACAAATCAATTGGCAAATTTAGAATTTGGAGAGGATAATCAGACTAACTCATTAAGAAGATACTCTTTGTATACGGTCTTCTACTCCTAATTTGGTGAATGGGTACACTAAATCGATGAGATATATACGCCTAATTTTATCAATAGTGACACTAAATTAATGATATGTCTACGGCTGACTTTATTAATCGTTACCCTAAATCAAGTATATTGATACAACTAACTTTCTTAATAGTTACCCTAAATCAAGTATATTGATACAACTAACTTTCTTAATAGTTACCCTAAATCAACGATATTTATACAGCTGATTTATTCAATAGCTACCCTAACTCAATGATATTTATACGACTGACTTACTCAATAGTTACACTAAATCAATGATATTTGTACAGCTGATTTTCTCAACATTTACGCTAGATCAACGATAATTTGTACAGCTGACTTTCTCAATATTTACGCTAAATCAATGATATTTATACAACTGACTTTCTCAATAGTTACCCTAAATCAATTCCATTTATACGTCTGCCTTTCTCAATATTTACACTAAATCAATACTATTTATACACCTAATTTTTTTCAAGAGTTACACTAAATCAATGAAATTATGCATCTGATTTTTTAAAGAGTCACCCTAAATCAATGATATTTATGCGTCTATATGATTCAAAAATAACCCTAAATAATGTCTTCTATACATCTAAATTATTCAGTATTAACGTTGTGCTTAATCATGATCGACTTACCCTGATTGACATCTGCATGATAAATGAAAGACCATATACTAGCTATTATAGTTCATACAACAATCTTGAGAGACTGGCTCAGTCCCAAAAGGCAAAGGAGAACGGCAAAGAGAACATTCATGTTCATTTTTAACTTGAGTTCAAAGAATAATAATTACTAATCAAAATCGGGGGTACTAGTAATAATTGTGATATGATTAAATCATGGTCCTTTCGTCTATTATAAAAATTCATAATTAATTTGCGAAAAGGATGTGCTGATGTTTTTCATACTTTTAATAAACATATTCTTTAAACATGATTTTTCTAAGAGAGGATGGAGTTAATCTTACAAGTATTGCGTGAGAATATCAGCCTAGGAACTCTTGATTTTTATTCAAGAATCATGGATGTTTTTTAAAATAAAATTGGAAGCTATGATGCTTTTTAAAGATCCAATTCAAAAATATTTTGAGTATTTTAGGATCAGCTTGCTTTCATTGCCTTCATTGAACAAGTATATTTTCTAAAAGTGAAAAACCATTTTACGATTAAAGGGAATAAACAACATGATTAAAATCATAATAAATTATCAAAAAATCACACTACACTAATCTTATCGATGATGGCAGTCAATGGATGAACCGTTCAATATTGGTCTTTCTGACTATAAACGAGTCTTATTTTATTATTAAAGGACGCGTAATGAATTTACTTGGTGATTAATAAAATTGCCACTAGTAACATTATTGTTCCTAAAATCAAAATAAATGAATACAAACTGAGATGAATTGAATAAATGGGCAAAAGCAGGCGAGTCAGAGTCATAAAACCATGTAATTATAAAAATCCTCTTTTAACACATTTTGTATTTAGTTTTAATACTGTTTATTATAAATAATAAAGATAATTTTAAATATTTTTAAATGTTTCCCTTTAATCAATGCAATTGTGGATAGAACAAATCATTTGTTCTGTACAATCATAAAAAATGAAAAAGTCTATATTTTAATCATGACATTCTTGCTGAAGTCAATTTTGGGACACATCGACTTCATACTGTTAACTGATAGCAAAATTAGAAGTAGGCAGGCACCACCAATATTTTCACCTACTTATCAAATCAACTACAAATCATTCGTAACAAAATGAATCAATAGTTAAATTCCCAGATGAGGCTCATCAGTATATAAAATTATTGAAGCAAGTATCAGTTATCATCAATCTTGAATCAATCAATATATCTTGTTGCGTACTTGCATCTGCATCTATACATGAGATAGATCGTCTCTGGGAACCTCCCCTGACAGGAAAGCAACCATCATGTAAAAAGCTCGAAAATTTCGATGGAATTCGCCTGTGGATTTTATCAAGTTTTTCCAGTTTTGGATGTTCTCGTTAAGATTGTATTTGCCGAGTTCGATGTTGATTTCCTTCAGTTCAGAGTTGAAACAAATCATCAATTATTTGCCCTCAGCGAAATTGGCTACTTCATCTCTGATGGCTACTAGTCTCAGTTCTGCCTTCTTCAAAATTAGAAAAGCAAATAGCAAGCTGTTAGTATCGTTGGACTTGATCAACTCCGTGGCAATATTAAATCCTCGAGTGATTTATCCATGTTCTTTGAGAATCTGCCGTTTAATATTTGAATTTGCTTCTGATTAGGATGAAGAGTCGACTTGATTGTTCTGCTCTAGGTTATTTTAAAGTTACTTCCACTATTTACAGGGATTGGAATTGTTGGATAAATTCTGCTCCGATGAACTACATAAATTCTTTGTTACTAGGTGCTGGTGCTGGAGGGAGAATAGCTTTGATTGGTAGTGATCTATTGTTTTTTTGTGGGGCCTGTTTGGGTGGGTGACGGTACCTCATACTCCTTGCTGAATTTATTGGAATCAGTGAGTTTTGCGCTATCCAAAATGTTGCTATTTTATTCGACTAGAGACAAAAGTTCTTGACGATTGCCGACCAACTTCCCTTCATTGGTGATGTTAATTTTAAGAAGCTACATCCACTCAATTCTCTTAGTTGAATCCTTCGTCAATAATCTCTTTAAGAGGCGTTTTGTTTATTCACTGACTTGTTCCTTGGTGGGGAACTCGAGCTCTGTCTCTTTCAGGACTTCAAGAAGTTTAGGGATGGTGGTTGATTCAAAAGGGCAAAATCCATAAAGCATTTCATAAAGTACCACTCCAAGAGACCAGATATCTGCTTTGGTACTATAAACTTCTCCTCTCAGAATCTCAGGCGCCATGTATATAGGCGAGCCCAACATAGTTTTAGTCATATTGGCCTTCTACAAACTTTTGCAAAACCCAAAATCTCCCAGTTTAACGACTCCGGAAGTGAAGAAGATATTATCTGGCTTAAGGTCTCTGTGCATAATGTTGTATTTATTCAGCACTTGAAAGGCATCAATAAGTTGTTTAAACACCAAAAGGGCTTTTTTTTATGAGAGTATTCTCTCTTTGCGCAGTACTCCTTCGAGTGTCCCACCGTTGCAGAACTAATAAATAAAGTAAAAATTGTTGGGCGTCTTGAGCATATCGAAGTACTTGATGATATGTTCGTGGTTGTCGATATTGGTTAGAATGTTGATTTAATTCACAGTGCATTCCTCTAACTTCCGATTCTCTTTAAACCGTCTCACTTCGATTACTTTGACGGCGTACTCCTTGTTATCGTTCTTGTTGATGGCCCTATAGACCTTGCCGTAGGCGCCCTCTCCGATTATTTCGTAGAGGGTATAGTTCTCAATGATCCTTACCATCAATTAACAACTTAAAAATTATAAGCAGGCTGAGTGAATTATCAAAATTAGCTGGTAATTTATAAATTGATTTGGATTTAGTTAATCAATAGATATCTTCCCGAAGCCTTCATCGCCCATCTACAGGTTATCGTTGTTTTATAATTCAGCCACACCGAGCTTCTAAGACTAGAATTACGTATCCTTGAACATCAAAACGCTGCTTACGAAAAATATTAAGTTAAAGATGAGGAACTTTAAACATATTAAACTCAAATTTTAAAACTCTTAAAGAAGCATCCGGGAGAACTACATTGACAAGAAATGCCCTTTCACGAGTGTAAAAGATTCTCAAAGGGATTGGGATATTAACCAAGATGTAGCAAAACTATTGTCATGAAAATGGACGATCTGTATTGTGTACCACGTATAATCAATACATTAGATACACCGTAATACCTCAGCTCACCTATCGATAGCCTTTTCCGTGAAATAGGTTGGCATAGTGCTAATTGGAGAATGCTGCCCTCTCTGAAAACAATAATTTTCAACCCGTAGGTGACTCCTAATGAGGTGGTTGTTCGTTGGAAGACAGTTGATGCTTTTTTGATGTTTTATCTCCTGTTTAATCCTCTGATACACTATATTACCTTTCAAATAAAAGAAAATGAGTATCTGCTTCAAATAGGTTATTTATTTCCCCTCTATTCGATAAATATCCTAAGAATGATCTTCCTCGGCAATTAACTCCCATAAATCAAACCAATTTCACAAGCATGTGCTCTCCTGAATATTAATAATATTTAATTAAATATTAATATTTTAAGTCATTAATTAATCATGAAGTATATTGTTGCCGAACAGGAACTCGAAATCCCAGAGGGAGTCACCATCGATGTCAAGGCTCGTTAGGTTGTCGTTAAGGGCAAACTGGGTACTCTCAGAAAAGCCTTTAAGCACATTCCAATTGATATTCGCAAGGACGTCACCAGCAAAACCAAAGCTCCCGCCTTGAAGTTCCGCATGTGGCTGCAAAAGAAGAAGAGAAACGCAGTGTTGGGTACTATTCGCAGCACAATCCGCAACATGATTACTGGAGTGACAGTGGGCTACAAGTTTAAGATGGTGCTTGCCTACGCCCATTTCCCCATTGTTGTTAACGTGATTGAGAACGGCAAGGTACCTTATCTTCTATTCAGGCCGCTGAAATCAAAAACTTCCTTGGATTCAAGATGAACAAGCGCATCGATGCTCCAGAGGGAGTGATCATCAGTAAGAAGGAGGAGGAGAAGAACAACATTGTTATTCAAGGAATTAACCTCGAAGATGTCTCTCAGGTCTGTGCAAGAATCCAGCAATCTACTGTTATTCAAGACAAAGATCTCAGATCTTTCCTCGATGGAATCTACGTTCAAGATGCCAGACTTGAGTTCACTGATTGAGCTGATTCTATTTAAACCACTTTATCATTCTTATCCATTATTCAACCATTTGAGGGAATTCATTCGAATGATGCTTTTAGTTGCGAGCGATTTTTATAAATTTATGAATTGATGAGGTATCAGGAGGAGGAGAAGGGACTGTTCACCTTTTATCGATAGCAGCAACAACAGGAAGAAGAAAATACAACGATGAGAAAAGGGAGGAAAAGATAGACGGAATAAAAACGCAAGTAAGACGATGAGCCATAACTAAAGTTAAAAGAAGTCATGCAGAGCGAATACTTAACAAGTTATAAATTAAAACCTCGTTAGACTATCTTTAAAGATTCCCCCTAAAAATAAAAAGACCAATTAACTCATGTGAAGCAATATGGTAACTCGGTGATCATCATCAATCGCATGCAAAGCTAAGAATAAAAATCACAAGTCAATTACGTCAAATAATCCAATATCAAGTTGAATTTACAAGAGAATGGATACTATCTAGAAAATAAACAAATTTAATTCGATCCTTCAAATAGAACTAAAGTTAGAGGCAAAACCAATAATCGAAAAACTTCGCTACTGAATAGGAAATTTGAGAGGAGTGAAAGTCTACAGCCAGTACCAGAGCTTGCAAGTCTTCGACGATAACTGCCTCCTCTCATAAAAACTCAAGATTATTCTAAATCTCCATACAAATCGGAAATTAAAAAGCTTCCATTCGCTTTGAAATCCAATGGAAGTGACTTTATTCGAGAACTCAAAAATAAAATTACCCATTAGATGACTTAATTTACATCGTAGAGACGGCATTCCGTATCTTTTATTGAGTACAACCAAGATTATCTGAAGGCTGGACAAGTAAAAAAATGTTAGCAACTCACCCAAGAGCAAAAGAGGGTCCTTGAACTATTGTATCGGTATCGATCTCCTAATTTATGATGTTATTTATATTAATTATCTTAATGGATTAATACAGGCAGACGAATCAACTATAGCTTCACGTCAATAATGAAATTCAGGCTGAACTTCAGCGAGAGACTACCCGCCAAACAATCAATTCGCATCTTTACGCTATGTATCAAATATGCTCATCGTAATGCATAACCAAATCTAATCCTTTGTCGTCCAAAGAAAGAAACTGCTTAAATAGCTGCTATACGAGGCTAAATGAAGCGCATTACGTGTATTTAAACTCTTTAATGATGTGAAAAACCTATTGTTAAGATTAATTATTTTTTTGTCCAAAAGTAATGGAGAATATTTAACTGAAATGAGCGTAAAGTTATTGAAATTGATTAGTGTACCTCATAACCAAAGTTAAGAACTGGTTTCTGAATAGAATTAGTTGATTAACCAAATAATAAAGATAAGATTTAGTTTTGCCAATAAATTGAGGAAACTAAAGCAGGTTTTAAATATTTCAAAATGATAATTGTTATTATTCAAACTGCTCATATATCCAATCAATTTTATTAAAACAAACGTTGATGTTGCTTAAACATCTTCTTTTTACTCATTAATCTTTTGGGACTCAAATTATTGAGGATCAATATCAAACAGAATATGATGGTTCGAATAAACTAAGCATATGAAGATCAACTTGTTTGTACTGATCTAAATATTCAAAGGGAATCAATTATGGTGTTAATATCAGTCAAATCTCGGATGGCCTTTTGATATTTTGATATCTTAATCTTTTACATTTTATAGGGAGTGACCAATGATGGCCTTTTTTGTCGTAATTTCATCAGTTCTTCTCGTGTGAAGAACGTCTAAGCATGCTCCTCTTGTTTTACTGTACAGTATTAATGGCAAAAATTTCTTATCCAACTGTTTTACTATTAACTCATTTAAATATTATAGTAGTTAAAGGATCTTTCGGATGTCTATGAGTATGTTGCCCATAATACTCACCTTTGTTTGGTTAAATTCTAATATTTTGCAAATTCATTTATGAGATCACAGTCATAACTTCAGCACGTTTACATTGTTGCTGATGCGCTCCCCTTTGTTTTGGAACTTATCATTGGAACCTCCAGAGTTAAGTTTAGCCATGAGTAATCTCTTAAGATCGTTAAACATCTTTTTCTGTTACATACTCGGCATATGTTTCTCTGCAACTCTCTGCCTCTCTGCAGTCAGTTGAGCTATTTCTTTGTCTCCCTCTTGAACTTTAATCTTCACATATTCTTGATAACTCTTTGCTCCGCAGCATCCCTTACCATTCCCTTTTAAATTTTCTCCCTCTTCCGTCAATCGAATCATCTTTGCATCCAACACTTCGCTCTTTAGTTTATTCAATTGAATTTTAGTATCCATTCCTTCAACTTCTGTTCTAAGTTTCGATACTTTCTCATCAATTTATTTAATATCTTCCTCAATCTTGCCTGTCACCCCCAAGAAACTTACTTTTTTTGACTTGTATTCATTCTCAATCTTTTCAAACTCACTCAACACATTCTTTTTCTGGTCTAACTTTGGTCCCAAGTCAGCCTTCTTTCTCTTAATTTAATCCATGAGTTTATCAATTTGTTTATTTAATTCATCCATAGACGCATTTTCAATGTTAACATCCGACACCACCCTTTCCCCATCAACCAATCCGTATAATTTTTAGTATCTTTCCTTCTGGTGAGTGAGAAGTTGTTGAGTCCTCTGCAAGTTGCTGTTTTACCATTTGATTTCTTATATTTCTGCTTTGCATTTTGCGTACTTGTTCTTTTTTTACTTAAGTTCGCTAATGTATCCCTCAAGTTCATTTTTCTTAAATCCTGCTCCCTTTATCTTGTTAATTTGCTACTCTTTTTTTCGGACTTCATTTTACAATCTGGTCATGTCCTCTTCTTCTCTCTTCAATGCTTATTGGTTTTGCTCCTTCTTCTTGGTGACGAGTGCCGCCTGCCCTTTATAAATGGCGAGCTTATCGTCCTTCGATGTCTATTTCGACAGTCTTTCTTACATTTGAGTCACTGCCCGCCTTAGAGCAGTCATAGTATTTTCAAGCATCATGAGTTAATTCTGCGTAATAGGAGGTTCAGCTAACATCTTTTCGGTCTGCTGCAATTTCTTCAATCTTTCATTGTACTCCACAGTCATCCGTTCTTTCACAATTTCTCTGTTCTTCCTCACCTAATTTTTAATGGCGTTCAGCATCTGCTCTGGAGAATTATCAGGGGCTAAGCTCTTTTTAGCATCATTTAAGGATTGCTGTCTGCTCATCAGTTGACTTTCAGCATTTTATAGTTGCTCCCTATAAGACTGTATCTTTTCGGAAATTCTCACTTCTTCTTCCTGCTCTTTTCTCAGTTGACTGGTAGGGATTAACATAGCAGCCATCTCAGGCTTACTCCCATGTTTGGCCTTCATTCCGTTGATCTTTGTCGTCAGCTGTTCCTTTTCCTGTTCGAGCTGAGTCAACTCCTTCTTTAGATCTGCGGGATTCTGACTTACAAAAAAATTACTAACGAAGAGGACTCAATGCCTTCGTACTCCTCGTGGACTATCTGAAACTAGGCTTGCAGCTCTTTCATCTGTTCGTTTAGCCTCTTTAATTCAGGGTCTCCCACGAACTCGTTCGGAATGTCGAGAGGCACAAGGAACTTGGCGAGGTACGCCCTCTTTTTGAGAGGCGCCAGGTTCTTCATCAAAAAGTAGTAAATCGGGTAAATGATTTTCTTGTCGCCGTTGAGGAGACCCGACTCCCAATCGGCAGTGAAGTCGCATTCGTAGGACAGTATCTTCAGGAACTCGGTGACTTGGAAGACTATTTCCTGGGGTTGGGTCTGCCGGGCGTTAATGCTGATGTCCGGGTCGAGGTGCTTGAATATTTTGAAGACAAGATCGCCAAGGTCGAAGGTGCTCATTTCGTCGAGACCGACTAGGGAGATGTTTTCCTTGAAGGGGGGTTAGTTGAGCAGCAGCACGATTTCTTTGATATCCTCTGACTGAATGTTCTTCTTCTGGAGGAGGGCCAAATCCGCGGGTTTGCCTTGCATAGTTATTTAAATATTATCCAAATATGAAACTCACACCGTCCCAATTTAAGCTGAGTCGCTTGCGATAGTTAATCGGATTCATTATCAAAATGAGGAGTATCTTAATCATAATATTCCTGAGGGAATTATCTGAATCATAGTAGTCATATATGAATTCATCACCATAATTTTATCATTATCTTTTTGCACTCCTCATATTTAGCATTGGTTTCGCTTCTTTTATGTTTAAAATCAGGGTCCTGTCAGCTTGTTAAAGGAAATACTGATGAAATGACTGATGATGGTTCGAGATAAATGTTTTACTTTATAAAAAAGAGAGTTATTGATGGTTTAAGGTTTTACTACTCGAAATTAGCAGATTGAATCTTTTAAGTAGAAAGTCAGCGATGTTTAAATGTTTTTGTATCATTTTTTCACTTTAAAAGCAAAAATGCTTTCCAAAAAACTGGAATGCTTATTTACAGGATCAGCTTTCGTTTATATAAACAAGCTCCAAAGACAGATGAATAGTGAGTGAGGTCGTAATGAGAACAAGAATCTTGACCTTAGACTAGTGTACTATAAAGCCTTATCCATTATATTAATAATAGTCTGCCTCAACAAAATGATATGATTAAATATTGACTATTTATTGCCTACCCTGCAGCAAGAATATCATTATTAAAATATAGACTTTTCGATTTTTTTATGATTTTATATAATAAATGATTTGTTTGAGATTATATGATGACTGATAATCAAATTTGTCAGCGAAGACTCTTAATTTTGTACAAAGTAACTGATACTAATTCAAGCATATTTTTCCTAACAATAGTATCTTTTTCTATTTATTCAAGTTTTGCAATTTTAAAAAATTATAAACAAAAAAGAGTCAACATTAGGGAAAGAAATTCTTTGTGTTCTTTCATTAAAGTTGTAGCAGAAGTTATCGTTTGAATATATTAAATTTGAGTGTCTTGGCTTTTGGACAAAAGGGATTTCGTTATTGACAAGAATAAATGATAAAGTAGGCTAAGGATGTCCCCTTGACTATAAAATCATTCATTATAAGATGGTGAAATGCTATAATATTTATAACTGCATTGATTCTAAGGAAACATTTAAAAGTATTAAAAACATCATCTGTATTATTAATAATCAATAATATCTAAATTAAATTCAAAGATCAAAAGAACAATTTCATAGTTTTATTGTTTTATGACTTTGGTTCGCCTGGTTTTGGTCATTTCTTCCAGTCTTCCCAGTTTCAACTAATTTATTATAACTTTAAGGACAATGATGTTACTAGTGACAATGTTATTAATTACCAAGTAAACTCATTACGCGCCCTTTAATAATAAAATAGCACTCATTTAGAGTAAGAAAGACCAATATTGAACGGTTCAGCCATTGACAGTCATCATCAATGAGATTAGTCTATAAGGATGATTTATTAATAATTTAGTTAATTTTAATCATGTTGCCTGCTCCCTATAGTAAATGGTTCTTCGCATTTTGAAAACTCCTCGTTCAATGAAAGCGTACTACTCCTAAAATACGCAAAATACTTTTATCAGTTTTGAATTGTATGTTTTAAAAATATCATGCTCATCGATCAATCAGGAATTCAAGGGTTATGCGTAAATATTCCAAACTGATACTCGTGGGACGGACGCCCTTCTCTCCTCAAAAGATCAGACTCATAAAATATGTTTATTAAACTATGAAAAAACCAACAAATCCCCACTCACAAATTCATTATAAGACTATGAAAAATTAAAAGCCCATATTTTCATTTCACTCGTAATACTACTAATACCTTGGTCTTTGCTAGCAGTTATTCTTCTTTGAACTCAAGCCAAATGAACATGAACGTTCTCCTTGCCGCTTTTGTCTACCTTTTGGGACTGAGCCAGTCTCTCAAGATGGTTGTATAAACTATGCAAACAAGAAAAATGTTTTTAATTTTTCATATAGATGTCAATAAGAGTAAGTCAATCACTATGAAGCTGTTTAAAGTACTTTATTTATGATTATTAAGTGTTGGTCAACAAATCCTTTATTTAGACGCATTTTAACTCAGATAATGTTAATTTTCAATAAATTAGCTGTTAACCATCATTCTACGAAGATTTAGAAACAATCACGTTAATTCTACACCATTTAGATGTATAAGAGACAATATCTAGGGTTATTTTTGAAATATTTAGAAGTATTAGTAGCATTGATTTAGCGTAACTATTAAAAAATTTAGAAGTATAAATATCATTGAATTAGGGTAACTATTGAGAAAGTTAGGCGTATAAATATCATTGATTTAGAGTAAATATCGATAAAAGCAGAAGTATAAATAGCATTAATTTAGTGTAACTATTGATATAAATTAGGCGTATCATGCCATTAATTTAGGGTAATCATTGAAAAAATCAGCTGGATAAATATCATTGATTTAGAGTACCTAATTAAAAAGTTAGACGTATAAATAGGATTGATTTAGTGTAACTATTGAGAAAGTTAGGCGTACAAAAGCATTGACTTAGCGTAACTGTTAAAAGAGTTAGCTGTATAAATATCATTTATTTAGTGTAACTATAGAAAAAGCTAGCTGTATATTATCATTGATTTAGGGTAAATATTGAGAAAGTTAGGGGTATAAATATCATTCATTTAGTGTAACTATTGAGAAAATCAGCTGTATAAATATCATTTATTGAGAGTAATTATTGAAAAAATCAGCCGTATAAATAGTATTGATTCAAGGGTAACTATTGAAGGAGCCAGATGTATAATAGCATTGATATAGTGCAATCATTGAGAAAATCAGTTGTATAACTATCAATGACATAGTGTAACTCTTGGAAAAGTCAGATGTATAAACATCGTTATTTTAGTGTCCCAATTTATTAAATTAGGAGTAACAGGGCCTATTATACAGTGTATCTCTTTTTTGAGTAAGGTCGATGATTCTCACACAATTCTAAACTTCATCTTTCCAATTGATTTTTATAACTTTATCCTTTATATTTTTTATTCTTAACTCTGCTTAACACTTGATGCCCGTACAATATTTATTCAATTGTTATGATAGAG
>Ga0302274_10004006_pt1 | contig 12918 bp, 14 predicted proteins | sample III_Bog_N2_1_FD_198755 | JGI IMG/M metagenome (GOLD analysis project Ga0302274, IMG submission 198755) | Peat permafrost microbial communities from Stordalen Mire near Abisko, Sweden - III_Bog_N2_1 | ecosystem: Environmental > Terrestrial > Soil > Wetlands > Peat | place: Sweden: Abisko...
TTTTCCTGTTTAACACAACATTTTAAGTTGATATGCGTATACTATATTATGAAACCGCATATCGTACGGTTAATGCTGGTTGGCCTTACTGTGGTAACGCTGCTAACCTCTTGTGCCAATACTAAACACGATTGCCAGGGCCATGTAAAACACAAGTTGGCTAATGGTATATGGTTTTAAAACCTCCTCAGCTCATCTAAAAGGCTCAGCCTCTTCCTAAACAGGAGAAGGGTAAAATAAAAAAGCCCCAAAAAGGGGCTTTGCAAAATATAATTTAAGCGGGACTTAGTTAATAATAGTAACAGTGCCGCCTGCTTTTTCAATAGCTTCTTTTGCTTTTGCACTTACCGCATGAACATGTAAATCTACTTTAGATTTCAATTCGCCACGGCCCAATATCTTTACCTTTTCAGATTTTTTAACCAATCCATTCTTGTGCAACAACTCATGGTCAAACTTAGCAATCTTATAGGTGGCTACCATGTGTTCAATGGTATCTAAATTAAATACAGCAAATTCTACGCGGTTAATGTTGTTAAAACCAAACTTTGGTAAACGGCGTTGCAAAGGCATCTGACCGCCTTCAAATCCACGGCGAAGTTTATTACCCGAGCGTTGGCCTGCTCCTTTGTTACCACGTGTACTTGTGCCACCATGTCCGCTACCCTGGCCTCTGCCAATGCGTTTTTCTTTCTTTATCGAGCCGTAGGCCGGTTTTAGATTACTGAGGTTCATGATCAGATTTGTTCAACTTTTACTAAATGTTTTACCTTATTTATTATGCCCAGTATCTGTGGCGTAGCTTCATGCTCAACAGGCCTGTTCATTTTTTTTATACCAAGAGCAATAACGTTCTTCTTCTGATTAATAGAACGATCTATGGTACTCTTCACTAATGTAATTCTAACTTTTGCCATAACTTATCCGTTAAATACTCTTTTCATGTTAATACCGCGTGTACCTGAAATTGTATAAGCATCGCGTACCGAAGCTAATGCCTTAATGGTTGCTTTTACTACATTATGCGGATTAGCAGAACCTAATGATTTAGCCAACACGTCTGTAATACCTGCGCTTTCCAATACCGCACGCATAGCGCCACCGGCAATTACGCCTGTACCGTGTGAAGCGGGCTTGATCCAAACTTTTGATGCACGGTATTTAGAACTTTGTTCGTGGGGTACAGTACCTTTTAAAATACGAACCTTAACCAAATTCTTTTTTGCATCATCAATACCTTTAGCAATTGCTTCGTTTACCTCGCGGGCTTTACCCAGCCCTTCGCCTACAATGCCATTACCATCGCCAACCACTACCAATGCAGAGAAACTGAAAGTTCTGCCACCTTTGGTAACCTTAGCTACACGGTTAATGGACACTACTCTATCTTTAAGATCGAGTTCACTTGCTTTTACACGTTGAATATTTTCCTGCGACATCGGGTTTTATTAATTATTTACTTATTAAATTTTTACTACTTAGAATTTTAATCCGCCTTCGCGTGCACCTTCAGCAATGGCCTTAACACGTCCGTGATAAAGGTAACCACCTCTGTCGAACACTACGGTAGAAATACCTTTTTCTGTTGCCTGTTTAGCTACTTCTGTACCAACCAGCTTAGAGGCATCAACCTTTTTGCCTTTAAAGTCTTTAAACTGCCTGCTGGTAACCGATAATAAGGTATGGCCATTCTCGTCGTCTATTAACTGGGCGTATATAGATGTGTTACTTCTGAAAACCGACAACCTCGGGCGTTCTGCGGTACCAATAATGCGCTTGCGAATACGGTAGCGTATTTTCTCTCTGCGTGATGATTTTTTTAATTGCATATATTTTAGTTTTAACCGGGGATTTGGCCTCGGTTAGTAAATTCAAAAAATTATTTAGCAGAAGCCGATGCGGCAGTTTTACCTGCTTTGCGGCGCAATGTTTCGCCTTCAAACTTAATACCTTTACCCTTGTAAGGCTCCGGTGGGCGAATGGCGCGAATTTTTGCTGCTATTTGTCCAATCAATTGTTTATCGCTGCTTTGTAATGTTATTTTCGGGTTCTGCCCTTTTAACTGCTCGGCAGTAACTTTAATTTCTTTTGGAAACACAAATAAAACAGGGTGAGAAAAACCTACAGCCAATTCTAATTGCTGGCCGGTTGCAGTGGCACGGTAACCTACACCCACCATTTCAAGTACAATGGTAAACCCATCAGTAACGCCTTTAACCATGTTAGCAATAAGTGCACGGTACAACCCATGCATAGCCTTATGACGCTTTTGTTCGGTAGGGCGAGTAACGGTTACAACACCATCTTTAACCTCAACACCCATATCAGGGTCAAACTTCTGAACCATTTGGCCTTTGGGACCCTTCACGGTCACCTCATGGTTAGCAACAGTTACTGTTACTCCTTTTGGTAAACTCAATGGTAAATTTCCTATTCTTGACATATTATGATCAGTTCAGATTTTTAATAGATATAACAAAGTACTTCGCCGCCTACTTTTTGTGTGCGGGCCTCTTTATCGGTCATTACACCTTTTGAGGTTGAAATTATAGCCACGCCTAATCCGTTAATTACACGTGGTAATTCATCAGATGGCTTGTATTTACGTAAACCGGGGCGGCTAATGCGCACCAATTCTTTAATAGCTGGTGTTTTGCTGGCATGATCATATTTCAGAGCAATTTTTATAACGCCCTGCTTATCGTCAGTGTCATCAAATTTGTATTTAAGTATGTATCCTTTTTCGTAAAGAATTTCGGTAATGCGCTTTTTCAATCCCGAAGCCGGAATTTCTACCATGCGATGCCCCGCCAATTGCGCATTGCGCACACGGGTAAGATAATCTGCAATAGGATCGGTGACCATTATTTTGTACTGTTTAATTTTTTGGGAAGGCAAAGGTAAAAACTATTTGCCGATTAACCAATAGGGAAGGAAATAAATTAGAAGATTAGAAAATTTAGAAAAACAGTCGATTAAATGAAGAAAAACGAAAGCAAATCGTCTTGTCAACAATTACGTCTAAAATTTTTATTTTAATTGATTATTAATAATTTATATATTATCGATGTAAACACTATTTGAAATTGTAAAGAGATTAACAGGATAGTAGCATGCATTAATATTGATGATAACTACATATAAAAAAGCCATGCTTTTTTGAGCATGGCTTTAATAACTATACTAAAATTGTATCTATCGTTTTACAATAGGCTGCAACCAGCCTGCAGAATAATTGGTAACTCTAACCAGGTACATACCGGCAGGAAATTCAGAAGCATCCATAGGCAATGTGTATGTAGATGAGTTTACTACAATTTGCAAGTCTGATAATTTATGCCCAAGCATATCATAAACAGAAATATCATAAGTATTAGCGGGTAAATTATTCATGGTAAGTTCAAACTGCCCGGTAGTAGGATTAGGATAAACTTGTATAGAGCTATTTGAGACATTAACCATATTTACTCCTGTAGTCACATCTATACTAACAGATGCAGAGTTGGTACAACCATCACCGGTAGTACCCGTAACAGTATAAACAGTAGGTACCGTTGGATCTACATAAACAGATGCTCCGGTTAAATTGCCCGGTGTCCATAAATAGGAAGCAAAACCACCAGTTGCAGTAAGTAAAGTAGAATCGCCAACAGTAATAGAATTGGCACTGGCAGTTGCTTTTATTTGCGGAGCCGAATAAGTAATAACAACCGGCACCCTGGGCGACATGCATCCGCTTGTAATATGCCAGTTATAGAAGAAGTAATAATGCCCTGCTGCACCGTTATTGGGTCCTGTAATAGTTAAAATATCGTTTACCGTATAAGGGTAATTAGCGCCTGAACTGGTTCTGTATAGTGCATTTACCGTTGAGCCGGTAGCAGTAATGTTATAACCGGTTCCTGCTGTACAGGTAAAATTGGTATGCACAACTACCGGGCTATTAACCTGGTTTGAATTGATGGTAACAGGCACCGAATCAATAGCTATTTCACTGTTTGTATTTACCAGGTAAACCTCAACTGTACCTGTGCTGCTGGCATAAACATAAAGACTGTCCAAAGTAAAATCGCCTAAAGCATTAAACAATAATCCATCATCATAGGTGTAGTTAAAATAACTGCCACTGCCACTATCGGCAATACCTGTTGTATATGGTGCGGTTTTTCCTGTACTTACATAAAAAGTAGTGTCAGATGAAACATACGCATTCAATGTAGGCCCTGTGGTTATAGTTTTAGCAGAGGTGCTACTTGAATACCAATTGACGGGCGCACCCACGGCATTAGCCGTTAGTGTTATATTTTTGGGGGTGCATAATGTATCTTCAGACACAGCTGTTGATAATATACCCGGCACAATAACTTTAATAACAGCAGAAGTATCAGATAATCCTGAAGCACGGCAGCTTACAATGCTGCGGTAAAAAGTTGATAATGTTAATGCAGGAGTAACGTATGTATTACCGCTATCGGCTGATGCAGCTTGGGCAGTCTTCCAATTAGTTGTTCCATTAGCTGATTGTTGCCATGTGATATGAATACCAACGCCCGAATTGGTATAGCCGGTCAAATTAAGAATGGCACCACCACCGCTGCAAATAGTATCTGAATTGCTGGATATAACGCCGGCACTTGGTTTATCACTACACTTAGGCAAATCAATAGGAGGTATAATATAAATCAATGCTTCATCACCACTGCCAAGCGGAACGCCGCCCGGGTTTAGGTTATCAAGGTCAAATAAGCCATTATCTAAACCACCCCAACCCCAATTCATATGGAAAAGACCAGAAGAATTGCAACCATCAAGCACCCATGTGTGTCCCCCGTCACTTCCATAACCCGCATATTGAACAACCCGGTTATCATTCAATTCAACATTTAAAATAGAATCCCATTGTTCAGTAGAAAAGCTAGCCTGGTAGATGCCTTGTATATTTGGATTATAACCAAAATAACTAATATATGATAATTGTGCACAAGGATAACCGCTTGGAACATCTGATTCCAAAACATATGCACCACTTTCTGTAGGGCTATATTCCATAGCCACACTAACACCTGCCTGATAGGCTAAAAATGCCGCTGCATCCGCTCCTGCTCCTGTGGTAACCACACTATCAGGCATAATGGTCCAGCTATAAGCTGTATCAAAATTTGCAGAAAGTGTGCCATACGGCGGATCGGAATAAGAATAGCTTCCTGTGCCGCGAACAGGGTAATTCCAATACTTCATGATTTGCGCCATGGCAGTGGCCACGCATCCGGTAACTGAACCGCCCGGACAATATTCGTTATAATAAGGACTTTGATTCCATGTGGTTTGTAAAAGAGGGCCAACCGATGCTGTACGGGCCGTAATTATGTTTTGCCCCTGTAAATAAGCCTGCCAATGTGTGGTAACAGTTGGCGTAGCTGCCACATTATTAGTTATTACATGATGAATTTGTATGGCTTTCTTTTCCATCCAATCATCAATACCTATATTTTTTATTTCGTAAAAATAGCTTTCATCAGAAAAACCGATGACAGGTTCAACATTATTGTCGGCTGAAACAATTACAAATCCTTTTGGATAGATGTCAAAAATATAATAATCAATTGTGCCATCGGCATCTGCTTTTACATAAGCCAATGATTTCACATAAGCGTTTTGCGCCGGAGATTTTGCATTGTACTTATAATAGGTTAAAGCCACCTTAGCTGCATCAGCTTGTGAAATGGCAGAAGCAGAAACACTTTTGGGCAGGGCATTTAATATTACAATAAATGCCAGAATTATAAAACCAGACTTTTTCATAATTTGATTTAGACAGTTTATGTTTATGAAGAACTATTTATTTTTATTTAAAAAAATATAAGCAACTAAAATTAATTGGCGGGTTAAGTAGCTTGAAAAGCTTACGGGGGATAAAAGTAATAAAATTAATTTATTGTTGTAGCTTGTTAATGAGCAATGTAACAATTAATTTCTCTATTCAGTTTCAGGTATGTCTGTAACTTAACTATTGTTGACTTCAATCAAAATATTATTTTGTACCCATAAGTCATGCGGCAAAAATAGAAAGCATAGACATAATTTGCAACAAAGTTATTTATCTTTACTATACTAATATGAAAAGCTATCAACTTATAATTATAGCAGCTATTGTTGTTTTCGGAACATTTCTTGTTATTTTTAACAGGATCGATTCAAAAAACATTAAACACTCTTTTGAACCGGTTAACACGACATATCGACAAAAATTTTCATCTTTTAATTTTTCTATTGCTCCCTACCAATGGGATAGTAACGGAACAGGAAAATATTTCTTACCTGTATACGCTATTCATGTTGACAACCTGGATAAAGATATTTTTATAAGCTATGTATCATTAAGTGATACCTGTTGGATGGGATTGCCTATAAACAACTATTTATTGCCACATGATGCTGTTGAATATGTTTATTTGAAGGATAGATCTTATATACAGTATTACGGCCCCTACAAGCCTAAAATAAAGCTTTATTTTAAAATTGGTATTATATATACCAATGATTAACCTCTCCTGTTCTCCAATGCAACCACACTAACACCATTGTGAGTAATAGTAGTGCCTGTTAAAGTTATAGAAGGTACCAGGGTACAATTATATTGTCTAAGTTTAGTATTATGACGCGATAAAATTGTTATTTAACAATCATTCATCTACTGTTTGTTTAATATAACAGACAACATGGTTATTTTTTCTTTACATGCTTAAGCACCTTGGCCTCTAAGTAAAAAATTATTTCTTCGGCTACATTCTCAATAAGGTCGCCATTGCGCTCGAGTTTGCGAATAGTGGAAAGGAGATATAAATTTTCCAGGGTTTTATCGAGGCCGGCTTTTAAAAGGTCGAGGGTAATAAAAGGGGCGTTCTTGTTTATCTCATCCAACTGGTCATCTTTTTTAAATACACGGCGGGCCAATTTGGTATCTTCTGACTGATAGGATTGTATTACATCTGCCAGCATGGAGTTACTGGTATCAAACATTTCAGCTAATTTCATTTTGGCAATGGCTTCAGCTTCAAAGGGTGTGCCCACTTCGGTAACATATTTGGCAATGCCTTCAGCATTGTCTGCAATACGTTCTAAGTGTGTGTTAATTTTAAAGTTAGCTAATACAAAACGCAAGTCAACTGCTACAGGGCTAAACAGCGCTAATATATTCTCACAATCACGGTCAATTTTTAACTCAAATGCGTTCACACGCTTTTCATAATAGATGATCTCGCGCGCCAATTCTTTATCATTATTAAGCATGGCGTCTTTGGCTTTCTGCATTTGATGTTGCACGAGCTCCATCATATCGTGCATATCCATTTTTAATTTCTGAAGCTCTTGTTCTAAATGAGTCATCGTTTAGATTTTAGATTTTAAACTGTAAGATTTTATTCAATTGTTGTATTCTTAACCGAATCTTCCTGTAATATAATTTTGTGTGCGTTCATCTTTGGGGTTAGTGAAAAGCTCATCAGTCTTTTCATACTCTATCAGTTCACCCAGGTAAAAAAAAGCTGTTTTCTGGCTTATGCGGCCGGCCTGTTGCATATTGTGTGTAACAATCAATATGGTGTAGGATTGTTTCAGATCAAATATCAATTCTTCAACCTTTGCTGTTGACATAGGATCGAGTGCCGAAGTGGGTTCATCTAACAACAACACATCAGGCTTCATGGCAATAGCGCGTGCAATACACAACCGTTGTTGCTGTCCGCCTGAAAGAAAGGTGCCGCGTTTATGCAAGCTGTCTTTAACCTCACTCCATAAAGCTGCTTTGCTTAATGATTCTTCTACTATACCACTCTTCTGACTCTTATTTAATTTAATGCCGTTAAGCTGGTAACCTGCTAACACATTTTCATAAATACTCATGGTTGGAAACGGGTTAGGGCGTTGAAACACCATGCCCACTTTGCGGCGAAGGTCAATTAATTTTAATTTATATAATTCTTCTCCATTCAAAGTCATTTCGCCTTCGGCATAAGCACCTGCATTCAATTCATGCAATCTGTTTATGCAACGCAGAAAAGTAGTTTTACCACAACCTGACGGGCCCATTAAAGCCACTACCTGCTTGCGCGGAAAATCCACGTTAATGTTCTTTATAGCGTGCATCTTTCCGTAATAGGCGTTAAAGTTGCGTACTTTTAAAATTGTATCTTCCATCGTCGTATAGCAATCTTAGTGAGAATATTTATTAATAAGATCATAACTAACAAAACAAATGAAGCGCCCCAGGCCTGATCTTTCAAATCCTGGTAAGGGCTGGTAGCATAGTTAAACACCAGCAATGGCAAAGAATTCATTGGCCGTAAAATATTATAGTTTTGAAACGGGTTACCAAATGCGGTGAATAACAACGGGGCAGTTTCGCCCGCCACGCGTGCAATAGAAATGGTTATGCCGGTTACAATACCGCTTAACCCCGATGGTATAACCACCTTTAACAATACTTTATGATAAGGTACCCCTAAAGCCAATCCTGCCTCCTTAATTGAATATGGAATTAAGCTAATGGTTTCTTCTGTTGTACGAACAATAACGGGTAACATCATCATAGCCAATGCTACACTACCTGAAAGAGCTGAAAAGCTACTGGTAGGTTTCACTATCCACAAGTAAGCAATGATACCTATAACAATTGAGGGCACACCCTGTAATACCTCAACACAGGTACGGGCAATACCTGCAATTCTCGACTTTTTGTTCTCTGCCAGATATACGCCTCCAAAAATACCGACAGGTACTGCAATTATAGATGCTACTATAATAAGCATTAATGTGCCTGTAATGGCATTAGAGATACCCCCTCCTGTTTCTCCGACAGGTTTAGGTAAATTGGTAAGAAATGACCAACTAATGGAGGCAATACCTTTTTTTGTGATGAAATATAACACTAACACTAAGGGCACGGCACAAAGAGATGAGATTAAAACTATAACACTCTTAAAGAGCATATTTTTAAAAAGGCGGAACTGTATAGATGTCTGTTTCATTAGTTACCTCCCATTCTTTTAATTACAAACCTGCCTATTAAATTAAAAATTAAGGTTACTATAAAAAGCAGCAACGCTATTTCAATAAGTGATGACAAATAAATATCGCTGGTGGCCTCAGTAAATTCATTGGCTATTACACTGGCCATTGTATTAGACGGGGCAAAGAAAAGTGTGGTCAGATCTTTAGGGAGTGCCGTAGTATTACCAATAACCATGGTTACCGCCATGGTTTCGCCAATGGCACGGCCAAAGGCTAATAGAATACCGGCTGCAATACCTGAACGGGTGTAAGGAATAATAACCATGCGTATCGTTTCAAAACGGGTGGCTCCTAAAGAGTAAGCTGCTTCTTTTAAATCGCGCGGCGCTAAAGAAATAACTTCGCGCGCCACAGAGGCCGAATAAGGTATTACCATAATGGCCAATACAATAGATGCTGTTAATGTGCTAACGCCATAAGGTATTATACTATGATTTATTTCAAAATTTTGAATAATAGGTACTAAAAAAAATATAGCAGCAAAGCCATAAATAACAGAAGGAATACCTGCCAGCAGTTCTACTATGTTTTTAAAAATATCTGATACCCACCCCGTTTTATTGTACTCGCCTAAAAAAATGGCGATGGACATAGAGAACGGAAAAGAAATAATTAGCGCCAAAAGCGCAGTGATAACTGTACCTAAGAGAAAAGGTAACCCGCCAAACTCGCCTGAAACCGGATCCCAGGTTTTGCCGGAAATAAAATGAAAACCAAATTGTTTAATAGAAGGCCACGACTTCCAAATGAGCGTAAAAAAAATACCGATCAATAATGCAATAATGAGATAAACAGCACCCGAAAGTACTTTTAAAAAAGCCCCTTCTGTGGTTTGGTTGCTTTTTGCTGCTGTTTTTGGCCTGTCACTCATTATGTTTTGTTAAACTTTAGTAAACTTACTAATAGTCTTAAAAATAAAGGCATCCACGGTTTTTGATCACACATGGATGCCTGTTAAATTTCACACCACATGAAATTTTTACATCAAAGGTTTACCACTAAAGGTTACGCCTTTTAAAACAGTTTGTGCCTGCTTAACGGCAGCATCCGGTAGCGGAGCAAAATCAAGCGGCGACGCTAATTTTTGTCCGTCATTAAGTACATACCAGATCAGCTTATAAATGTTCTTAGCTTTTGCTGCTGAACTTACGTTAGCCGACAGATCTTTGTAAAGTAATAAATAAGTAAAGCTGCAAATCGGGTAACCATCAGGAGCATCAGTATTGGTAATTGAAATACGCAAGTCAGCCGGTAATTTTACATTTCCTGCAGCTTGTGTAGATGCGATAGATGGTACAATAAACTTACCTGCTTTGTTTTGTAATGAAGCGTATGACATTTTGTTCTGTACAGCATAAATAAGCTCTACATAACCAACGCCGCCCGGTGTTTGGCTGATAAGTCCAGCAACACCCGCATTACCTTTACCACCAATACCTACGGGCCAGTTTACTGATTTACCTGCGCCTACTTTGGTCTTCCAATCCGGGCTAACTTTTGATAAATAATCTGTAAAGCCTGCTGTAGTACCACTACCATCTGAACGGTGAGCTACTGTAATAGGAAGAGCCGGGATGTTAATACCAGGGTTAATTTTTGTAATTGAAGGATCATTCCATTTGGTAATGGTTCCCAAAAAAATACCTGAAACAATAGCAGGTGTAAATTTTAAAGCCGGGCTACCGGGAATGTTGTAGCTGATAACAATGGCGCCCAAACATGTTGGAATATGAACAACCGGAGCGGGCATTCCCTTAATTTCATCATCACTTAAAAAAGCATCTGATGCGCCAAAATCAACGGTCTTACTTTTTAATTGTTGAATACCTGCACCGGAACCAATAGATTGGTAATTAACTTTAACACCGGTTGCTTTATTGTACTCATCAAATAACTTAGAGTAGAAATTAGCAGGAAATGTTGCCCCTGCACCAATCAACTCATTGTCATCATTTACTGATGTAGCTGTTGTTTTAGCAACTGGGTTATTGCCACTCTTCAGCTTGAAGGCGCTGAACAAGCATACTGCAGCAACAACTGCTAATAGGCCTGTAAGTTTTAAACTGGTTTTCATAGGTTAGGTATTTTAAAATAGTTTATTTGTTGAATGTGAAATAGAACGTAATACGTGCTACCATATCATAATCACTCTTTGCTAACCCCGTTACACCTTCTGTACGATTGCTAAATCCATCATACCAAATATTTGGCATAATATGAATTTGCTTGATGGGTTGATAATCAACAGCGAACATGAAGAAGTTTTCTGTAAATGCATTTGCACCACTGTATGCGAAATTAGAATTGGTTGCTTTGCTGCTACTTAAATAAGTATTGTTAGCATTAAAGTTGCCATCCGGATTGTACATATCATATCTTGCAACAAGGCCAAACTTAGGAGCATCTGTATTTTTGTCTCTTAAAAGAGTTATAGCGCCTTCAAATGAAAAGCCTGAACGTGCAATATTTGTTGTATCATTTTTGCTTAAGCCAGGGCCTGCTGTAATAACAGCCTGGTTGCTCATACCTTCATTAAAGTATTCAGCACTTATGTTCCAGTTCTTCTCTTTGTAACCTACTATACCTCTCCAAACAAGGTCATTCTGTCCGGGTGTAACCGTGTGGTAATCTGAATAAAAGTCAACTAAAATCTTATCATTTAAGAATTTCCCGTAAACATTGCCATAATATCTTTTAAAATTTTCTATATCAGCAGCCGTAATACCTGTGTTATCAGGGGTAGCATTTGTGTTGTTACCAACCATAATGTTATAACCGATACAAGCATTTTCTTTACCTGATGCATCTTTTTGGCTCCAGAATTTGCCGCCTAAATTAATACCAACATCATTTGAACTTACAATGCCTCTCATATCCATAATAGTTCTTTCTAAAGAACGGTAGCCCCAGAAAGGTTCTTCTGTAGTTGGGAAAGATGGTGTAACAATGGCTCCAACGGTAAGATTTGATCCTTTGAAGATATTATCCCATTCAAAATTGCAATATTTAATATACATGATCCTGTCGCCTGTATTGTCAATATTATCTTTAGTAGCAGCGGTAGAACCTCCATCATAAAACTCCTCATGTGCTAACACAATGTGGGCAGAGAACTTGTTATTGAAGAAGTAATCATAACCTAAATAGATACGTTGAAACGAGAGTGCATCAAAATTTTTAGGAACACCTGAATATTGTGTTGTTCCTGTTTTTGGGCTAGCGCCGGTTGCATTTACTGAATCTGCATGCACCTTGTCATAAGCACTTCCAAAAGCATAACCCCAAACATGTCCTCTTGTGCTATCTTTCTTCTCACTTGGAGATGTTGTAGTAGGATAAGGTTTCCAGTCATTAAATTGGGCATGTGCACTTCCTGCCATAATCAGGCATAATGCCAAGCCAAGAATAAACTTTGTAAATCTTTGTGTTTTCATAGGTTTGATTTTTTGTTTTTGCTTATTAAATGCGCTGCAAAGAAAGAAACGCAGCATTATTACCATATTAAGAGAATGTTAAGTTTATGTTAACAAGAGAGTGAAGTATCTCTATAATGTCTCTAATGTCTGTTTAACCTGTTACAAATTCAGTTAACTCTAAGGCCTTCCTTAATGTCGTCATTTGCATTAGAAATAACTGAATCGCCAGCATTAATGGGGCCGTATATTTCGGTGAAATCATTATTAGAACTGCCTTCTTTAATGTCAACATAATGTGTTGTGCCATTTGTTACAGCAACTACATAATGCCGTTCAGTAGATTTTACAATTGCACTTGTAGGTACTATTAAAGGTGGGGTTTTCTGTATTAATGGAATTTTAACCTCGGCATACATACCCGGTTTAATTAACC
>Ga0302274_10004016_pt1 | contig 12909 bp, 10 predicted proteins | sample III_Bog_N2_1_FD_198755 | JGI IMG/M metagenome (GOLD analysis project Ga0302274, IMG submission 198755) | Peat permafrost microbial communities from Stordalen Mire near Abisko, Sweden - III_Bog_N2_1 | ecosystem: Environmental > Terrestrial > Soil > Wetlands > Peat | place: Sweden: Abisko...
GCTGGGTAACTTGTGCTCTACCGGTGATAGGTATGCGACCGAAGTGCCGTGATGCGCTGGCCCGATAAATCGAAGGCTTCAGGCGACAACTGGCAAGAGTGACCGGAAGACAAATCGCCGGTGCTTTTCCACAGCAACAAATTTCCCTTGGCTTAAGAGTTGTGCGTGAGCACACTGAAACGAATTGGGACTGGACTTTTACGATGACAAGCATTCAACAAAGGGCCGAACTGCAACGCAGCATCTGGCAAATCGCTAACGGTGTGCGCGGAGCAGTCGATGGCTGGGATTTCAAGCAATATGTTCTCGGTACCCTGTTCTATCGCTTCATTAGCGAGAATTTCGCCAGCTACATCGAGGGCGGCGACGACAGCATCCACTATGCCGAGCTGTCCGACAGCGTCATCACCACTGACATCAAAGACGACGCAGTCAAAACCAAAGGTTACTTCATCTACCCCAGCCAACTGTTTGCCAAGGTTGCTGCGAGCGCCAACACAAATGAGAGCCTAAACACCGACCTGGCCACCATCTTTGCTGCCATTGAAAGCTCCGCCAACGGCTATCCTTCCGAGCGTGACATCAAAGGTCTGTTTACCGATTTCGATACCACCAGCAACCGCCTCGGCAACACTGTGGCTGACAAGAATACACGCTTGGCCGCCGTGCTCAAAGGTGTAGCTGAGCTGGATTTTGGAGTCTTTGAAGACAACCACATCGACCTGTTTGGCGATGCCTATGAGTTCCTCATCTCCAATTACGCCGCCAATGCAGGCAAATCTGGCGGTGAGTTTTTCACGCCGCAGCATGTGTCAAAGCTGCTTGCTCGGATCGCCATGCACAAGCAGAGCAGCGTCAATAAGATCTACGACCCTGCCTGTGGCTCTGGATCGCTGTTGCTCCAAGCCAAAAAGCACTTTGATGCGCACATCATTGAAGACGGGTTTTTCGGGCAAGAGATCAACCACACCACTTACAACCTGGCGCGAATGAACATGTTCCTGCACAACGTCAACTACGACAAGTTCAATATTCAGCTGGGCAATACCCTGCGAGAACCACATTTTGGCGAAGAAAAGCCGTTTGATGCCATCGTCTCCAATCCACCTTACTCGGTGAACTGGATTGGCAGCGACGACCCCACACTGATCAACGATGAACGCTTTGCCCCGGCTGGCGTGCTCGCGCCCAAATCCAAAGCCGACTTCGCCTTTGTGCTACATGCTCTCAGCTACCTTTCCAGCAAAGGACGCGCCGCCATCGTCTGCTTCCCGGGCATCTTCTACCGCGGCGGAGCCGAGCAGAAGATCCGCCAATATCTGGTGGATAACAACTACGTCGAAACGGTGATTTCGCTCGCGCCCAACCTGTTTTTTGGCACGACCATCGCCGTCAATATTCTGGTGCTCTCCAAGCATAAAACCGATACCGCCATCCAGTTCATTGACGCCAGCGGGCTGTTCAAGAAAGAAACTAAAAACAACGTCCTCACGGATGACGATGATGCGGCAAGCCCCGGCCATATCCAGCAAATCATGCAGGTGTTCGATAGCAAAGCGAAGGTGGATCACTTCGCAGAGTCGGTAGCTTTTGAGAAGATTGCCGCCAACGATTACAACTTGTCAGTCAGCAGCTACGTTGAAGCCAGAGACACCCGCGAAGTGGTGGATATTGCCCAACTCAATGCCGAACTGAAAACTACAGTCTCCAAGATCGATCAATTGCGGAAAGACATCGATGCCATTGTCGCGGAGATTGAAGGCGAGGAGCAGGAAGCATGAGTAGCATGACTTTCTTGGAAAAGCTGCTGGATGGTGCTGCGGTGGCGTGGAAAGCGCTTGAGGAGGTGGCTGAATATTCATCGACGCGGGTCGATGCTACTGAACTTGACGCGACGTCGTTCGTGGGGGTTGACAATCTTGTCGCGAATAAAGGTGGACGTATTGATGCGACCTATCTGCCAAACACAGCTCGTTTGACGGCATATGAGCCAGGAGACATCCTTCTCGGCAATATTCGCCCGTACCTCAAGAAGGTATGGGGAGCAACTAACTCCGGGGGGTGTAGTGGTGATGTCCTTGCCGTTCGCATCCTCGATATGTACAGGCCAATCGTCGATTCGAAGTTTCTCTACTATCTCTTGTCTTCAGACGAATTCTTCTCGTACAACATGGATCACGCAAAGGGCGCAAAGATGCCCCGCGGGAACAAAGAGCAGATATTGAACTACCAAATTCCCATCCCCTGCCCTGACAATCCAGAAAAGTCGCTTGAGATTCAGGCGGAAATCGTGCGCATTCTGGATACGTTTACCGAGCTTACCACCGAGCTTACCACCGAGCTTACCACTCGCAAAAAGCAATACAACTACTATCGTGACCAGTTGTTGAGCTTTGAAGGAACGGAAGTGGAGTGGAAGACACTGGGAGAGATCGGCGAGGTTCGTATGTGCAAACGCATATTTAAAGAACAAACCTCTGATGTTGGCGATATTCCATTCTATAAAATTGGGACATTCGGGAAAGAGCCGAACGCCTTTATTACAAGGGCACTTTTTGAAGAATATCGAGACAAGTATAGTTACCCCCGAAAGGGAGAGGTGCTAATTTCGGCAAGCGGAACGATTGGCAGGGCCGTAATATTCGACGGACAAGATGCCTACTTCCAAGACAGTAATATCATCTGGCTTGAAAACAATGAAAGAAAAGTTTTCAACAAGTATTTGTTTTACTTTTACCAAGTTGCCGACTGGAATCCCTCGGATGGCGGTGTAATTCAACGTTTGTACAATGACAATTTGAAAAAAGTCAGGATTCCGATTCCATATCCGAATGATCCTGAGAAATCGCTTGCGGAGCAAGCTCGTATCGTCGCCATCCTAGACAGATTCGATACCCTCACCAACTCCATCACTGAAGGCTTGCCGCACGAAATCGAACTGCGGCAAAAGCAGTACGAGTATTACCGTGATCAACTGTTTAGCTTTCCCAAGTCGGAAGAAGTAGTGGCCTGACATGAGCAAGACACTATCGGAAATCGCCCAGCAACTGAAAGATGCCAACAAAAAGGTACAGCTGATCTATGCCTTTAATGGCATGGGTAAAACACGCCTTTCGCGCGAGTTTAAGCAGTTGATTGCGCCCAAGGCTGATGGCAATGAAGTCGATGAACCCGAGTTGGCGCGGAACAAAATTCTGTATTACAACGCCTTCACGGAAGACTTATTCTTCTGGGATAACGATTTGGAGCAGGATGCCGACCCCAAATTGAAAATCCAGCCCAACTCCTTCACGGATTGGGTGCTGAAGGATCAAGGCCAGGACCAAAACATCATCGCGACTTTTCAGCGTTACACCAATGAGAAGCTCACGCCACGCTTCAACGAAGAATACCGGGTTAATGGCGGGGACGACAAAGAGATCACAATCAAAGCCTTCTCGGAAGTCACTTTTACGATGGAGCGCGGGAGCGACGAACAGTCAGGCAATCTGAAGATTTCCAAAGGTGAAGAGAGTAATTTCATCTGGAGTGTCTTCTACGCGCTTCTGGATCAGGTCATCAACACGCTCAATATAGCCGAACCAGAAAATCGCGAAACCCGTCAGTTTGATCATCTTGAATATGTATTCATCGATGACCCGGTCAGCTCGCTGGATGAGAATCATTTGATTCAGTTGGCCGTAGACCTAGCGCAGCAGGTCAAGTCAAACGGGTCTGTGGTCAAGTTCATCATCACCACCCATAACCCACTTTTTTATAACGTTATGTACAGCGAGCTGAACAGCGATAAAGGCAGCTACAAGTATAGGAAACATTTTGCCAAGTATCGGCTGGCAAAGCTTGATGATGGCATGTTCAATCTTGACGAGAAAGTCAATGACTCACCATTTTCATACCATCTTTTCCTGAAGTCAGAGGTCGATAAGGCTGTCCAGAGTGGAGAGATAAACAAGTACCATTTCAACTTCCTGAGAAATATCCTGGAAAAGACCTCAGTGTTTCTTGGCTATGAGAGGTGGGGAGATATGTTGCCAAGGTCTGATGACGGCACAACCAATCCTTATGAGGCCCGTATCATCAACATCTCTAGCCATTCGAAACACGCGGGCGAAGAAGTGGCCGATCTCACCGAAGACGATAAGCGAGTCTTTCGTTACCTGGTGAACCACCTGAACAGCAGTTACCACTTTCAGCCATACGAAAACTAGGATCTGGAGCTAGGGCAGAACATGTGCGAGTACAAGACCATCGCCGAATCGAGCAATTTCATCGTTCTCGACAAGTACACCCAGGAATGGGAGGTTGCGGAGAACTACCAAAGCGAAAGCGATCTGGAGCGCGAGTTTATTCAGGATTTGGTCAATCAGGGATATGAATTCCTGCCTGCGCTGAATACCCCTGAATCCTTGCTGGCCAATGTGCGCGTGCAGTTGCAAGCACTCAATGGCATGCAGTTCACGGACGACGAGTGGCCGCGCTTTGTGGAGACGTGGCTCGACCAATCCAGTGACGGCATCGTCGAGAAGACCCGCAAGATTCACGACGATTATATTCACGACTTTGTCTTTGACGATGGACACATCCAGAACATTTATCTGCTGGACAAAAGGAATATTGCACGCAACAAGATGCAGGTGATCAAGCAGTTTGAGCAAACCGGTACGAACGCTAACCGTTACGATGTAACGGTTCTGGTGAATGGTTTGCCACTGGTACAGGTGGAGCTGAAAAGGCGCGGAGTGGCCATTCGTGAAGCCTTTAACCAAGTGCATCGCTACAGCAAGGAGAGCTTCAACAGCGAGCAATCCTTGTTCAAGTATTTGCAGATGTTTGTGATCTCCAACGGCACCGACAGCCGCTATTTTGCCAACACCACCCAGCGCAATAAGAATAGTTTTGATTTCACCATGAACTGGGCGAAGGCAGATAACAACCTGATCAAAGACCTGAAGGACTTTACTGCCACCTTCTTCCAGAAGAAGACCCTGCTCAACGTATTACTGCATTATTCGGTTTTTGATGCCAGCGACACGCTAATGGTGATGCGTCCCTACCAGATTGCCGCTACTGAGCGCATTCTGTGGAAGATCAATAGCGCCTATCTAGCCAAGAAATGGAGCAATACGGAAGGCGGCGGCTTCATTTGGCACACCACCGGTTCTGGCAAGACTCTGACCAGCTTCAAGGCCGCACGCCTGGCCACCGAACTCGAGTTTATCGACAAGGTGCTTTTCGTGGTGGATCGCAAGGATCTGGACTATCAGACCATGAAGGAATACCAGCGCTTTTCACCGGACAGCGTGAACGGCTCTGACAGCACCGCAGGCCTCAAGCGCAACCTGGATAAGGATGACAACAAGATCATCGTCACCACTATTCAGAAGCTCAATAACCTGATGAAAAGCGAAGACAACCTGCCCATCTACAGCAAGCAAGTGGTCTTCATTTTTGATGAATGCCACCGAAGCCAGTTCGGTGAAGCGCAGAAGAACCTGAAGAAAAAGTTCAAAAAATTCTACCAGTTCGGTTTTACCGGCACACCGATCTTCCCGCAAAACGCCCTAGGCGCAGACACTACGGCTAGCGTGTTTGGCCGCGAGTTGCATTCTTACGTAATCACGGACGCGATTCGTGATGAGAAGGTGCTCAAGTTTAAGGTGGACTACAACGATGTTCGCCCGCACTTCAAAGCGATTGAATCTGAACGAGACGAGAAAAAGCTCAGTGCTGCAGAAAACAAGCAGGCATTGTTGCATCCTGACCGCATCCGCGAGATTACCCAGTACATCCTGAATAATTTCCGGCAGAAGACCCATCGCATGCAGGCTGGGGCAAAAGGGTTCAACGCCATGTTTGCCGTCAGCAGTGTGGATGCAGCCAAACTGTATTACGAGTCTTTCAAGGAGTTGCAGAAGAACAGCGATAAACCGCTGAGAGTGGCTACCATCTTCTCGTTTGCGGCCAACGAAGAACAAGATGCCGTTGGCGACATTCAGGATGAAAACTTTGATGTTTCTGCCATGGACAGAAGCGCTAAAGAGTTCCTGGCCGATGCCATCGCGGACTACAACGCGCTGTTCAAAGCCAAGTTCAGCGTGGACAGCAATGGCTTTCAGAACTATTACCGCGATCTAGCCAAGCAAGTGAAAGCCAAGGAAATTGACCTGCTGGTTGTGGTGGGTATGTTCCTTACCGGTTTTGATGCGCCCACATTGAACACCTTGTTTGTGGACAAGAACCTGCGCTACCACGGCCTGATTCAGGCCTTTTCGCGCACCAACCGCATTTTTGACGCTACCAAGACCTTCGGCAACATCGTCACCTTCCGCGATCTGGAGCAGGCAACAATCGACGCCATCACCTTATTTGGAGATAAAAACACCAAGAACGTGGTGCTGGAGAAGAGTTACAAGGAGTACATGGAAGGCTTTACCGATGTTGCAACCGGTGAAGCGCGGCGTGGCTTTGTAGACGTGGTGAAGGAACTGGAACAGCGCTTTCCTGACCCCGCAGGTATCGAGAAAGAGGCCGATAAAAAAGCCTTTGTGAAGCTGTTTGGGGAGTATTTGCGAGTTGAGAATGTACTGCAAAACTACGATGAATTTGCCAGCCTGAAGGCATTGCAGAACGTGGATTTGAACGACCTGGCCGCAGTTGAGACATTCAAAGCCAAGCACTATTTGAGTGACGATGACCTGGCAGCACTGCAAGCGATCAAGATGCCCAACGAGCGGATAATTCAGGACTACCGTTCGACATACAACGATGTTCGAGACTGGCTACGTCGGGAGAAATCTTCTACCGACAAGGAACAATCCACCATCGACTGGGATGATGTGGTGTTCGAAGTGGACCTGCTGAAGTCTCAAGAAATCAATCTCGACTACATTCTAGAATTGATTTTTGAGCACAACAAGAAAACCAAAAGCAAATCAGACCTGGTTACTGAAGTCCGTCGGGTAATTCGTGCAAGCATTGGTAACCGCGCCAAAGAGAGCTTGCTTGTGGACTTCATCAATCAGACCGATTTGGATCAGATTGGCGACAAGGCCAGCGTAATTGATGCCTTCTTTACCTTTGCTCAAGCAGAGCAGCTGCGTGAAGCGCAAGAGCTGATCAGCACTGAGAACCTGAATGCCGCGGCGGCCAAGCGCTATATCACAACTTCACTGAAGCGAGAGTTTGCCAGTGACAATGGCACAGAGCTCAATGCCATTCTGCCAAAAATGAGCCCGCTCAACCCAAAATATCTGACCAAGAAACAAAGCGTATTTCAGAAAATCTCCGCTTTTGTTGAGAAGTTCAAAGGCGTGGGTGGGCAGGTATAAGCTCAATGCATCTTAATGTCTGATGCCTCCTGATTTTGGCAATCTCAACGCGGGCACAGCAGAACCGATTATTGAAAATCGACAAAGAATTCGCCCGGCTTGACGGTCAACGCCTTCGCCAGCTTGACGATGTTCTCCAGAGCGACGTTTCGTTCGCCGCGCTCGACTCCGCCGACATAGTTGCGGTGTAGTCCGGCGCGCTCAGCCAGTTCCTCCTGGGAGTAGCCCCGCTCGTCGCGGAGTTGCCGCAACCTAGAGCCAAATCGAGACTTAACGGAGTGTTGGGCCACATCTCCATGCTCGAAGCCTGACCACTATGCGTCTACACACGATGAGTGTGATAATGTCCTGGTTGGAGTTGTATCCATGCGCCGCTCTCGTCCTGCGCGCTGCCGGAAACTGCCCCAGTTGACGAAAAATTCATCGGATTGGGCCAGCATTGAGGTGGGAAGGATACGATTCAATAGGAGAGGAGGGAGAATCTGTGAACACAGATTTCATCGACTGCCCGGAAGTGGCAGGAAAGACAATCCAGTTGCTCCGCATTCACCGGGACACCGGCGACGGGTCGAGCGTCCAGATCGAGCTGACAGACGGAACCAGTTTCACCTGCTATGTCACGGTGCGTCCAGCCGTGGAAGCATCCTTATATAGGGGTGGCACTGGAGCACCGGAAACCATCCGCGACTACAAATTCTAGGCCAATCCTCCCCCACAAAACCCGGTCGTTATTCCCAAATGGAATAACGGTCTCCCTGGAATTCATTGGACGCGGCCTCGGAACCGCTCTAACTTTGCGCTAATGCTGACGCACGAGTCAGCGGAGGTGCAAAGTGAATCGATTCCGCCGTATCTTCCGACGCGACGCCAGTCGTAATCGGCTGCTTATTCCGTCCGCCAACCGGCTGTCGGGACAAACCCTCAAGACCACACTTCTTTCAGCCATCCGCTCGATGGCTCCAACCCTTCTTGCGCTCTCGTTTGCCGGCGTGGCCCATGCCCAGGGAACGATGGACTTCTCCGGCGCGACCACGCTGATGACCACCTTCAAAACCTTCGCCATCTATGCGGGTGCGGTCATCTGCTTCGGCGGACTGATCTTCGCCGGAATCCGCATGATGTCGGGCAGGTTCCAGGACGCCATTCCCGGACTCTTTGGCGCGCTCTTCGGCGCTGGAGTCCTTGGCTGGGGTGCTGGCTGGATTGGCTCGCTCACCGGGCAGACGATGCAGTAGGAGGCGACCATGACCAAGCGAGGAGAACCGTTACCAATCAATCAGGCGCTCAATAGGCCACGAGCCAAGCTCGGATTGGACCTCAGCGCATGGATGGCGATTGTATTCGTCTGCGTAACGGTTTTCCTCGTTGGGTTCCGCGTCGTGGCGCTGATCGCGTTTCCGTCACTGGCCGTGAGCGCATGGCTAATCGTCCGCAAACATCCGAAGATGTTCGAGCTTTGGGGCTTGAGTTTGAGCCAGAGGTCCTACTATGACCCGCGTAAACACTGAGCAACAGAAATACACACCGTGGTTCGCCAAGGCGGGAGCCGCGTGCAGCATCGTACCGATTGCACGCTTTGTCAATGACCGCATCTTTGCGTTGAAGGGCGGCGGCTACGGTTGCCTCTTTTCGCTCGCCGGTATCGACGAGGAAGGCGTGACCGATCAGGGGCTTGAAGCGCAGGTACGCTCGATTGAAGGCGCGTTGCGGGGATTGCCGGAAGGAGCGTGCCTGTACCAATACACGCGCGTCATGTCCGGCTATGAACTGCCGAGAAAAACCACTTACTCGAATTCAGTCACCCAGGTTTTCGTCAATGAACGGTTGACCTTTCTTGAAAAGGCGGCGGGCTTCCGCCGCATCGACCTGCATTGGTGCTTGACGCTGGAGCCGCCGAAGGCGGCGGCTTTCGCTCGCAAGCCCACGGAACACGACACCAACACCACGCGGATGCTGGCCGATCTTGAAAAGACGGCCACGCTGCTCGGAGGGCACCTTTGCGGATCGTTGGAATTGCGGCTACTCGAAAAGAATGCGGTCTATCAGTTTTTCAGCTATCTGTTCAATCTTGAAGAGTGGGCTGCCGCTTACACGTTGACCGCCGATGATGGCGTGGACCGTCAGATCGTGAACAGCCCTGTCTCCTGGCATAGCGACCATCTCACCATTGGTCGGCGGTACGTCCAGATGTTTTCTCTGAAGACGACGCCGGAGGCATCGCGCCCCTGCCTGTTCTCGGGACTCATGGCGCTCGATTGCGACAGCATTCTGTTGACGACCTGGCGGCCCAAATCGACCGCCGCAGCCAGAGGCGAGATCGACGCCCAAGAGAAGTTCATATCGTTTTTCAAAGTCGGCGTACTGACGCGCGTGATGAGCGGGCGCGATACTGCGTCGCTTGAAACTGGGGCCGGAGCGCGCGCCGCCAACACGCAGGTTGACGATTTGGGCGAGGTCATTCGCTCACTCGACAAAAAGGCGCAGGGAGAGTTCTCGCTTCGCTTCCTTGTGGCCGCGCGCAGCGTGGACGAGCTGCGCGGCATAGCGCCCGCCGTGCATCGCGTTTTCGTCGATGCACGGGCGCAGGTGATGGAAGAGACGCTGGGCAATCTTTCAGCGTTCTACGCGATGTTTCCCGGCAATGCGAAGTTCAATGTCTTCCCCATGTGGCTTGCAGAGGACCACCACGCGCGGCTGTCATCCGTGTTTGCGCCCAATCTCGGTCATCCATATTCGGAAGACCTCGACAACGAATACCTCAACATCTTCGAGACGCGCACACGGACACCGTTCTTTCAGGACGTGTATGTGGACGGTGTGCGAGTGATGCTGATCCTCGGGCCGACGGGCACAGGCAAAAGCGTTCACGGAAATCTGGCCATCGCCCATGAACAGAAGTACGGAGGGTTCACCTACATCTTCGACATCGGCGGCAGCTATGAGAGCGTCGTCGAGTTGTACGGCGGGCGCGTGGACCGCATCGGCAAAGACGGGCCGCGCGTCAATCCATTCCAGTTGGAGCCGACTGAGAGCAATATCACGTTTCTCTATTCGTTCATCAAACTCCTGCTGATGAACGGCGGCGCTGAACTGGAGCCAGAAGACGATGACGTGATCCACAAGGCGGTGCGGGACATTTACCTTCTTGACGCGGAGAACCGTCGCCTCTCGAATCTTTTCCTGCCCAAGAAGCTCGACCGGTATCTCTCGAAATGGGTTGGCAAAGGCGTCTATGCCGCTATCTTCGACAACGTCGAAGACAGCTTATCGCTTTCGCGACTGCAATGCTTCGACTTCCAGGGCGTCAATAACGAGCAGTACGCCGACCTGATCGAACCGCTGATGGTGTGGCTCTTGCGCCGGATCAACGATGTGCTCTACAACCCGGCCAATCTTGGCGTGCCCAAGCACATCCTAATCGAAGAGATTTTCTCTTCGATGAAGAACCGGCAGTTGCTCGAAGGCGCACTCGCTTCGATCAAGACCGTGCGCAAGAACCTAGGCGGCGTTACGATGATTGGCCAGTCTGCGGAAGACCTTGGCGCTAACGCCGACAGCATCGTGAACTCCTGCACGTCATTTCTGTTCTTGAAAGACGCGACCTTCAACCGCAAGCGGTATGCGGAACTCTTCAAGATGAACGAGCAGCAGCTTGCGCTCTTCGAGAGCTTGCAGGACCGCGAAGGTCTCTACATGCGCCGCGACGGATTGACGAAGGTCGTCAAGCTCAATCTCGACAACCGCAGCTACGCAGTCTTTTCGACCAAGCCGAAGGACCGCGTGCGCCGGGCCAAGCTCATTGCCAAGTACGGACTCACGGAGGGAATCACTCGATTCGCCCAAGGCGAGTCCGAATAACCCCAACAACAACCCGCAGAAAGGACTTGAGAATTATGCGCCCCACCCTTTTTGTCTCTTTTTCCGTTTGCATGATGCTAGCCACTGGCCAGCTTCATGCCTCAAGCGAAACACATCCTCTGCAACCGAGCGCGCCGCGCACAGTCATGGTGTCGGAAGCGGATACGCCGCCGCAGATTCGCGCTGGGCTGCTGCAATCGACGCTCATCGTGCTACCCAACGAAGAGAAAGTCGCCAACGTCTTCGCCGGCGACACGGTGAATTGGATCTTCGACGGCGGCCATGTGGCTTCGCGCTTCATCAGCGTCAAGCCCAAAACGGCGAATGCAGCCACGGACATTCACATCGTCTCCGATCACGGCAACGAATACACCCTTGCAGTGCGCGAGGTCTCCGATGATTCCGATCCCCACTTCGATTCCAAAGTCTTTATCGCTCCCGGCGACCAAGCCGCCAAGGACCGGCTGGCACAGCTTCCGGTGTTCGTGCCGGTTGCCGAACTGGATAAGGCGAAACAGGAAGCTGCTGCCGCGAAGGCCGCTCAGGAGGCCGTACTCAAAGCCGAAGCGACGAAGGCCGAGCAGTACCGCAGTGAATACCCCGGCTCGTTGCACTTTGACTACACGTGGGACGAGCGAAAGGGAAAAGAGCTTGGACTCCAGCAAATCTGGCGCGACGACAAGTTCACATACTTGCGCGGCCAGTTCCAGGAGACGCCCGCGCTTTACGAGTTGAAAGACGGCAAGGGCTCACTCATCAACTTCGATTTCAACGGTGGACTGTACACCGTGCCGAAGCAGTTGGAGCACGGGTATCTGGCCATCGGCAAGCAGAAGGTTGAATTCCGTCGGCTGGGAGGTGTGAAATAGCCATGACAGAACAGAACCTCAACACTCCCGCCACTATCCCAGAGCAGCCTGACGCGAAGCCGCCACTCAGGAAGAGTATGCCAGTGGTCATCGCGCTGGTAGCGATTCTCGCCATACTCGGCATCGCCAATGTGACCAGTCTTCTGCGCGGCAACAAAAAGGCGGCTCCAACAAGCGCGCTGCCGATGCGCCCGGCCTCGCCCAGCGCGCAGCAGGTATCGAGCTTCGAGACACAGCAGCAGTTGCAGGCTCAGCACGACGCCGAGGAAAAGCAGCGTCAGCAAGAGCTGCTTGCGGCGATGCAGCAATTCCAGAACGCCGAGGGCACGCCGGGTCCGGAGTCAACTAACGCCGCGCCGATGACAGCGGCGCAGTGCGATGCGATCTACGGCGGGAGTTCCAATGCGCCGCAGCACACCTCGAATGTCTCGGAAGCGCAAGCCGAGGCGAAGCAACGCGCTCTGGCACGGGAGAGGCAGAAGCAGGACGCCATCAACAGTGGCACGATGGCGATTGACTTTGCGCGCGCTGGAGAATCTGCGACCGGCTCATCACCAAATCCGCAGACTGCCACTGTGCTTGCCGAACGCGCGGAAGCGCCCTCTTCGGCGAAAACGGAAGAGGCAGTGATTGCCAATGGCGCGCCGTCGCAGAAGAGTTCCAATGCAGTGGCGGCATCGGAACGATCATCGGTGACGAACACGAAAACCGACCCGATGGGGCCGTACTCGTTCGACCAGTATCAGGGCCGTCTCTATCGAATCTTCGAGGGAACAGTCCTCGAAGGAGTCGTCACCAACCACATCGACGGCGGATTCAACGGGCCGATCCTGGTCATGTTGACCACCGATTAT
>Ga0302274_10004019_pt1 | contig 12904 bp, 8 predicted proteins | sample III_Bog_N2_1_FD_198755 | JGI IMG/M metagenome (GOLD analysis project Ga0302274, IMG submission 198755) | Peat permafrost microbial communities from Stordalen Mire near Abisko, Sweden - III_Bog_N2_1 | ecosystem: Environmental > Terrestrial > Soil > Wetlands > Peat | place: Sweden: Abisko...
AGAAAAGCCCCGAACGCTAGAACCAGATGGGTGACTGAACGAATCCCTCACTGGGAGAGGATGCGGAATCAGCGAAGAAAAAACAGGATCGAGTTGCTTGGAGACAATGCGCCGGTCGCATGGCTGACCCGAAAAGATAAAATCGGGGACGGACAACTTTTATTTATTTGACGCGCGCCCTAATGGGTGACCCTTTTACGGTTTTACGGTGCTCCATTCCTTCCAATACTCGGATGGCAGCGATCATTATGCATTAATATTGTCCGGCAGCACCTTGTACGGCGCGGCTTACGCGGGCATTCAAGGCATTTCCCTGGGCGATGGTTCGATCTTTAGAATCTCGCTGCCACCGAGGTTGTATATCGCGCTGGCCGGCACGAACGCGGTTTTGACTTGAAACGACCCGTCCTATTCACTTTACAGCGCGCCGACGCTTACCAGCAATTTCACGCGGATCAACGGAGCGAGCAGTCCTTACACGAACGGCATCACGGGCACCCAGGAATATTTTGAATTGCAATAGTCGCCTAGAAAAGAGCTTAACCGCGAATGGACGCGAATCGAGGCACGGAACGCGCGCCTTCCGAATAGTGGGCCCTCCACAAGGAGTTTAGACTTTGCAGTTTCGTGTCCCTTAAATACCGGACAGACAACCCCGACCAAAAACCCCACAATTATCCGACACACAAATCGTTATTATGATTTATCGACCGCCATTCAAAAGGGACCGCTTTTGCCAACCCGCGGCCTTTTTGGCGCTGACCGCCGCCTGCGTGGCCGTGTATCTTGCCTTGGCATTGCCGTGCGGCGCGGACCAGAGCGTGCTGCTTGACGGCCATGCCGGCGGTAAACGCTTTGACGGCATTGGCGCGGTCAGCGGCGGCGGGGCGACTTCGGTTTTGCTGAAAGATTATCCCGAACCCCAGCGGAGCCAGATACTGGACCTGTTGTTCAAGCCCCAATTTGGCGCCTCGATGAGCGCGCTGCTGGTGGAAGTTCCCGGCGATTGCAATTCCACCCAGGGCTCGGAGCCCAGTCACATGCACAGCCGGGACGATTTTAACGTCAGCCGCGGCTATGAATGGTGGCTCATGCGCGAAGCGAAACGGCGTAATCCTGACCTTTCGCTCGATGCCTGTGCGTGGGGCTGCCCGGGCTGGATCGGCAATGGCAACTTCTTCTCGCAGGACATGTGCAACTATTACGTCAAATGGATTCAGGGCCTGAAATCCAACTATGGTTTGGACCTGGACGCCATCGGCTGCCGCAACGAATACGGCGTGCACGAAGATTTCGCCAAGATGTTTCGCGCCACGCTGGACGCCAACGGGTTGACGAATGTTCTGTTACACGGCTTCGACAACTGGAGCAGCAACAAATTTGACTGGGTCCGTGACATGACAAACGACCTGAAATTGCGCCAGGCCGTGGGTGCCCTCAGCAATCATACCATGTCCTACATCCCCACCCCGCCGGACGTTCGCCAGCTCGCCGAAGGCTGGCACAAACCGATTTGGAACACTGAGGAACACGTCTATAAAAAAGGTTTTGACTGCGAAATCAGCCTCGTCCAAGCGTACAACGAGAACTTCCTGCGCAGCGGCGTGACCAAGATCGTGAACTGGTACCTCGTCGGCTCAATATATCCGCTGGAGCCCTATCCGGAAGATCCCGCGCCGTTGATCGCCAATTCACCGTGGAGCGGCTTTTATCGGACCCGCGAAGTGCTGTGGGGCTACGCTCATTACGGGCAGTTTTGTAAAATTGGCTGGCAATACCTCAACGGCGGCTGCGGACGCCTTGCCAGCGGCGGGACCTTTGTCACCCTGAAATCGCCCGACACGAATTACAGCATCATCATCGAGACCAAGGACGCCACCGCGGCGCAGACGGTCACCTTCCACCTCGGCGATGGCTTGTCCGCCGATCCCCTCTGCGTGTGGCGCAGCGACGCGCAGGAGCAATTCATCCGGCAACCGAACCTACGGCCTGATCAGGGAACTTTTACCATTACGCTGGATCCACAGGCGATTTATTCCCTTTCCACCACCCGCGGCCAGCAGAAAGGCTCCTTCGACAACATCCCCGATGAACAAAAATTCCCGTTTCCTTATTACGAGACTTTTGACGAATACACCGCGCCCCAACAATTCGGCTATCTGCCGCATTACACGGCCGACATCGCGGGAGTCTTTGAAATTGCCGACCGGCCGGATCAACTGGGCAAATGCCTGCGCCAGGTGGTGGATCAGAAGCCGCAAAGCTGGGCGCCTGAATGGATGCCCTACACGATTCTCGGCGACGGCGACTGGCAGGATTACGAAATCAGCGCGGACATCTACCTCGACGGCGACGGCTGGGCCGGTGTGATGGGCCGCGTCAACAACGTCGGCGACGGCTACGGCTGCGTGGCGAAAGGGTATTACCTGAAACTGGCGGTGGATGGCACTTGCACCCTGGTCCTCGTCAATGGCAAGGCGGGCGTCGAAGAATTGGGCGACAAGGAACATCAAGCTGCGCTACGGGCCGCCCACAATTCCGGCCGGAAAGGCGAGCTCGCCCTGGCTACCAGCACCGTCCAGAATTTTAACCCGCAGCAATGGCACAACGTGAAGCTACAATTCACCGGTGCGGTCATCACCGGCCTCGTGGACGGCACACCATTACTCTGCGCTACAAACAACCTGTTTACGCACGGCATGGCCGGCCTGATTACGGGCGATCATAGGACGCGCAACACGGCTTGCTTCGACAACCTGCTGATCAATGCCGTAGGAGCACCAACCCCGGCGAAGAAGATTTTTCCGGATCGGGTAACGCCGATTTATCAGTGACTCCTTGCGGAAGGACGCCACACGCCAATCAATTCTAAATCCTGAGTGATCATTTTTGATAGTAGTTGGAGCGTGGATGCGCGGGGCAGAGCATTTCGAAAAACATTTTAGCCAATTGATTGGGAAGGGATTTGTCCGCCCTCACCCATACCCTCTCATCCGCGGAGAGGGTATGGGTGAGGGCGTGTAACTTCCTTCCTTCGCTCCGCGTGACCACAGTTTTGTTTAAAGCGCTCCAAAAAGTTAGATCTGCCGGCAAGAAGGTCCGAGGCCGGACTGGCAAGCAGCACTTTAGGGCACGGCGGCCAGCGGGACTGACGCAGTCAGCCCGGTGACTCGGTGGCTGCGGAAAAATTAAAGAACTAAAGGCCCAGGGCACACCGGAAACCGACGTCGTCCTCGCCACTGAGGGGGTCGTAGAAGCTGCGAAAGGAACAGGGCGAGTAGGCGGCGACGTTGGCCCAGCTGCCGCCGCGTTGCACGCGGTCGCTGCCGCTGGCCACTCCGGTTGGGTTGAGGTTCGTCGGCTGGCCGTACGGCATTCCATACCAATCCCAACACCACTCAAACACATTTCCCGCCATGTCGCACAATCCGTAACCATTTGGCGCAAAGTAGCCAACCGGGCTGGTGTAGATATCCAGTCCGGTATCAAAGTTGGTGTTGAAGCCGGTATACGGCCCCAAATCATAAGTAAATCCACCCAAATTGGGAGGATTCGGGTTGGCGTAATAATTGGCCTGACTTTCAGAAATGGTGTCACCCCAGGGAAAGCGTTGACCGATCAACCCGCCGCGCGCTGCTTTTTCCCACTCCGCCTCGGTCGGAAGCCGATACCCATTCGTGGCAAAGTTGGCGAACACCGGGGTTCCATAATCCCCGTTGGTGAAGACCTGCGTGTATGCCGAGTCGGTGTAATAAACCGGCGTCAGGCCAGCCTGTTGCGAGCGCGCATTGCTCCACTTGACGCAGTCAAACCAGTCCACCTCCACCACCGGATGATTCGCCGCGTTGCCAACACCCGCATTGAGAAAACTGTATCCGAGATTCGTGGCGTAGGTATACACCCCCTGCCATTGACTGTAGCTCACCAGATTTGTGTCCAGGTAGATTCCTGACACATAAATGTTTGTGGGAATAGCGTCGCCATCTCCGCTCAAGGAATCGCCCATGGTGAAGGATCCCGCCGGTATCAGCGCCAAGCCTGGCGGCGGATTAAAGGAAACAATCAGGTTCGTGTTTGCGTTATTCGTGATTGGAAGCTGGACATAATCCACCCAGTTGCCGCCGCCAACCAAAGAGGTGGCGGCTTGCACTTCGTAGGTTCCGGGCGCTGCACCGGTCCAGACAAGCGTGCCGTCGCGTTGCAATGCCGAAATAGTCGTGGGAGCCGGTCCGACAATGCGAAAGAACTGAGCGGTTTGCGGGATTGCTTGATTGAGGCCGGTGAGAAAAGCCAGTGCGATAAATAAGGTTTTGAACTTGGATTTCATATCATGTGGGGTTGGGTTAAACCTCATTTCTCAACGATGATTTGCCTGTTGAGGATAGTTGGTCACACGATCCTATCTGTCAATTTAAAAGCAGCAGCTCCGGAAAGGCCAAACTCCTGGCGGAGGGCCGCCGGGCCAAAGGCTGGAGCTATGGGATTCCGTCGTCACTTCAGGACTGGACAATTCGCCTAAACATGACCAGACACCTTGTTCCTGGCTAATTTCCGAATCTGCCGCCGGCACGAATTGGGGAGCGGAGTGGCCACCGCGGCCCAGCGGGCAATTGCGCGGCGATGATCGGACGGCCCGGCGTCCGTCCCCACCTTGATTGGCGTCCGATTACGATGAGGCTCTTGGAGATTAATTCCCAACGGTTCCCGCGCCACCGACGGCCTCGATGGTCATCGGCTTGGAAATGGTGAGCGTTTCCGCGGAAGAGCCGGGGCCTTTGATGATGATGGCTCCATTGGTCGGGACATTAGCCACGCCCAGGGCCATGGTGTTGTAAGGGTTTTGCCAGGTGCCGACGCCGGCGGAGGGATTGCTGAATTGCACATAGACCAAGCCGCCCATGGTAAAGACAAGGGCGTCGATGGTGCCCTGCCCGTCCGGTGTTCCCCAGCCGGTGCAAAGGTCATAGCCAGTGGTGGCGGAAAACTGGTTCGGATTGCTGGTACTGAAGTTGTTGCCACTGGTGATGTCGTGAAAGAATTCGGTATAGCCGGCATGGGTGCCGGTCCAGTAGATGGCCGAGTTGGCAAAGCCGACGGAAGGCAGGCCTTCGATCGCGGCCAACTGATTGGCGCAGGCCATGAATCCCGCCCATAAGGGTGCCGAGATACTGGTGCCATCCCAACCCTGCCATTCGCCGGGATAGGTGATGTCCGATTCAGAGGTATAGGCCAGAACGTTGTCCGCCACCATGGCGACGTCAGGCATGTTCCGCATGGTCGTCGAGCCGCCATTGGCGGACATGTTGATGCCAAGTTGATACCAGGGAAGCGAGTAAGTGGGACTGATGCCGCCGCCGCTTTCGCCGTAGGGATATTCCGTTGGATTGTTCCAAACTGCCTCAGAACTCCAGGCAGCGCCATTGGCGGTCATAGTCAATTCTGTCCCGCCGACGAGCGTGACGGAGGGGTCGTCAAACGGAGAACCAACGGCAGAGCCCGTGGCGGCCCCGGCATCGCCGGAGGACTGGAAGAAGGATTGTCCCTGGGCGGCCAGCTCCTGAAAGATCTCATCTGTGTTCCCACTGAGGGCGAACTCCAAACTGGAACTGAGCTGGGCCGCAAGATCATCAGAGGCCATGCGATTCAAGGCATCGTCCGGGGGCGGCGGGTAACCGTTGGTTGGCGGCGGGGGAAGTTCGTACACAATCACACTTTTGAGTCCGGGTGCCATGGCGATGGCCATCTCCATGTCCAACTGCACCTCCCAATACCCATTCGGGTAGTTGACGTCGTTAGCCGGGTTCCCGCTGGCGCCATCCAAAAGAACGGCGGTCAAGGTTGGGTAAGGCGTGGGCAGGCTGTTAGATTTCTCATATTCATTGATGAGATTGGCGTAGTAGCCGTCAAATTCCAAGAGCCCCACCGATTGGCCGGAGCCATTATAAATCACGCCGGGAGCATAGGCGTTTCGGAGGTCCTTCGCGCTAAAGTTACCGCCCGGGCCAGTGCCACCTTGATCATACCGCGCGCCGTTGGGCAGAGCGGAAGAGGTAACTTGATGGGCTTTGAGGTGATGCGGCAAAATATAATCGTCGAGCCCGCTGATGGCGAGAATGGGCACGCTCAGGTCAAGGGAGGGCTCGACATCCGGAGCGAAGAAGGTGCGCGCTTCCGTGGGATGTTGATAGGTGCGCATGGTGATGTGAAAAACCCGTTCGATGTCGGCAACGGAAGTGCTGATGTCGAGCAGCTTGCGGTTCGGGTGGGTTGCAGTCACGGTAAGGCCGTTGGTCCTGGCGAACTCGATGAGCGCCTGATAATCCTGTTCGGTCGGCCCATATTTCTCAGTGAACTGGGCGGGCGTCAGATATTTCCGGAAATTTGGATTGCCGGGGGTGTAAAGGTCTATGAGGAAGTTATCAAAGTCCACCTTGTTACGGAGCGGCAGGCCAATGGCCAATTGGAGGGTGGCGTCGGCGGGAAGTCGACCAATGGCGGTCAACTGGTAGTCGGTGACCGCCCTGGGCACATGGCCGTGCAGGATTTGAAGCCCCGCGGCCGACACCATCAGGGTGCAGAGAATGAACAGCCCCGGTACGGCAACCACAAAAAATAGTTTACGCATAATCGATAACTCCATACGTCGTGCGGACCGCCTTTTTAGCTGATTTATTCTATCGATAAGACTTACTGCAGGCAAGGATAAGTTTGAAGAAAATAGACTTCTGAATTTTGATCTGTGAGGGGACAAATCCGCCGTCGTCGAGGTTTTGGCGCGACCAGCAGGATAGACGGGAAGTATTCAATCGTCCCCTCGGGACGGACCATGTGGATGATTCCAATACCCGCACTTAAAAGTGCGGGCTAATGTCGCCAGCCCCGCTGGTGCTTCGGACCATCTCTGCGGAGTACCAACGCCCAGACGATAATCGTGATTTCCAAGGAGTCCCGGAGGAGGGTGTTACGAATTAGAACACCGAACAATCCAACAGTGCCAGACGGCCACGCGGGTTCAGGATTTCGCAGTCCGTTATAGAGTCGGCAAGTTAGACAAAGCGCCCAGGACGAAGATAATAAACCCGATGAAAGCCATGAGAATGCGACCGCGAACAAGCAGAACCAGGGAGTAAAAGCCCAAAGTAGCGGTCGCCAATAAAAATGGCCCCGTTACCCACTCTCCCAGGGCCCTCGTCGCTAGCCAGGGGCTGTTAAATTGGCCGTAACAAAATGAAAGTCCCAGCACCACGGTTCCGAGCCCAATCAGCCAGAATCTCTCCCATCCGACTTCTGTCTGTGGCGTTGATTTCATTGATAAGCTATTTCGTGAGAGTCCGCAAAACGCGACGATGAGCGAGAATAACCAAGACTCCGGCGCCGCCCGAAAGCCATGCCACCGGAGAGACATAAGCCTCAGGGACCACCACGGTATTGGAAAAGGTGACATCATCCACATTCCCTTGATAGAAATTCTCCACAGCGGGTCCGGGGACACTCATGCCCATGGTAAGTTCCGCAGTTTGTCCGGCCCAGTTGGCGATGTTACCTCCCAGCACGGAATAATTGCCGTTATTGCTGAGCAGCTGAAGGTTCACGTTCTGCCCGTTCATGGTCACAAAAAACTGACCAGGCAGAAACGAGACAAGCCCACCGCTCCCGGTATTCAGGTAAGGACCAAAACCACCGGCATCCGACACTTTGAATTGCACCGATTGTGAGGTGCCAGGCACCAAGGCAGTCTGGGAAATACTGGCCGTGGACTGCGGATAACCAAAGCTAGACGCGGTGAGAAATATACTCGTGGTACCGTCAATGGGTGAAGAGGTATTCAGGGATACGGTGGTGGCGTCCAAAACGTAATTATTTAACAGCACTCCACTCTGATACGGCCCCATGGCAGCGGTCCAATAGGGAATCTCATAACCCTCCGCTCCATCAAATCCCAAACCCAAGGCGATCGGAGTCATTTCAAAATTGAGGTTTTGAAAACCGGTTTGGGCGAAGGTGTCGCCGCAGATCAGCAGACCGCCGAGGCTGGTTGAAACGACGAGCAGGCATCTGGCGGAGTCAAGGAAAGTTCTTTTCATGGTAATCCTCCGGTTCACCCCAGGCTGACACAATCGCAACCAGTTGTCAATCTGACATCTGCAAAGAAACGCAGTTCAGTGGATGCCAAACTCCAAGGGCAAAGGGTTCCGTCTTCGCCGCCGGGAGAAAGTTGCTTCGGAGGCTTAAAGAAAACGCAAGTTATCGCTGTTGGGTTTCGTCAAATTCTTCGAGTTTATCCGTCATAATTCCATTTTTAATAAAAACTGTTGACGGATTCTCGATTCCGTGGAAGCATACCAACTAGTTCGTATGTACACAACCGATCAAAACTCTGAGATGCCGGCCACCAAACGAAAGTTGGTTGAGGCCGGAATCAAGCTGGTTCGCGCCCAAGGGTACAACGCCACCACGGTGGACGACATTTGCGCCGCCGCCGGTGTGACGAAAGGTGGTTTTTTTCATTATTTCAAGAGTAAGGAAGAACTCGCCAAGGAAGCGATAGTGCTTTTTCGCGAGGAAAAACGGCTGGCTTACGAGCATGCCCCCTTTCGCCAACTGAGCGACCCCTTGGATCGCGTCCATGGTCGGCTCGATTTTGCCAAGGACTCGGCTGGTGGTGCGGCAGCCTTGACCAAGGGCTGCTTGATCGGGGTGCTGGCGCAGGAATTATCTTTTACGCACCCTGAATTCCGGAGCGCGGCGCAAGGTTCCTTTCTGCGTATGGCCGAGGACTTGGAAAAGGATATCGCCGAAGCAAAATCCCTGCATGCGCCAACGGCTGATTTCAATCCAAGAGACGTGGCCCTGCTTTACGTTTCGATAATCCAAGGTTCGATGATCCTGGCCAAGGCCTCGGAGACAAACGCGGTTCTCATGGAGAATATTGAACAATTTCGCCGGTACGTAAAGTCGCTGTTTGGCTCGTCACAACGCACTGCTCGAAAAACCACCCGCAAATCGGCCACGAGAGCGCTGGCGGGTTCTCCGGGCTAATTCAATCAACTATTCCAGCATGAAAATATTGAATCATTTTACCGTTGTTCTAATTCATTTAACATACCAACTAGTCGGTATCACAGTCAGGCTCTTTTTATAAACCTTTGCCACTTGAATCCAACGTCCAATCAAGAACCAACATCATGAGCAATACAACTCAATCCGACGAAGTCGCCAAAAACGGTCGTGTTCATCCAAACTCGGTTCCGGCAGCACGATTGGCCGGAGAAAGGACTAGCGAGCGGCTCGTGCTGGACGGAGACTTACCCTCGCCTATGCCAAAACGAGATCACCGCCGCCAAACCAGGCGCGCAGTCATCATCGCTTTGATCGTCATTACCGCCATCGGGATCACCCGGTTGAGTTATGACTGGTGGACGGTGGGACGGTTTATTGAAAAGACCGATGACGCTTACGTTGGAGGCGATGTGACAGTGATCGCGCCGGAAGTCGCGGGTTTCATCGCGCGGGTGGCCGTCACGGACAACCAGCGGGTTCAGGCCGGCGATTTGTTGATCAAACTCGATGACGGCGATTATCGCGCCGCACTCGCGAAGGCCGAAGCGGCCGTGGCAATTCAACAGGCCGCCCTAGTGAACCTGGATGCGACGCGGAAATTGCAGGAAGCGGTCGTGGCAGAAGCGCAATCTGAAATCGCCGCCGCGAACGCTGAAATTGTTCGAACGCGGGAAGACCAAAGCCGATATGAGACACTGGCGGCGAATGGAACGGAATCCGTGCAAAGTGCCGAGAAGGCGGATGCAGATTACAAGGTGGCGCTGGCTGCCGGTGAAAAAGCGCGCGCCAGTTTGTCTGCCAGCCAGCGTCAACTGGACGTAATCGGCACGCAGAAACAACAGGTGCAAGCGGCGTTGAAACAGGCTATCGCCGAGGAGGAAGCAGCCCAACTCAATCTGGGCTACACGGAACTGCGGGCGCCAATTGACGGGATCGTCGGGAATCGCAGCGCCCAAACGGGTGCCTATGCGACCACGGGTTCGCAGCTTATCTCGCTGGTGCCGGTGCACGGACTCTGGATTGACGCCAACTTCAAGGAGAACCAACTGGGACTGGTGCGCCCGGGCTCGCCGGCCACGGTGACGGTGGATTCGCTGCCGGGCAGAGTATTTCACGGTCACGTGGCGAGCCTCGCGCCGGCAACCGGAGCGCAATTCAGCATATTGCCGCCGGAGAATGCGACCGGTAATTTCACAAAAATTGTCCAGCGAGTCACGGTTCGCATTGTGCTGGATGACGAGTCGGCGGCACAGGGGCAGTTGCGTCCGGGCTTATCCGTGACGGCCAAAGTGGATGGGAAGAACGGGTTATGAGCGCCGGAGTGCAACCTCCGTTCCGGTTCAGAGAGATAGTTCCCTTTGTCGTCATGTGCATCGGGATGTTCATGGCGCTGCTGGACATCCAGATTGTCGCTTCCTCCCTGCAGGACATCGGGGGTGGCTTGTCGGCGGCGCAGGATCAAATCAGCTGGGTGCAGACTGCCTATTTGATCGCTGAAATCACCATGATACCGCTCTCCGGCTGGTTGACGCGGGTGTTCTCGACTCGCTGGTTGTTCACGGCTTCCGCCGCCGGTTTCACCATCACGAGCCTGCTCTGCGGCCTGGCTTGGAACATCGAAAGCATGATCGTGTTCCGGGTGCTTCAGGGACTGCTGGGCGCGTCCATGATTCCCACCGTGTTCACCTCCTCCTTTCATTATTTTCAAGGTCAGCGCCGCGTCTATTCCGCGGCGGTGATCGGAACAATTGCCTCGGTCGCACCAACGCTGGGACCGGTCATAGGCGGCTGGATCACAGACACCTTGAATTGGCACTGGTTGTTTTACATCAACCTGGTGCCGGGAGCGGCGGTTACTCTTTTAGTTCCGTTTCTGGTGAAAATTGACAAGCCGGATCCATCACTCCTCAAGGGGGCGGACTATCCCGGCATCGTGCTGATGGCCATTGGCCTGGGCAGTTTACAATATGTGTTGGAGGAAGGGGCGCGCTGGAACTGGTTTGATGACTCGATCATTACAACGTTCTCAGTCATTGCAGGAGTGGCCGGAACTCTCTTTGTGATTCGGAGCCTGACCTTTGCCAATCCGGTGGTGGACCTCCGGGCCTTGGGGAACCGGAATTTTTTGCTCGGCTGTTTTTTGTCGTTCATCACGGGCGTGTGCATTTTCGCCACCATCTATCTGACGCCCTTGTTCCTGGGTTATATCCGCGGATACAGCGCGTGGCAGACGGGCATCGCGATTGCCTCCACCGGCGCGGCTTCGTTGCTGGGGGTTCCCATCTATATCATGCTGGCCCGCCGGTTCGACACCCGCTGGCTGATGATGTTCGGCATGGCTTGTTTGGGCCTGTCCATGTGGAGTTTTACATTCATCACCAATGAATGGGGAGCGGCGCAATTGTTGCTGCCCCAAATCCTGCGCGGTTTTCCCCAAGTGTTTGCGGTGGCTCCGGCGGTGAATCTGGGTCTCGGCAGCCTGCCGCCGGAACGGCTGAAATATGCCAGCGGGCTGTTCAACATGATGCGCAATCTGGGTGGGGCGATCGGCATCGCCGTCTGCGGCACCCTGTTGAACGACCGGACCAACCTGCATTTTTTGCGCCTGGCAGAACGGCTGAACTCGACCAACACTGCCATGCAGCAGATGATGAATAGCATGACCACCAAGTTTGCCGCGGCCAATGGCGGCGACGCGGTGCATGGGCATCTCGCGGCGGTGAGTAAGCTGTGGTCGATGACTTTTCGCGAAGCGCAGGTGCAAACCTTTGCCGACGCGTTTTTGGTCATCGCCGCCTGTTGTGCTATCGCGACGATGGCGGTTCCCTTCTTCCGCAAAGTCGCGGTGCCCGCTGCCCCCGCTCCAGACGCGCACTAGGCCCGCGCGGTGGTGGCATCGAGACGCTGAGACCACGCAGATCCGACCGGCCGGCCGTGGACGGACGGCCCGGCGTTCCCTCCCCACCTTGGTAATGCTCCTCGCGAAGAGACACCGCGCAAAACAAGGCCAGACGCTGAAACGATCTTCGCTGTGGAGTTGGTCACTTCGTTCTTGAAACTTTTACACCGCACAGCAATCCGCCGAGGCCCAAGAGCAATCCATACGCACCTGGCTCGGGCACGAGAGCGGCAGTCAAGGTCAGCTCGGGATGATTTGAGGAAAAATCCTTGGAATTGAAGAGGTAACTCACCTGGTTGTCGGCCGCGTAGAAATAAAGTGACAGCGCTCCACCCGCAGTAGCGCTCGACACCAGGCCCGAATCGAGCGGCATCGCGTAATTGACGTAAACATTGTTTCCCGGCGGTGTGTAAGCGTACGTGCCGAGGGGATCATAACCGGCTGCGAGCAAACCCGGGATCGAATTAAAGCTTACCGCCCCGTTGGCCGCGCCATTGCCATTTCCGGTGCCTTCCGCCCAAGTATTGTTGGCGAGCCAGTCGATGCCGAACTGCCCGGCATTGATGGGGCTGAAAAGACTGCTGGAGGGTTGGACTCCTTGAACACCGCTGTTGCTGGCGAGCGACAACGTCAATCCAGTGATCTCCCAATTTCCCGCCCCGTACGTGGTGTTGAACTGGTTGACGGCGCCGGCCGTGTTGAACATGACTACGCTGTCGAAAGCACCCTTGGTCGAGGTGGCAGCAGCCACCGCCAGGGTGCCTGCCAGCCCGTAATTCAGGGTAGGATTGGCGCCCGAAAGAAAGGCGTCGGCACTTGAGTCATTGATGGTGTAGGAGGCCGCCCGGCTGGTTTCAGACAAGGCAAAAATGGTGCCGGAGACGGCGAGAATAGATAAACGCTGGATTGTTTTCATGAATTTCCGGTTGGTTTTTTGAACTGCTT
>Ga0302274_10004022_pt1 | contig 12895 bp, 15 predicted proteins | sample III_Bog_N2_1_FD_198755 | JGI IMG/M metagenome (GOLD analysis project Ga0302274, IMG submission 198755) | Peat permafrost microbial communities from Stordalen Mire near Abisko, Sweden - III_Bog_N2_1 | ecosystem: Environmental > Terrestrial > Soil > Wetlands > Peat | place: Sweden: Abisko...
GCCCTCGCCGCTGGCGAAGGGAAAGTTGTTCCCAAGGGTGCCGAGAAGCTCGACATCGCCGATCTCAAGACGCTCTGCGCCGATCTCCCTGTCACCGTGCCGCTCGGCAAGCGCACCACAGCCACCGCTCTCAGTGCTGATCCCGCCATCGTCCAGGGTGCGGATGCCGAAGTCATCAAGGGTCTCGGTATCACCGAAGACGCTTTCAAAAAGCACAACGCCGCCAAGTAACCCAACCCTTCCACCCTTTACCTTCTCACCACTAAAATCCGATGCCCGCATCCACCACTCCCGTCAATACCAACGAATCCACCGGCCAGGGATTCGCCAATGTCCCTATCGCTGCCGGTATCATCCTGAATGCGGGGGCTCTGGCCGCTGCCAATGCAGCCGGTGCCGCCACTCCCGCCGCTGATGCCGCAGGCCTCCGCCTCCTGGGTGTTGTCCAACAGGCTCCATTGCAAAGCCAGTTCGACTCCCTCCAGACCTACGGTCCGGCTACGGGCGTGGATGCCAAGCGTGGCATCTTTGTCTTTGCCAATTCCACGACCTCCCCGGTGGTTCAAGGGGATCTCGGCAGTGATGTCTATGTCCAGGACGACCAGACCGTCGCTCACTCCTCCACACACAGCCTGGTGGCTGGTGTCTTCCTGGGATTTTACAACGGCGATGCCACCCAGGTGATCGTCGATTCCACTGCCGCTCGCTTCTCGGTCTCTGGAGCAACCAGCTAGGCCATCCGATCCACCGTTCAACAAAAACACAACTCAACCCACACCTACTAGCACACCATGCAGATCAATCAATCCACCCTGGCAGCTCTCTTCAAGGGCTACCGCACCCTCTTCCTGGAGGCGTATCAAGGAGCAGCTCCTTCCTGGCAGGAAGTTGCCCTCCGCACCGCCTCGGCCTCGGCTCAGGAAATCTACCACTGGCTCGGTTCCGTGCCGGGGATGCGCGAGCTGATTGGCAAAGTTGTCATTCAGAATCTCTCGGCCTCCAACTATGCGATCACGAACAAGGAGTTCGAGTCCACAGTCGGAGTGAAGCAGGCCGACATCGAGCGGGATGCCTATGGCATCTACAGCCCTCTCATGTCGAGCATGGGTATCGCTGCACAGCAGGAGCAGGATCTTCTGGTAGCTAATCTGCTGGTGAATGGATTCGCCACGAACGATTACACCGGCACGCCGTTCTTCGCGAACAACAAGCCCCACGAGCCGAACAATACCAAGAGCAAGAAGTTCTCCAACCTGCTCACCACCACCCTGACCCCTGCCAGTTACCAGACGGCAAAGGCGATGCTGAAAGGTCTCACCAATGCCCAGGGTCGCCCCATGGGTCTTGGTCGCAAGCTGCTCCTCGTGGTACCTCCGGCCCTAGAAGTGGCCGCACAGCAGATCCTCAATGCCGATCTCATCATGCAGACGGCAGCCAATACCGCTGGCACTCCCGGCACGGCTGTCGCCTCCGCTGCGGTCAGCAACGTGAACAAGGGTACGGCCTCCCTGCTGGTGTGGCCTCAGCTCGCCGGGAACGATACTGAGTGGTTCCTGCTCGAAGTCGGCTTCCCTGTCCGCGCGCTGATCATGCAGGTGGAGAAGGAAATCTCCTTCGCCTCCCTCACCGATCCGGAAGACGACCATGTCTTCCTGAATCACGAGTTCCTCTATCAGGCCTATGGCCGCTTCAATGCCGGTTACGGCATGCCGCAGCTCGCAGTCGGATCGAACGGCACGACTCCAGGCTAAGAGTTCACACCCTGCCTTCCCGCCACGGCGTGAGGGCAGTAGCGAACCCTTAAGATTTCGACCTTCGACCTTCGACCTTCGACCTTCGCTCACCCACCAAATGCCCTACGTTTCTCAATCCGATCTCACCGGGATGATCCCTGCGCCCTTCCTGGCCGCAGCTCTCGATGATGCCGAGACCGGATCTGCCAATCCCGCCGTCTGGCAACAGATCGCCCAGGACACGCAGGATGAGATCGACGGTGTGCTCGGCAAGCTTTACCCCATTCCCTTTCAGACCCCGCTTCCCGCTTTCATCACCCGGGCCGCCAAGCTGCTCGCCGCTGATCGGATCTATAAGCGTCGCGGTGCTGAGAAGAACCCCTACGAAGCCGAGGCCATAGGTATTCGCAAGGAACTCCTCTCCATCGGCGAAGGAGATTCCCGACTCACCGCCCCCGGTACCACCGTCGAAGGCCCCTCTGCCGTCTTAATCTCGGAACGATCCCGCCTTGGCGGATCCATGATCTGATGCAACCGCTCACCTCTGCCGAAATCTTGCTGAAGGTTCGCGACGATCTCGCGAAGGCTCCCTTTATTTCGAATGCCGTGACTCAGCTCCGGATTGCCCAGGACCCCGGCGATCTGCTCGATCAGCTCCTGGACCAACCAGCATCCTTCCGTCTGGTGATCCACTGGTCCGGGGATAAGAACCAGAGCGAGCAGCCCCTCTCTGCGATCGTCGATCATACGGTGGAGATCTGGGTCGTGAAGGCCAAGATCCCTCTTCTCACTCCGGGCAATTTGCTGGTGGCTTCCCAGGGCGACCAGCCTCCTCTCCTGGCTCTCATTGATTCCGTGGTGGCCTGGGTGCGCTCCAATGCCCTGCCAGACGGCATCACGAGCCGCTATTGGCGCTATGAGGGGGCGAGCCAGCTCAATCCCCTGGATGCCCCAAACCTCCAGACCACAGCCTTCAAACTCACCTTTGCCATCACCGCCGTGAAACCCCACATCCCGATGCGCAATCTCGAAGGATGAACGCTGAAATTTGAAACCTGAATGAAAACTCTCCGATCCGCCTCAGTCCCTCAGCTTTCAACTTTCACCCTTCAGCTTTCGATTCTCTAAACCCTTCCCACTCTCCCAACTCCTAAACCCTAAAATCCCATGACCGCTCCTCTCGCCGTTCCTTTCACCGCCCCCGCCCAGCCGACCGCACCCGTCATCATTGGCGATAATACGATCGCCTGGGGAACAGGTGGCATCTACTCCGGTGGTGGCATCGCGGAGACCGCCGACATCGTCGGCAATGCCAAGGCTCAGGAGGTCGCTAACACGGTGGGCTTCACAGCCGCCGTCGTCTACTTCGATCACCAACAGGAGATCAACATTACCTGCACTGCCGAGGGATCGGCTCCTAGCTTCTCCCCGGGTGATGTCGTCTCCGTGTGCGGCGTCACGGGCTGCCATGTGGCACCAGGTGGCTTCAAGGTGATGTACACCCAGAAGGGAGTGACGAAGTTCTCCCTCAAGGTCATCAAGTACGCCCTGATCTAAGCGCCTCCTTAGCTTTCGACCATCGACCCTCGTCCTTCGACTTTTTCAACAATGAGCGAACACGCGACCACCGTTCCGATATCTTCGGAGTCAGTATCCCCCGAACTCGCCGCCTCTCTAGCCCGGCTTCAGGCTGCGAGCGACGAAGCAGGCAGCGGCACACCCAAGGCGGTGCTCTCCGCCTTTGTGCCCCTCTCCACCTCCGTGAATGGGATTGTCCTCCCACGAATCGACATGGGGAAGGTTCTGATCCTGGAACAACTCGACTCACCCTACATCAGCGCCACCAGGAAGACGGCTACCCTGCGCGATGTGGCGGCGGCCCTCCTGGTGCTCTCTCAGCCTGATAATGACATCACGCGCTCTGTGATCGCTCGCGGGGAGTTCGAGGCTGCCGTGGATGCCTGGAGCGACACGCTGCCTCCTGGGACGCTCAAGGGGGCGGGAAACATAATCTTCCTACATATCGACCAGGGCTTCGCGACCTCCGTGCCCTACGGGAAGGAGGGAGGGGCTGTCCCTTTATCTCAGCACCCGGGGGCGGAAGCGGCCTCGGGTGGTTCCTCACCCTCACCGACACCCTAGCCAGTGAGTATGGATGGACCATCGAGTACATCCATGATCGACTCTCCCTCGCTCAGGCCTGTGCCCTCTATAGCGCGATCGCTGTCCGCTATGACCTCAAGCCAAAGGGTCCGACCTACTCCGATCAGGACTTCCTCTCCAAGCTTAAAACTGAGTCGAAAGACAGAATCCCATGAACGCGCTTGAATTTGTGATGGGGCTCAATGCCCGGCCCTTTGCCGATGGGGCCGCTCATGTGAAGCGCGAGATCGCCGAGATTAAGGACTCCGCCGTCCGGGTCGGGGAGTTGAGCCATCTCGGTGATGCTCTCGGCGTACTCGGCGTGAGCTTCGCAGCCTTCAAATCCGTGGAGGGAGTGAGTGATACGTTCAAGGAGATATTTGAACAGGGGAAGCAGCTCCGCGCTGAGGCCACGGCTACCGGGGAATCCATCACCAATCTGATCACCATTCAGAAGGCCTATCAGGATGTCGGCATGGATCCCGGCTCCGCCGTGACCAACATGGCGATGCTCCAAAATGCCCTGGGAGGGGTGAATGCCGAAGGGGAGCCAACCAAGAAGATCTTCGAGGATCTCGGTCTCTCCATGGACCGCATGAAGTCGGAGGACTATCCGACACAGCTTCGGGAGATCGGTGTCGCCATCAGTGGCCTCGCCACGCAGAGCGACAAGATGGCCGCTGTCCGCGCCATCTTTGGCCGCCAGGGGGCGAACATGATCAACATCCTCTCCGATACCAACGCGATCAATGAGGCGGCAAAAGTGACCGATGAGAAGGCCGCTGTCTATGAGAAGAACGCCGCGCTCTTCACCAAGGTCACCAATGATTTTGAAATGGTCTCGGCGAAGACAAAGGGATTCTTCCTGGGAGCCGCTGAATCGGCGGCCAACCAGCTCTCGCCTGTCCTGGAAGAGGTCAAGTCAATCGATACCATCAAGATCGGCGAAAAGGTCGGCACTGGTCTCGGTAATGCGATTGGGAACTTCCGAGCTGATTGGATCGCTGCTTCCTCCGACTCTGCACAACTGACGGGACAGCTGGTCGCTCTTGCATTCTCTCCCACCAGCTTAAAGCCCTTAGGTCTGGAACTATTAAATATTGCCAGCTCGTTTGGTGACGGTATCCGAAAGGCCGTTGAGGGAGCCAAGGCTACGGGGGATAATAAGGGATATTCTGGGATCTCTGACAATATGGCTACAGCGGGGATTCAGTCCTGGATTGAATCCTTCATGGAGCGCGTGGGCGAAACACAACGGCATCTCGTGCATGTCAACCCAGACGGTAGTGAGCGCCCCGCAACGGATAAAGAGTTTAGAGATTCGGGAGCTGCTTCCGTTTTTGGAGATCTGCGCGAATTTCATCAATCTTCTAACCAGGACATCCTAAAACAGATTCAAGGAGTAAGCATCGACGAGAAAGGAACCGCCGCCCGTAAGGAGCTTGAGGACCCCACAAAACAGGCTTTTGAAGAACTAGCCAACCGCATCAAGCAGATCACTTCATCGGCACCGATCTTTCATTCCAGTCAGACATCCGCCGCAGCTGCCGATGACGCATCGACACCTGGCAAAAAGAAATTCTCCCTCTCCGACATTCATGGCGATAGCGGATCGTCTAAAGAAGGGAAGCACGAGGAGAGCGATCGGCTCGCCAAGATCGGGCTCTTCGTCGGCGGTGCTGGCCCGGCCAATGATCACGCCCGTCGCACAGCCGATGCCACAGTAGCCCTCCACGCGCTCCTGAAGCAGGCCATCTCCTCCGGCATTAAGATCCTGGCACCCATGCCCAACAACGGCTCTGAGGCCATTGCCTAACACACGATGAACATCGCCACTCCCTTCACGGCCCCGGATTTACCGACCTCGCCCGTCTGGCATGGATCAGAAGGCCTGACGGAGCAGCCCTACTCTCCCCTCATTGAGTTGAGCAAGGATGGGCTTGTCTATACCCGCATATTCTCGGCACCCTGGAGCGTCGTTAAGGCCAACATCCCTGTGCGATTCGCCCCAGGAGATGGCACCGTCGTACCAACCTATCTCTTGATCGATACGGTGAGAGCGCAACCCGGACCGGGCGGCACGGGAACGCTCACTATCACCTATTGCCAGATCCCGACTCAGGGGGTAGGCGATACTCCCACCGCCGAGGAGGAGACCGACTGGGTCGAGGTGCAGCGTCCGCTCAAAAGCCACAAGATGTTTCAGTCAGGCGGAGATTCGGAACTGGAACTTACCGACCTGGCTGCGATCCAGATCTGGCAGAACCAAAATGATCCCGTGCTCATGGGGGCCTTCCAATACCAGAGCGCCAGCGGAGCCATACTAACTCTCACAGAGAATGCCATCACTTATGCTACCAAGTGGCTGAGAGGTCAGGAGTTCTACTCAGAGTATGCCCCGGTCATCAAATCCACCCTCACCCTCGCCTCACTCCCGGAATCGGGAGGCTGCGGACTCATCGGCACACCCGGCGTCACCCGGATCACTCCTCCCACTGGCTACACCTTCCTGAAGACCGCCGATCGCTGTCTGAAGGAGCCACACGCTGCAAAGCGTATTCAGGAATGGACCGGTGCTTGGTGGATCGATCCTGATATTTATGGGACCGCTGACACTGGGGGATCTGATGGTGGAGGATCAGACGGATCTTAGCCATGATTCGTCCCGGCCTAATACACAAGGGAACCAACCTCTCCTATTGGTCAGGGGTTTTGGATAATTATCTCCGATCGATCACCCCTCGATCGAGTGGCAATGTCGCCGTCTCCTGTGGATCATCTGGTTCGACGTTTCTGGGGTCTCAGAACACAAAGGACTCTTCCCCTCCTGTGATCCCTCGGAGTCCGTTTTCCGTGATCAAACAGATCACGCCCGGCACCGGCACGGGAGGCGTCCCGGCCTCCTACCAATGGGGAGTCTATTACTACTCGGGGCTCTGGTTGTCACTCAAACCAGATGATGACTACTCGATCACTAACTTACTGTCGTCCGATCCTCCCACCTCGACCGATCGCGGCTGGAATGATATATTACCAACTACTCCAGACGCGATTTGGTTGGAGTGTGAATATGACAACACCGGCATGATCCTAAGTGCCCAGATCAAGACCTGGGGAAATTCTGATGAGTTCGATGTCACCTCCGCCGCGTGGAACCCAAATGCATACGTAGAAGGAGACGCCTCGACGCCTACGCTCTTCAAACTCTCGCGCACTCTTCTTGCCTATTCCAAGATCGTCGGTGGAGTTCCGGTTATCACTCAGCTGATACGTACCAACCTCGTCACCATCGCCTATGCCATCAACGGAAGACCAGCCATGATTCCTGTGCCATATCAGGGCGGCTACCCAACGAGCTAGAAAATGCCGCAGGTAACTTGTCTTGCTCCACTTATCCCGTTAGCCACAGCATGGGACGGCACGACATATTGCGATAGTGCGCCGAGTTCATCAACCGCCGCTCTAGTTCCTGTTTATGGCCCAGGAACCGGCTTTATGCCCGTAAGCAGGGACACTCCTTACAAGTGGCTCCTGCGGGTTAAAACTGCTCAGTGCGTATTCACGTCAATTTACCACAACCCTGATTATGATACTGATTCTACGCTAAAATCATCGGGCAAATTCCCGATGATTGTGGGGTCGGTCGTTTATTTGGGAGGGCCGACCAGGATAGAGATGGCAGACGCTTGGGGTATGGCAGCCGAAAGGGAGCAGGTTTGCACCACGGGGTTAACTGGCACCACTTCCAATGGAGCTCCGCTCGGTAGTGATCCAGGCTATAACACGGGCGTAAACGGCACCTATGACCAACGCGTGATCCTTGCTCAATATGACACGTCGTTTAAGTTAGCAGAAGGAGATGTATCCGACCAGGTTTCATGTGGAATGTCGTTCGTGCAAGATGCCGGGGGGAACTTTTACGGTGGGCCGTCCTTTGGAGTGTATTATATCCCGTATGATGTATACGGCTTGGCAATAGGGTCAGCTCAATTAGCCGGATGGATCGAGGCTGGGACGGTATCATTTGATGGGTACTCGTTTCCGTTTTATGCCGGGGTGTTTGGTGGTGGAGGCCCTCCGACACCAGGAAATACCTTTGGGGGCACCGTTGTTGTTACACCGGTTGAATTTTGGACTTATGGCGGAGTCTATGATGCCTCGACGGGGGAACCGACATAACAATGAAGGCGAAAGGCTAAGGCCAGTAAGGAAGCCTTCGACTTCCGTCTCAGTATCGTCCCCACCGTGTGCATCGTTTCCATGCTCGTTTCATTCTCTTGGAGCATTCCTTCACTCTGGCCCTTTTCCGATGATCATCTCCCTCGCCATGTAATCTCCCTCAATGTCCGCCGCTCTACTCAACCTCCTCGGAGACGACGCTATCGAGCAGGGGGTGCCCTACTCGTTACAAATTAATCACGATGATGGGGCTACACCCACCCCTAACCCTATTAATCTGACTGGCTGGTCCTTCGTTGCTACCCTCACGCAAGCCTGCGGCGGCACCTTCTCCGCACCCTTTACGGCCACTGTTCCCACACCGACAAACGGTGTGCTGATCCTCTCACTCACGGCATCTCAGACCGCCGCGCTCCCGGCCACTCCTTCTGGCAGTGAGCCTCTTCGGATCGATGTCCTGGGCACGAATGCCGATGGCGTAGTGATGAACCTGGTAACCGGCAAGGTCTTCGTCAGACAAACCCCACCCACCCTTTTATAATGTCCGTCACGGCCTCTCTCTCCCTCTCCGGAAATAAGGTACTGGGTCTCTCCCTGATCTCCGGTACCAGCGGCATGAGTGCCTACCAAATCGCCGTCTCCCAGGGATTCTCCGGAACGGTGGATGAGTGGCTGGCATCGCTGATGGGATCTAATGGACCCGCAGTCAATCTTCAGGTCAGCGGAGGATTCGTCCAGTGGCAGCACGCGGGTGATACTAGCTGGAACACCCTCATCGCCATTTCCTCGCTGACGGGTGCCGCTGGAACTAATGGCACCAACGGCACAAATGGGGTTGATGGTGCATCCGTCAATCTTCAGGTCAGCGGAGGATTCGTCCAGTGGCAGCATGTGGGAGATACCTCTTGGGTGGACCTCATCGCCGTTTCTGCGTTAACTGGCCCAACTGGCCCAACGGGTGCTGCTGGTTCACAGGGAGCCACTGGAGCCCAAGGAGCCCAAGGCCCCGCTGGTCCTACCGGTGCGACTGGCCCAACGGGAGCTACTGGTCCTGCCGGCGCGACTGGCCCAACGGGAGCTACTGGTCCTACCGGCGCGACTGGTGCCCAAGGTGCAGGCATACAGCTCAAAGGATCTGCGGCAAACTTCGGGTCCCTTCCTTCATCTGGCAACACGCTAGGAGACGGATACATCGTTGTAAGCAATGGGGATCTCTATATTTGGGGCGGTGCGTCTTGGAGCAATGTAGGGCAGATTGTCGGACCAACCGGGGCAACGGGATCAACTGGCCCAACGGGAGCTACTGGTCCAACTGGGCCTCAAGGGCCATCGGGTGCAACTGGGCCTCAAGGGCCTACTGGAGCAACGGGATCAACTGGCCCCCAAGGAATACAAGGTGCAACTGGCCCTACCGGAGAGGCTGGCACCAATGGCACAAATGGGGTTGATGGTGCATCCGTTAACCTTCAATACAGCGGAGGCTTCGTCCAGTGGCAGCATGTAGGTGATTCCACATGGACCAACCTCTATGCACCCGCCTCGTCGTCATTTGACCCAACCACTGCACCCGGAGTTTTAATCAATCTGGACGCGATCACCGATTTGAGCAGCAGCCTCAGCGACGGGGCTGCGGTTACTGCGTGGCAGAGTTTTTATGTGCCGTCCGGGATGACAAATCCCACCTTTTCGGCCACTGGCATGAATGGCCATCCCTGTGTGTTACTTGGCGCAGGCAGCGTTCTGACTGTGGCCAATCCTCTGCCTATAAATAACAGCACCCCAATGACACTAATGGCAGTGATCAAAGCGAGTGGCAGTACCGTAGTGTCTGGTGGCGTGGAGGCCATAGCTATCGCGTTTGATGCGGCGGCGGGTGACTTCTACTCCGCGCTCTCGCTTTGCATGTACGAGAGCACTCCCGCCTTAAACGCCGAAACTGGAGTTGCCTACTCTGGTAACGCCGACGCGGGTGGCGCGGCACTCGGGGAAAATCAAACCTTTTTATTAGCCCTAGTTAATGACGGGACGACGGTGCATTGCTATGTCAATGGCGTGCAAATTGGCGCAGGGTCACCTTATGGCAGCGGCCCCACTGTCGCTAATAATCTTACGCTTGGATCGCAGTTTGACCTCACTGCCGCATCCTTCGCTTCGGCTATGTCGCTATGTGATATATCGGCGGTGCTTCTGTCATCCGAGGCTTACGACGGGCCAACCATGGCTGGTGCCTATATTTACTACTCTACACGTTATGGCATCTAACGGAGGATTATATGGACAACTACTACATCATCGCAAAATTAACAAACGGCAGCTACAAGGTAGGAAGGCCGATCCCTGTTACGCAAATCCCTGCCGCTCCTGTGCTAAAACTGGACACAATGAAGTGTCTCACCCTGGATCACGAGCCAACTCTGTTGGAACAACAAACGGCGTTCGGCGATGATCCGCTCAGCCAGGCCAAGGCATCTAAGCAAGCCGCTCTCCTCGCTGCCGCCCAGACCTCTCTCTATGCAATTTTCTCAGCACTCCCCCTCGGTCCCCAAGCTCAGTTAGCCCCTGTTGAGCAGGCAATTCTCACCGCCGCTCAGTCTGGGTCTTGGAGTAACGCCTCCACAATCCTCTCGACCGTTATCGTTCCTGACGCTCTAAGCGGTGCTCAAACAGCAATGGTCGCAGCCTTCGCTCCATTTGTAACCGCTGCGGCAGCGCTCAAATCTGCAACAGTAGTTGACGAGGTCGCATCGATAGTAATCCCGTCATGACCCCCGCCGATGCTCCGCGATCACCCCGCGAGCCATTTCATTCTTTTTGCAAAAGACCCTTTTTAAAGTCTAATTATACCCTTTTCATTCTTTTTGCGCGGTTACAGGGAGCCTATGCTTATTTCAACAACACAGCCTCGGGAGGGACTTCAAAATTTGTGGTGAACAGCCATGCTACTCTGGATATCAGCCAAGTGGACTATACAAATACGGTCAGCTTCGGCTCTGTGGAAGGAGCCGGAACAATTGATCTCGGCGGCCGGAAAATTCAGATTGGAAGCCTCAACACCTCCACCTCGATTTCCGGGCTCATCTCGGATGCCGGCCTTGGCGGTCAGACCGGAGGTTCGCTTGAAAAGATAGGTTCAGGCACATTGAATCTCCTTAACAACGACACCTACACCGGGGGTACAATCATCACGGCGGGAGCGCTTGCTGTGAACGGCTCCATTCAAGGTTCAACTGAAGTAAAAAATGGTGCCACTCTGAAGGGAACAGGAACGATTTATGGCACTGTGACAGTGGATGCAGGCGGGACAATCTCGCCGGGCAACAGTCCCGGGACCATCACGATGCGGAGTCTCATTCTCACGAACACCTCCATTCTGGACTTCGAGCTCGGCACGACAAGCGACAAGGTCGTCATCACCACCAGCGGCGGACTCACACTCGCCGGCATTCTGAACATCTCGGACTCCGGCGGGTTCAATACCAACGCGCCCTATGTGCTCTTCAATTATACGGGACCCGTGACGAACAATGGCCTCCAGATTGGCACCGTTCCAGCGGGTTATCTAGCGAGTGATTTTTCGTTTAGCTTGACCAACGGACAGATTAATTTTCTTTACTCACCGGTCCCCGAACCAACGACCGTAGTGCAGTTTTTCCTGAGCGCCATGCTACTAGTACCTCTTCTCCTTCGCAGACGCATCCCACTCGGAAGGAATGCTTAATTGACAGGCTCCGACACTGGCTGCCGGATCAGAGGGTTGATTGGTAAACTCACTTGTTGAGCCACAAAATTTATGAGCAACCGCATCCGATGGGGCATCTTGGGAACCGGTGGCATTGCCAATTCCTTCGCAAAAGATCTGAAAGCCACCGGCCACCAGGTGACGGCTGTCGGATCGAGAACCTGTGAAGCGGCGGAGCGGTTCGCCGCGCAACACGGCATTGCAAGGGCGCACGCCTCCTATGAGGCCCTTGTGCATGATGATCAGGTTGATGTTGTCTATGTCTCGACCCCTCATCCCTTTCACCTGTCAAACGCTCTGCTGGCTCTGGAGGCTGGCAAACATGTCCTGGTTGAGAAACCTCTGACGATCAATGCCAGCGAGGCACGAGCGTTGGAAGCCGTTGCCAAGCAAAAAGGTCTTGTCGCCCTTGAGGCCATGTGGACGCGATGGCTGCCTCACATGGTTCGTATTCGGGAGATTCTCGCGAGCGGTGCCTTGGGAGAACTTCGCACTCTGTTGGCTGACCACACCCAGAAGCTCCCCGATGACCCTGCGCACCGCATTAACGCGCTTGAACTTGGAGGAGGTGCCCTGCTTGATCTCGGGATTTATCCGATCTCCTTTGCATCGCAACTCTTTGGCAAACCGACCAGCATCGTGGCCACGTCCATCCCTACACCAACGGGCGTGGATCGCTCCACTACCGTCATTCTTGGCTATAACCGAGGTCGGACTGCCGTCACGCACTGTTCCAGCGGGGAACGTGGCCCCAACAAGGCAGTCATCATCGGAACCGAGGGGCGCCTTGAAATCGATCCCACCTGGTATGCTGCCACGAGCTTTACCCTATATTCTAACACGAACGAGGTAACGGAACGCTTCAACCATCCGTTGAAAACCCGTGGAATGGAGTTTCAGGCCGATGAACTGGAGCGCTTGGTGAACACCGGCCAGCTCTCAGGAACCATTCTTCCGATTGCGGAAAGTGTGGCCATCATGGAAACGCTCGATGAAGTACGGCGCCAAATCGGATTAAAATACCCCGGTGAATGATCAGGGTGCCGATTGTTGTATCAACCAATCCCAGTGAAAGAGGTGGTGGGTTACATTGCCCAGCAGC
>Ga0302274_10004026_pt1 | contig 12885 bp, 6 predicted proteins | sample III_Bog_N2_1_FD_198755 | JGI IMG/M metagenome (GOLD analysis project Ga0302274, IMG submission 198755) | Peat permafrost microbial communities from Stordalen Mire near Abisko, Sweden - III_Bog_N2_1 | ecosystem: Environmental > Terrestrial > Soil > Wetlands > Peat | place: Sweden: Abisko...
TCCTTGAAACCATGATCCTCAATGCTCCATTCGAAAACCAAAAAGCTCAATCCGTATGTATCCACAATGCCAAAATGTCCCACCTGCCCCGGAACCTGCAGCGGGAGTCCGAGTCAGTCCGAGTAGGTCAGACCTTTGAAAAATCAAAAATCACCCCAAACCATGAACCAAGCTCTCCCACCGCTCGCGCAGGTTTCCAGCCCGGCGCGCCCACGCGTTCAAAAAGCACCGTGTTCACGGCGGTCTTTGCCCCCCTGAAACCTTCAACCTTAAACCTGAAACCTTTTCCGTACAAACCGGGGTTTTATTGGCTTTTTGTGTGTCTCTCAGAATTTTGTCCTGCGCCCGCTGATGGGCTGATGGCGGACTGGAAAAAATGACTTGCAAACCCATGGAGGAGGCAGAGAATCACAGAACACCCAAGCTGGTCGTTGGCCATAGATCAAACGAGCAATCCTGACTCAAATAAAAACGAAATAAGGATAAACAACACACTCCTATGAAAAAAATAAAACCATGCGCCTGCCGGATCATCGCCATCCTGGCGCTCGCCGGACTGCACAGTGCGGTCTCGGCCCAAACCTTGACCGACTTTGGCACCACGCCCCCCACCCCCGGCCCCAACGACATCGCCCAGTTAAGCAACACCGGGACCCAAACCTTTCCGGATGGTTTGAACTACTTCATTGACAACGGCAATCCCCCCGGCGAGACCTTCACCACCGGCAGCAATCCGGCGGGTTACATCTTGAACAGCGTGGCCCTGCTGACCGACGCCATCCAACAAGGCGGCGGCGTCGGTGGCATTCAACCCGGCGGCTATACGCTCTATATTTATTCGATCTCCGGGGCCAACGCCACCTTGCTGGGGAGTTTCAACATGGGGGCCGGCACTTTCACCTATAACGTGGGGGACTGGCTCCAGGTGACCGGACTTTCGGTCCAGCTCAATCCCAATTCAACCTATGCCTACACCTTTCACCGGGCCAACAACGGTTGGGACGGCGCGGATCAGGCCAGCGGCAATCCTTATGCTGGCGGCGAAATCTGCCTCATCCCCGCTGGCGGCGGGACGGTGACCTATGGCTCAAGCCACAGTTTTGACGCCGCCTTCTGCCTCGGCCTCACGCCGGCGGTGGCGGGCGTTCCGCCGGTGATCGTCAGCGCCCCGGCCAGCATGCCGGTGGTTTTAGGCGGCTCGGTCAGCTTGTCCGTGCTGGCCACCGGCACCGGGTTGAACTATCAATGGCAGGCGGCCGCCACCAACGGCACCGTGTTTACCAATCTGACGAATGGCGGACAATTTTCCGGGGTGACCAGTGCGAATCTGACCATCACGAACTTTCAAGCGGGCAATGTGGGCAATTACATTGCCATCGTCTCCAACTCGCATGGTTCCGTGACCAATGACGGCCTGAACGGAGATCTCCCGCCAGCCACGTTGACCGTATCCACCAACTTCCTGGCCAACAGTGGTTTTGAATTGCCGGGAACCGGCAAGATCGCCACCGGCTTTGACGCCCCTGGCAATGACGTTCCCAATTGGATGGACACCGGCGGCACATATGGCAATTCCGGCGTGGAGCCGGGCGGCAATTCCGGCGGTTGGGAGGCCTTTCTGCAAACCGGCGACGATGGTGCGTATCAGCTTACCGCCCATCAAATCCAAGCCAACGAATCGTTTATCCTGACCTGGTATGCCAAGGGCGAGTGGAATGGTGGCTCCGGCACTTTTGACGGCACTGGGCCAAGTGATCCGAAACAGACGGTCGAGATCTTGAGCGCACCCACCCTCAATACCCCCTTTGCCTCCACCATCACCAACGCGATCATGTCCAGCGGCATTCCCGGCGGCCAAGGCTGGATTCAATATACCTTGACCTATAACAGCAAGCCGGCCGATGTCGGCAATTATATCGGTGCCTCGTTTATCACCGCGCATGTCAACGGCGATGGCGGTGGCAACACCTGGTCGGGCTTCGATGATTTCAGCCTCGTGCTCCAACCGCCCGGAGCGGCCCCGGTGATCACCACTCCCCCGGCCAGCCAGACGCAAGTGCTGGGCAGCACGATGACCTTGACCGTGGCGGCCGCCGGCAGCGGACTAAACTACCGCTGGCAGGCGGGGGTGACGGGCAGCGGCATTTATACCAACCTCTCCAACGGCGGACAATTCTCCGGCGCAACCTCAGCCAGTCTGGTCATCACCAACTTCCAAGTTGGCAACCAAGGTGATTACATTGCCATTGTGTCCAATTCTGGCGGATCGGTCACCAGCGCACCACCGGCCACTTTAACGGCGGACCTCAGCCTGCCAAGTATTACCACTTACCCGGTTGGCCAGTCCGCTTATTCGGGCACCAACGTGACGCTCACCGTCGCGGCAACGGGCGCGGTAAGTTACCAATGGAAGGCGGGCGCGGTCGGGAGCGGAGTCTATACCAACCTCCCCGGAGCGAACGCCGCCAGCTTGTTGCTCACCAACGTCCAGGATGGCAACCAGGCGGATTATGTCGTCATCGTCTCCAACGGCTCCGGCTCAGCCGACAGCACCGGAGCCCCAGCCACGCTGACCGTGGTGGATTCGGAGCCGGTGGTGGTGGCCGATACGACGGCCACTCCCGCTGCCGCTTATGTGGGCTACAACAACGTCAATGTGCTGGCCGCGACCTTTAACGGCAGCCTGCCCCTGCACGAACAATGGCAATTCAGCCCCAACGCCAGCGGCACTCCGGTGTCACCGGTTTCCGCCAGTGCGACTAACAGCACCTTGTCGCTGACCAACCTCCAATCAAATCAGGCTGGTTATTACCGGCTGGAGGCCATGAACAGGCTCGGCACCGTTGACAGCAGTTGGGCGCAACTCCAACTATTACCCGCCTCCAGCGCCGCCTATACCTGGTCCGCTCCCGTTTCCATCAGTTTCCCCGTCCAACTCACGGCGGCTCAGATCCTCAATGGTCCGGCGGGCGCATTTTTCGAGGCCGAGGATTTTGGCGGCGGCGCGCAGACCGTCACCGTCGGCAGCACGGTTTACACCTTCGACAATACCGGCGCTTCCGCGTCCATCTCCGGCGGCGAAGGCACTTCGGGCGGTTCGTTCGCCTACAACACTGGCGATGCCGGCTTGAACTCGGTTCTGAACAGCTTTTACTATGATGGCGGCACGCACCAAATCACCCTGCACAACCTGGTGGTGGGTCAGCTTTATTCCGCGCAATTGTTCGGCTTGGATGACCGCAGCGGTCCGTCCAGCCGTCAGATGAGCTATCAGGATCCAAACAACGCCATTGACGTTTCCGCCATCGTTACCGCCGGCGACAATGATTATGTGGTGGGCACCTTCACGGCCACCAGCGCCGACATGACGATTCAGCAGAATCTGCTGCCCGCCGGCTCGGGCAGCTTCAGCGCCGTGGTCGTCCGCACGCCGCCGCCGCCATCGCCGGTCATTCGCGGGTCCGGCTCCAACTTGCAGATTAGTTGGACCTTCGGAACCTTGTTGCAATCCACCAACCTTGCCGGCCCGTGGACCACCAACAGTTCCACGCCGTCAACGCTATCCATCCCCCCGGCTGGTCCGCAGATGTTCTTCCGCGTTCAGTTTCCGTAAGGGCTTTGAGCTGTAGCAGGAATGGGTTCGGGCAGGGTGCGGTTCCGCACCCTGCCCCTGCTACTAATCCATGATAGGCGTTGAGACCCTGCTTCCCCAGCCATCCGACATCCTCGGGGTGGCGATGGCCTTCGCGACATCATTTCCGTCAACGCTCTAAAAAACGCCGGGCATGCGTCGCAAGTGTCAATTGTAAGGACACTTGTCTGCTTATTGTCTTTTCACCCGTGGCTTCATTCCAGGTTCTTTCTATGCCGACCAAACCATCAGCTGATGCTGACAATATTGAGTTAACCGCGAAAGATCATCGGATGTCGGGCCGGCCCTGAAATGGCCTGCAATATGCTTGTGGCGCACGAGGTAAGAAATGGCAGCAAGCTTTCCTGATGAGCAGGACAGCCCGTTTCCCCAGGGAAGCCTGAGGAAGTCCGAAGTTGGCGAACGATTCCCGAATGCGGTGCAATCAGGATGCACATAACGTCAACGGCTTCCTGCCGCAAAATGACCTCACTAATCAAATGATAAAAAAAGTGATCAGCAAGTCTGGCTTGCTCCGAACGAGCTTTCGTTCTGGCCTCGTATTTGGGTTGCTCTTGGGCGGTCTCACCGTTGGCGCGCAAGTGGCCATCCCCGTTGGCGCGGGTGCCTACGCCTCGTTCGTGCCGTCCTTCGATGCGCAGACCGACGAATATTATGGGCCGGGGGCGCAACAGATGATTGACCTGTATTCCCATCTTCATCTGGCCCCGTCCCTGGTCGGCCAGCCGCTGCCGAGCAACAAGTGGTGGACCGATATTTTGATGGGGGTCCGGGCGTGGAGTTATAATGCCACCAACAATCCGCCGAGCGTCCTGACCCAGGATCCTTTTGGCGGCCAACTCTGGGCCTTCCCGGTCATGCTGGCCCCGAATTCGTCCGGGTTCAACCTGTATTTTCCCAGTGCGTGGGAAGCCAATGGCAACCCGCCGGTCGGCGGGTTTAATCCGGGCACGGCCCTGCCCATCACCGGAATTTTGCCCGCGAACGGGCACGCGTTCTCGGCGGTGCAATCGCTCGTGACGGGTTGGAGCGACTGGGGCTTTCAATTCGCGCTGCCCGATACCAACGGCAATGCCATGCAGATCACCCTGGCCCGAGGCGTGCCGTTTGTCTGGACGACTTATGCCGGGGTGAATCCCGTGCTCAATACCGGCAACAGCCCGCTTTATGACACGAATGGCAATGCCATTGCGGTCACGGGCGGCAATTTCGTGGCGACGGCGTTTTCGTTTGTCCATCAAGGTTCGACCTTTGGGGTGTTTGCGCCCGATAACACCACTTTTTCGGTGGCCGGGACGACAGTGACCGCCCAGTTGTCCGGCACGAATAATTATCTCGTCTATGGTCTGCTGCCGGCCCAAACCAATCTGAATGAATTTGCCCAATACGCTTACGCCGAAGTCACCGGCACGCGCATGGATTGGGCTTATGACCGGACCCAGGGCCAGGTGGACAGCACCTGGACGCTGACCACCACGCCGCTCAAGGCCGGCCAGACCAACACCCTGCAAGGCTGGCTGCCGCATCATTATCGCACGACGCAACACAACCTGGTCTTCAAGCCCTACACCTACCTCACCCCGCGTGGCGTGCTGAAAGTGGCGGCCGGGAACCACTTCCAGATCGACTTCACGTTTCATGGCATCGCGCCGGAGTTGCCCGCCCCGCAAACCAACGGCCTGCCCAATGATTATGTCCCAAGCTGGATGCAAGACTATGTGCAGAATTTTGCCAGTGCGGGGCATCCCTCCGGTGACGAGACCTATGGGGCGGGAAAAGATTTCGGGGTGACGGCCCAATACATGACTTTTGCGCGGCAAATGGGGTTGACCGCGGTGGCGAACCAACTCCAGGGCGCGCTCGAGTCCCGTTTTCAGGATTGGTACACCTATACCCCCGGGAAAACCACCCACTTTTTTGCGGAATACACGAACTGGCCCGCCATGATTGGATTTGATGCGAGCTACGGTTCGCAGGCCTTCAACGATAATCATTTTCATTACGGCTACTTCATGGTGGCCAGCGCCCTGGCCGGGCTGGCCGATCCCGCCTGGCTGAGGCAATACGGCCCCATGGCGCAGCGGGTCGCCAAGGAATATGCCAACTGGGACCGCTCGGATACGAATTTCCCCCTGTTCCGCACGTTCGACATCTGGGAAGGCCACTCGTGGGCCGGGGGCACCAGCAGTGCCGGCGGGGAAAACCAGGAGTCCTCTTCCGAAGCGATGAATTCCTGGGTGGGTATTTTTCTGCTGGGCAACGCGCTCGGGGATGACGCCATGACCGCCGCCGGGGCGATGGGCTATGCGATGGAATCCACCGCCGTGAACGAATACTGGCAGGACATCTACCAGACCAACTTCCCGGCCACTTACGGGAAGAAGATGAATGGCATTCTGGGCGGGGGTTCCCTGGCTTTTGCCACCTATTTCAATGGTGACCCGGCCTGGGTGTATGCCATCCAGATGGTGCCGCAGAATCACTGGAACAATTATCTGGTGCGGAACCCGGCATATTCCCGGATTCAATTCACCAATCTGTGGAACGACCGGATCAACTGGAAGCCCCAGTGGTCCAGCACGGTGGCCTACACCAGTGGCACCTGGGTGAAATACAACGGGTTTATCTGGAGTGCCAATGCCAACCTTGCCGCCGGCCAGCCGCCCCCCGGGCCCGCCAATGCCAATTGGACCGAACAGGCGGATATTTCCACGTCCACCGCGCAGGATTTGGGGGCTTATCCGGGCAATTATGTTTTGACGTGGGAAGCGTTGTTTGACCCGGACGATGCCGCCGCCTTGTTGGCCGCCAGCCATGCCACCAACGGCCCCATCACCAGTGATGGCACTTACTCCGGCATCACCTATTACCTGACCCATGCCTTGCGTGGCCTGGGTGATCAGGACACGAATTACTACAGCGATATTCCCACCAGCCAGATCTATTATAATCCCCGGACCGGCGCCCGCACCGCCATCATTTTCAACCCGGCCGCCACGGCACAAACGGCCACGATTTACAGCAATGGAACTCCGGTCACCGCCTTGAGCGTGCCGCCGGGGACGCTGACCGTTCATGCCAGCCCGGTGCCCGGAAGTTTTGAGCCCACGCTGACCCGGAATACCCAACTGAGCTGGCCAACCATCGCGGGCGACACGTATCAAGTCCAGTGGACACCCGCCCCAGCCAGCAGCACCTCGATCTGGAGCAACCTGACCGGCATTCTGCCGGGCAATGGCGCGACCAACACGATTTTTGATCCGCCGACCACCGGCGGAGCCCGGGCCTATCAGGTGCAGGAATATACCACCTATGTGGTCACCAATATCGTCAATGGCGGGTTTGAAACTGGCACCGGCACCAACGCCAGTAACTGGACGGCTTCCGGCAGCGAACCGCCCTATCGGGTCAGCACGAACGCGCACTCGGGCACCTGGTCCATGCGGTTGGCCAATCTGAATCCCGCCGTTGGCGGGATCCAGTTTTACCAGGCCGAACAGACCCAAGGCGCGCCAGCGGTGGTTCCCGGGCTGGCCTACACTTTCTCGTTCTGGGCCGAACAGATCCTCAACGGCACGGGCCTGGTCCAAAGTTACAACCTGGCCTGGCTGGATGGCACCGGCGGCACCATCAGCAGCGTCAACGCCAATTTTTCCGGCGGCAGTGGTTACTGGAGTCAAATGATTGTGCCGGGTCTCGTGGCTCCGCCCAAGGCGGCCCAGGCAAAAATCACGTTTAGCTCCACCACGGGGAACACGGCCAATCCCGCAGGCGAGGTCTTGATTGATGATGTCCTGCTGACCACGAGCGCCCCCGGTCCCACCAACCTGATACCGGTCACCGTCCAGCCGGGCTGGCAAGTCAGTTGGCCCTCGGCAAATTATGTCACTTACGGCGTGGCACGGACCACGGCGCTGGGTGCGACCAATGGGTGGACCGACTTGGGCACCAGCTTTACCGGGACCGGCGCAGCGCTTTCGGCCTTCGATCCCGTGAGCACCAACCCATTCCAGTTCTACCGGGTATACGCCCAACCTTGACGCTGACATCAACGTCAGCGGGCATATCCAATCGAAGCATGGCGTCCCTTCCCGTTTAACGGCGGGGACAACCGATAGAAGAGCCGCGACGCGCTGGGCGGCACGATAAACACCACTTGGTTATCGAGGACACCGCTCATGGTGGCGTTGGTGACATTGACCCAATTGGTCGTGGCCAGGTCGCTATTCTGCTGCAAAATATATGAGTCATTGCCGTTCGCGTTCGTATAGGTAAGCACAATCGGCTGGGCGATGGCCAGCGGCGGCGGGCCGGGCAGGTGTCCTTCCATCGGAAATCTCAAATCTCCAATCTGAAATCTCCAATCAGAAGTTTGCAATTCCCCGTCCCACCGGGCCCCCTGAAAATAGCCCGCAGTTTTCAACTGCGAGTCGCCTCCGCGGAACCCTGGCGCTGGAGCCCCATTGGTTCTGCTATTTCTCTTGCGCCCCATGCTACGGCATCTTTATGCTTTTATCCTGATAATGGTCATTCAATGACGAAAAACCAACATTTCGTGCCACAATTCTATCTTCGCAGGTTTAGCAACCAGCAAAATCTTGTTGAGGTTTTAGACCGCAATTCGATGACGTGCGAAAGACAGAGGGGAACAAGAAGGATTTGCAGTGCCGAATTTTTCTACGGAGTCGAGACTGGGGTACCCGATGAAGCAAGCCAGAAAGTCGAGGAGTGGTTTCAGAAGAGAGAAGACTTTATCGGCAATAATTTAGATTCAATTGTTGAAAAAATCCTTCATGACAAACAAATCGAAACATTGGATAAATGGACGATTGCTCTCTTGATGAGTATGCTATGGATTCGGGGGCGGGAAATGCGGAAGCAAATCCACCGGATTGAGAAGGAGGCAACCGCGTGGATGATTCAAACTGAATATAGCTTTCGACCTGATAGGCTTTTTGACGAATACGAAAAGAAAAAAGGGGTGACAATATCGGCAGAATTGCGGAAAAGAATTCAGGAAATGATAGCGACCAAAGAATTTGAAATACAGCCAAACAATTGGATGCACCTGCAAAATCTGGGAAAAATTGATGACTTTGCAAATCTGTTTTATCATCAGTATTGGACGGTTTACATTTCAAAAGCATCCAGAAAATTCGTAACCACTGACAATCCGTTGGCGATAAGATTTCCAAAGGCCAAAGGGGTTCTTCAAGGCAGAAGTTTTCTTGAAAGAGAGCATTATTTCCCTTTAACACCTGACATCTTTATTCTCGCGACCGAATCGCATGATGCGCCGGACAAGCCGGGGATAAGGTTAAAGCGTAAAACTTTATTTGGAGGAGGTGAAAGCAAAGTCTTGGAATTGAATATAATCATGGCCCGTCAGGCGCATCAGTATCTTTACGCGAAGAACAAGAAGGATTTGGAGGACATGATTGCAGAGCATAAACTCCAGCAGGAATTTTTTGCAACGCCAGAAGGTAAAATCGTGAAAGCGCAGTTGGATGCCGAACGCCAAAATTGAAATGAGAAGGAAAAGGGGTCGAAAATAGGGGTCCATAATCCATAGTATGGTTCGTTTTTAATTTCGGAATGAAGCGGCGTGCAAGTCTTTCATTTTGTTCTCTTTACGTTCTTTGTGGCCAAATTCGCGCCAATTCGCGCCATTCGCGTCAACCTCTTGCTTTTTTATCCGTGTCCATCCGTGTCCATCCGTGGTTGAAATATTTTCCTCTGCGCCTCCGCGTCTGCGGTGAGCTTCTCCAACCAAAATTCCACCAATCCATTAATCCACCAATCCACTTTCCAGTACAACCCCTTGTCTTTGTGCTCTTTGCGTTCTTTGCGGCCAAATTCGCGCCAATTCGCGTAATTCGCGTCAACCTTGTTTTTTATCCGTGTCCATCCGTGTCCATCCGTGGTTGAATTATTTTTCTCTGCGCCTCCGCGTCTCTGCGGTCATTTTAGCCGCAACCCATTGCCTTTGTGCTCTTTGCGTCCTTTGCGGTTAATCAGTTTTTTTTCACCTTCGTAGGGGGCACCCATAGTATAGTTCGTTTTATGATTGGCTGGAACGGGAAGGTTGTGGAAGGGGTCACCCATTAAGACGTTGGTCAACGATAAAAAAGCTGTCCACCCCCGATTCTTCCTTCGTGTTTGCCTAGCAGCCTGTCGGACTTAGAAAAAATATTTTGTGCAATAACCAATAACTTGATTTGCAACAATTAACAATCTGTCTTATGACCTAATAAGCGCATATTAAGACATTGTAAATAAAGGACTTAAAGATTTTTTTCTGTCTAAGTCCGACAGGCTGCTAGCGTTGGGGCGTCCGCTGCAAAAGCCAATTCGCACCTGAAATTTCATGTAAAGTCCTAGAAAAATGACAATTTGCGGTGGGGTAGCTCCAGAGGAGCGGCCTGTTTATAGCCCATCCCGACCGACATCAAGCCCCGGCGGGGCGGCATGAACCCGAGTATTCATCAAACATAGTCGGGTTTGAAAACGGATGTTATTTGCCTTGGTCCATGTCGCTCCTCCGGAGCTGGGTTCATCGGTGGCTGCGTTGCTATAAACAGGTCGCTCCGCTGGAGCTGCCAAACCGGCCCACGCTGCGGGGCCATTGCGTCCACGGAAGGGGCTGGTCAGCATTCGTCCCACCGGGACGCGCTGACAATAGCCCGCAGTGTCAACTGCGGGTGGCAACCGCAACCGGTCCCCGTCCCAACGGGACGGCCGAACGGGCGGTGCACCGTTTCGCCGGTAGTGGCAGCCGGTTGCAACCAGCGCCCGGTGTGGGCACCGGGCCTGCAACATCGCCGGTTTCCATGCCGATCTTGTAGGCCGCTTGCCCTCACGCGGCGTTTTTACAATGGTTCAACCGACAGGCATCCCTCCAAAAACGTTGGCCGGCGGCAACGGTTGAGAGGCACAACCCATTGCATTTCAGCGCAATAGATTTGGCTTTGCGATCTTTGCGTTCTTTTGCGGCCATTAAACCCCATTTGTTTATCGTTATCGTTCCCGGCACCGGCTTCCGCCATCCGCGCAAACAGCTGCATATCCGCATCTTACTATCCGGTTCGTGAAAATTCGTGGAATTCGTGTCGGCCAATGTTAGCCGCTAACGCATTTTTGAAAATAAATGCCGGAAAAGTGACGGATCCGTTAGCCGCTAACAACCCGGTTTTCCGGATTCCTGCCATACTTGTCCCGGATTGATATGGACTGTCACCATAATATCCAAGACCGGGCCGGACCCCATGTTCCGCCCCTGCAACGTCGGCCCGGCCCCGCGCCACCCGCGAGCGTCTCCGCGCGCTTAAAAATCATCCTCATCCTCATCCTCGCCCTTTGCCGCGATCTGACGGGTTCGCCGCCGTTGCCTCCCGGAGCGATGCCATCCGCGCCGTCTATCCACCATACCCCCGCCAGACTCCAGGGGGGACAGGGTCGCGCTGCGACACTATTTGCCTGCGGAGCAGGCACTTTGAGGCCAGGCATTGCCCGGGGCTCGCGCCTGCTTTCCCGCTTGGCGCAGCCCTTGCGACCAGGGCCTGTGCCCGAAGCAAAAATAACGAAAAACCCGCGTAATATCACTTTTATCACTTTGCAATCCACATGACAACACCCCCCAAAACGTCCGCCCAGCAACCCGCCCGCATTCGTCATTCGCGCTTTGTCATTCTTTCGTCAGTCGTCATTCCCAAACTGAAACCCGCTTGAAATCCCCCAAATAACACATTTTACCATTGGTGTCGGCAAGTGTGGGAGAAAATATCAGCCAGGATGGGCCGTGCAGCGCTTTGGGGGTGCCTGGCAAAGCCGTTTTTGCGAGGGGCGCGCGACGTCTTGCGGCGCACAAAAACGCCCTGGCAGGGCCGCAATATATCCTGCGAATAGGCTTGCAACCGGGGTGGGGTTTTGCGAAAAAAATTTTGTATAAATGGATAACAATAACACAGGTTCACCAACCGATTCCGCCGTCCGGCAGCAGTTTTTACAACCGCTCCAGGCCGCTTATGTCCTGACTGCCACCCGCAAGTGTCCCTCCGAATCCGATTGGGATTGGCTGGTCAAGGGCGTGGAACGCGTGCTCAACAACGGGCGCAGCGGGCGGGATTTCCTCCAAACCTTCCAGATGTTTTGGCCGCAGCCCATGGGGGTGGGCGCCTACTTTGACAACCTGTCCAGCCCGCGCCGGTTGACGATGACTGGAGATTGTGGCGAGCAACTGCGGCGGCAGGTGGACCGCGTCCGCACCTCGCCGCTGGCGGCCTTCCCCGAACTGGATGACTTCGATCTCTACGCCGGCGATGGACACTATCTGGAGGCCGCGACGCACGACGCGGTGCCCGGCGAAACCGCCTGGGCCACCGGCCATTTTTTCGTCCTGAACATGAAAAGCCAGAGTCTCGCCCCGCTGGCGCTGGCCGATCAGACCACCCGCAAAAAGGAGCACGATATGCGGATGCTCAAGCGGCAAAGCGTGGCGCGGTTGCGGCAGGGGGCCGGCAAGGGGCGCAAGGTGTTGTGGGCGTGGGACAGGGGCGGGATTGATCTGCCCTTCTGGCTGGAGCGCAAGCAATCGGGCATCTACTTCCTGTCCCTCCGCAAAACCTGCCAGTGTCTGGCGGTCGAAAAAATCCGGCCGGTGGCGGCCCTGCCCATCAATCAAGGGGTGGTGAGCGATCTTGACGTCAGCAACCGGGATGGCCTCGTGGTGCGGGAGATCACTTACCTCAATCCCTGCGACGGCCAGGTGTATGTCTATTTGACCACGGAAAGGACCTTGGAACCCGGCTTGCTGGCCTTGCTCTACAAAACCCGCTGGGAAATCGAGAAGGTGTTTGATGAGACCAAGACCAAACTGCAGGAGCAAAAGGCTTGGGCGACGAGCGCCACCGCCAAGGCCATGCAGGCCCAATTCATGGCGATCACCCATAATCTGCTGCTCTTGTTGCAAGATCAGCACGAGAAACTGGGCGTGGAGAACGCGGCCGAACTGCAGCGCAAACAAAAGCGCCTGGCACAACAGGAGCAAGCCTTGGTGAGTCAGAAAAAAACGCTGCCACCGCTCTACAAGGCCATCCAGCGCTTCACCCAAGCCACCTTCAAATTGATCCGCTGGTTGCGGACCCACTGGCATCAACCAACCTCCCTGGCGCAAGCCCTGCATCAACTACGAGGCTTTTACGCCAAACTTTGAAGCCGATAAACCAACACCAATG
>Ga0302274_10004042_pt1 | contig 12851 bp, 10 predicted proteins | sample III_Bog_N2_1_FD_198755 | JGI IMG/M metagenome (GOLD analysis project Ga0302274, IMG submission 198755) | Peat permafrost microbial communities from Stordalen Mire near Abisko, Sweden - III_Bog_N2_1 | ecosystem: Environmental > Terrestrial > Soil > Wetlands > Peat | place: Sweden: Abisko...
TTCAGGCACGAATTGGCTTTGGCTGCGGACGCTCCAACGCGCCAGGCAAACCCGAAGAAAAAAACGGGGGTGGACAGCTTTTTTCTTGTTGACCAACGCCTTAATGGGTGACCCCTTTCACAAGTAGGTGGCGGTGTGGCCACAAAACGCCAGACTGTCATTTTTCTAGGACCGACCGCTTTCACGCACACGAAACTATGGCTCAGCCCCTTTGACTTCGACTGAAAACTTGTTAACTATATCATCACCACCGCCTTCTTCATCTTTACCATTTACACCACTACTCCATTCCATTATGGCCAGAGAGATGCCATTTGTGAATTGCGGCTGGCGATTCTCTATCCGAAAATGTAATTCATTATGCCAAGCATCCGGCAGCATTTGGCGACCACCGCTTACGTAGTCCCTAAAGTATGAAGGAAACTGAGTGCTCACGAGAAACGCATGCATATCGGCTGCAGACATACTTATTGGCAGTTTAGATAAATCGCAAGGAAACCTTCTATTAAATCTAATTTCCGATTTAATGCTTGTTTCAATATCATCCATTATTAGCTTAGTTCTGCTAACAGCCACGAGCGAATCGCCCTTATTATTCTCTTTTAGAGCGTATAGCCAGAAATACGACCCGCCAACAATAAAAGCCACAAAAAAACACATGCTAAACGTCTTGTGTGGCTCATTTTCATTATTTGCTTTTATTGAAATACATTATCAATCTGCACTCCGGCAGGGATTGTGTCAGGCAATTCTGAAATAGCATCACACGATACGCAAAACTTTACTCCCGCCTTCGAAAGTAGCTTATTTAACACTTCGGCATACTCCTTGCAGGGTCTCCAGAAACCGACGCCGATCCCGGTCATCCTGAAAAATGGCGTCCCCCTGATTGCCGCGCGCCATCACATGGTACGCGGCTCCAGCATATTCAACGCGCAACGGCCGGGCCATACAAAGAGCTTGCTCCCATTCCTTCCGCGTGTAAACACGAAACTGTCATTTTTCTAGGACTGACCCTTTCAGGACTGACCCTTTCGACCATCCTGATCTAGTGCTAGCGACTACAAAGACTCCTGACTCTGCGCAATGTACTCAACAAACCTCTCTGGCGTTAGCTGTTCAATACTAACAACTTTAAGATCAGGTATTTTACTAATGCTTTCCTCCAACTTATCTGGGTAATTACTCAGAAACGAAGCGACTAATTTACCGCCTTCCTTGGTGGTTCTGAAAAACCCTGCTTTGCCAATCTCCTTGCCTCCTGAACTCAAATTTGTATATTTGAACATATAATTCAAATAGTCACCTGGATTTTTTGGGTTAAAACCATTGATTGGCTCAAATTTTACAACCGACACATTTTGGGCGATTTCATGCAACCACTTATTAGCTTTAATATCATCTTTTTTAACCCCGTGTGTTCCATAATAGTAACATTCCCAAAGATTATATTTGGCAAAATAGTCTCCTGCTTCCGCTTTCGTTAGCTGAGTACGGGTATAATCGTTGCTGTTGCACCCCACGATTAAAAGCGCTATCAGTAAAACCAATGGCTTTACAACCGCACCTCTTTCAAAAAGGCCTGTTTTGACAACTGCTTTAAATATTATTTGAGATATCACAGACATAAAAATAAAAATCATTCATTTTACCATCTAAAATCAATGGTAACATTTCCCACAATGTTCTTCGTAACAGTCATAAAAACCCTTCGCAGCGATCGCCGCCTGAAATACTTTCGCCAACATTTCAGCAGCCTCAACCGCACTCTTGGCACTTTCGGCTACGGCAACCAAAGATGACATTACGGGTAATGCCGGTCAAGTCGATTGGGGCAAAGTGGCCCGGCGCAACGCTAGAACCAGATGGATGACTGAACGGATCGCCTCAATGGCAGGTCCGGAATCAGATCATGAAATTTCAGGCACGAATTGGCTTTGGCTGCGGACGCTCCAACGCGCCAGGCAAACCCGAAGAAAAAACCGGGGGTGGACAGCTTTTTTCTTGTTGACCAACGCCTTAATGGGTGACCCCTTTCCCGCCGCACATTCTTCTCTTGAATATTACTTCAAGGATGAGAATGGCACGGTGCTTATAAAGATGGATACTGCGCCGAAAAGCAAGCCTGCGTCGGTGTATTCTGGCTCTTGTTTCCACAAGAATCTGCTGGCCACTACAATCACAATGCCCATTCCCAAGTTCAATCCTTTGCACCAGCCCACCCAGTTGATCTCGTCCATTAGTTGGTAAAAGCTTGGCCCTAGAACACTCAAAATGATGAAAAAAAACAAGCAGCCAAGGTCTACCCATAAAGCCATGCGAAATAAACACCGGCTCCACGAATCGGGGGGATGCGGAAGAAAAGATATCAGCCGCCGCTGCGCCGAGGCATGCGCGCCAGACGTGCTCGCGACGGGTACAGGCACGTCGCTTGGATGTTGATTTGACTCTTTCACGATTCATTCCTTGGACGTAAACTGATCCAGGCATACTGCCCAGTCACTTGTATGGACGACAGTTCCCGAGCAGAAAGCAAATGGTCAATTCCGAGCTGTCGGAATATTGCGGCGACGACCTTGAACGCATTCAATCCATAGGCTATCCGTCGGTAGTCATTGTCCGTGGAATGTTCTGTCCGCCGGACGGGTTGTTGGACGATGCAACTCCATTGCGGAAAGGCGAGGTGCATCGGCTGCCAGTTCCGGCACCGTCTTGGTGCCGGAACAGACGCGGAAATCGGGGAACTGGCGGCGAGACGCCGCCAGCACTCGCAGGCGGGACGCCTGCGCTACCTTACGAGCACCCGAGGCTTTCGCCGCAGTTGAGGCACTTGTAGCAGGCGCCGTTGCGCACGGTGATCTGGCCGCAGTTGGGACAGCTCGGGGCGTCCTGCTGGTTCGTGATCATCTGCGTCAGCGTGGAGGCGCGGCGCTCCCGCGTGCCGTTGCCGTTGGTCACCTTGAGGGGCGTGTCGTTTTCCTCAGCGATCGGCAGGTCCGGCACCGGACGGTTCACGTTTTTTTTTATCTCCTCGAGCAGGCCGGGCATGGCGAGGTCGGGCTGGTTGCGCGCCAGATCCATGCTTTCGCGGTAGCCGGGGACGAATTGCAGCGCCATCCAGCGGAAGACGTAGTCGGTGATGGACGAGGCGTTGCGGATTTCCGGGTTTTTCGTGAAGCCGCTGGGCTCGAAACGCTGGTGGGCGAATTTCTTGACGAGGGCTTCCAGGGGCACGCCATATTGCCACGCCAGGCTGGTGAGGGTGCCGATGGTGTCCATGAGGCCGCCGATGGTGGAACCTTCCTTGGCCATGGTGATGAACAGTTCGCCGGGGTGGCCGTCGTCGAACAGGCCGACCGTGAGGTAGCCTTCGTGGCCGGCGATGTCGAATTTGTGGGTGACGGCGGTGCGGGTGTCGGGCAGGCGGCGGCGCAACGGTTTGCCGGATTCAGACTGCAAGTGCGCAATGGTGGCTTCGAGCTCCTTCACGCGGGCGGAGAGTTCGGAGACCATCACGCTGTCGGAACTGGTCTTGGCCACGCCTTCGTTGGTTTTCTTGGTGTTCAGGGGCTGCGAACGCTTGGAGCCGTCGCGATAGATGGCGACGCATTTCAAGCCCATCTTCCAGGCCTGCACATAGGTGTCGCGGATTTCAGCAACGGTGCATTCGTTGGGCATGTTGACGGTTTTGGAGATGGCGCCGCTGATGAACGGCTGGGCGGCCCCCATCATTTTGAGGTGGGCCAGGTAGCCGATGCTGCGCTTGCCACGGGCGGGTTTGAAGGCGCAATCGAACACGGGCAGATGCTCCGGCTTCAATCCGCTCTTCACGGTGGCCCCGTTGTCTTCGACGTCCTCGATGGTGTCGAATTTTTCGATGTGGGCGATGATGCCGGTGACCACGTCGGGGCGGTAACCGAGCCGGCGGAGGGCATCGGGCACGCCGCGATTGACAATCTTCAGCATGCCGCCACCGGCGAGCAGTTTGTATTTGACCAGGGCGATGTCGGGTTCCACGCCGGTGGTGTCGCAATCCATGAGGAAGGCGATGGTGCCGGTGGGGGCGAGCACGGTGACTTGGGCATTGCGGTAGCCCGCTTGTTTGCCACGCGCCAAAGCGCGGTCCCAACAACTGCGGGCCTCGGTCTTGAGATAACCAAATTCCTCGCTGGGGTGAATGCCTTCCACCGCTTCGCGATGCGCCTGGATGACGCCCAGGGTGGATTCCACGTTGTCCTTGGCGACGGTTTTGGCGACGGCGGCGCAACGGGCATCGCGATAGCCGGGAAACGCCCCGACATTCGCGGCGATTTCGGCGCTTTGCTCGTAGGCGTGGCCGGTCATGATGGCGGTGATGGCCCCGGCCAGGGCGCGACCTTCATCGGAATCATAGGGCAAACCGTAGCTCATGCAGAGGGAGCCAAGGTTGGCGAAGCCGAGGCCGAGGGTGCGGAAAATATGGGAATTCCCGGCGATGTCCTTGGTGGGATAGCTGGCATTGTCCACGAGGATTTCCTGCGCGGTGATATAGATGCGCACGGCGGCCTTGAAGCGTTCGATGTCAAACTTGCTGTCTTCCCGCTTGAACTTCATGAGGTTGAGCGAGGCCAGGTTGCACGCGGTGTTGTTGATGAACACGTATTCGCTGCAGGGATTGGTGGAATGGATGGGCTCGGTGCCTTTGCAGGTATGCCATTTCTGAATGGCCCCGTCATATTGGATGCCGGGATCGCCGCAAATCCAGGTGCCTTCGGCGATTTTATCGAGCAGGGTGCTGGCATCCTTTTTTTCGAGCGGTTTGCCGGTGGTGATGGAGCGGGTCCACCATTCCTTGCCGTCGAGGGCGGCCTGCATGAATTCGTCGCTGACGCGGACGGACAGGTTTTCGTTCTGGTACATCACGCTGCCGTAGGCGTCGCCGTTATAGCTGCCGTCGTAACCCTGTTCGATCAAGGCCCAGGCCTTCTTCTCCTCCTTTTGCTTGGCATCAATGAATTCCTCGATGTCCCCATGCCAGTCGCGGAGGGTGTTCATCTTGGCGGCGCGCCGGGTTTTGCCGCCGGATTTCACGACGTTGGCCACCTGGTCATAGACCTTCAGGAAGCTCATGGGGCCGCTGGGACGGCCGCCGCCGCTGAGCTTTTCGCGGCTGGAGCGGATGGGCGTGAGGTCGGTGCCGGTGCCGGAACCGTACTTGAACAGCATGGCCTCGCTGTAAGCGAGGTGCATGATGTCCTCCATGTTGTCCTGCACGGACTGGATGAAGCAGGCGCTGCCCTGGGGATATTCATACTGGGTTTGCGCGCGTTCGGATTCGCCGGTGAGCCGGTTATAAAACCAGTTGCCCTTGCCGGATTTTTTGCCGACGCCGTATTGGTGGTAGAGACCGACGTTGAACCAGACGGGGGAGTTGAAGGCCCCGTATTGGTTCAGGCACAGCCAGGTGAGTTCCTCGAAGAAAATCTCGCCATCGGCCTTGCTGAAATAGCCGTCGGCGATGCCCCAGTCGGCGATGGTGCGCGCAATGCGGTGGATGAGCTGGCGCACGGAGGTTTCGCGCTCGCTGGTGTGTTGCTCGCCGTAAAAGTATTTCGACACGACGACCTTGGTGGCGAGCTGCGACCAGGCTTTGGGCACCTCGACGTTTTCCTGCTTGAAGATGATTTTGCCGGCGTCGTCGGTGATTTCGGCGGTGCGCTTTTCCCACTCGATCTGGTCAAAGGGTTTCACCTGGGCATCACTGAAGACGCGTTCGATGCGCAGTGAGCGTTTATTTTCTGATTTGGCTGGTTTCACAGAGCGGCCGGGGGTGAGTTTGGGTTGGCGACCCCGGACAGTTTTCGGAGCCGGCGTCGAGACATCCTCGCGTGCATCAATCATGGTATAATCCTGTTCTAGTTTTAAACGTTAATGCCGGCGGCTTTCAGCAGGAGAAAGCGACGCAGGACATAAAAAAAGCATTCAACTTCATAGAAAAACCGACTAAATTATGTTTTCCACGGAATCGAAGCCCCCTACTAATTGGGGTAGCGGTCGCCATATTGCTACCATGGGTTGTGTTTTTCAAGAAATTTCTAAAAAAAAGTATCGCGAACGTTATTTATTGGGTTTTTTTAATTTCAATGGCCGCGAGGCCGTGCCCGTTCCGCCGCTTGGCGCGATGCGACGGGGTTGCAATAGTTGTAATCGATGAGGAATTCCATACGTCTAAAGCCCTGTCCAACCCCATGAATCTCAAGCTTATGAAACGATGCTGGTCGCGTTTGCCCGGCGCAATGGCGATGCTTTGCGCTATTTTCACGACCGCCCGCGCGCAGACCCATCTGCCGACGGAGTGGATTGATCCCGACACCGGCCACCGGGTGGTGCAGCTTTCCACCGAACCGGGCAGCGAAAGCCTTTACTTCAATTTGAATCCGTTCTCGCCGGATGGGAAGCGCATGGTCATCACCACCTCCAACAGCATTGCCATGGTGGACATGGAAACGCGCGCGGTGGAAACCCTCCTCACCGGCCGCATGCATATCATCATGGTGGGGCGCAAGACAGGAACCATCTATTATGGGCAAACCCAGGTGGTCAACGGCCAGACCAACCAGTTTGTTTGTGCCTTGGACCCGAACACGAAGGTCGCCCGCCGGGTGCTGAAACTTGCGCGCGGCCAGGAGGTGCATACGGTCAATGCGGATGAGACGCTGCTGGGCGGCACCATGGTTTATCGCACGGATTGGACCAACAACAGGGTTGGTCCCCGGCCCCGCAGCGACCTTGCCGCGGCCGATGAAGAACGTGGCAGGAAGGGGCAGATGATGGAAGACCGGCTGGCCAAACGATATCCCACCGCGTTGTTTTTTTACGACTTGAAAACGGGCAAAACGAAATATGTGAACCGCTGCACCGACTGGCTGAATCACCTGCAATTCTCGCCCACGGATCCGAAACTGTTGCTGTTCTGCCATGAGGGGCCGTGGCACAAGGTGGACCGCATCTGGAGCATCCGCGCGGACCGTTCGCGGCCGCAGCTGATTCATGCCCGCACGATGGCCAATGAAATTGCCGGCCACGAGTTTTGGAGCGCCGACGGCAAAACCATCTGGTACGACCTGCAAACGCCCCGCGGGGAGGATTTCTGGGTGGGCGGCTATGAGCCCGCCAGCGGCGACCGCACCTGGTATCACCTGCAGCGCGATGAATGGTCGGTGCATTTCAACGTGTCACCGGATGGACGCCTGTTCTGCGGGGATGGCGGCGATGACAAGATGGTCGCGCATGCGGACAATGGAAAATGGATTTATCTGTTTACCCCCGAATTGATGGAGGACAAATCCGCCGGTCAAATTGACACGCGCGGGCTGATCAAACCCGGGGTGTTTCATTCTGAGCGGCTGGTAAACATGGCCCGGCACGATTATGCGCTGGAGCCCAACGCCATGTTCTCGCCGGACCTGAAATGGCTCATATTTCGCAGCAATATGAGCGGCGCCAACCAGGTGTATGCCGTGGAATTGCGGAAAGCCGGGCCATGACCGGCTTATTCCGGAACCACCTGGGGAATGAAACTGAAGGTGAACTCGCCCACGTTGGCTTCAAATTTCTGATCGGGCGGGGTGGTCACCTGGGTGATGGATAAATCCATCACCTTGCCTTGCGGGTTCTTGGTTTCCACCGTCAGGGTGAGTTGCACGCTGTTCTTGCTCAGCAGCAGGGGGGAGACCCGGCAGTTGGTGCCCATCCCCAGCGAGAGGATGGTTTCATGATGATTGGTCAGGATGACGGTGCCCAAATCGAGGGAGAGCAGGTTGGTGTTGACCGACGTGCTGGCAATGATGATTGTTGGGGTGCCTGGGGCGGAGTTGGTTGCCGGGGTGGATGCGGTTTTTCCAAATTTACCCAAGCCCAGTTTCGCCAGTTTATCGCAACCGGTCAAAACGCAGCCGGCCAGGAGCACGGCGATGAGGCACCAGCGGTTCCGATTGCGGTTCATAGCGCAGAAACCAGGTTCTGGCCGGGCATCAGGAATCATTTTCATGTCAGACATCATAGGGTTGGTTGCTTGTTCCGCAGTCCCGTCGCTCCGTCCCGGTCCTCCGCTTAATTGGCGTGATCAAAAATCAATAAATTCCGGGCATCCTTGATCCGGAGCCGCACGCCATCGGTGGTGGCGCTCAAATATTTATCGCCGTTCAAGGTGATGTGCAGCGTGTAATTGGCACCTTCACGGCTCCAGTCTCCCTTCCAGTCTTCGCCTTGGAACTGGGGTTGGTTGGGTTGGGTGACGGGGAGAAATTTGGGTAGATTCTGGACAAAGACCTGGTTGTCGCCGGTGAGGAGCACCGTGGTTTGGGCATAAGCCTGCGACCACAAGGCCCGGATGGCGTACATTTCATTGGCCCCCATTTTGGGCTGGTCCTGCCGCAGCCAGGCGAGGGTCACCCCGGCATTGAACACCCAGGTGCCTAAAATGGGTTCATCGCCAAATTTGGGCGATTTGCCCGTTCGCAAGTACGCCGTGAGATCATCCAAATTGGCGGTCACCGCTGTTTCCACGCTCTGGCGGAGCGTCTTGTTGGCGAGGAGCGCCTTTACCGAGTCGAGGTGAATGATTTCGCCCAGGGTCGTGCCGGCGGTCAACGCATTCGTGAGGCTGGGATCCGTCACCAGGGACTGCAAGTCATCGCGGCGCCACAAGGAGGTCAGCCCGGGATAGGCGGCCAACCGCGGTCCGAGCGCGGGATTCTGCGCCAGCAGGCCCGCCAAATCCGCCAGCTTGTAAAATTCGGGCGACAGCGAGCTTACGGCGCTGGCGGTCTGGGCAAAGCCGGAGTCCTGCAGGCCTTCGCCAAGGCGGTTGGCCAGGCGGACGGCGAGCGACGGAGTGGCGGCATCCGGCGTCGATTGCTTGGTCCAGTAGGCCAGATTGTAAATGAAGAAGCTCAGCAGAATGAAATAGGCGGCGCCATTGATCAGGCCAAGGCAGATGCCCAGCCGGGCATTAAGGCGCGACCACAACATGAGCCGCAGGTCCCCGGCGCGATACTTGTAAAAATGTTCCACCCGGTTGTGGACATATTGCGCCGCCACCCAGACCGGAATGGAGGCCACGATAAATCCGATGATCGGGGCGATGGCCCAGGCGGTGATGGGGTTGCTCGCACCAAAATGCGGCAGCAAGGGACGAAGCAGGTTGCCCACCAGCGACGCGAACAATGCCGCGAAGAGAATGCTGACAAAGACCAAGGCCGCGCGGATCGCGCCCTGCCGCCACCCGGCCAGGGCCGCCGCCACCAACACCAACAACGCAAAAATCCAAATGGTCATGCCCATCATTAAAAGACATCTTAATAAAAATGCACGAAAAAAGTACGTTGGGTCCCCTGCTCACACCGCTCACGCCGCGTCCGCCCTCCGCCTCCGGCCGACCCATATCTTAACATTGCCCACACCCCTTGCGTGCGGCAAAATAGCCGTTCATGGCTCGCGCCCACGATGAATCCAGTTCGCTGCGCCTCAGCCGCCGCGAAAGCGAGCGGCTGATCGTGGCGTTGCTGATGTCCTTGCTGTTGCATGTGACGATCGCGAGCGTTTATTTCGCCGGCCGCCAGTTGGGCTGGTGGCAGAAATGGCATCTGACGGCACCGCCGCCCAAGCCCCTGGCCAGCCACCCCCTGACACCCCGGTCCGCCCCGCCGCCCCAGGCGGAGCCGGACATGTATGTGGACGTCTCGCATGCCGATGCCGATGCGCCCGTGCAACCCAAGTTCTATTCCAGCAAGAATTCCAAGGCCGCCAACCCGGACCTCGCCAATGCCAACGTGCCGAAGATCAACGGCCGGCAAACCGACGTGCCGCTGACCGAGGACGCCAACCGCACCAAAAAAGCGGAAACCCCCGCGAAGGAAACCACCGAAAAGGAGGCGCCCAAAGAAACCGCCCGGGAGACGCCGCCAGCCAAACCGGCGCAATCCCTCCAACCCGCCCGGCCCCCGGTGCCCACCGAAGCGGCCACGGAGGCAACCCCGGAAACGCCCCCCACCGAGGGCGAAACCGAGCTGCGCAAGCCCCCCCAAAACCCGCCCGCCGCTGAACCGAGGCCCCCGCCCCGCCCGCGCACCTTAAAACAGGCGCTGGCCCAGCAAAACCAGATTCCCGGCGTGGCCATGCAACAGGCCGGCGGCGTGGCCCGGCCCGCCGCCTGGGTGGCGCTGGACGCCAAAGCCACGCCGTTCGGCGAATATGATGGCGCGCTCATCGAGGCCATCCGGCAGCGCTGGTACGACTTGCTCGACAGCCAGCGATTTGCCCAGGACCGCACCGGCAAGGTCACCGTGCAGTTCAAATTGAAACCCGATGGCACCGTCTCCGGCGTGCATATGCAGGAAAACACCGTGGGCGACGTGCTGGGCTACCTCTGCCAGGAATCCATCGAGGAATCCGCCCCGTTCGCCAAATGGCCGGCGGACATGGTGCGCATGGTCGGCGCAAATTATCGGGAGGTTTCGTTCACATTTTACTATTATTAACCCCGGATCTAATTTATGGAAACTGCCGTTTACTCAATGCTGTGCCTGACCTCGGTGGTCGGGCTTGGAGTCATCCTGTGGCGCGCGTGGATGCTGCGCTGGAGCATGGTGGTGCCGCCGCCCATCGCCGCGGCGCTGGAAGATTGCCGCAGCCGGCCGGATCTGGCCCGGTTGCGCGAGGTCTGCCAGCGCCATCCCTCACCCATCGGCCGGCTGCTGCTCTTTGCGGCCAACCACCTGGACTGGCCCAAGACGGAGAATGTCAGCTCGCTGGAAACCGCCGCGCGCCGCGAAGTCGTGGGCCTGGAGCGCGGCCTGGTGGTTCTGGAAATCATCGTCGGCATCGCCCCGCTGCTCGGCCTCGTCGGCACCATCGTCGGCATGATGACCGTGTTCAGCGGCATCGGCGAGTCCGACCTGGGCAACGCCTCGCACCTGGCCCAGGGCATCAGTGTGATCCTGAAAGCCACGTTGATCGGCCTGCTCATCGCCATCCCCGCGCTGATCGCCTGGAGCTATTTCAGCAAGAAGGTGGAGGTCTTCGCCGTGGAGATGGAAACCCTCTGCGATGATTTCATCCGCCGCCAGTACACGGACAAGACCCCTGACAAAAAATGAAATTCCTCGTCCGCAAACGCCGGTCCACACCCACGGTCATCATCGTCGCGCTGATCGACGTCCTGATCGTGCTGGTGATTTTCCTGCTCGTCACCACCACCTTCAAGCAGACGCCCACCTTGCAGCTCACCCTGCCGGCCTCGCGGCAGCCGCTCCAATCCGGCGTGAGCGACAACCCGCCCCAGGTGGTGACCATCCCCGCCAACCCGGGCGTGCTTTATCTGGGACCGAATCCCTGCACGCTGGACCAGTTGCAGCGCCAGCTCACCTCGCTGGCCGCGCAAAACCCCCGCCTTAAAGTCGCCGTGCGCGCGGATAAAAACGCGCCCTGGAGCCGGATGGTGGAGGTGATGGACGCCGTCAAAGCCGCTAACGTAAAGGACATCAGCGCCTTCACCCGGGAGGCCGGCAAGCCGTGACCGCTGGTTGAGCCAGCAAAAAAGCGGATCAGCCTTCCGGCTTCACCACGGCCACGACCATGGCCCCGGGTTTGAGATATTTTTGGGCGACGGCGCGGGTTTGTTCCAGGGTCACGGCCTCATACCTGGCGTTGTCCAGATCCGTGCGCTGGTAGCCCAGTCCGTACAGTTCATCCAGCGCGGTGGTGGTGGCGAGGCTGCCCAGATCGGCGCGGGCGATCTTTTTCTGGCCGATGATCTTGGCCTTGGCGCGCTTCAATTCCTCCAGGGTCAGGCCCGCGGTGCGCAACAATTCCGCCTCCTTGAGCAATTCCGTTTCCACCTCTTCCGCCTTGCCCGGTTCGGTGCCGGTGTAAAAGGCGAAATACCCGGGCACGACGCCCGCGAAGTTCTGGGCGCCCACATAATACGCGAGGCCCAATTGCTCGCGGATGCGCAGGAACAGGCGCGAGCCGAGGTCGCTGCAACATTCCTGGACCAAATCGAGCGCATACCGGTCGTCGTCCTGCATGGAGGTGCCGGGGAAACCAATGACCAGCACGGCTTGCTTTTTATCCCGCGTCTCGGTCACGCGGTTGCGCTGCGCCACCGGGGTGCCGGCCGCCACCAACCGGACGCCTTCGCCGGCCGGCCAGGAGCCGAACACTTTTTCCACGGCGGCCCTGACGGCGGCGGTATCCACATCCCCGAAGATGGCCAGCACGCAGTTGTTGGGCACGGCGAGCCGCTGATGAAAGGCTTTCAGGCCGGCCACGTTGACCTGGGTCACGGTTTCCTCCGTGCCCAGCGAATCCAGGCCGTAGCTTTGGGGGCCGAACAGCGCGCGGCGCATGGCCAGGCTGGCGCTCTTGAGCAAGTCGTCCTTGCGCGAGCGGATGCCCGCAATCTGGATCTCCTTTTCCCGCTCCAGTTCGTCGGCGGGAAACCCGGGATGCAGCACCACATCGGCCAGCAATTCCAGGCCGGTCGCAAAATCACTGCTCAACACCTCGGCATTCGCGCCAAAACTGTTGTTGCCGCCATAGCTGTCAATCTGGCCGCCCACGGATTCGATTTCGGTGGCGATGGCCTCGGCGCTGCGGGTGGACGTGCCCTTGAGCAGCATTTTGGCGAGGAGCATGGTGGTGCCATTGCTGGCCTCGTCTTCCGCCAGCACCCCGCCCTGGAACACCGCGCGCAATTCCACGAACGGCAGGCGGTGATCCTCTTTCACCAGCAGCTTCAGGCCGTTGGCGAATTCGATTTTTTGAATGGCCTGATCGGCATTGTTCTCGACCTCCGCCTTCCGCTTCGG
>Ga0302274_10004047_pt1 | contig 12841 bp, 10 predicted proteins | sample III_Bog_N2_1_FD_198755 | JGI IMG/M metagenome (GOLD analysis project Ga0302274, IMG submission 198755) | Peat permafrost microbial communities from Stordalen Mire near Abisko, Sweden - III_Bog_N2_1 | ecosystem: Environmental > Terrestrial > Soil > Wetlands > Peat | place: Sweden: Abisko...
CAGCTGCCTCGAAGAGATCTGCGGCTCCTGCGCCATGCTCATCAACGGACGCGCCCGCATGGCCTGCTCCTCGCTCCTCGACCACCTCGAAAAGCCCATCAAACTCGAGCCGCTCTCGAAGTTTCCTGTCGTCCGCGACCTGGCCGTCGACCGCAGCGTGCTCTTCGAGAACCTGAAAAAGGTCAAAGCATGGGTGCCCGTCGACGGCACCTACGACCTTGGTCCCGGGCCGCGCGTCACCATGGAGGAGCAGGAAAAAGCCTATCCTCTCTCCAACTGCATCTCCTGCTGCTGCTGCATGGAGGCTTGTCCGCAATTCAACGAAGACACAGGATTCGTCGGTGCCGCCGCGATCTCCCAAGTCCGCCTCTTCAACACGCATCCCACCGGCGCGGCGCTGAAGCGCGAGCGTCTCTCCGCTCTCATGGGAGACGGCGGCATCCAGGAATGTGGATACGCGCAGAACTGCGTCGAAGTTTGTCCCAAGGAAATTCCGCTGACTACCTCCATCGCAGTGGTCGGCGGCCAGGTGATGAAGCAAGCTCTGGGCGACCTGCTGCGCAAATAGCCTGTACAGTGCCCCATCGAAGTCCCGCTTCGGTGGAGCTTTGGAGGGAACTTTGGGCGGCATGGAACCGTCGCCCCATCCACAACCGAAATTACCCACATTGGCATCCAATTGCAGCGAGTTGCCCACAGGTAACCAACGGTAACTCCCTTTAGTAAGGGTGTTTCGGGGAATTCCCTCTGGTAACGATTCATCTGTGGTTTACAATCATTCTTCCTCTCAAGAATTGGGAGCTTTCGCACAAGCCCCAAAGCCAAGAGAGGCAAGCGAATCTCTCGTGTAGAAACGGATCCATGACGCGAATGTTCACCGCCCCGGGCGTAAAAAGCTCCGCACAAACAAAAGGATCCATTGTCGCCCTGATCCTATTTACGCTTTGCGGTATCCTTGCGGCACCGACTCCAGCCTTCGCTCTACACCGCGTCGCTCACCATCATCGAATTCTGCACTCGATCGGACGGCACCTCGCGGGCGTCCTCTACAACCCGCTGTTCCGGCCGTCGCATGACTCCCTGCTCCGGCAAAACGAAGAAATCGACCGCCTCGATCTACCCCGCATTCAGGATGACGACCAACTCGAAGCCATGAAGGCAACGCACGAACTCGTGCCCATTATTGAAAGCGACTCGCTGAAGATCGAGCGCAGCCTGGATCCTTCACGCCGCTACTGTCGCCCTTGGACCCGCGATTTCGTGCAGGACCTTGCGGATGCGTATTACCATCAATTCCACGCGCAGATTCAGTTAAACTCCGCCGTCCGCACCGTGACAGTTCAGAAGAAACTACGCCGCCATAATCGCAACGCCGCTCCTGCCGACGGCGATACCGCTTCGTCCCATCTCGCCGGCATCACCGTCGACCTGCAGCGCCGCGGATTAACCAAAGATGAGATCCGCTTCGTCGAACGCTACCTGTTTTATCTGAATGCTCTCAATCTGGTCGAACCCGAAGAAGAGCGCCGTCACTGGTGTTTCCACGTGATGGTCTCGGAGCGCTATAGCGACTGGCGCCAGACGCAGACAATCTTCCCGGTGCTTCCGTCGGATGAACCAAGCGTGCAGCCCGTGACTGCGCCGCCTCCCGCGACGGTCACTGCCCTTGGCGATACGAACTAGGATTCCGTTTCTAATTTCCTCCGCTACAATCTCGGCAGCATGATTATTCTGATGGCCGGTCTTCCGGGCACTGGGAAAACTACGCTCGCACGCGAACTCGTCATCCGCACGGATGGCGCACTACTCAGCAAAGACGCCATCCGCTCCGCCCTGTTTGCTCCGGACGATATCGAGTACTCGGTCACCCAGGACGACTTTGTGATGGAAGTCATGCTCGATGCTGCTCGTTTTCTGCTGCAGAAAAATCCTGCGCGCAAAATCTTTCTGGACGGCCGTCCCTTTTCCCGCCGCTATCAAATCGACCGCGTCCTGGAATTCGCACGCGAACTCGCGCAGCGCTGGGCAATCCTCGAGTGCGCGTGTTCCGATGAATCCGCTCGTCAGCGTCTCGACATGGAGCGCGACCCAACGCATCCCGCGCAAAATCGTTCCTTCGCCATGTATCTGGAAGTCAAAGCCCGCTTCGAGCCGATCCTGCATCCCAAAACAACCATCGACACCGACACTCCGCTTGAGAAATGCATCGAGCTAGCGCAAGCGGCCCTGTCGTCCTCTTCATAGGTCAAGGCCGCTCTGCCTGTGTGGAGACGGTGCTGTGCCCCGTTCGGGCGGGTCGAAGACCCGCCACCACCCCATCCGTCCGTACCTGCGCCAGTCATATAGAATCGTCTCCACGACGAATATCTCTATGAACAGATGGAAACTGATTGCCCTCATCGCCCTTGCTTGCGTGCTCCCAGTCTGCGCACAGACCGTCAGCAAAAAGGCCCTGGAAATTCAAAACTCGGCCATCGTCATCGACACCCACGCCGACACGCCGCAGCGCTTTCTCGACGAAAATTACGACATCGGATCCGCCGATCCCAACGATCACGGACACATCAGCCTCGACAAAGCGAAAGCGGGAAACCTCGGCGCTGAATTCTTTTCGATCTGGGTCGACCCTGAAACCAACCAGGGCCATTTCGCCCGCCACACGCTCGATCTCATCGATTCCGTCTACGAGCAGGCCGCCCGCCATCCCGACCGTATGATGATGGCCTTCAGCGCGGACGACATCGAACGCGCCCACCGCGAACACAAACTCGCCGCCCTGCTCGGCATCGAAGGCGGACACTCCATCGAAAACGATATCCGCGTGCTGCGCGATTTTTATCGTCTCGGAGTCCGATATATGACTCTTAGCTGGTCGAACACAAATGAGTTCGCCGATTCTTCGGGAGACATCAACGATCCAAAAGTCGAGCATCACAATGGACTCACCGACCACGGCAAGCAGATTGTCCTTGAAATGAATCGCCTCGGGATGCTGGTTGACATCTCCCATGTGGCCGACAAAACGTTCTACGACGCAATTGCCGTCAGCAAGGCGCCCGTCATCGCTTCGCACTCGTCGGCGCGTGCGCTCACCAGTCATCCGCGCAATATGACGGACGATATGCTCCGCGCCGTCGCCAAGAACGGAGGCGTCGTGCAGGTCAACTTCTATAACGCCTTCATCGACGAGAACTATCGCAAGGCCGCGGAGGCGCAAGCCAAAGACCGCGAAGCCGCCGTGAAAGCTTTTGACGAGCAACAGAAAGCTGCCGGAAAAACTGTGACCTATCTCGACCACGATCGCATCGAACGCGAGTGGGCCGCCAGGATTCCCCGTCCTCCGCTAAGCTCAATGATCGATCACATCGATCACGTCGCGAAAGTCGCCGGCATCGATCATGTCGGGTTGGGTTCCGACTTCGATGGCGTCAACGGGGCGACTCCGGCAGGCATCGATTCCGCGGCAGACTTGCCCAAGATCACGCAGGCCCTGCTCGACCGCGGTTACAGCGCTGACGATATTCGCAAGATTCTGGGCGGCAACCTGCTCCGCGTCTTCCGCGAAGCGGAGCAGGTCAGCCGCACCATGCGAGCCAGCAACTAGGCTAGATTCCCCGAATATGGAGCGACGGCCGCCCTCGCCCGTCCACCACGACTGTCGTACAATAAACGATTGCGACCACAACTATAGGAGCATCCATGCGCAGCTTACTGCATACGCTCGTACTCATAATTTCCACTTCCCTCTTCACGCTCGCTCAAACCAGCACCACTCCTGCGACCGCTGCTCCGGTCCACAAGTCCGCCACAACCGCGTCCGCTGCCACTGCCGAACCGACCGCTATTCTTCACACCACCGTGGGCGATCTTCATTGCACACTGCTTCCCGCCGTAGCGCCTATCGGCGTGCAAAACTTTATCGGCCTCTCCATTGGCACGAAAGATTGGACGAACCCTTCGTCGCACACCAAAAAACACGGCGTTCCGCTCTATGACGGGACTATCTTCCACCGTGTGATTCCCGAATTTATGATTCAGGGTGGCGATCCCATCGGCAACGGTATGGGCGATCCCGGATATAAATTCAAGAACGAGACTTCGCCCAGCGTTACCTTCGACCGGCCGGGCCGTCTCGCCTACGCAAATTCAGGACCGGACACGAACGGCTCTCAGTTCTTCATCACCGAAGTTCCCTATCCCAGCCTCAATGGCGGATACACCATCTTCGGCCAGTGTGATGATGCCGCAGTCGAACTCGTCAAACAAATCGCCCGCATGGCCACGGACGGCGAGCGCCCCCTGCGTCCCGTCAAAATCAACCATATCGAAATTCATCGCGCCGCTGCTACGCCCAGGCCCGCGACCAAAACGAAACCTTCGGCTGGCTCAAACTAGCCAACCGAGCCGCCTCATAAACGAGCAACCAAAAAATCAGCTTACGAATTTGAAGGAGAATCATGACCCGCACACCCGGAACCTATGCCGTGTTTGAAACCAGCGAAGGCAACATCGTTTGCCGCCTATTTGAGCAAGAAGCTCCAAAAACGACCGCGAATTTTATCGAACTCGCCGAGGGCAAGCGCGAGTGGACGCATCCCACTACTCGCAAGAAGAGTAAAGACCCCCTTTATCACGGGACTGTCTTTCATCGTGTGATTCCTGACTTTATGATTCAGGGTGGCGATCCGCAAGGCACCGGAATGGGCGGGCCCGGCTACCAGTTTGAGGACGAGACCAAGGGCTCCAAGCACAAATTCGACAAGCCGGGAAAGCTCGCCATGGCGAACGCGGGCCCGAACACGAACGGCTCGCAATTTTTTATCACCGTGGCTAATACCGACTGGCTCACCGGCAAGCACACCATCTTCGGCGAAGTCGTCGAAGGCTATGATGTTGTCGAGAAAATCTCGAAAGCCCCGCGCGGGCGACAGGACCGTCCCAACAAAGACGTAGTCTTGAAGTCCGTCAAGATCGAACGCTAACGCTCCAATTTCGATTTTGCAGCCTTCGCGAAGCGATAGATGCCACGCCGCACCGCTACAATCTCCCTATGGCGGTATTCAACGAGAAGAAAGAAGAACTCGAACACTTTGAAACGCGCATGGGCGTCCCGCGCGGACGCCTGGCCGTCACGCTCGACCTGGTCACGGACGCCATGGCCCTCGTCGGCCAGCATGGAGTCTACTGCCAAAGCCAGCGTTGGCCCGGCAAACCCGTGATGGATATTCAACTCATCATGAAGAGCCTGACCGACGCGAAAGAGCTGATCCAAAATGTCATGGAAGAACTCAAACCGAAGGTCTGAAAAACGGCAAAACGGAAGTTTTACGGTAGATGCCCTGTCATGCCTGCAGGCGCCGCCGAAGACTTACAATCGGTATCATGGAGCGCAAAGTCTTTTGGATATCTTTCACAGTTCTCGGCCTGCTCGCCGACGTTGTCTTGCCAATCTGGTGGGCGCTGGGCGCGAGCATCCCCGTCGTATACATCTCGTGGTGGGTGGCGTACCGTAGCGGATGGTTCGAATAATTTGTAATCGCTCATGTAAGGGGAAAAATTGACTTATTGTTTGGGGATTGCGACGCAGGAAGGACTGGTATTAGCCTCAGATTCGCGAACCAATGCCGGTTTCGATCAGGTCAACGTCTGCCGGAAAATGTACCGCTTCGAACAGCCTGGTGAACGGGTCTTTGTAATCTTGACCAGCGGCAGTCTTTCGATCAGCCAGTCGGTCATCACGTTACTCGGAGACGATTTTGATTCGGGACGAGGCCTCGCTCAAGCCAACTCGCTCTACGACGCCGCCCGCATAGTCGGGGACTGCGTGCGCCGCATCTCCGATATCGACCGGGCCTCACTGGAGCGCGATTCTTTCAGTTTCAATGTGCACTTGCTGCTGGGCGGCCAGGTTCGCGGGCAAGATCCCAACCTGTATCTGATTTATCCGCAGGGAAACCCCCTGGCGGCCACGGAAGATTCGTTGTATTTGCAACTTGGAGAATGCAAATACGGGCGCCCAATTCTCGATCGTGGCATTCAACCAACAACTTCGCTGGAAGTCGCGGCGAAATATGCTCTCCTCTCGCTCGACGCAACCATGCGCTCGAATGTAACGGTCGGGCCTCCGTTTGATTTGCTGCTCTACAAGAAAGACAGTCTGCAAATTACGCGGTATCGAAGAATCTGCGCCGGCGACCGCGATCTGAATTTAATCCACACGAGCTGGGAACAGTCTCTCCGCCGTGCCGTCGAGCAGTTGCCGGACATCGAGTTTCAGACTTGAGACATGCGAGCGTGAAAGCCGTTTCAGCTTTGTATTCGCTTCGACCGCGCACCGTTTCGTGCGCACGTATTTGAGGATTTTATGGCTGCTCTAATGGATGCGATCGACGTCAAGCGCAAGACTCTTTTTGAGCTTGAAAATACTCCGTACTACTGCCTTGAAGCCGAGGTCAACACGCCTACCGCTCGCGGCGGCCAGACTCTGGTCCGGCTGAAAATGCGCAATTTGCTCACCAATGCGGTCTTTGAGAAAACGTTCAAGGCGAGCGACAAGTTCAAGGAACCAGACCTGCAATACGTCGACACTTCTTACCTTTACAGCGACCGAGACGGCTCCCACTTTCTCGACCAGGAAACTTTTGAGACTCTGACGCTCACGGGCGAAATGGTCGGAAGTGCGCTCGACTTTCTGGTGGAAGGCGCATTGCTTCAATTGCGCAAGTACAACGGCAATCCGATCGGATTGGAGCTTCCCATTTTTGTTGAACTCAAGGTTGCCTATACCGAACCGGGCGCACGCGGTGATTCGTCGAGCGGCAGCGTCACCAAGTCCGCCAAATTGGAGACAGGGCTCGAAATTCGCGTTCCGCTCTTCATCAAAGAAGGCGAAAAGGTGAAAGTGTCGACCGAGAACCGGGAGTTCGCGGGCCGGGCATAAGACGATTGACGCCCGCCGGCAAGTAGCTTTTCGTGATCAATCTCCTTGTCCTCGCGATTGCCGGCGTGCCCCGCTTAGTCTTCCAATTCAATCCGCTGCCATCTCCTGCGCTTCTGCTTCGACCGGCGGAGTAGCTTTCAGAGCCTGAGCGCGAAGTTCCGCTTCCAGAGCGGCCAACTGCGCCTCGATCTCGTCGACCGCCTTCCGTTTGCGGATCACCTCTTCGCGATAGCGGCGCAAGAAATAGTCGATGGTCTCCACGCGGATCTTGATCGAGCCCGACGGCTTATTTTCATCCAGATCTTTGAAGCAGAAATACGGCGTGCCCGACTGCTCGATGATGCCTTCGATAACGCCATAGATCGGCGCATCATGCCCGCACTTGAAACTTGAAATTTCAAGTGCAACCAGGTTCGGATGCCGGGCCGTAAACTTCGCCGCCCACACTTTGTGATTGGTGCTGCAGGAATATGAGTTCTTCCAGGCATCGCCGATATCGAGCGCGTGACTGATCACACCGGAGCGAACTTCGTCGCCGAAGAGACGCTCCAAAAGATCCTCATCGAGCGGCAAAGTGTTCTGCGAAAATATGGGATAGCCCAACTTCTGGAACTCCTCCATGATCTCGTGATTCAGGCCGGGATCGTGGTGATAGGGACGGCCGAGCATGACGATGCCGATGCGGTCTTCGCGCTCCAGCTGATCCATCACCTGTCGAGCGCGCTTGCGGATGCTGCTTTCGTAATCCGCCAGCGCCTTGTATCCCACTTCCACAGCGCGGTCGTTCTCTTCCTGCGAAAGCCCGAGTAGCGGCTGCCAGGCCTGCAGCATCTGGTGCGCAAATAACTTGCGATCGGCGAAGTTCAGCACCGGATCGACATACTTGACGTTGTGTTCCGCAAACACGTCGTTTTCTTTTGTGAATGCCGCTTTGACGGTCTCAGGCGTTGCAGTCACCGTAGGGCAGGCATTGGCTGCGACAATCTTCATCAGGGGCGAAGTTAACACGTCATACATCGGAAAGAAGATTACGTCGAGCGGCTTCTTGCGATGCTTTTCTTGAATGAGGTTATAGACGTGCGAGATACCGATCTTCGCGGGGAAGCAGGGATCGATCGCTCCGCGACTCGCACCCGCGCGATAGAGATCGGAGCTCGTGTAGTCGGAGTAAATAATATTTTCCGGCTGCACGCCCAGACTCTCAAGATAGCCGTTGAAGAGCGGCGCATAAGTGTAGATGTTGAGCACGCGCGGAATGCCTACGCGAAACTTCTTGCGCCTCTCCATGAGAGGGATGCGCTCTTTGGCTGACTTGTTCCAGAACTTGGCGGACGGAATCCGATCCGCAACGAGCTTTGGGTTTACAGGACGAAAGACCTCGCGGGCGGCGAAGTCGACAAAGTTAGGATATTTATCTTTGATTTCGTCGATGCCGGCTTTGATGTCTTTCATGTCGTTAATGTCTTCGACCAGGCCTTTTTCACAGGTCGCGATGATGAGGCGCTGTTCGCCGTGCATCAGCGGAACTTTGGTGACTTTTTGAATCGGCACAAACGCGAGATCGTCTTTAGGCGCGGTGCGTATATCGATGAAGGTGCGGAGGCAATTGTTCTTGCAAAAATTGCAGCGCGTCGCCTCGTTCCGCGTAGTGCGATACTGAATCTTTCGGACCGCATCCAGACCCACAAAAGTCGTTTGCTGGCCGTTTCGCCACAAACGCAGCGCCTCCGCCGCCGCTCCGATGGCTCCAGACTCACCGCAAAATTCATGCACGATGATCTCGGGCTTCTTACCCGCCGCACGAAAGCTATTGTTGATGAAATCGACCTCGGCCTTCACCACCGCCATATTGTTCTGCGTTCCGCCTTGCAGAACAAAACGCGTACCCAGCGCAGCAAGATTTGGAATACTGGCTACGTAGAGAAACACATTCTTCGGCAGGACGGCGGCCAGCCCCGCTAAAATCTCTTCCGCTCTCCAGCCCTGTCGCTGGAAATTGACAATGTCGGATTGCATGAACACTGCGCATCCGTAGCCGAAGACCGGCATGGATTGCGCCGAAAAGGCGAGATCGGCATATTGTTCAACACCCAATCCAAAGCCTTCGGCAGTTGATTGCAGAAAGTATCCATTGCCCGCCGAACACTGCGTATTCAGTTTGAAGTCTTTTACCCGGCCCTTATGCAGAATAATGATCTTGATATCCTGCCCACCCACGTCGACGATGACATGCGGATCCTCGTAAAACTTCAGCGCCGACTCGGTATGCGCAACCGTTTCAACGAGCGCAACGTCCGCGTGCAAAACGTCTTTCAGAATATCTTTCGCATACCCGGTAGTCGCCACGCCCAGAACTTCGAGCCTTGCATTTTGCGCTTCGACCTGTCCGCGCAGATTCTCGAACATCTCGACGGTGTCTTGAATCGGATTTCCATTTGAAAGTTGATAAGCTTTGCAGAGAATGTCGCCGCGCTCGTCCAGCAACACTGCCTTCGTCGAAGTCGAACCTCCATCAATCCCAATAAATCCGCCGACCGTCTGGCCTTTCTGGAAGGTTGCGGGAATAAACTTCTTGCGGCGGTAGGCTTCTTTGAATCCCTCGAGTTCTCCATCTTTCGAAACCAGTCCTTTCGCACCCACCTTCGCCTTTTCCTCCTGGCGCCCGTAGTCGATGTAGTAGACCAACTTTTCGTAGCCCTGATAGCAGCCGACGCAATCTTCTTCGCTTTTTCCGAATTCAATCGCGCCGAGAGCCGCGAAATACTGCGCGTTGTTCGGAACCTTGATCAGGTCTTCGGGCTTTGCGCCTTCCGGGATCGCAACTTTGCGCTCTTGCCACATGCGCGGTATGTTTGCCTGCCACGCCTCGCGCATCCCTTTGATGAAACTGTTCGGACCGCCAAGCAGCAATACGTGGGGACGAAGAGTGTGCCCGCGGGTGAGAACGCTCAGATTCTGCAGCACGATCGCCTCAAACAAAGAAGCCATCAGCTCGTCGGGCGGCGTTCCCACTTTTTGCAGGCCGTTGATATCGGTCTCGGCGAAGACGCCGCACTTGCCGGCAACTTTGTGGAGTTTGATCCCGTTGTAGCCCTGCACCGCGAGCTCAGCCACCGGAATCTTGAGTTTGGCGTTGATCTTGTCGATGACTGCGCCAGTCCCACCCGCGCACTTATCGTTCATGGACGGGATCTTCTTCTTGCGTCCCGTCTCGTCGTCATCTTTAAAGACAATGATCTTCGCGTCCTGGCCCCCCAGTTCGATCACCGAATACACTTCGGGATGCAGCTTTTCAACAGCCAGGGATACGGCAGTCACTTCCTGCACAAACTTCGCGCCAATCTGCTCGGCAATCGATCCACCGCCTGATCCAGTCATAAACATCCGCGTGTTGTGCCGGTTGACTCCAATCTCGGCATCCATGCGGCGCAGGAATTCCAACGTCTTCTCGGGTTGCTTGGTCTCGTGGCGCTGGTAATCCTGCCACAAGATTCGGTCTGTGTCCGCGTCCACCACAGTCGCCTTCACCGTTGTCGACCCAACGTCGAGACCCACCAGGAATTTCGTGTGGTGATCGTGAGGCTTTTGATAAGGAGCGGCCGCAATCTGGACTAGCTGAGGAGGCTTGGAATCGTGGCCAGCGAGATGGTCATGCATGCAATTCTCCGATCTCAGGTTCGGCGACAGATGTACAGATGTAAAGTTAAGAATTAAGAATCCGACCGGCAGTTCGATTCCACTGCCGGCCCGAAACCATTGAATTACGAAGATCGGTTATGCGGCTGTTGGAACCGCGACTCCCGCTACGCGCTCACGACGCCGGAAACGGCTGCTCTCGTCCATACGATCGCTCACGTGCAGGATGAACTGCGCTGCCGTGCCGGCAACTCCCTCACGATGGGGAACATGGTAGAAGGGCCGCTTCAACTCGGGATGCTCGTCCATGTATTCCCGAATCTCGTCCATCTTTTTGCCCGTAGACTTCAAGCATTGCTCGAACTCTGTCTTGGCTTTTACCTTCGCTTCACCGAGCGCCATCTGCACCCGGCTGTGCGCATTAACCTCCCCCTCGCCTGAGGTTTCGATCGGCAGAAAAATCATGTCTTTGAACTTGTTCACCACCGCTGACTGCACTCCGTCTGACTGCGACGAGGGCATGCAACCAAACGGCTTCAGCGCCAGCACCATGTGGCAAAGATGATGAACGGTGTAGTACACGTTCTTCCCTACTTCGAGATGCCCTTCTCCGCCGCGCGCAAACTGGTTGTAGAAGGGATGTGCCATCTCCGCCAACTCTCTCTGCGGCACCAGGTGGTGAGTGATGCCACCCAGATTCTTGATAGTCCGGTGGTACAGTCCATTCCACATCCATTCACCAGCGCCAATCCCCATGAGCTTCTTGCGCAATCCCAGATCGTTGGCCAAGTGTTTCTTCAATTCCCACCACTTCGGATTCCGGTACGGACGGTTGACTGGCCATTTCGCCTTCGCATGCGCCTTCGCCTGATACATTAAGTATGCGACCCAAGTCGCAATCGGCTCGACCAATACCTGTGCACCCTCCCGCTCCAGAAAGTCAAACATATGGAAATTGCCATCGCCCTCGGTAATCTGCGCCCAGAATTCTCCGGTGATTTTCACCACGGGTTTCACCTTGGTTCGATCCACTTCAATCTTGTCCATCTTTTCGCGCGCTGTGGCAAGAGCGCTGAGATAATCCTGCCCGCGTAGGTGTTCGTTCATTTTGCCGAATACATTAAATGTGTTGCGTAGAATCTTGTTGCTCTTGAACTTAGGTTTAGCCCAGTCCGGAGCGCGCTCTTCGATTTCAAACGACTTCCGATTTCTAAGATCTTCACAGAGACCATCCACTGTCTCGCGAAACACTCTTTCCGTCTCGCCTTTGTTTACTTCAAAGGGACGAATCTGATAAATCAGATCGTTAAAGACGTCCCCCAGGTGCATGGCGTTCAACATGCCGAATCCGAAATCGATGGTGAACTTCAGTCCCGGTTCGCCCGATGCCGCCTTGATCCCATCACTATCTTTGAATAGCAAGACGCGGAAGCCGTCAAAGCCGGCATTCTTCAGTGCGAATCGATACTCAGCTTCGTACATCCCGAAGCGACAGGGTCCGCACGAACCAGCGGTAAAGAAGACATAGTTATCCAGAATGTCTTTGCGAGGAACGCCTTCCTTCTCAAGGAATTGCAAGTACTGTACGAGATTTCCCACGGTAAAGTAGGTGGGGTTGCACTGTCCGTTGTTGCCGAATTCTTTGCCGGTCTGGAAGGCAGGGACGTCGGGCACAGGCAATTTTTCGCAGCGATAACCACATCCTTGGAAGACCGCCCGAATCAGGTCTTCGTGCTTCCACGTGAAACCACCAAATAGAATCGTTACCTGACTACGCTCTTCAGCCGTAAACGCGCGTTCCACCGGACGGTGGAAGTGTGTGGGCCGATCCAGTCCGGCAATCTTGCGCAGACGCATGCGTTCTGCTTGCAGACGCTGTTGGATCTCAACGTCATTCTCAATCTGGACAAATTTCGTCGCCATACACGTCTCCTAACTTAATGTTGGAATTCAGGCAAACAAATTACCTCCCCGGGGGCTTTTCCATTTATGCCACAACAGACGGACACCGATGATGCGGAAATACGCACAGCAAGGATTCAAAAATTTTGTAGATTTTGAACGGGTCTGGAGTTTTCGGCCATACGGTTTCCACTGTAGTTCTATTCGTTGATGCAATCAATGCGATCGATGCGTCGCATCGTTGTCCATTGAAGAGGCGAAAGCTCCAAGTTAGCAGAAAAGGCTTGAGACTGCATTTCGTTCGGGCAGCCCCTTTTGGGACCGACTCGGCCATCGATGAAGTCGCGAACCGCCCGACCGCAC
>Ga0302274_10004050_pt1 | contig 12838 bp, 9 predicted proteins | sample III_Bog_N2_1_FD_198755 | JGI IMG/M metagenome (GOLD analysis project Ga0302274, IMG submission 198755) | Peat permafrost microbial communities from Stordalen Mire near Abisko, Sweden - III_Bog_N2_1 | ecosystem: Environmental > Terrestrial > Soil > Wetlands > Peat | place: Sweden: Abisko...
ATCCCAACACCGAATTCGGCAACAACATGAAACAGATCGCCCAGCTTCTAAAGGCCAACCTCGGCGTCGAGGCTGCCTTCACCGACGTCAGCGGCTGGGACACCCATCAGAACCAGGGCGGCGTTACCGGCCAGCTAGCCGACCGGCTCCGCGAGTTCTCCTCCGCCATCGCCGCCTTCTGGCAAGACATGGGCTCGGCAGCGGAAAACATCACCCTCGTCACCATGTCGGAGTTCGGTCGAACCGCCCGCCAAAACGGCACCGGCGGCACCGACCACGGCCACGCCAACGCCATGTTTGTCCTCGGAGGTCACGTAAAGGGCGGCAAGGTCTACGGCCGCTGGCCCGGCCTCGCCAATGAGCAGCTCAACGAAGGCCGCGACCTCACTGTCACCACCGACTTCCGCCAGGTCTTAGGCGAAGCCGTAGCAAAAACCATCGGTGCCAACAACCTTGACATAGTCTTCCCCGGTGCCAAACTCCAACCCAACAGCTTCCTCCGTCTCATCTAGCAAGCTTCTCAAAGCGAGTTCCAGAAAAAAAGTCCGGTGCCCCATTCATCGCGCAGTCTCACCGCGCGATGAGTGGGAAGCTACGCAGCCCAATATCCGAACCTGTAACCTGTAATCTGCTCGTCACTCAGCCCTCAACGCCTCCGTAGGATTAACAGAAGCCGCCCTCCGCGCCGGAATAAAACTAGCCACCATCGCCGAAACCCCCAATACCACTGCCACAGCAACCAAAGTCTCCGCATCCCAAACCTGCACGCCAAACAGCAAGCTCCGCATCAGCATCGCCGCGCCCACCGCCCCCGCAAGCCCCAGCACAATCCCCACACAAATCAGCCGTCCAGCCTCGCTCAGCACCAGTTTGTATACCGAACTCCGCTGTGCACCCAGCGCCATCCGCACTCCAATCTCCCGTGTCCGCTGGCTAACCGAATACGCAATCACTCCATACAGCCCCACTACCCCCAGCAACAGCGCCAGCGCCGCAAACCCACCCACCAGGTAAGCCGCCGACCGGTGAATATACGCAGCCTGCGAATCTTCAATCCGCTCATCCATCGTCCTTTCCCAATCAACACTCGCGTTGGGATTGACCGAATGAATCATCGGCGCAAGAGCAGGCAAAATCGAGCCCGGATTCTGCCCGGTCCGCAGCACAATTGAAAAATAGGAAGATGGGTCCTGATCGAACGGCTCATACTCGGCAGGCCATTGTTCCTCCCCCAGGCCTGCCTCCTTGAAGTTCTCAACCACGCCCACAACCTCCCGGATCGAATTCGGTGTCAGCGCTGTATCGCCAAGCTTCTTCCCAACCGGATTCTCTCCGGGAAAGTACGTTTGCGCAAAGGCTTCGTTCACCACAATCACCTTCGGCTTCCCGACATCGTCCGAATCGGTAAAGAAACGACCGCTCTTCAGCTTCACCCGCAAGGTATTGAACAACTCAGTGCTCATCACGCGATCGTTCACCTCGTTGTGAATGCCGTTGTAAGGCTTGCCTACGAATCGAACCCAATCCGTATTGCAATTGCAACTTACAGGCAGCACATCGATCGCGCCCGCTGACTCGACCCCAGGCATCCTGCTCGCCCGCTCCAGCAGCGCATGTTCAAACGCCACTCGCTGCTCATCCTTCGGGTAGGTTTTCTCGGGCAAATGCACGTTGACAGTCGCAAGATGATCTGCAGTGAATCCAAGATCCTCGTGCAACAGCTTGTAAAAACTCTTGCCCAGCAAACCTGCCCCCGCCAGCAACACCACTGCGGTCGCCAACTCAACCACCACAAGATTTGCGCCCATCCGCCGCCAAAGCATTCCTGCGGAAGCACGTCCCCCTTCGGTCAAACCATCCCGCATCTTTGAAAATCGGAAGTGCAGTATCGGCGTAATCGAGAACAGAATTCCAGCCAGCGCCGCCAGGCATCCTGCAAACTCCATCACATGCGCGTTCAGGCCCATACCATGCAAAAATGGCATGCCGCTCATTCTGTCTTCTGAAATCAGCGAAACCAATCCCCGCATGCCGACATAGGCGAACCCAAGACCCGTCGCCGTTCCCGCCGCCACCAGCGTCAATCCCTCCGTCACGAACTGGCCGCTCAGCCTGCTTCCCGATGCGCCCAATGCCCCACGCACCGCAATCTCGCGCCTGCGGCTCTCCGCCCGCACCAGCAGCAGACTCGACACATTCACACACGCAATCAGCAGCAGCAATCCCGCACCGGCCAGCAAGATCAAGAGAATAGGCCGGATTTCCCCCACAATCGCATCGGAGAGCGGAATCACGCTCGCGCTGTAGCCGCGGTTCGAGTCCGGATACTGCTTCTCAAGTTGACCGGCTATCGACTTCATCTGCGCCAATGCTGTCCCCAGAGTCACGCCATCTTTGAGCCTCGCCACACTATCCAGATCGTGGCAGCTGCGCCGCTTATCGCATTCCGAAGTTGGTCGCAGCGGCTCAAAGAACTCGGCGATCTCTCGTGGAGCAAACTCAAATTCCTGCGGCAGCACACCGACAATTGTGTAGGACAGTCCGCTCAACGTCACTGTCCGCCCTACAACATCGGGCCTGCCGCCGAATCGCTTTTGCCACGCGCCGTATCTCAATATCACTACCGGAGACGCTCCCACCGCGTCCTCGCCCGGAAGAAAATCCCGGCCCAGCACCGGCCGTATCCCCAGTGTTCTGAAGAAGCCGGCGCTTACCTGCATCCCGTGCACAGACTCCGCGCCGGATGGAGTTGCGAACTCATAGCGACGCGCATCATAAATATCCATAGAACTGAAAACGGTGTTCATCCGCATCCAGTCCACGAAGTCCAGATACGATAGGTTGTTGCGCGGAAACAGTTGCGTGCTCGTATTCAACGCCACCAACCGCGTCGGCTCCGGATAAGGCAACGGCTTGATCAGCGCAGCATCCACAAACGCAAAAATCGCCACGCTTGCCCCAATCCCCAACGCAAGAATCAAAATCGCTGTCAGCGAAAATCCCGGATTCTTCCTTAATTGCCGCAACGCAAATCGCAAATCCTGAATCACCATCTCCATCCTGAACCCCACCTCTTCGTGGCTCTTCTCCCTCAGCCGCGTCGCATTCCCAAACTGCCGCATCGCCGCATACCGCGCGGCTTCCCGTGTCATCCCCGCAGCAACAAACTCCCGCTCCGCCTGCTCGCGATGAAACGCCATCTCCTCGTCCAGCTCTCCGCTGAACCGCTCGCGTCCAATCAACAACTTCAGCCTGTTCACAAACCGAGTGAGTCCTTTCATCTAAGCCTCCTGCGCGTCTGACAACACCCGCCCAATCGCCGCAATCATCTGCTCAAACTGCGTCAACTCAATCCCCAACTGCTTCCGCCCCGCAGCCGTCAGCGTATAAAACCGCGCCCGCCGATTCGTCTCCGTCATCTTCCATTCCGCCTTCACCCACCCCTGCAGCAGCAATCGTTGCAGTGCCGGATAGAGCGACCCCTCTTCAACAGTCAGCACATCGTCCGATATCCGCTTGATAGAAAGCGCAATCCCGTATCCATGCAAGGGAGCCCGCGTAAGAGTCTTCAGAATCAGCATGTCCAGAGTCCCGGGCAAAAGGTCAGGTTTCTTAGCCATGAATCGATCTATAGTTTATCTATGGGTAGGGAGTCAATGGTTAATTTACAGCCCCAATGCTTGCTGGCAGTCTCCGGTCCCTTATTCCCTGGTCCCGAGTGTTCTGAGACCAAAGTTCAAAACAAACCTCTGTCATCCTGAGCATTCTGACTCGCGTCGCAAGTTACCGCTGGAATGAACCCGCGCCGGACCAACAAAAAAGGCACCTTGCCCCGTTTTCGCGCCTTACCGGGGTCCCCGCGGACAGGTCTTCGTCCGTGGGGTGGTCGGGCGCGAAGGCGGGAGAGCACAAACCTCATCAACCCCGGTCATCAGGAGCAGCCTGACTCGCCGCGCCGAGTTACGGCTGAAATGAACAGTTGTCGGAGATCGGGTCCTGCGCTGACTCGCTGACTTGCTAACGCGGCGGAGCCGCGGCTAACTTGCTGAATTTGTTCGACCGGATTTCTTGTTCATAGGGAGCGAACGGGGCCCCAGGCGTTTTTCAGACTGGGGGTGCTGAGTCGAAGGATCTGCTTCACTTCTTTCGGGACCTCACAAAGAACCTTTGCCCAGGTCCCTATTCCCTACTCCCTGTCCTCTGATTTACCCTTAAACATGGCATGAAATCCACACGCGCGCTTTTCGTTCCCACCCTCGCCGTGGCCTTGGCTACCGCGGCCTTCGCCCAGCAGACTCCCACCAAACCGGCTGAAGAGCTGCCCGATGCGCCCCAGGCCACTGCGGCCGCAATGATCCATCCCAACGGCCCCACCGTAGTTATGGATACATCCATGGGCCGCATCACCTGCCAGTTCTTTCAGCGCCAGGCTCCGAAAGCCGTAGCCAACTTCATTGGCCTCGCCCAGGGCACAATCGACTGGACCGATCCAACCACCAAAAAGAAGCAGCATCACAAGCCCTATTACGACAACACCATCTTTCATCGCGTCATTCCGGAGTTCATGATCCAGGGTGGCGACCCGAGCGGCACAGGCATGGGCGATCCCGGCTATGCCTTCGACGATGAAGTCGATCCCAACCTCAACTTCGATCAGCCCGGCCGCCTCGCCATGGCCAACAGCGGTCCCAACACCAACGGCAGCCAGTTCTTCATTACCGAGCAGGCCTACGACACGCTCAACGGCCACTACACACTCTTCGGCCAGTGCGACGAATCAAGCGTGCTCGTCGTCAAAACCATCGCCCGCGTAGAACGCGACAGCAACGACAAACCAACCTCGCCCGTCCTCCTCAAAAAGGTAACCATCGTGCAGGAAGGCCAGCCCCTCCCCGGCGAAACACCAGCCGCTGCATTGGCGCCTCCACCCGCAGCCGAGCCCAAGCGCGTTGAACTCTCTGGCCCCTTGGCCATGAAACAGCTCGACATTCAAAACCCTCCTCACTATCCCGTTGAAGCCAAGCAGGCTCGCGTCTCCGGAGCAGTTGTTCTCGGAGCTATCATCGGCGCCGACGGCACAGTCGAGCAGTTGAATGTCATTAGCGGCCCACAACTCCTTCAACAAGCCGCGCTCGATGCCGTAAAGACCTGGCACTATCGACCCTATCTGGTGGATAACCAGCCGGTCGGAGTTAATACAACAATCAACGTAATCTTCACGTTGGGTAAGTAACCGCCGACGCCCAAGTCTCGATTCTGAGAGAAGGGACGGCTTCAAACACACACGAATACAGGAGCATCAATGGCACTCGCAGCAGGAACCTACGCCGTCTTCACCACCACCGAAGGCAAAATCACCGTCAAGCTCTTTGAGGCAGTCGCGCCCAAGACCGTCGCCAACTTCATCGCCCTCGCCGAAGGCGGCAAGGAGTGGACCCACCCCACCACCCGCGCCAAGTCCACCGGCAAACTCTACGACGGGACCATCTTCCATCGCGTCATCCCCGACTTCATGATCCAGGGCGGCGATCCCACCGGCACCGGCATGGGTGGCCCTGGCTATCGCTTTGAAGATGAAACCGCGGGCTCTCCGCACAAGTTCGACAAGCCCGGTAAGCTCGCCATGGCCAACAGCGGCCCCAACACCAACGGCTGCCAGATCTTCATCACCGTAGCCCCCACCCCTCATCTGACCGGCAAGCACACCATCTTCGGCGAAGTCGTCGAAGGTCACGACATCGCTGTAAAGATCTCCAAGGTCGCCCGCAACCATCAGGACAAGCCCCACAAGGAAGTAGTCCTCGAATCCGTCACCATCGAGCGCGTCGCATAAATCAATGCCAGCTTGCAAAACAGAAAAGCCGCGCATTCAGCGCGGCCTTTCTGTTTTCATACATCGTAAAATACTCTGTGCCCCATTCATCACAGCTTCATCGTGATGAGTGGGATGGGGATATTCTCATCCTCCGAAAATGCCGCAGACCCGGAATAGTCGAAACCAGAGCCTACTTACTTCACTTCTCCGCCCCAAACCCCCACTGGAGCTTCAACCCCAAACGAACATTCACCGGCAAGCTCGGAAAACCAATCGGCGCGATGTGCCGATTCCCCGTCAGATTCTCCCCCTGCCCATAAATCCCCAGCCATTTAGTAAGTCCATAACTCCCGCCCAGATCCACCTTAGCGTAACCATGATCCAGATTGCGGTTAGGCAACAAAAGGCTATTGCCACCGTACAGGTCGTCATACGCCAGAAAGTCCGAGTCATCCGACCGGCTCGCAAATGCCGAAGTCAGCACGCCCGTAATCCGGTTCGCCGAGTAACTAGCCGACACAAATCCGCTATGCGGCGGACGCCGAAACGGACGCGCTCCCTGCAACGGCGAATCCTCTCCAACCGGAATTCCATTAAACGTCGGCACCGGCCCCAGCAACGTCACGTCATCATTGCTAAATGACCGCTGCACAACCGCATCCAGATACGTATACCCACCCCGTAAAAAGATGTTCTTCCCAATCCCGCCTTCCACCGTTGTCTCCACGCCCAGCGCCCGATACGCTTCCGTATTTAGGCTCAACTCGTAAGCTCCGCTCGCCTGCAAAACTTGCTCCAACTGGTTCTGCTGCGCGCTGGTCAAACTCGGCAGCAGTTCCGGCACCAGGTCCAGCCCCACATACTCAATCTGCCGCCCAAATTCATTGTGGAAAAAGCTTGTCTTGAACTTCAGCCGCTCGCTGAAAAACATCTGCTCCACGCCGCCCTCATACGTGCGATCCTGCGGCGCGCTCAGCGGCGTTATGTGCAACGCGGAGACAGTCGACTGTCCGTCGTTCATAACCAGAAAGTTATACAGCGAATAGAACTGATCCGTCAGCGCAGGCTCGCGCACCGCATCCCCAAAGTTGAACAGCAATCGTGTACCGCTGAAGATCCCTTTGTGCGGCCGCACCACATATCCAGTAACTCCCGCGCGCGGCGATGTCTGCGTTCCAAACAGCGAGTAGTGCTCCAAGCTCCCGCCCAGCGTATAGAACACCCGGTTCTTGAAATCCCCATGCACCGTTGCAAGGTAGTCATAATTGGTGCGCTCCACAGGCGAGTAGTACGAGCTCCCCGGTTCCGCGCCACGCTCATCCTCATAATGGAAACCAACCATCCCCGTCACATGCGGAGTAAAGCTGTAATCGCCCTCATACAAAAGCTGATCCCGGTTTGAAACAAGCTGGTAACCCTGCGGATAAACTCCCGCATAATCCAGCAGCGCCTGCCCGCTCGCCGAGTAGCCATTGGCGCCCGTAATCGTTACCGGCTCACCAAAGCTGTCGCCATACGCGTCGTACGTGCCGCTCCCGCTCTGCGACCACAAATGGTATTGTTCCCGCTTCCGCGTCGCCCCATACCGCACGCTCTGGTGCAACGACGGCGTCGTCTGGTTATCAATTGACGCGCTCGCGAAAACGTTCTGATCCTTCTCCGTAGCCTGGTCCGCAACGTGATAGTAGTCCCAGGCATTCGGAACCCCCGTCGCATCCACACCATAATGAATGGTCCCGCGAATCTGCGTGCTCCCCGATGGTTGCCAGCCAATATTCGCCGCCGCCGTCGCAACGTGGAACTCATCGTTCGGCAAATCATTCACGGTCTGCAGCCAGCTGAACGCGCCCAGGTAATCCAGCTTGTTATGCGCGCCGGCCAGCTCCAGATCTTCATGCGACGTCTGAAAATTTCCCGCATCTCCGCTGAACAGCAGCGATGGAAAGCTCGTCGTCCCCCGCGGAGTTGTAAAACTCACCACGCTGCTTTCCGCATCGGCGCCATACAAGTCCGAGTCAGGCCCGCGATATACCTCGGCCCGCTCCACTGCCGTCGTCGCCAGCGTCCCAAAGTCAAATTGGCCGCCAAGATCTCCGGCACTCACTCCGTCCACCAGCACCTTGTTATCGTCTGAATCGCCGCCGCGCACAAAAAGCGTTGCCTCAGCTCCGCGCTGTCCGCCTTGCACCACGAATGTTCCCGGCATCAGCCGCAGCGTGCTCACAAAGTCGTCGCGCAAATCCAAATCCAGGGGCCCCAGCACGCTGGTCGCCGCGCTCGTCTGCGGTTGCGGCGTAGGCGTTCCCGTCGCCGTCACTACAATCGATTCCCGCACCCACTCCGGCTCCAGCACCACGTTCCGCTCGATATTATCCAGCGCCCCGGCATAGAACATCGGCGTATCAATCTGCCTGAAGCTCTTCGCCGAAACCACCAGGAAGAACCGCCCCGTTGACCCGGTCAAAATCTGAAAGCTGCCATCCGCCGTCGAAACTGCGGTAGCCACCGGCTTTCCGTTGCTGAGCAACGTGACAGTAGCGCCCGTTACTTTGGCGCCCGAGGCGTCCGTCACCACGCCGCGAATAGACGCGGCAGGGCACAATGCCGCACACGCGGCAACAAGAATCAAAACAAAGATGCGAAGGAATGCACGGGACCGGAGTCCGCGCAAGGGTGCCGCGACAAACATGAATAGCTCCTTCGTTCCCCTCGGAACGCAAGCGGGGTTAAACGCCGAGGACCGGTCTCCTGACTTGCGCCTTTTTCAGCCACCTTCCCAGCAGCGAATCCAAAGATTCGTCGCCAGTGGTTCAATAGGGCTTTCGGTTCGCACCAAAATCCCAGGCTGACTTCCTGCCCTTCACCCTTGTACGACGGGCTTTAAAGCAGTGGCGCTCACAGTTGCGGGGCAGTGGCGGACTTTCACCGCCTTCCCGAGCATCCTGGCAATTGCCTTTATAAGTCGAGCTGCAATTTACAAAGCAGCCGTAAACGTCATGAAACCGTTTTCCATGACATCAACACTTATACCGGCCCTCACGCGCAGCAGTCAAAAGCATTCAATTACAAGCTCAGATTGGGCGTGTCTTCCCTGGCTGATCCGATGCGGCACAATTGATCGAGCGTCTCCGCGAAGAGTGCATACAGCAACTTCAATCGCTCCACGTCCTTGACGATGCCTACAACCTGGAAGTAAAGCTCGTCCACTCCTCCAGGGAAGCTGGATCCGAAGAAACCCTCATCGTCTTTGACGGCAAAGTAGATCTGCGGCTGCTGGCTGATCAGCTCCCGGATTTTAGTGCTCCCAAGCAGTTCGCGCAGTTTCGGCTCCTGATTACTCTTCAGAATGAAATCCCGGTCGAAGTCTTCATCCCCAATTTCAATGTCCTGCATGCCGAACCACTTACCTGCGTCGCTGAAGATTCCCTTCCGGTAAACGGTAAATCGGAATTCCTCTGTATCCGCGAAAGGCGCTCGCATGCGGGTGTAGACAATTGAGGATTTGCCGGTAGAAACCGTGTAGGTATCCAGAGTAATCGTCCATGGACCGTGCGTTGCCTGGACCTTGTCTCCTTTCCAGAAACCTCCTTCAACGTATTGCGCACCAATCTCGGCGCAAAGTTGTCTCCAGATTTCCTGGGTGCTTGGACCGAATAAGTTCTGCAAAAAGGCCATGCGATTCTCCTTGGTCCATGCCGCTGGCAATAAATCTAATTCATTTCTTGTTTTCGTTATGGTGACCCCGGGAAGATTCGAACTTCCGACCTGCGGTTTAGGAAACCGTCGCTCTATCCACCTGAGCTACGGGGCCACTGCAACTACAAGGTTACCATCCACCAACTTCAGCAGACCACCCCGCTACCGCCACCGGAAAATCTTGAGCGACACCGCGAACGGCACCACCACCCAGGCCAGCAAAATCGTCACCGGAGCCGTCTGCTGACTCATGCTCATCCCTTGCAGCATATTTCCCCGAATCGCATCGATGGCCGCCGTCAGTGGCAGCGCTCGCACGAACGGCTGAATCAACGCCGGGAACCGTGAAGCCGAAAAGAAGATCCCCGACAAGATCCACATAGGCAGCATCACCAGGTTCATCAACCCTGAAACAGCCTCTGTCGTCCTGGCCCGCGAAGCCGTCAGCAGCCCCAGCGCTGAAAACGCCAGCGATGTCATCAGGCACAGAATCCCAAGCTCCACCAGCGACCCGCGAAACGGCACCCCGAACACCACCCGCGTAAACGTCAAAAACACCGCAACCTCGATAAGCAGCATCACCAGCCTCGACAGTAGGAACGCCGCCAGGTACTGCCACTTCGGCATCGGCGAAGCCACCATCCTCTTCAGCAGCTTCTTCTGCCGCGCCTCCACAATCGAGAAGCCCAGCCCCCACATCGCCGACCCCATCAGGTTCATCCCCAGCAGCCCCGGCACCACAAAGTCGATATACCGCGCCCCCGTCTCATGCACCAGCTCGTTGGCGGCCCGCACCGCATCGTGCCGCCCCGCCGCCGCCTGCACCGCGCGATCGGCCACCAGCCGCGCCGTCCGCGCATCGGGATTCGTGTCGTCGTACTTGTAAACCACCCCGTCCGGCCGCTGAATCGCCAGCAGCAAAATCTGTCCCGTTGCCAGCGAATGAGTGCCGGCGGCCTCATCCACCGTCACCGCCGTCAGCCCCTTGTCGGCCGCCAGCGCCTGCATCAATTGCGTAGTCGTAGCGCCCACCTGCAACACATCCGCCGGCCTGTTCCTGAACGCGATCCCTAACCCCACCGCCAGCAGAATCGGAAAAATGAAAATCCAGAAAATCGCCTCCGGCTCGCGCAGAAACAGCCGGAACCGCACCATCGTCAACTGATAAAGGCTGCTCAGTTCCAGCTTATTCATCGCGCAAATTCCTTCCCGTCAGCCGCACAAACACATCTTCCAGCGTTGCCGAATGCGTCCTGAACTCACTCAAATGCAGCCCATGCTCCGTCAACGCGGTAAAAATCCGCGGCACCACCGTATGCGTCTCGCTCACCGCCAGTTGGTGCAGCCCCGCATCCACCCGGTGCGACTTCACCCCCGGAATCCCCAACAGCATCGCCTCATCGACGCTCCCATGAGCAACGGGTGCCCCCGGTCCGGGGTCCCAGCGGACAGGTCCTGGTCCGTGGGGTGGTGATCCCGCTTTTGGGACCGGGGAGTCAATAGACTCAACCACCGCGAACTCCACAATATCTTCCCCACCGATTGAAGCAATCAGCTCATTCGGCGTCCCCAGCGCAATCACCTTCCCATGATCCATAATCGCCACGCGATCGCACAGCCGCTCCGCCTCATCCATATAATGCGTCGTCAAAATAATCGTCCGCCCCGCATGTTTCAGCTCATCCACCAAGTCCCACAAGTGCCGCCGAGCCTGCGGATCGAGCCCCGTCGTTGGCTCATCCAGAAACAGCAATTCCGGATCGCCCACCAGCGCCGTAGCCATCGCCAGCCGCTGCTTCTGCCCCCCGCTCAAACCCCCAACCCGCGCCCCGCGCTTCTCCTCCAGTTGCGCCGTCTTAATCGATTCGTCCACCGAAATCCCGCGCTTGAAGAAACTCCGAAACAGCCGCAGCGTCTCCTCCACGGTCAGCTTGTCCGGAAACTGCGTCTCCTGCAGTTGAATCCCGATCCGCTGCCGCAACTCGCCCGCATTCGCCCGCCAGTTCAGCCCCAGCAGCTCAACAGTTCCAGCATCGGGCTCAGTCAGCCCCTCGCAAATCTCAATCGTCGTAGTCTTCCCCGCCCCATTCGGCCCCAGCAGCCCAAAGCACTCGCCCCGCAGAACCTCCAGGTCCACCCCATCCACAGCCTTCACATCCCCAAACGCCTTCTTCACCCCGCGCAGCAGCAGCGAAGTCCCGCCCTCCGCCACCCGCGTCCCTAACGTCGCAGCACCATTTGTCATCTCGCTCATCACGCCCCGATTATCGCATTTTCCTTTTTAACCGCATGTGAGAATTCGTGACGAACCGCTTCTTATCACTCGCACGCCAACCTGAAGCAAGAGTGTGAAGGGGCTCGACTTCAGTCGTGCCGCAGATAACACTTAGTGAAGCTGGGTTTTAACCCCTGCGGGCAATTACAAACGATCATCAACAATCCTGAGCGGTGCTGTTTCCAGTTTGCCGGCCGCCCGGGCACAACGTATTCGATCGGGATTATGATTGCGCTATGAACCGCATGTTGCTTCTGCTACTGCTCTCTTCGACAGGGCTCTGTGGTCAATCGGTCCCGGTCCGTCCATCGTTCGAGAAATACCCGGCAACGCAAATCTACAAGGGGACGCCCGCTGAGCCGAAACTTGACAAGGACCAAAGAATGTTTCGCACCGTCATTCGAAAAGGTGCCAGATCCCCAGTACAGTTCGCGGGCCACTACACCGTCGCTCAATGCGGGTGCGGAACAGGTTGCAGTCAGTTTTACATCGTTGACTCAATCAATGGGCGGGTCTACGACGGGGAATTTGCGATCTCTGATTTACCCGGAAAATGGTTGGAAAAGCAATCGGATGATCCGCCGAATCATGTTCAGTTCTCCCCTTCAAGCCGCTTGCTGAAGATCAATGGTTGCCCGAACGAGCGTGACTGTGGCTTTTACGATTACGTCATGGTCGACGGGAACGGTTTGAAGTTGATTAACAAATGGTTGCTTCCCCAAGAGTTTCAGTAGTGCTCCCCAAGGGATATTTGAATATTCTGGAAGGATTACCGGCAAACCGCGAGCCCCCACGCCATCCAACAATCCACGAATTCCCCGTGAACCCCATTCCGGGTAAAATATCAATATGGCGGATATCCAGCGCAGAAAAACCCCCACAGTAAAAATCGGCAACGCCCGTGTCGGCTGGGAAGTCCCTGTCCTCGTCCAGTCCATGACCAACACCGACACGGCCGACATCCCCGGCACCATCGAGCAGGTCGCAGCCCTCGCCCTCGCCGGCTCTGAGATCGTCCGCGTCACCGTCAACAACGAAGAAGCCGCGGCAGC
>Ga0302274_10004068_pt1 | contig 12806 bp, 8 predicted proteins | sample III_Bog_N2_1_FD_198755 | JGI IMG/M metagenome (GOLD analysis project Ga0302274, IMG submission 198755) | Peat permafrost microbial communities from Stordalen Mire near Abisko, Sweden - III_Bog_N2_1 | ecosystem: Environmental > Terrestrial > Soil > Wetlands > Peat | place: Sweden: Abisko...
AACTATTGACCCTTTGGTATATGGTAAAAGAGTTTACTGGACAGGAGGAAAAATTCCTTCTTGCTTCACACCAAATTATGGTACAGGTTCATTAACAGTAACTGTGCCAGCCGGTATAACAATTACACACTTTTATGTGCAGGGGTCATGGTACTGCCCTATTATAAGTAAGAAATATCTTACCGAAAACTTTACAACTACTTGCGGTGAATTTGGGCCGGTTAGTGTGCCAGATACAACAACATTACCAGGACTAGCCTTTGGAAAATTTGATGGTAGAGTGCCATTAGCGTGTTGTTTAAAGCCATTATGTACTACACAAACTGTTGTGGTAAATATGAATATTACCCGTGATTCAGGGGGCACTTCATGCGATTCTACAATATATGGCTGGTACGATCCGCTTTATGCAGCATTATATGATTTTGAAGGAGATACAGGTACGTTTGAAGTATATGTAGTGGGACGTACTGTACAAGATTCAAGTTGGTCAATTTCACCTACTTCTATTTGTGCTAATGAATGTAATATTAATTTAAATACTGTTGCTTATTTTGGTGTACCTCCTTATACAGTTAAACATTCATGGACGACAGACACTTCTTCGTTTGGAACACATTTAGGATGTATAATAAATCATGGTACTACAACATTGGCACTTACTATTCCCAATTGCCCAAGGCGGCCTTGTTTAGATACTACTTTATCTGTTCCTGTATCGGTTATTACAGATGCTTGTCACAATGTAGCTCCAAGCCTTGCTCCACTGCCCCTGCAACTTAATCCTGTACCTAATGTTACAGCTACACCCGATACTGAAACGATATGTAGCGGAACAAATGTTGATCTTTCCCTTAGTTCCTGCTTAGAGGGCTCTACATATAATTGGATGAGTTCTGAGGGAGTAAGTGGCACGGGTAATACTATTAATAATTCTCCCAGCAATAGTAGCGCTAACCCTATAACAGTTAATTATACTGTTACACCGGTTGCAAATGGTTGCACAGGCAACCCAACTGCATTTCCTGTTAAGGTAACTCCTTTTATAATTAATATTAGCCCTTTAAACCCGGCAATTTGTGATGGCGGTAGTGTAAATCTTTCGGCATCAGGTGATGCTACAACCTATACATGGTCGCCTACAGCAGGCCTTAGTTGTACATCGTGTAATAACCCGGTAGCTAACCCTACAGTTACCACAACTTATGTTGCTTTAGGAACTGCAGCTGGCTCTTGTTCAGCATACGATACTGTAATAGTTGTTGTTAATCCGGTTCCAACACTTTCTGTTTCAAAAGATACAACTATTTTTGTTGGTGCATCTGTTCACCTTTTAGCAACCACCGGCGGCTCAACAACTGTAACGTGGTCACCATCTGCAGGGCTTAGCTCTACTTCCGGCGACACTATAATTGCCACACCAACAAGCACTACTACCTATACAGCTGTAGCTACTGAAGGGCCTTGCACAGTTAGTGCACAAGTAGTAGTAGTAGTAAATGTTTCATTGGTTGTGCCAAGTGCGTTTACTCCTAATTCAGGCAATGAAAACTCAAGGTTATATGTATTGCCGAATACGAAAGGATTAACGCTGCAACAGTTTAATGTATATAATAGATGGGGTCAACAGGTTTTTGAAACCAATGATATAACTGTAGGCTGGGATGGTACATATAATGGTAAACCACAACCAATGGGAACTTATGTTTACTATGCTAAGTATATTAAAGATGGACAATCCACACCTCTTGTTATCAAGGGAGATGTGACTTTAATAAGATAATTGCATGGTAGTATTTTAAGTTTTTTATTCGGATATAGCCGTTAATAACATTATAAGTTTTTTTGAGACGTATATTGTCATATTCAGTATTTTTACGCTGCAAAAAAACTAAAATGAAACCATTACACAAGTTTCTGCATGGCTTATTATTAGTCATATTAACCATTTCTGCTGCCTCTTGTGTTAAAGCACAACCACTCTCTTTGCAATTAGCAAAAGATAATTTTACTTCATTTACGGTTAATAAATCATACAATGATATTTCAAAGCTAACTGCATTAACACCATTACAATATCGTCATCACCCCGACTTTGGAATACGATTAAATGATAGCGCACAATGGTATGAGCAGCTTGATAAGCGTACCATTAAAACCCGAACCTATGCCGGCCCCAATAATAAAATTATAATTGAGAAAGGATACGCAAACCTTAATTACATGGATGCTAACGGCTGGTTACGGGCCGTTGATATAAAACTTAAACCATCTGCTAATGGTTGGGCAGCAGAGCAACAGGAAATGCCTGTTTATCTTTATAGCGATGCCAGTACTGCATTATCGCTTGGCAATAACGAGTTGATGACGTTTAATAAAAATGTAACTTTCAATCAAAGCACAATTTCAACAAGTAATTATACCGTAGGAGATAATGGTATGTATATAAATGATGCAACGGTTAATACAGATAAGGTTATTAGGGTTGGAAGGGGGCGGGTTGAAACTGATTACAGCATTATAAAACCGCTTAAGTTAAATGGAGATTTAATAATTAGCGAAGACATTATTCTTTCTTCTTCATATACTCTTTCAGAAAATGAAACTTATAACCCTGATGCCGGGCAATTGGGTAAACTTGTTGTAAAAGGAACAGATGGTAAGGTGGTGGCTGAGCTAAGGGCACCGCTTTGTTATGATAAAAAGGGCAATTCTGTTTTTGGAACATATCATTTTCAAAAACAAGCTAACGGATACAGGCTTGATGTTGATGTTCCCTACCAGTGGCTTAATGATACACTAAGACAATATCCTGTTACAATAGATCCTGTTGTAAATGGCCCTTTAGCTACCTACTCTGGTGGAATCATTCCATCATGTGTTTACCCTAATTTTGATACTGCTTCAATACTTGTAACTATTCCGGGTGGAATAACTATAACTAATTTTTATGTGCAGGGCGAATATTATACCCCTGTACTTTATATAAGAAACGGATTCCTTTCGTTTCAAACACCCTGTATGACCAGTCCGCTTATATATGCCGGTGATAGTATTCAAAATTCAAATATTAACACGCCCGGATGGGTATATGCTCCTTTATTGGAAAATGATCTAGTGCCATACAGAGCAACCTGTTGTTATAAACCATCTTGTTCAGACCAAACTTTTTTGCTCACCATGGGAATAGCGCGCGACACAATTGATACAGCCGGTTGCAATGCAAGCTATTTTTATTATGACCCTTCTAATACGGATAATGAGCCATTTGAAGCGTACATAGTAGGGTATACAGTTCTTGCTAATTCCTTTACACTTCCATCCTCAATATGCTCGAATGAGTGCACTTTTGATATTGGTGTAAATATTAATTATGGTGTACCACCTTATACCATATCTCATCCCTGGTCTACTGACACTGTAATAGTAGGCAGCTATACAGTTAGTGAATGTACAAGTGTAGGTAAGGCTAAAAATTTCACTCTTACTATTCCTAATTGCAAAAGAATAACTTGTATTGATTCAACATTAAGTGTTCCGCCACCAATTATAGTTGATGCCTGTAATGATACTGTAGAAGGGCTATCACCTGAAACATTAGTTTTAGTTGCAGCCCCCAATGTTATAGCAACACCCGATACTCAAACCATTTGCAGTGGTACTAACGTCAATATCGCACTTAGTTCCTGTTTATCAGCAGCCACATATAATTGGGTTAGTTCTCAAGGACTTAGCGGCACAGGAAACACAATTACTAATTTTCCAAGTAATAGTAGTAGAAATACTATTACGGTTAATTACACAGTTACCCCTACGGCAAACTCATGTGCCGGTAACACAGGTATTTTTCCGGTTAAAGTAACTCCATTTACTATAAATATTAATCCGGTAAGTGCCGCAATTTGTGAAGGTAATAGTATTAGTCTTATTGCATCTGGTGAAGCTACAATATATAGCTGGGCACCTGATACCAATTTAACTTGTACAAGTTGTGCCAATCCAACGGCTAACCCATCAGCAACAACTACTTATGTGGTTGCCGGTACTAATGGCGGTGCCTGCTCTGCATTTGATACAGTGGTTGTAACAGTTAACCCAAATCCAACACTTTCTGTTTCAAATGATACTACAATTTATTCAGGACATTCAGTACAGCTTTTTGGCAATACGAATGATTCTATTACCTGGGTACCGTCTACCGGATTAAGCTGTACTAATTGTAACAACCCTGTGGCTACGCCATTAGAAACTACTACTTATAAAGCTACCGCTACACTTGGCAATTGCCAGGTTTCTGAAAATGTTATAATTACAGTTATACCACCTTGTAACTCGCTTATGGTACCGAGTGGTTTTACGCCAAACGGCGATGGTGTAAATGATTATTTACATGTACTGAATAGGGGGGATGTTACCCTGCAGGAGTTCCGCGTATTTAATCGCTGGGGGGAACAAGTTTATGAGACTACCAATATAAACGACAGGGGATGGGATGGTACATTGAATGGTAAGCCCGAACCTGTAGGTACGTATGTGTACTACGCTCAAATTAATTGCCAGGGAAAAATAGTTGATCTAAAAGGAAATGTTACCTTGGTTAGATAGTATAAGAGGATATTATTAGATATTGAATAATAAAAAAACCTCCATAATATTTATGGAGGTTTTTTTTAACTTATAGTTTATAACCTAATTAAGCATCAGCCTTTTCTTGTTTCTTTGACTTTTTCACGGTGATTTTTAGTTTTTGATTGTCAGTACTATCAACATCAACTACTAAGATATCACCCGGCTTAGCATGAGCATTTAAAAGCTCTTCTGCCAATGGGTCTTCAAGGTATTTTTGAATGGCGCGATGCAATGGTCTTGCACCAAACTTATCATCATATCCTTTATCCGCAAGAAAATTTTTAGCTTCCTGGCTTACTTCTAAAACATAACCCAGAGCTTCAATACGTCCGAAGAGACTCTTCAACGCAATATCAATGATCTTAATAATATCATCTTTAGTTAACGAGTTAAAGATAACCACATCATCAATACGGTTTAAAAACTCAGGAGAGAAGGTGCGTTTTAACGCTGACTCTATAACACCTTTTGAATGTACATCCTGGTTAGCCTCGCGAGCGGCAGTATTGAACCCGATACCCGTACCGAAATCTTTTAATTGACGGGCACCAATATTAGAGGTCATTATGATGAGCGTGTTTTTAAAATCAACTTTTCTACCAAGCCCATCTGTTAATATACCATCATCTAATACCTGCAATAATACACTGTAAACATCAGGGTGTGCCTTTTCAATCTCATCTAAAAGAATTACTGAGTAAGGTTTGCGGCGAACACGCTCTGTTAATTGGCCACCTTCTTCATAGCCTACATAACCAGGAGGGGCACCAATTAAACGGCTCACAGAGAATTTTTCCATGTACTCACTCATATCAATACGAACCAATGAATCTTCATTGTCGAAAAGATAGCGTGACAATACTTTTGCTAACTCCGTTTTACCAACTCCTGTAGGGCCTAAGAAAATAAATGAACCGATAGGGCGTTTAGGATCTTTTAATCCGGCACGATTGCGTTGTATGGCCTTAGTAATTTTAATAATGGCATCATCCTGACCTATAACACTGCCTTTTAGCTCCTCAGTCATTTTTAGCAAACGATTGCTTTCGCTTTGCGCAACACGTTTTACCGGAATGCCTGTCATCATAGCCACTACATCTGCAATATCATCTTCGGTAACAGCATAACGCTTATTCTTAGTGTCTTCTTCCCACTCTGTTTTTGCTGTTTCCAGATCCTCAAATAATTTTTTCTCTGTATCACGCAGCCTTGCCGCTTCTTCATAGCGCTGGCTTTTTACCACTTTGTTCTTTTCCTGTTTAATGTCTTCTATCTTTTTCTCAAGATCAAGAACGGTAGCAGGTACGTGTATGTTTTTTAAATGCACTTTTGCACCTACTTCGTCCATAACATCTATAGCCTTATCGGGCAATAAACGATCAGTAACGTAACGATTTGATAAATTAACACAAGCATTTATCGCTTCGTTTGAATATGTTACATTATGAAAATCTTCATACTTGTTCTTAATGTTGTTAAGAATAGTAATAGTCTCTTCAGCACTTGGCGGATCAATAAGTACCTTTTGAAAACGACGGTCTAAAGCGCCATCCTTTTCAATATACTGACGGTATTCATCCAAGGTAGAAGCACCAATGCACTGCAGTTCACCACGCGCCAACGCAGGTTTGAATATATTGGAGGCATCAAGCGAGCCTGTTGCTCCACCGGCGCCAACAATGGTATGTATCTCATCTATAAATAAAATAACATCATGGTTTTTTTCCAACTCATTCATGATGGCCTTCATGCGCTCTTCAAATTGGCCACGGTATTTTGTACCGGCCACTAATGCAGCAAGGTCAAGCATTACGATTCTCTTATTAAAGAGGACACGTGATACTTTATGCTGAACTATACGATTAGCCAAACCTTCAACAATAGCGGTTTTACCTACACCCGGTTCACCTATAAGTATAGGGTTATTCTTTTTTCTGCGGCTAAGTATTTGAGAAACGCGTTCTATTTCGGTCTCTCTGCCTACAATGGGGTCAAGTGTACCTTCTTCGGCCATCTTGGTAATATCCCTTCCGAAATTATCCAGTACAGGTGTGCGGGATTTAGCCGCGCCTGCTTTACGTGAACCTGAAGAGGAAGATGACTTTCTTTCTTCTTCAAATGATTCGTCGTCTTCACTACCTGGTAACTCACCTTTAATTTCTTGTTGCAGAAACTCTAACTCATTTCTAAAGTTTTCATAATCCACTTCAAAACGGGTAAGTATTTCACACGCTACATTGTCTTTATTCTTAAGAATAGACAGCATAAGGTGTTCTGTACCTATAGTTTCTGACTTAAGCACTTTTGCTTCCAGCACAGTTACTTTCAATACTTTTTCTGCCTGTTTGGTTAACGGCAGGTTACTTACATTTAGTGATTGGTGCACTGACTTATCGCGCACGGCATCTTCTACAGCCTTACGCAACAATATAACGTCCACATCAAGTGATTTAAGTACCTTGATGGCCAGTCCTTCGCCCTCACGAATGAGCCCGAGTAAGAGATGTTCAACACCTATATAATCATGGCCGAGGCGAAGTGCTTCCTCACGACTGTAAGAAATTACTTCTTTTACTTTTGGGGAAAATTTAGCTTCCATAATACGTTTACTTGTCATTAAGAACAATATCTAATAAATGTAGTTCAAATCCCGTGCTATATTTAAAATAGGTGCACTTGTCTTTAAAACCACGCTGTAAATTAGGCATAACACCAGTATTTGCAAAAAAATGCCAACCATGTTATTCACATTACAATACTATATGTACGTTATGGCAGACAAAAAGTTTTTATGTGTTTTTTTAGCCGAATCACTAATTTTACCCCCGCTAAAAAATATTGAATAATAATAGTAATATTACACTATGAAATTCTCAGTAGATAAACAAGAACACCATAGCATCTTCAAACTAGATGAAGAAAAGCTTAACTCACTTATTGCACCTCAGCTTAAGGCAGAGATGGTAGTACTCAACGCAGAAGGAGTACGCAATATTATATTTGATTTATCCAGTGTAAGATTTGTAGATTCATCAGGATTAAGTTCTATACTGGTTACTGACCGCTTATGTAAAACAGCTAAGGGCACCTTTGTACTTACCAACATTAGCGACAATGTAATGAAGCTGATAAAAATATCTCAGCTTGAAAATATTTTAAACATTGTGCCTACTATGCAGGAAGCCGTTGACCTGGTTATTTTAGATGAGACAGGACGTAATATGAAAAAGGCTTAGTATGTTATCTGTTTAGGAAAGGCATTAAATATCCTCTCTCCTTCTTTTTTTATAAACATCAGGGTTCCATTTCTCCATCCATCTATCTGGTTTTGCAAATGCTGTAAAGCCAAATTTCTTGTATAAATCATGAGCATCATGTGTTGCCAGTGCAATGCGTCTAAGGCCCTGCAATGCCGAGTGCTCTAATATAGCTTGCATTAGGAGCTTAGATAACCCTTTTTTGCGATGAGGTTCAAGTATAAATACATCGGCGATATAAGCATAAGTAGCAAAATCAGAAATAACGCGGGCAAATCCTACCTGCTCTATATTTAAAAAGACGCCGAAACACAGTGAATTTTCAATAGAGCGGTTTACAATCTCTTTAGGAATATTTTTTGCCCAATATGATTGGTTGGATAAATAACTATGAATAAGGTCAACATTCATCTTGGTTCTATCTGTCGAAATAGTATAATCACCCATAGCTAAACATAGTTTATTCCCGGCTTAAACTCGGCTTGTATTACCTGTAGCATAAACTTATAATCTTTTAAGTTATTTACAAAATCAAGTTCCGCAGCATTTACTACAATAATAGTCATATCGGTCTGCTGTTTCATATAATCAAAATAGGCTGTTTCAATAGCTTTTAAATAATCTGCTTTTATATCAGTTTCAAATCCCCGGCCCCGCTTACCTATATTATTAAGCAGGGTGTCTACTGGTGTGTGCAGGTAAAATAGCAGATCAGGCTTTGGTAAACGCTCGTAAATGATTTGAAATAATTGTTGAAACAGAGAATACTCTTCCTCACCTAGATTTATTTTAGAGAATAGCAGAGATTTAACAAATGAATAATCAGACACGGTAAAACTGCTAAAAAGCTCTTTAACCATTATTTTTTCCTTAAACTGATTATACCGTTCTGCCATAAAAAATAACTCTAAAGAAAAAGCATACCGTTTAGGATCCTTATAAAATAAAGGTAAAAACGAGTTGCTGCTAAATTGTTCCAGTACAAGATTGCCATTAAAATCGCCGGCAAGTTTTGCAGCTAAAGTTGTTTTACCTGCGCCAATATTCCCTTCAATGGCAATAAAATTAGGTAGCATAATTATATGGCTTTACCATTAGCGGGTCAGCGCAATCTATTAATAGTTCGTTAATGGTTTTTTTTAATAAAGGGTGTACAACTTTTCCTGCTATTTCTGCAAGGGCTGTCAGTGTAAATCGGCGTTTATGCAAGTAGGGGTGGGGAATGGTTAGGTCTTCAGTATTAAGCACAAGATTATCATACAATAAAATATCAATATCAATTAGTCGCGGGTCCCATTTTATCAATCGTTCTCTGCCCATTTGATGTTCTATCCATAAATTTTTTTTAAGTAATTCTTCAGGTGACAGGCTGGTTTCTACTATTAAAGCTTGGTTTAAAAAAGCAGCTTGGTTAGGATTGCCCCATGCTTCAGTTTCATAAATAGCCGATGCTTTTTTAATACTACCAACATGCTCTGTAATTAACCGGGCAGCCTCTTCAATTTTTTCAAGGCGGTTGCCCATATTGCTTCCGGTAAATAAATAAGCTTCTGCCATAATTTAAAAGCAAGGTATTAAATTTGTAATCAATTGTCTATTTAAAAACAAGTGCTACGCAGCAGCACTTAAACCCCAAACATATTGATTAATTTTGCACCCTTCTTAAACTATTAATTATGAAACAGTTCTTTAAAATGATGTTTGCCTCTATGGTTGGATTTACGCTTGCCGGAGTGCTGCTTATTTTATTCTTTACTTTTTTTGTTGTAGCTGTTATAGGCAACTTTGCCAACAGTACTAAAGAAACGTTTGTAGAAAAACCTAATTCAGTGCTATCGCTTGATCTTAGTTATGATATTCCTGAACGCACGCCCAACCATACGTTTAATGGGTTTGACCTGTCGGCGCTTAGCGGAGACAAAACCATTGGGCTTAATGATATTTTGGCAGATATACAAAAAGCCAAAACAGATAATAATATTAAAGGAATTTTTCTTGATTTTGATATATGCCCATCAGGAATTTCAACAGTAAAAGCCATAAGAGATGCACTTATTGATTTTAAAAAGTCAGGCAAGTTTGTTGATGCCTATGCTGTTGCCTATACACAGAAAGCGTATTATTTAAGCTCAGTAGCCAATAAAGTTTTTCTTAACCCGATGGGTGCTGTAGAATTCAAAGGGTTGGGTGTGCAAATCATGTTTTTTAAAGACCTGCTTGAGAAGTTAGGTATAGAAACACAGGTATTTTACGATGGCAAGTACAAAACAGCTACAGAGCCTTTCCGCCGTGATAACATGAGCGATGAGAATAAAGTAATGACCATGAATATGTTGGATGACCTGCAAAAAACTATTTTTGGTGCTATTGCAGACAGCAGGCATATTTCTTATGATTCTTTAGTAACTATTTCTGATAACTTGCTGATTCGTAATGCCAGTACTGCCCGTCAGTATAGGTTTGTAGATGGCCTTAGTTACTATGACCAGTTTTTGGATGAGTTGCGTAGCCGCCTTAATATTGGCAAACGTGATAAAATTGAATTTGTGTCATTAGATAAATACAACGATGTACCCGTTAAAAATTTTACTATTAGTGAGGATAAGATAGCTGTTGTATATGCACAAGGAGATATTGTTGATGGGAAAGGCAACAATGATGAGATTGGCGGTGATAGGTTTGCACAAACCCTTCGCGAACTTCGTAATAATGATGCAGTAAAGGCTGTAGTATTACGCGTTAATTCCCCCGGTGGCAGTGGTTTGGCATCTGATGTTATTTGTCGCGAAGTAGGGTTGCTAAAGGCAAAGAAGCCTGTAATAGTTAGTATGGGCGATTATGCAGCCAGTGGTGGTTATTATATTAGCTGCAATGCTACCAAAATTGTTGCGGAGCCTACTACCCTTACCGGCTCTATTGGTGTTTTTGGTATTTTACCTAATCTAAAAAAATTATGGAACGATAAACTGAGTATAACATTTGATGGGGTGGGTACAGGTAAGTTCTCTGATTTTGGAGATATTAACCGCCCTCTAAATGATGAAGAAAAGCTGGTAATACAAAACGAAATAGACAGTTTTTATCACACCTTTAAATTGCGTGTAGCTGATGGGCGCCATATTAATATAGATACAGTGCAATCAATTGCGCAGGGGCGTGTATGGATTGGCGATCAGGCTGTAAAGCTTGGCTTGGTGGATACTATAGGCAACCTTGCCACGGCAATTAAGTTGGCTGCACAGGCTGCTCATATTTCTACATATGAGTTACAAGCTTATCCTAAAGAAAAAAGTAAACTAGAAGAACTCTTTAAAATGTTTGATGATGACAGTAAAGCTGCTGAAGTGAAAAATGTTTTGGGTAGCGCTTCGGTTTATTTTGACCAGATAAAAAGCCTGCAAAAGATGAATGGTATACAAGCCCGTTTGCCTGAAGTGATTGATGTGCATTAAGTAAATAGGTACTTAGAAGTTAATGGGTTATTAATACAAATTTTTCGGTTTGTACAGTACCATTGGTAAGAATAAAATTGGCTATATAAATGCCGCTTGCCCATTTGTTAATAGGGTAATTAAGAGTTTGCCCTGGTAGTATGGGATAAGTTATATCAAGTATATCCTGCCCCCATAGGTTATAAAATTTTGTTTCTAATACAGTGACCGCTTCATTGTTTTGTATTTGTATTTCATTTTCGCTTGCTTTTACAGTTGGTGTAGTAATTAATAGATCTTCATTACGACATACTGCGTGGGTGTAACTTTGAAAAAATTTATCATATAAAAAATTGCTTGACATATTTATAATTGTGTCCCATCTTGGGTCTACAATGCCTAACCCATGCCCGACACCATCAAATATTTTAAGCTGGTGCAAAGCACCGAGTTGCTGAAGTTTTTTATCAATAAAATAACTGCCATAGACAATAACGTTTACTTCAGAATCATTGGTGTTTATATACCCCTCATAAGGAGGAATAGTTTTATCACTGTCTCCCACAAAACTTATTACACTAACTGACGGGTTATTGCTGATAATAGCGCTATCTGTAACCGCCCCCCAGCAATTGATCACACCTTTAACCCGAGATTTAAAATTCAGGTTATTATCAGCATGGTCTAATGACCCCATTACTGTGGTATCTATATATGAAGGAACTTCACTTTGTTGCCACCAGGCAGCCTCCAATGCAGTAATAGTGCCCGCAGAAGTGCCACCCATAAAAATAAAATTAGTATCAATGCAGTACTCAGTGGCATTTGCTCTAAGGTATCGCTCCGCTGCTCTTGCATCCTGAACCGCACGGTAAACTGCTTCACCAAATTGCACAGAATCACTTTTAAAAGGCACGCCTATACGGTAATTAATAGTGGCAGTTATATACCCTCTTTCTGTAAAGTCGGCACACATAAATGCCAGGTAGGTTTCATTACCCGATGTAAAACCACCTCCATGTATAAAAATTATTAAGGGCCTCTTTATAGCAGGTGCAGTTTCAGGTTCATAAATATCCATGGTCAGTACTTCGTTGCTGTCATGGTAATTGGTGTTGGAACCATAAATTACGCCCGGGGTAACTAAGTAATTGACATAAACGGAATCCCTAAACATTATTCCCCCGCTCGATTGTGAATAGGAAATGTTTATAGCAAAAACGAAAAATAAAATAACGTAAATATATTTCATTAATAAGCGTCATAAAAATCAGATATACAAACGTATAAAAATTAATAATAGTATTCCTGAATGTTGAGTATGAATGTTGTTTTTTAATTTTTAAGAAATAGTTTGCCTTATAAAAAACTGCTGAGTCTTTATTGTCGTAAATCATTGAAGCAAATAAAACAATCTTTTTAAGCCGGCCAACTTTGGACCAACATTTGCTATCTTCTTTACCGAAGGCCATCTTGCCTTTACTCATTT
>Ga0302274_10004070_pt1 | contig 12802 bp, 16 predicted proteins | sample III_Bog_N2_1_FD_198755 | JGI IMG/M metagenome (GOLD analysis project Ga0302274, IMG submission 198755) | Peat permafrost microbial communities from Stordalen Mire near Abisko, Sweden - III_Bog_N2_1 | ecosystem: Environmental > Terrestrial > Soil > Wetlands > Peat | place: Sweden: Abisko...
GTCCGCCGGCGCCGTGCTGCGAACGCGGGACGCCATCTTCGGCGACGGCAATCTCGGCGTCGGCCACGCCAAAGCTCTCAAACTCGCTTGATGCCTCGTTGCCCAGCACGCCGGGCAGCAGGCGCATGGTCGCATCCACCACCACGGCGGCAGCCAGCTCGCCCCCGCTCAGCACGTAGTCGCCGATGGACAGCTCCATGTCGCAATAAAGTTCATTCACGCGCTCGTCCACGCCCTCATAGCGGCCGCAAATCAGCACCACGCGTTCCGTCGCGGCCAGTTCCCGCGCCATGGCCTGGGTAAAGGGACGGCCTTGTGCGGAGAGCAGAACCACGCGTGTGCGCGGGGAGGAAGTTTGCTCTGTAGAATTTCCATCAGGGGCTAAAGCCCCCGATTCATTTGGCAGGTTTTGCGGCACGACTGAAGTCGTGCCCTGACGCTTCTTGCTACTCTGTTGGCATTTTTCCGGAAAGTTTTCCTCCGGGGCTAAAGCCCTCGTTGACTCTGTTGGCTCTATGCTGGGGTTGAAACCCCCGCCTCCCTCCGACGGAATACTTTCCGCAGCTTGCGAACCTACTTGCCTCTCCGCTTTGGGCGCAATGCCCAGCGAGGCCAGCGCCTCTGCCAACGGCTCGGGCTTCAGCACCATCCCCTCGCCGCCGCCAAAGGGGCGGTCGTCCACGGTGCGGTGGCGGTCGTGGGTGAAGGCGCGCAGGTCGTGCACCCCCACCGACACCAGCCCCTCGGCCAGCGCGCGGCGCAGTATTCCGTTCTCGAAGATGCTCGTGAAAAACTCCGGAAAGATGGTGACGATCTCGAAACGCATACTCTTTGATGATATAGGCAAATTTTCCACGCCCATGCCGCCCCGGATGTGTTCTACTTTTGCCAACTGCTATGGCTGACTTTGAAACGTTGTTAACCCGCTGGCAAACGGCCGGCATCCTGGATGGGGCCACCGCGCGCCACATCCGCGCCTGGGAAACAGAGCAGAAAAAGCCCGCCGGGTTGCGCTGGCAGGTTCTTGTCGTACTGATTCTGGGGGCCATTCTGCTGGCCTGCGGGGTCGTGCTGTTTGTCTCCGCGCATTGGGACAAGATCGGGCCATTCACGAGACTGGCTGTGGTGCTGGGAATGGTGAGCGTCTTCCACCTGGGCGGGAGCTGGGCGCGCAAGCGCTTCCGCGTGCTCTCGACGGCGCTGCACGCCGTGGGAACGCTCTCCACCGGCGCGGCCATCGCCTTGGTGGGGCAGATTTTCAACATCGAGGAGCATTGGCCGGCGGCGGTGCTGCTATGGGCCATCGCCGCGCTGGCCGGATGGATTCTGCTACACGACGAGGCTCAACAGACGCTGACCCTGCTGCTCTTCCCGGCATGGCTGCTCTCAGAGTTTTCCTACTACGCCGAGGGCCACATTGGCGCAAACGTCTACGCGGGCCGATTTTTGATTGCCTGGGCGGTTCTTTATTTGACGTTTTTCCTCGGCTCCAAGCGGCAGATTGTCCAGGGAATTCTCTCTGCGGTCGGGGCCATTGCCGCCGTCACGGGAGTTGTCGTCCTGCTGGACGGTTGGAACTCCTGGGGCAACCAGACCTATCTGTCGCTAGGAACCCGCACCTGGGGTTGGGTTTTTATTGCCGTGATTCCGCTGCTGTTTGCCGTCTTCAAGTTCTTCAAGAGCGTGATTCCGGTGGCTGCCGCGATCTGCTTCTCGATTGCGCTGCCCTGGTGCTTGACCATCAAGACCTACCACAACGATTTCGGCGAGTTCCACAATACCTATACGCATAGCGAACCCAACCTGGCCGCTCACGCGTTGGTGGCGGCCTTTGCCGTCTTCATCATCTGGTGGGGCGTACGGCATGTCTCGCAGGTGCTGGTCAACCTGGGCATTTTGGGATTTGCCATCGCCGTGGGTTGGTTCTACTTCAGCGACATCATGGACAAGTTTGGCCGTTCGCTGGGCTTGATTGGCCTGGGCATTCTCTTTTTGGCCGGAGGATGGGCGCTGGAAAAATGGCGCCGAAATCTGCTGGCCGGCATGGGAAAAACGGACGTTTCCGAAGAGGAGGAGCTATGAAATTCTCCAAGACTTCCATTGTCTTGCTTCTGATTCAGTTGGCGCTGGTCTCCTCCATCGCGGGCAAGTACCTCTACCAGCGGCGGAGTTGCCCGCGCGTCTGGGTGCGGACGGCAGCCTACGATCCGGAGTTGGTGATGCGCGGCCGCTACCTGCGCCTGCAACTAACCGTGAACGGCTGTGAGAGCACTCTGCCCTCCGCGCTGCACGCCATCTTCCCGCGCAACTCGGACGGCACGACTAAGCCGAGCGGCTTCCGCGTTAACTGGCAGGGAGCTATTCAGTTCCGCGCCAAACTCAAGGTGGAAGGCAACAAACTGCTGGCCATCCGCATTCCGGAGGCCGACCAGAGCTCGAAGGGCGTGGGTGTTACGGCATGGCCGGATTCGTCCTGCGACGCGATGCGCCTCGACGAGCCGGTGGATTTTTACATCGCCGAGCACGCCGCGGACCCGACCCGGCTCAAGCCTGGACAGGAGCTATGGATGGAAGTGACGATTCCGCCCAATGGGCCGCCCCGGCCGCTTCAATTGGCGCTCAAAGACAACGGCGCGTGGACGCCGCTGGCGTTTCAGTAGCCACATGCCGTGGAGGACTCGCCGTCCAGGCGGTCGCGCTGCGCGCTTGAGATTCGTGGTCTCCCACCCTTACGCACAAACTCCAAGCCGATCCCGCACATTCCACTGCTGTTCGAGGAAGTGATGAAGGACATGCTCAAGGTGAAGCCGCCAGAGAAGGTACAGCGAAAGTCTGTCTACACCGCTCGAGTTTCAAAATAGTAAACATTGCGGTGTGAGGGCCTAAAATGGTAGAAAGGTGATTCAAATGCACCGAGCGTCCGACCAACGGCTTGCATCTAGCCGGTGTATTGTGAGGTAGGGTAGATTATTCCGATGGCATCTCCGAATGCACTTTTCGTTGTCTTTGCAGTGTCCGACGCTACAGCTATTGAGGCTCGGCTTCAGACTATTGCTCCGTGGCTGTCTTTGAATGTTGGCACGGGAGAGTGGCTTGTGATTGCTCCTACAGCAACCACAACTAAGGAACTCTCGGAGCGAATTGGTCTGGGGGTCACTGACCCTGCTGGCCGTGGCATTGTCGTGCGAGCTGAAGGCTATTTTGGTCGTGCCCCCTCTTCTATTTGGGAATGGATTGCGACCAAGACTGGAGCAGACCTTGGTTCCCCCGCGCCCGTATAGACCGGATACCACATCTGCCGATGAAGTGCCCATCGCTGGGGGAAGTTCTGCAACTACTGATCGGTTCTATGATCTCTCACTGAAGGTTGCCAGTATTGAGAGGTCGATCACATATCTAGAAGGTCATGCGGAAACCGCAGACACAAAGCTCGATACCATTTCCAGCAAGGTCACATCAGCCCTTTCAACCTTTAATGCGCTCAAATGGATTTTTGGTGCGTTAAGTATTGGCATCTGGGGACTTATTTCGGCTTTATTCTTGATGTGGGCAAAACATTATTTCAACTGGTAAGCCTTCTTGGGTTTGTCAAAGGCATAATTCCGCAAATTCCACATGAAAATAATGTACGCTTGCGCGCCATCCAGTTCGTGGTATCCCACCCTTCCGCATAGTGCATGGAAGGATGGGTCACCCAAAATTCATTGACAGTGAAGCTCTTGCTAACGAGCTTTGAAGGGCCGGACGGGCGCGGGTTGAGTTGCGCCTACCTGGCCAGCCTTGACGTCCGCTACAAAAAAGTTCTCCCCACGGGCAGGGCTGCCGGAGAGGCGGCGCAACATGGCCAATTGGCCTACGTGGGTGAGCGCATCGGCTACGGGGCCCTGGAAAAGACGTTCGACCGGAGCGCGGAGCGGCGCATCAGAGGCCAGAAAAGCGTCCAGGGCCTGGAGCGACTCGAAGAAACGTCGCTGCTCCTCGGCCCAGGGGCGCGGCTGGGAGGCTTGCCAGCGCTCCTGCCCAATGGCCGTGCTCAGCGCCCAGTCGAAGAGGTCGCCCATGTGGGCCAAAATCTGCACGGGCAGGCGGCCGGCGGCGTCAAAACCGGCAAAGTGATCGGGAGCGCCTTCCAGGGCTCGGGCGGCCCGGTAGGCAACGGTGGCCAGCGTGTGGCGCAGCAATTCGCGTTTCTCGTCCATACACGGAACTATAGCGCATTCTTTTGCGGCCGATGGGCCTTTGAATTGGGGAACACGCGGTAAATACATCGATTCCGGGTAATAATCGCGCCTTATGTCCCGGCGCAAAGCCTCTTATTTGTAGTAAACTAAATATTCTGAGTCCAAAAGCAGGAAAGAACCCAATGTCCATTCATCCCGTAATGCAGCGCTTGGCAGACAAGCTCAAGCGTACCGACCTCCCTGAGTTTGTGCCTGGCGACCAGGTTCGCGTCCAAGTGAAGATCAAAGAAGGCGACAAGGAACGCTTGCAGGCCTTCGAGGGCCTGGTCATCGCCATCAACAAAGGCCCCCAGGGCACTTTCACCGTGCGCAAGATGAGCTTTGGCCAGGGCGTGGAGCGCATCTTCCCGTTCAACTCCAAGGTGGTCGACAAGATCGACAAGATTCGCAGCTACAAGGTGCGCCGCGCCAAGCTGTTCTACCTGCGCGAACTGCGCGGCAAGGCGGCCCGTCTGAAGGAAGTGGGCCGCGTGGTTGCCAAGGCCTAGCCGTTGCATTTGCAGGCGGCTTAGTTTATCGTTGCTCGACAACCCCGGCTCCGGCCGGGGTTGTTTTTTGGGGTTCGCGGCGAATCCCACCCTAGGCGCAAATACAAAGACGCGCCGAGGGTGGGGCACCCAGTCAGATCACGGTACAGGCTGACCGCTGAAAAGCTGTAATCTGTAAAGGAACCGATGCAATCGACCGATCAAGCCCGCCGTCACACTTTCGAGGAGACGCTTCTGAGCGCCCGCCGCACCATGGTGCTCAGCGAGATTCTGCGGCTGGCCGTGGACAGCTTCCGCTCCAGCAAGATTCGCTTTGTGCTGACCGCGCTGGGCATGGTCATCGGCACCGCCTCGGTAATCCTGGTGGTGACTATCGGGTTGACCGGCAAGCAATTCATCCTCCAGGAGCTGCAGAAGCTGGAGACCAACTCGGTCGAACTGGAGTACAGCGGCGGCGGGGCTGTCGGTTCCGAACACACGGCCTTCAACGATTACCTCACGCGCGAAGACGAGAAAGCCGTGCTGGCGCAGTTGCCCAGCGTGATGTACTCCTCGCCGGTCATGCAGATGCACGCCCCCATCAGTTTTGGCAGCGGCGTGGTCAAGGACACGCTGGTGCTGGGCGTAAGCCCCCAGTACCAACAGATCCGTAACCTGGTTATGCCCTCGGGCCGCTTTCTGGACGAGACCGACGACTTCGCCCACATCAAGTGCGCCGTGGTCACCGAGAAGTTTGCCCATGACCGCTTTGGCAGTTCGGATTCAGCCGTGGGGCAGAGCTTCGAGATCAGCGGCATTCCCTTTACGATCATCGGCATCTTCAAGCAAAGCGTAGACGACTATGGCGTATCGGAGATTCAGGAGCAGACCATTCTGATTCCCTATTCGGTGGCCCGCTATTTTACCGGAACCGAAAACGTGAGTCAGATTTACTTTTCCATGCACAGCATGAACGAGGTGACAGAAGCGGCCAGCGAGATCAAGCGCATCGTTCAAGCACGCCACCGTCCTGGCTCGATTTACGAAACGCAAACCCTCAAGGAGGTTCTGGCTACGGCCGCGAAAGTCGCCGACATCCTGACCGCGGTGCTGTTTCTGGTCTCCGCCGTCACCCTGATGGTGGGCGGCGTGGGCATCATGAACATCATGCTGGCCAATGTACGGGCGCGCACGCGGGAGATCGGCATCCGCAAGGCGCTGGGCGCCACCAATCGCGAAATCAAATACCAGTTCCTGGCCGAAGCAGTTATCATCTCGCTGATCGGCGGCATCGGCGGCATCATCGTTGGTCTGGCCCTGCCGCTTTCGGTCCGCATCTTCACCAACTTTAATTTACCCATCTCCGGATGGTCGGTAGCCGTCGCGCTGGCCGCGGCCACATCGGTAGGCGTCTTCTTCGGCACCATGCCGGCCACTCGCGCCGCCCAACTGGACCCCGTCGAGGCGCTGCGGGATGAGTGAGCCTGAGCGCCCGCTGTCCGGCCGCGGCAGCAAGCCGCCCCAAACCCTTCCAGAGGACCTGCCCGCTCAGGGCCCGAGCCTCAAACTGCTTTTTGGGCTAGTGGTGCTGGCCCTGGCCGCGGCGATCGGATTCGCCCTGCTGATTGTGCTGCCGTTTTATCACCGGCGATAAGAGAATTTCTGTTTCTGTGTCTTGGTAGGCAGTCGGGTAAGGAGTAGACTGAAAAAGGTAAGGAGTTGACCGCCATGGCCACAGCAGCAAAACTCGTACCGGCGCGGAGTTTCCTCGCCAAGATCACCAGCAAGGGGCAGATCACCGTTCCGGTGGAGATTCGCCGGTCCCTGGGGGTAACAACCGGCGACAAAATTCGTTTCGTGGAACAAGAGACCGGCATTGGCGTGGTTCGTGACACGGTCGAAAACCCCTTTGAAAAATGGCGTGGGATTGGCATCCCGGGAGTAGGTCCAGGCCGGGAAGGCGTAATGGCCTATATGCATGAACTCCGAGGCTACGATGAGTACGACGACAATCTCGCTTGATACAAACCTCATAGTCTCTGTGCTGAATCAGGAGTTGGAATTCTGTGATCGCGCGCAATCCGCAATCAACAAGTTCAGAAAATCGGGAAGGCTCGTAGTTTCAGGCCCGGTCTATGCGGAACTGCGCGGCCTTCCCTCAAGAACTCAGCAAATTCTTGATGAATTCTTCTCCGTTGGAGGCATCGAGGTTGATTGGCGCTTCGAGGAAGCTGTCTGGCGGGCTGCCGGAGTTGGCTATCAGAGCTATGTGAGGCGCAGACTCGACCAAACGGGCAAGTTGCCTCGCCGCATCCTGACCGACTTTCTGATCGGCGCGCAAGCTGTGGTTCGCGGCTATACATTGCTTACTTTAGATGGAAGACTCTATAGAGCGTCCTTCCCAGGAATCCGCATCGAGTCATTTTGACCGATTTTCTCCCATATCCCGTCCGGCAATCAGCGCTGGAATCCCGTCCACAATTGGGTAGGCGTGGCCACAGGCTTGGCAGATGAGCCTTTCCTCGTCAAGGCGAAGAGCGCTGAGACAGATGGGGCAGGCTAGTTGGATTACTGCTGAGGGGTCATACGCAGGACGTGTTATGGAATCGGCAGCCATGAGGATTTACTGAATGGTCGCGCCGGGAGTGGCCGACGGATCGGATGCGGTTGCCGCGCCGGTCGCCTGGCCGCCTACTTTGGGGCGATTGGCAAACTCAGCTTCGATGCTCTGAATGGTGCCCGCCTTGGCTGACTCGTAGGCTACGCGAATGCCGTTGTAGATGGCTCGGTCGTTGGATGAGCCGTGGCCGATGATGCACACTCCGCGCACCCCCAGCAGCGGCGCTCCGCCGTACTCGCGATAATCGAGGCGATGGCGGAATTCGTTGAAGGCCGTGCGCGACAGCAGCGCTCCGACCTGGGCGGTGACGGTGCGCTTCAGCGACTCGCGCAGCACCTCGCGCACAAAGCGTCCCACGCCTTCGCTGGTCTTCAGCGCCACGTTGCCTACAAAGCCGTCGCAGACAATCACATCGGCCTGGCCAGAAAAGATGTCGCGCCCTTCCACGTTGCCCACAAAACGAATGGGCAGCGCCTTGAGCAGCGGAAAGGCTTCATGGGTAAGGTCGTTGCCCTTGGTCTCTTCTTCGCCGATGGAGAGCAGACCCACGCGCGGCGATTCGATCTTGAGCACGCTGCGGGCATAGATTTCTCCCATCACGGCAAACTGGGCGAGATTCGACGCCTTGCAATCCACGTTGGCGCCCACATCCAGCAGCACGCAGGGATTGCCCTTGGAGCTGGGCATGGGCGTGGCCAGCGCGGGCCGGTCCACACCGGGCAAAGCGCCCAGCACCATTTTGGCCGTGGCCATGGCCGCACCGGTGTTGCCGGCGGTTACAAAACCCGCCGCCACACCCTCGCGCACCAGCTTGAGTCCCACGCGAATGGAGCTGTCCTTTTTGGTGCGGACCGCGTGCGCCGCCTTTTCCTCCATGCCGATGCGTTCCGAGGCATGGTGAATGACGATGGGCAGGTCTTCGTTTCCCAGCAGTTCGTCGAGCAGATCGCGCAACTCCGGCTCCGGCCCAACCAGGTGGACACGGACCGGCAGAGCTTTGCAGGCGAGAATCGCCCCGCGAATCTCCGCCTCAGGAGCTTTATCGGTGCCTACGGCGTCAAGCGCAATATCAATGAGCATAAGCGCGGAAAACTACTTGGCTTCTTCCTTGACATCGAGTACGGCGCGTCCCTTGTATTCGCCGCACTTGGGGCAGGCGCGATGGGGGAGCTTTTTCTCGTGGCAAGCGGGGCACTCGGAGACCCCTACAGCGGTCAGAAAGTCGTGCGAGCGGCGAAGGGCGGTGCGGCGCGTCGAGTGGCGCCTTTTCGGATTCGGCATAACAAGAATTCCTTTCGTGTCTCGGCCCGCTTGAGCAGGCGTTAACGGCCGGTTTCAGGCCATGTAACACCCTGGCCACGGGCTTCGGCACCCTCAATTGCTCCAGATGTACTCTGGGGGCTTGCTTATCAGGACTCGATCCGGCCGCGGAGTCCGGCCAGCGCCTCCCAGCGGGGGTCGCTTGGACCCACATCGCAGGAGCATGGCTGGCTGTTGCGGTTCGCGCCACAGCGCGGGCAAAGTCCCTTGCAGTCAGGCTTGCACAACGATTTGAGCGGCAGGGACAAAAGTACCTGCTCACGCAGCACATCTTCAAGCGCAAGACTGTCTCCTTGATAATAACCGATTTCCGTCTCGGGCGCAGTAATGGAGCGTTCCGTGGCCTCCGCATCCGCCGCCGCCGGCCTGTAAATGAGGTCAAAGTCGGCACCCAGCGGAATCTCCACGGGCTCAACGCAGCGGGCGCAGGGGACCTGAAATTTGCCGTCAAAGCGGCCCTTGAGCCGGATGTCGGCCACAATATCCTTCGGTCCGCGGTGCTCGTGCAGCACCTCGGCTTGGCCGGAGGCAGCCATAGGCCCCTGCTGCTCGGCCTCATCGCCCAGATCGACCGCGCCCGGAGCCAGTTGCAGGTCAAAATCGATTGGTTCTTTTTCCAGTTCGATCACTTTGAAGTTCATAGTTTGAGCCTACGGCGCGAAGAGCGGACCGTCAATGCGTACTCGTGTCCGACAGCGGATCAACACGATTTTCGATTGACGCAATACGAGAAAAAGCGCAGAATAATAAAAAGGTCTAGATTAGGGTCTAGATTTCAGTGCCTTTACGGAATAACTTGCGATCCGGATGAGACACACAAACCATTGTAAATGCAATACTGGTTGCATTGAGGGGGAGGGTGCGATGAGTCATAAGGAGTTCCTGAAATTCAAGGAAGCCATCGCGAAGATTGATCGCGAATGCAACACCCCCGAGAAGGCCCGCGAGATCCTCATTAGGTCGGGCTATTTGAATCCAGATGGTCAAGTAGCTGAGAAATACAGATAGGCTGAACGACTTGGCTTTAGTCCTTGCATATCACGGTTGTAATCTCGAAACCGCCCTGGAACTTCTGGGCGGTTCTCAGTTTCAGCCCAGTACACAGGACTATGACTGGCTTGGCGCAGGGAGCTACTTTTGGGAAAATGACGTACTCCGTGCATATCAGTGGGCTAAAGAACACCGTGGGCGCTTCGCCCACCCCACGGTTATTGGTGCAGTGATCGAACTCGGCAATTGTCTTGATCTTGCTACCCAGACCGGAATTGAGGCAGTAAAACTCGCACATAAACAGTTCATAGCTGTGCTTAAAAAGCAAGGGGCTTCTATCCCGAAAAACGTGGATGCCGCTATGAATCGCAATGGAGATAAAGTTAAGAGGTTTTTGGACTGCGCCGTTATGAATCACCTGTTCAATAGCGTTCTGCGAACTGTACAGGAATTGGACCCCAAAAGCCTGCCTTACACCACCGTCCGAGCGTTGTTCCCAGAGGGAAAAGAACTTTACGCGGGTGCAGGTTTTAAAGACAAGACACATATTCAGATATGCGTTCGGGATCAGGAGCAGATTCTCGGCGTATTTCGCATCCCGGAATGGCAGAGTAAAGAGTTAGGAATAGACGGTCTTTACGCTCATTCGTGAGTACTTTCATTTGAAGCGAGTGACACGAATTCCATGCCCCAGAATGCAAACTCCTCCGGCTAAGCCGTCCTCCGCATCCTCAAAAGGCATGAACAGCCTCCCACAAAGCACGCTCCCGGACTCGCTCTTTCATCGATCCGGCGGGAGATAGATCCACCTTCTCTCCCAGTAAGTCGCTTAGCCGGCCTTCCAGCCGAGCCATGTCAAACAATGTGAGACACTTTGAGCGGTCGAAATCGGCCATGAGATCGACGTCCGACAGAGCCAATTCCTCGCCGCGCGCAACCGAGCCAAACAGTCGCAGATGGAGGATGCCGGCAGCCCTTAGCTCCGGTTCGTGCCGGCGCAGCGTCTCGATGACAGAACCCTTATCCATACTGGAACTTTGACACAATCGCCACTACTTTTTCAATAGAGCATCTTCTTTTTGAGAGAGATAAAATGTTTTCGCGATTCACTTATTATCCGGTTCAGCCCAGTTTTCGATCTTAAGTCCCTGAACGCGCCCAAATTCCTTTGTGTTGTTGGTGACCAGCGTAAGCCCGAGGCAGCAGGCGTGCGCAGCAATCAGCAGATCGTTCGAGCCGATCATCTTTCCGCGCAGCTTGAGATCGGCACGAATTCTCGCATAGTCGAGCGCCGCCGTTGCGGGGAAGTCCAAAACCGCGAAGTAGCGCAGATATTCATCGAGCGCCACCTGGTCCTTCTGCCGCCGTGGCGAGACCTCGACACCATACATCAACTCGGACTTGGTAATCGCAGAGATGCAGACATCGCTGACCGCGACCGTCTGAAGCCTCTGGAGAACAACGTCGTAACTGCGCTTCATGATGTAGGACGAGATGTCCGTGTCGAGCATATAGATGGCCATCAGAGCGAACGCTCCTGAACCGGCAAATCATCGACCCCCTCCATGAACTCTTCCGAGGCCATGGAGCCCGATGCAAGATAGGCAGACCAATCCTTGGGGCGTGCGGTGAGAATCACCTCGTCGCCCTGTTTCCGGATGAAGACCTCAGACGTAGTGAACTGAAACTCCTTGGGAAGCCGGACTGCCTGACTTCGGTTATTCATGAAAACCTTAGCTGTACGCTGCATCGCACCCTCCCGACAGAGTGGCATATACATAAGTATATGCCGGGTAGACGTTTCAAACAAATAGAGGTGGCCGTCGTCAAAAAGGAGACAGTCTGGACCGGCACGCCGTCGGGCTTCCAGGCCTGCGTGGAGGGCCGCTCCGGCGTTCTGGCCTGTAGGGCATCCAATTCCCCTGGAAACGCCTCTGCAGAGGCTTCCAGCGGCCCTGGCAAGGCCTCTGGGACGGCTTTCCGGGCTGCTTTGGCCTCGGTATGCATCTGACTGTAGCTGGGCGTAGCGCGCGGCCACGCGGGCGGCTCACTTCCTGCTTCCAGGAAGATTCGGAGTTGGGAAGGCCTGCGAGAGTGCCCAAGGTTCCAGAGCTGCGCGGCGTTTGCCTGATGCCAGGCCGGCCTGTTTTGCTATGCTGACCTTGGTCCCGGAATGCGCTTTCGCAACTTTGTGTTTCTCACGATGCTGGCCCTCTGTCACCCTCTACTTCGGGGACAGGCGTTGACCAATGCGGCACCCCCGGATGGGCAGCAGGCCGGCAGCACGGCCGCAACCGCCTCCGATAGCCCCGAACAAAGCGGCGCCGGACTTTCGCCTTCCCTGCCAAACGATCCCGGCCAGGAGCTTATGCCACTGGCCCAGCCAGAGCCGGGGACGGAAAGCGGCGTGCCGGTGGTATGGGAGGCACGGAGCCAGAGCCGCGCGGGCGACACCTGGACGCTTACCGGCGAGGTGGTGGTCCACTACCGTGACTACATTCTGCGCGCCGACAAGGTAGTCTACCGCCAGTCCACCTCGGAGTTGGAGGCGGAAGGCAACCTGCAGGTTTCCGGCGGGCCTAACGATGTGCTGATTTACGCCGAGCGTGGCGAAATGCGGCTGAATATGCATACCGCGCGCTATTACAACGTTCATGGCTCCCAGGGAGTCCGTAACGCGGACCGCAGGGCGGTCTATTCCACGACGAATCCTTTCCTGTTTACCGGCAGAGTGGTGCTGGAGAATGGCGAGGGCCACTACCGGATCATCGACGGCACGATCACCAACTGCAGCCTGCCCCGGCCGGATTGGCAGGTGATCTCCCGGTCCATCAAGCTGCAGGATGGGACGGCTTCCACCGCTAATGCCCTGTTCAAATTTTTAGGCGTGCCCCTGTTTTACCTTCCTTACCTCCGTCATCCGGTGGACGAAACAGGCCGCGAAAGCGGGTTACTCGTCCCGGTTATCAGCACCGGCTCTTCCGTCAGGGGCTACACCTTTGGCGAGCAGGTCTACTGGGCCATCAACCGCAGCATGGACATGATCGCCGGCTTGGAGTACTACAGCAAGCGCGGCTGGGCGCCGAATGGCGACTTCCGCTACAAAGGCCCCGGGCTGGACCACGCCACCGTGCGCTGGAATGCCCTGCTGGACCGCGGCGTTG
>Ga0302274_10004080_pt1 | contig 12791 bp, 8 predicted proteins | sample III_Bog_N2_1_FD_198755 | JGI IMG/M metagenome (GOLD analysis project Ga0302274, IMG submission 198755) | Peat permafrost microbial communities from Stordalen Mire near Abisko, Sweden - III_Bog_N2_1 | ecosystem: Environmental > Terrestrial > Soil > Wetlands > Peat | place: Sweden: Abisko...
CGCGCCGACAGACGGCTCCCAGTGCAACGTGCTGTCGTTGTCGAGGCCTTTGGTCACGATTTTCACGTTGCTGGGCGCGGCCGGAGCGGTCGCCAAAGCGGCCAGGGTCGCGGCGTTGAGGCGAGCGACGTGCGCCACGTAGTCGAAGTCCACGAACTTGAGCAAATCTCCGTACTCGACTCCATTTTCAGTACGCGGGGTCTGATGCTGATGGTTGAAGTCTTCCCGAAATTCGGTAAAACGGACTGCGGCGAAGCCTTGCTGGTTGAAAGAAGAGTGATCGCCTCCGCGAAGGAATCGGTCCAGACGGAAAATCAGCAGCGGCTTGACCCCGGCATCATAGGATCGGCCGATATCGGCAATGTAGCGGGCGAGTTCGCGGGAAGAGGAATCGCTTTCGCCGCCGAGCATGCGAATTCGCTTCAGCTCGGCGTCACTCGCGATGACCGGCACGCCTTCCGAAAACACACGCACCCGGCCCGAATCTTGTCCTGGCCCGAGATTGCCTCCAACGATGTCATTGTTTAGAACGGCTTCGATTTTCCATCCCTGCTGCTTAGCCATCTGCGCAAAGTGCCGGCTGCCGTTAAGTCCTTGCTCTTCACCCGCCACGGTGAGAAAAATAATGGTGGCGGGAAACTTCGTTTTTTTCACCGCCTGGCTTAAAACGCGGGAACACTCCAGGCTGACGGCCGTGCCGCTGCCATCGTCATTCGCGCCTGGGGCGGGGTCAGTCCCGTTAAGCGTGTCGCTGTTGCGCGAGTCGTAGTGTCCGGTTACCAGAACGATGCGATCGGCCTGCTTTGGATCGGATCCTTTGAGGACCGCGTAAATATTGGTGATTTCGGTCGGCTTCGGGATACGGTCGGCGGGCTGTTCCGTAAAGGTGTCGATTTTGACTTCGAGGCAGCCGCCGCAATCTTTGGAATACCGGTCGAACTCGGACTTAATCCATTCGCGCGCCGCACCGATTCCTCGGCCGGCTTTGATCGCATCTTCGTCTTGTGCGGAGATGGTCGATCGGTTGTTGAAGCTGACCAACTTCTCGATGGTCTCGCGGATGCGGTCCGGAGAAACTTGCCGGATCACCTCCGCGATGCGCGGGTCGGCGTGCGGGTTAGAAGCCAAAGCGGGCGCGGCTTCTGCTGTATTTCCCGGCGCCAGCCTTTCCTGCGCCAAACTTTCTTGCGTCAGGCACAGGGCCGAGCATAAAAATAACGCCAGGGCCGCCGTTAACGCCATCCTAAGAGGAACGGACAGTTTATCTGGCCGGGAGGCGCTGAGAAAGCGAGAATTTTCTTGGTTAGCCACTTGACCTTTTCCTCTCGAAGAAACTAAATATAACAGGGTAACCTGAACGTGGAGGAAATCATGGTGTACTGTCCTGAATGCGAGACGGACCTTGATATCGACGAAGACGAGGTCGATGAAGGCGCGGTCGTCTCCTGCCCGGAGTGCGGTACGGACTTCGAGGTCATCACCGTAAATCCGGTGGAATTGAAAATAGTCGGCGAAGACGAGGTCGAGGACGATGAGGATGACGAGAAAGTCGCTGACGACGAGGATGAGGACGAGGACTAGCATTCCTGCGAATTCCTGAACATTCCCGATTGCTTCGAAGCTTAATCGCCCTGGCTGCGACTGGATTGTGCCTCGCTGCACTGTCCGTGGCAGCGAGCGCTCCGTTGCACGCGCAAAATGCGGAGAAGCAGCCAGCAAAGCCGAAGCCTTATGCGTTGATCTACGGAACAGTGTGGGATCCGGATGGGCATCCGCTCTACGGCGTGAAGGTCAAGATCCGTATGGCCGACCAGAAGAAGCCGCACTGGGAACTCTATTCCAATCACACCGGCGAGTTCGCACAACGGGTTCCAGCCGGCAAAGCCGATTACATCGTGTGGGCCGACCTGAAGGGCTACAAGCTGGAATCGGGCCGGAAACTGAAGCCGGGCGCTGAGGTGACCGTACATATCGATGATGATGAGCGCTCCGACATCGGACTTCATTTAGACTGGGAGTGACTGGCGGGCGGTATCCGCAGGTCAGGGCAAAAGAGAAATTTCCGAGAAAACTTTAATGAAGAGTGCGATCACTGCTGTGCTGCTGATTGTCGTGTCGTCGTCCGTCTTTCTGATCGCGGCACAGCCTGCTGCGGCGCAGTTGTTTGGCCGCGATCCCAAAAAAGAAGACAAGACCCGCCTGCTTACGGGGAAGGTTCTGGATGGCGCCGACAGTCCTTTGCCGAACGCCGTCGTCTACCTGACGAACACGCATACTCGCGCCGTTAAGACCTACATTGTTGGCCCTGACGGATCGTACCGCTTTCCGGGGCTTCTGCCAGTAATCGATTATGAAGTCTATGCGCAGTACGACAAAGCCAAGAGTGGCACGAAAACTGTCAGCCAGTTCGACGATCGCGCTGAGGTGTACATCGATTTAAAAATCAAGAACAAAGAGTAAATCCATGCATAACCGTCGTGAGTTTCTCCGTTGGTCGATTGCCGCCGCTGGCGTCGTGGCTGCTAGCCGAATTCTTGACGCAGAGCCGCATTCCCCGCGCTTGGTGCGCGATATCGGAGTGCAGTTATACACGGTGCGCGACGAGGCTGAGCGTGATCTGCCTTCGGTTCTCGCGGCCATCCGCAAGATCGGATACAGCGAAGTCGAGACCTATTGGAACGTCTATAGCCATCCTGCACCCGAACTGCGGCGGATGATCGAAGATCACGGCCTGAAAGTTCCCAGTGGCCACTTCAATTACGACGGACTCGAAGGCAAACTCGACTACGCCAAGACGCTGGGCGTCGAGTACGTAATCTGCCCCATGTTGCCGGAGACGATGTGGTTCACGCTCGAAGGCTATAAACGCGCAGCCGATCAGTTCAACATCTGGGGCGAAAAGATTCATCAGGCGGGCATGCAGTTTGGATTTCACGATCACAATTATGAGTTTCGCAAGTTTGGCGACACGACCGGATTCGAAACCCTGATGAAACTTTCCGATCCGAAACTGGTTTGTATCGAGATGGATTGCTACTGGATTACGCAGGCCGGAGGCGATCCGCTGCAGATGTTTGAGAAGTACGGCAACCGCATCAAACTGCTTCACCTGAAAGATCGCAAGCCCGGCTTCCCGACGAACCAAGTCATGGGCGATAAGTCAGAGCATTTCACCGAAGTGGGATCAGGCACGATTCACTGGCACGAAGTGCTGGCAGCGGCTGAGAAAAACGGGGTGAAGCACGCGTTCGTGGAGCGGGATTCCGGCGACCTTCCCGCTATGGAAAGCCTGCGGGTGAGCTACCAGAATTTGCAGAAGATAGGGTGACAGAACACAGCTGCGGAGGGATGGACATTTCCCGCGACCCTCAGAATAAGGATCTCCAAGCCATGGCCGAAACGAATCGGCGGCGAGCGAAGCTAACTCTATGGCAGCTTAGCCTTCACAAGATACAACTTGTCTTTCGTTAAGTCGGGCACGAAGGTGAAACCTTCGGGGCCGTAGCCCGCCATAAATAAGGACTCATCGCCGATGGCCGACACAACATAGTCAGCGAGCGGGTTGCCTTGGAGGTCGGTGACCTTGATCAGGTTCTGGTGGGGATCGGTGTTGACCCACCCTCCAAATCCAATGGCGAGTCGTCCAGCATACGACTTCACGCTTCGCGGCGTGAGGTCGGGGTTCGCGGTATCAACCCGCAACTTGCGCACAACTTCGCCGGTCGGAGAAATAACGTAAACCAGGGCCGGAGAACTGGTACCGTGCAAGAGGTAAGCATTGCCGTCCGAACCGATGGCGACGTCACCCGAACTCACAAACGAGTTACCGGTGTTGGAGGAGGCATACCTGGCGTCACCCATTTCAGCTTTCCGTCGGGCCTCTTCGTCTTCCGGTTCATAGATCTTTTTAACTATCTGTCCATTGGCGGCGAACACCGCCGCAAACGGGGTACGGTTGTTCTTACCCGTCGTGCCTGTTAGTAAGTATTCGCCGGACTTAAAAACTGCAAGGTGCCAAGGCTCTACGAGATTTCGTTCGGCATCGAGTTTCGTCTTCACGTTTACCGTACCGTCGCGTGCGAACCCAGCGACATATATTCCGTCCTCCCGCATGGCTATCTGGTAGACTCTGCCGTCGTGATCAACAAAACCTCCCTTGCCCAAGGAGTTCGTATCCTCGGGGAAGGCGTCGATAACTCGAAAAGTTCCTGCTAGTACCCCTGTGGGGGTTATTTTCTGAATGGGAAGCTGAAATACTGTCTTGCTCGTTGAGGATTGCTGGTCGAGTTCGCGCGTGTAGACATTTCCCGCTCCATCGCATATGGCACGACCGATCATCCCACCTGGGCGGCCTAGGGCGACCTCAACCTTTGTTGTCGTCTTAAGCTCGATGACCTGTCCGCCAACTTGCTTCGCGCACAGCATTGCGGCAACGCAATAGGCTCCGACCAGAAAAACAGAAAATACTTTCATGATTTTGCACCTCCGAAAATCGGAAGAACTTATGTTCTCACAAACTGGGGCTCTTCTATTTCGTAGTTGAGGCCAATGAAAAAGGCCACCGCGAACGGTGGCCTTAACTTTCCAAGTTAGTAAGTAGAATCTAGTTACTATCCCCGCCTGAGCGCTTCCACGAAATCAAGTCTCCGATCGTCGTGCTCTTCGAAGAAGACGACGACGGTTGCTTGTAGGATTCGACTTCCTGACGCGAGGCTTCTTCTCCGACCGCCTTGATGCTCAGGCCGACTTTCTTTTCTTCCTGATTCATCTTGATGATCTTAAAGTCGTACTCCGCGCCCGGTTCGAGGTGCATGGGCTGTCCGTTGCCATCGACGGCTTCGGAGTTGTGGCAAAGGCCTTCGATGCCCTCGGCGATTTCCACGAACGCTCCAAAGTTCGCCACGCGCAAAATCTTGCCGTGAACGATGTCGCCGATGCGGTGCTGGGCAAAGAACGAATCCCATACATCGGGTTGCATCTGCTTAACGCCGAGTGAAAGGCGGCGCTTATCGGGTTCGATGGCCAGAATCACGGCCTTCACCTTATCGCCTTTCTTGAGTACTTCGGAAGGATGCTTCACGCGCGTCGTCCAGCTCAAGTTACTAACATGTACTAAACCGTCAATGCCGTCTTCTATCTCGATGAAAGCTCCAAACTCGGTTAAGTTACGCACACGGCCTTCGACCGTCGCTCCCACGGGATACTTATCGTGTAACGAATCCCAGGGGTTAGACGCGAGCTGTCTCATGCCGAGCGAGATACGGCGTTCCGTGGGATTCACACTCAAGACGACGCAATCGACTTCGTCGTTGACATTGACCAGCTTCGACGGATGCTTCATTCGCTTCGACCAGGTCATTTCGCTGACGTGGACCAGGCCTTCGATGCCCTGTTCGAGTTCAACAAACGCTCCGTAATCGGTGACGCTGATGACGCGTCCATGAACGTGCGCGCCCACGGGATAGCGAGCCTCCGCATCGAGCCAAGGATCCGGTGTAAGCTGCTTGAATCCGAGCGAGACGCGCTGCTTGTCTTTGTCGTACTTCAGGACCTTCACCTGAATCTGATCGCCGACGTTGACCAGGTCGCGGGGGTGCGTGAGGCGTCCCCAGGACATGTCGGTGATGTGCAGCAGGCCGTCGAGTCCCCCCATATCGACGAAGGCGCCATATTCGGTAAGGTTTTTGACGATGCCGGTCAGGATGCTGCCTTCTTCGAGGTGCTCGAGCGTCTTGCCACGCTTCTCGTTCTGTTCTTCTTCCAGAAGCTGCTTACGCGAGACGACGATGTTGCCGCGCTTTTTGTTGAGCTTGATGATGGCAACTTCCATCGTCTGGCCCTTCATGCCATCCAGGTTGCGGATGGGGCGCAGGTCGACTTGCGAGCCGGGCAGGAAAGCGCGTGCGCCATTGATATCGATGGTGAGGCCGCCCTTGATGCGCTCCACGACAACGCCTTTGATCGGCTTCTTCTCGTTGTAGGCGCGCTCGATTTCATCCCAGGAACGGAGGCGCTGGGCTTTGAGATGCGAGAGGTTGATGTAACCCTCCTCGGTCTCACCCTTGTCGCGCATCACGTCGATTTCGTCGCCAGGTTTGAAGCGAGGATTCCCCTCGTGATCAAGGATCTCGGCAATCGGCGCCATGCCTTCGGATTTCGCTCCGATATCGACGACGACGTGGGTCGCGGTCAATTTAATGACAGTGCCCTTGATGACGTGGTCGTCCCCAACCGCCTCCTCGGTTTCGGTTTCGAAACTATGAAGGGCGGCGGCGAAGTCGTCGCTGCCAGACGACGCATTTTCGTGATTCAAGCTGTCGCTCGGAATTTCGTTCGAGTTTTCGTTTGAAATCTTGTGATCCTCGTGGGCGAGAGCGGGCTGAGGAGCATCAACCGTGTGAGTCGCGCCCTCTTCAGAAGCATGAATCTCGGGAACTTCATGCTGCGAAGCGTCGTTCTGCGAAGCGTCTGGGGCGGAAGTGGGTTCCGCGGATGAGGGTTGCGCGAGCTCGGGAGCGTCGACTACGGCTGAGCCGCCGGTGTGATTATCGTGTGAATGTGTCATGGTTTTAAGGCTGGTTTCAGGGCTGGATTCAAGAGTACGGGCTGTGCTTTCGTCGAACAAATTCGTAGCCTCGGTGTCGACGCAATGCTGCGCGACTGGTGCGGGACGTGGTGTAGCGGACGGCTGGCGTGGTCTTTAGGTTGCGTTGAGGCCGACCTGGCGGACGACCCTAGGACAATTCCAGCTGGTGCAAAACCGCGTCCAATAGGGACTCTTTGACTATAGCAACCGCTTCGGAACAGTGTCAAACGGGATTCCGGGCAATCCAAGAAATTAATCGGCGAGTCACAGTTGCCGCCTCAAGCCCCTCCGGTAACAATTACGTTCGTCTGGGTCTGTGCACCGTCCCCCCGAAAAAACCTATCGTCTCCCCCCAACCCTGTCATCTTGGTCGAAAGATCCCTTCTTCCTCACTCACTGCCCAAACCGTCCCTGGTGGTGAACTTCCCGGCCCAAAGCCAAGCCGTCCACAGAACGGGATTAGCGAGCCACCACTTCTTCTGCTACCCTCCCCGCATGGACCATCTCTGGACTCCCTGGCGCTACGCTTTCGTTACCGGCGCCGATCTGATCTCCGGATGCATCTTCTGCGACGCGGTGAAGCTGACCGACGAAAAGGCTCGCATCGTGCACCGGGGAACGCACTGCTTCGTCATTCTTAATACCTACCCCTATACCAACGGCCACGTCATGGTCGTGCCCTACGCGCACCTCGACGAGCTACGCAAGCTTCCGACGGATGCGGCACAGGAGATGATGGCGCTGACCCAAAAGATGGAAACGGTCCTGCGTAAGCTCTACGTCCCAGACGGAATCAATCTCGGCATGAACATTGGCAAAGCGGCGGGCGCAGGAGTGGCGGGACACATTCACATGCATGTGTTACCTCGCTGGGTCGCAGACGCGAATTTCATCAGCGTGATCGGAGAAACTCGCGTGCTGCCGGAAACGCTGGATATGACGTGGGAGCGGATACGCGCCGCGATGCTTGTGTAATTTGGAAATCTATAATTGGTAATTTGAGAAACGTTCAAGCCATCCCGGATCTCAAGTCTAACTTGCCAATCACCAATTTACGAAATCACAAAATTCTTCCCTCACTTCATCTCTCTCCCAAAAAACTCCTCCGTCGCCCCATAGGCCTTAATCCAGCTCTTCCACATCAAGAACCCGTGAATCTCATCCGGAAAGACCAACTCCTCAACGTGAACTTTTTGTGCTCGTAGCCGCTGCAGCAAATCAACGGTTTGCGAGAACGGCACATTACGATCGTCGTCGCCCTGGATCAGCAGCACCGGTGATTTCCAGGTCGAGATCGCCGCATTCGGAGACGATTCGAAAGCGAGTTTGACAGCAGCGTCGTGATCGGGCGCGTCCGCTGGCATGTCTTCCTTGAAGTCGGACCAGTCGTGCACACCGTGCAGGTCGACTCCGGCGGCGAACAGGTCGGAGTCGTGAGCCAGTCCCATCGCCGTGAGATAGCCGCCGTATGATCCTCCCCACAGGCCGATCCGCTTCGCATCGATCCCAGGCAATGTCTGCAGGTACTTTCCAGCCGCAACGATATCGCGATATTCGCCGCCGCCGCGTGGACCTCCGTCGACGGTTTCGCGGAAATGGCGTCCATACATAATGCCAGTACGGTAGTTGACGGCCAGCACCACATATCCGCGGCTGGCGAGGTATTGATTCATGGCGTAGGCGTTGTGGTAGTAGTCCATGTAATGGAAGCCGAGCATCATCTGCCGGATGGAGCCGCCATGAATGAAGATCAGCGCGGGACGTGGCACCCGGCTCGCATCCTTCGGCTCGAAAAGCTGGCCGTGGATCTCCCATCCATCGGCGGCCTTGAAAATTACCTGCTTGGGTGTGACAAGTTGCGATGCGGGGAAGTCGGCGGGCAATGCGCTCTTCGCGAGCATCTCGCGGCCCTCCGCCGTGACGACATAGGGCATTGCGGGACTGGTCGCCGTCGATCCCAGGCAAACGATTTTCCCGGCGATTTCGAGCGGCGTCCATTCCATCGTCGCGCCGTGCGTGATCGGTTGCGGCGTGCTACCTTCTACGCTGACGCGCCACAGGTGTCGGCGATCGACATCCAGAGGATCTTTCTCAGCTTGATTCGAAGAATAGAAGATCGCGGTTTTATCCCCGCTCATCGCCACATCTTCGGTCTCGAATTTCCCCGGAGTTAGCAACGTCGCGGGACCGCCCGAGGCCGAGACGGAGTAAAGATGGTTCCATCCATCTTGCTCCGACGAAAAAGTAATTCGATTCCCGGCTGCGAATTGAAAGGACGCATCCTCCGTCAATAAAGGCAGGGAATCATCGAGCGCCGACCCGCTCTTCCAAATCTCGTGCGCCGAGTCGCGGGCGACGTCGTAAACAAAGATCGACCAGGGCAGCGGCAATTGCGGAATCAGCGGCTGCTTCATCTGCTTGCCGACGAGGCGCACAAAGGCGATCTGGCTGCCATCCGGCGACCAGCGCGGATAAAGATCCCGGTCGGCGCTGGGAGCAACGTAGCGCAGCGTGTTGCGCCCGAATTCATAGATGACGATAAAGCTGTGATCGCCGCGATCGCTGACGAAAGCAATTTTCTTTCCGTCGGGAGACCACTTTGCTTGCGAACTGCTGCCGCGCACGAAGGTCAGGGCTTTCGCCTTGTCCTTCCCCGAGATGGGCGCAATCCAAATCTGCTTTTTCGCCGACCACAATGCAAATTCGCCGTTCGGCGAAACTTGGATGTCCTCGCACCCTTCCTCGTCGCATCCCATGTCGCCGAGCAGACGCGGCTCGTCCGAATTATGCTCGCCCTTGTCGACGTCCGCGGCCCACACTTGCTGCGTGCGCTTCTCTACGCCACTGGTCGGGTCGGCTGTCTCGCCCGCGCTGTTCGCTTCGGTTCCACGCGCGTAGACAACCGTACGCCCGTCAGGCGTCAACTTCAGCGCCGCGAGCGGCATCCCATCGTCGCCCGTGTAGTGTGTGACCTGCCGCGCCCCGAAATTGGGAGCGTCCGCGACCCAGACATTGCGCTCGCCTTTTGCGTCAAAGATCCACGCAATGCGGGCCGGATGATCCCCCGCAGCCTGAACGCCAACCAGGTTCGTGGGAAACGGCGAACTCAGCAACTGTTGCAGCGTGAAGGGCGAAATAGCCGGCTGAGCCGCGAGAAACTGAGAATCAGCAAGGCTCAGTACAAACAGAAACAAAGAAAGCGGGCGGAGCGCCAAACGAAGACGTTTTCCCATGTGCGGCAGAGTACGTGAAATCGACCCAGACTGCCAACTCGTCGAAGTTGTCAAAAAGCAACAACCCAGAAGGACGACCGGCGCGGCGTCGGGCTAGGAGAACCGATAAACTAAGCCAGACGACCCTTTTTCTGAGCGTTGAAAGACCAAGTCATCAAGAACTTCGCAATGAAAAGACTCGCAGCTATTCTCGCGCTTTGCGCTTTGCCGCTCTTCGGTCAGAGCAATAGTGGGGAATTACGCCTCCGCGTCGTCGATCCCTCCGGATTGGGCGTGAAGACTTCGGTCCAGATCGTCAGCCAGGCGAATCACTACCGCAATAGCTTTGAGACCAGCGACCAAGGCGGCATCGACGTCCGGCGCCTGCCCTATGGCATCTACCAACTGGTAATTAGTCAGTCGGGCTTTGCGGCTGCGGGTGAGTCCGTCGACATTCATTCTTCGATTCCAACGGAGCACATCATTAAACTGAAGGTCTCTGGCGTGACTGAGTCGGTCACGGTGACCGCGCCCGATACGCTTATCGACCCCGACCAGGCCGGCGCGGTTAGCCAGATTGGTTCGGAGGTGATTCAAGACCGGCTCAGTTCTGTGCCGGGACGCTCGTTGCAAGACCTCGTGAACTCTCAGCCGGGATGGCTGTACGAAGGCAACGCCGTACTCCACCCGCGCGGCTCGGAGTATCAGACGCAGTTTGTTGTGGATGGCATCCCCTTAACCGACAATCGTTCGCCGAGTTTTGGACCGACCGTCGAAGCCGACGACGTCCAGTCAATAACTATATACACCGCTGGAATTCCCGCGGAATACGGTCGAAAGATGGGGGGCGTAATCGAGGTCAATACTCTGCAGGACCCGCAACCCGGCCTGCACGGGCAACTTGCGCTCTCGGGGGGAAGCTTTGATTCGGCGGGAGCGTTTGCCGAGGGCCAGTATGTTTGGGGAAAGAATACATTGGGCGGCAGTGCCAGCGGCAGCAGGACGGATCATTATCTCAATCCCGTCGTGCCGCAAAATTATGCGAACACGGCCACGCTGGGCGACTTCTCCGTCAATTATGAACGCGATCTCACAGCGAAAGATCGTCTACGCTTCATCCTGCGCCATGAACTCTCACGCTACGACATTCCGAATGAACAGGTGCAGCAGGCGGCGGGGCAACGGCAGACGGCCGACAACGTAGAGACGATGGGTGTCGCATCCTACGAGCACACATTTTCGCCAACTGCACTCGCCGATTTTCGGACAATGGTCCGGGATAACGAGAATGGATTTAACTCGAATCCCCAGTCCGACCCGATTGAAGTCTTTCAGCAGAATTTCTTTCGGGAAGCCTACTTCAAAGGCAGCGCCACGCTTGATCGTGGCCGCCACGAAGTGAAATTTGGATTCGAGTCCGACAACACCTTTCTGAATGAAAATTTCCGTTACCACATTACTGATCCGACGCAATTTGATGCCGACACTCCGTCCGACTTCAGCTTCCTGGCCAACCGTCCCGACCTCGAGCAGTCCATCTTCGTGCAGGACGAGATTCGCCTGAAGAATTGGACCATCAACGCCGGACTGCGTTGGGATCACTCTCAACTTTTCTTGAATCGTCAGGCGGTTGACCCGCGCCTCGCGATCTCGCGCTACTTCGCTTCCGCCGGCCTTCTGTTGCATTTCTCCTACGACCGCGTGTTTCAGACGCCATCGTTTGAAAACATCCTGCTGTCGAATTCGGCAGCCGTGCAGTCGATCGACCCCACAAGTTTTCTGCGGCTGCCCGTTGAGCCTTCCGAAGGCAACTACTATGAAGCCGGGCTGACGAAAGTTTTCGACGGAAAGATCAAACTGGAGACAAACTATTTTCGCCGCCTTGTCGCCAATTATGCGGACGATGATCAGATCGCCAATACCACCGTCAGCTTCCCGATTGCCTTCCGCAAGTCGGTGATCTACGGCGCGGAAGCGAAGCTCGAACTACCCGACTGGCGCCGTCTCTCAGGGTTCGTCAGCTATTCCTACACGGTTGGCCAAGCGTGGTATCCGGTCACTGGCGGCCTGTTCCTGGGCGCTGACGCGCAGGGAATACCGGCCAGCGGACACTTTCCTGATTCCCAGGACCAGCGCAATACGGTTCGCGGACGCCTGCGCTATCAGGTCGTCCCCCGCTTCTGGATCGCGAGCGGAATTCAATATGACACTGGTTTGCCGTTCCAGTTCGATGGCGATCCTGCCCAGGTGCTGGAGGAGTATGGCCAGCAGGTTTTGGATCGAATTAACTTCACCCGCGGACGGATCGATCCTACCTTCCAGGTCAACGCCTCCGCCGGTGCCGAAGTTTACCAGTCAGATCACGTCAAGATGCGCTTCCAGATCGATGGCCAGAATCTCACAAATGTTTTGGACGTCATCGATTTCGGCGGTCTGTTCTCGGGCAACGCTATCGGCCCCTCCCGGAGCGTCGCAATGCGCTTAACCACCAACTTCTAGCTTGATCTTGTCGGCAAGCTGGGCAATAATCGGCAACCAGCAAACCAAAAAAAGAAGGCCACGTTCACGGTTATGAACGTGGCCCACCGCGACTGCAGAATTAGTAGCGCTTTTGAATCCAAAAAGCTGGTAGAGAGCCAAGCGCCCCCGCGTGTTCCCTACCTTTGGATTCCTCCCACAGCCACGATACCGGTGCGCACTGAGGCGGCCTCAGGCGACGATCCTTAGAAACTCGTTATTTCGAAATTGTCTTCCGCGGCGGCAGGGCCGGAACGGCTACGTTGCACGGGTGCAAATTGCTGGACGAACCAATTTTGCGGCTTGCTCTTTCCCGGGGGATTAGGTGAGCAATACTGCCTGAGATACGATTGCCAGCGCCGTGAAAATGCGCGGCGCGGTCTAGTCCATGGGGCGAGGGATAGTCCGAAAAATCAGTTTGGAAAGCGCTCGAACTCGGAGTTCAACAAAATGCATTTTGTTGCCGCTTTTCTATT
>Ga0302274_10004111_pt1 | contig 12736 bp, 7 predicted proteins | sample III_Bog_N2_1_FD_198755 | JGI IMG/M metagenome (GOLD analysis project Ga0302274, IMG submission 198755) | Peat permafrost microbial communities from Stordalen Mire near Abisko, Sweden - III_Bog_N2_1 | ecosystem: Environmental > Terrestrial > Soil > Wetlands > Peat | place: Sweden: Abisko...
GCGCGACTGCACGCGCCCGGCGCGTTGGGCGAGGACGGTGAGTAGCTTGAATTCCGTCGCCGTCAGTTCGATCGCCTTGCTCTTCCAGCTTGCTATGTGGCGCGGGATGTCGATCAGCAGGTCGCCAAAACGCAACTGATCCTTCGGCTTTTCCTCGGTCGCGCCGCGTGCGAGAATTTTTTTGATGCGCAGCAGAAGTTCGCGCGGGCTGAAAGGCTTGGTCAGGTAATCATCCGCGCCAAGCTCAAGGCCGAGCACGCGGTCAATCTCCGCCGCCTTCGCCGTGAGCATGATGATGGGGACTTTCGTGGTGGCCGGGTCGAGCCGCAACACCTTGCATGCCTCGAAGCCGTCCATTTCAGGCAGCATCACGTCGAGCACGATCAAATCCGGCGGCTGCGAGTGCGCTTTTTTGAGCGCTTCCGCGCCGTCCGCCGCCGTGCTGACGGTGTAACCGGCCTGCTTGAGGTTGAACTCGACCAGTTCCACCGCCTCCGGCTCGTCATCCACTACTAAAATGCGTGGCTTCACGTCACGAGAATGTCACGCGGCGATTCGTCACACAAATTCAATCGCGTTACAATTCTGTGACAACACAAATATCCTTTTTGCCAGCGCGAAAATTCATTACACTCGCGCCATGTCAGTTCCGGTCATCAACACCGCGCAGATGCGCGAATGGGAGCGTGCCACCTGGGCCAGCGGCCAGAACGAGATCGAGGTCATCCGCCGCGTCGGCAAACGCGTTGCCCGCCGCGCACGCCGGCTCACGCGCGCCGATGATTTGATTTTGATTCTTGCCGGAAAGGGGAAAAACGGCAGCGACGCCAGCGCCACGCGTGAATTTCTCGACGGGCGCAAAAACGAACTGCTCGATATCGCCGCGCCGGAGAATTTCCTGCCCGCGCTCGAAACCGCGCTGGCGCAGAAACCCGCTCTCATCATTGACGGCCTGTTCGGCATCGGCCTGAACCGCCCGCTCGACAACGGCTGGATCAAATTAATCGAACGAGTCAACGAATCGAAAATCCCCGTCCTGTCCATTGACGTTCCCTCCGGCTTGGACGCGGACACCGGCGAACATTTCGGTGCCGCAATTGAAGCCGCAGTCACGCTTACCGTCGGCGCACCAAAAATCGGGATGCTCGCGCAAGCCGCTTGGCCGTTTGTCGGGCGGCTGGAAGTCGCGGAGGACGTTGGACTGGTTTCCTGCCCGGTTGAAACGGAAATGAACTGGACGCAGCCGGAGGATTTCCAAGGTTTCCCGCCGCGCCGCGCCGTCGCTGGGCACAAAGGTTCGTTCGGGCATCTGGCGGTTGTCGCGGGTAGTTTTGGATTTCACGGAGCGGCGGTGCTTGCCACGCACGCGGCGCAACGCGCGCAGCCCGGACTCGTCACCCTGTTCGCACAGGAGAAGATTTATCCCGTCGTCGCGCCGCAATTGCAGTCCGCCATGGTCGGCGTCTGGAAGCCGGAAACAAATTTTCAAAAGACCATCACCGCCTTCCTGGTCGGCTGCGGCCTTGCCGGGACGGATTTGGCGGATGCAATGAAACTGTTCACGCGCGAACTGTGGCTCGAATCCGAACTGCCCGTCATCGTGGACGCCACTGCGCTCGACTGGATTTCGTCCGCCGAATTTCCCAAGGACGCCGTCCGCGTCGTCACGCCGCATCCGGGCGAGGCCGCGCATTTGCTCAAGACCACGGCGGACAAGGTGCAATCCGCGCGACCGCAGGCGTTGCGTGCGATCTCAAAACAACTTGGCAACTGCTGGGTGGTGCTCAAGGGTCATCAGACCTTGATCGGCCGCAGCACGGGCGAACTCTTTGTGAACCCGTCCGGCAATCCGCATCTGGGGCAGGGCGGCAGCGGCGACGCGCTGGCGGGATATATTTCGGGGTTGCTCGCGCAGACGCAATTGCAGGAGGACGTTGAAAAAACCCTCCGCTACGCCGTCTGGCAGCACGGCCACGCGGCGGACGGATTGCAGGCCGCGCGGTCAAACTGGGTCGTCGAAGATTTGGTGGAAGAAATCGGAAACGTAAGATGAACTTCGGTTGGACTTCAAAACTCCGAACGAATCCTGCTACTAATTCTTTTCTCGCATTTCAAATGTGAAACTAAAGAGGTAACTGTTTTATTCCCCGGTGAGGCCGCGCTCGGCGAGGCGCGAGAGTGTCCAGTGGTATTCCCCCGCAAGCTGCTCGACGACGCTGCGCGATTTCAATTCCGGCGGCAGCACTTCCCAGGTGTAGGTCTCCATTTCGAGGTGCGTGCAGAGGGCCGGGGTTTCCGCGAGCACGTCCAGTACGCCGAGCAGATGGTCGCTTGTGTTTTGGAGCGGCGGCGCGGCGGGCGCGTGCAGCGGGACGTGAAAATGAATGCGCCATTCTTCGGAGTTGGAAGTTGGGAGTTGGAAGTTGGGAAAATTGGCGAGGGCGTCGGGGAGGTCGCGATGGAACTTTAATGTTCCGTCGGCGTTGCGCGCGACGACCTGGTGGAGGTAAACGTCGTCGGCAAATTGTTTCAACGCGGCGCGGGCTTCGGGGGTGGCGATGGTCTTGAGCGCGGAGCTTAAATGGATTTTGCTGATCCTGATGCCGGCGTCGCGCAGGACGGCAAGTGCGGGGCGCGGTTCTTCAAACTCGACGGCGAAGTGGCAGGTGTCGTAATTGACGCCGAGATGTACGCCGAGGCGCGGGTCGCGGGGATGTTCGTCGCGGAGCTGTTCGAAGAACCGGACGGTCTCGCGGCTGTTCTCAATCAGGCCGAGGGGTTCGGGTTCGAGCCCGAGATGCAGCTTCTTCCCTGTGCTTTCGGCGAGCTGCGCGACGTGCTCGACGCATTTCCAGAGCGATTCGCGGATGATCTGCTGCTGTTCACCGGTGCGGATGAATTCCTTGAAGGAGCCGGGCAGGGTGCTGACGCTGCCCTCGATTCCGGCGGGCAGGAGTTGCGCGAGCAGGTCGAAGAGGAGGTTGGTGTAATCGAGACGCTCCGGCGAGGTCCAGTCGGGGCGGTAAACATTTTCCTTCACACGGGTGCCGTGGAACCGGCCGAAGGGAAATCCGTTGATGGTGAATACGTAGCAGGAGTTTTTTTCGAGCCAGCGCTGGAATTCCAAAAGTGTTATGGGGTCGGATAATTCAATGGCGGCCTGATGGCTCAATCGCAGGCCGATGGCGAAAGGCTTTTGCGGGCAGACCTTCTGTCGCACGGCGAGAGTGTAATTAACAAGTGAGTCAAGGGTTTCGCACCACGTTTCGCCGCGATGGACGTTCGTGCTGTAAGCGAGGTGGATGCCGTGGTTCAGTCGCATGGAGTTGTCGCGGGCGGGCGTTGCATTCAAAAATCAAAGTGCAACGAAAGCGGAGTTTGGGAAAGGGAAAATAAATTGTTGAAAGTTGCAAAGGGCGTTGACAGGTTTGGCTTGAAAGATTATTTTGCTTGGAAATTCAAAACATCCATGTTGATTCGCATCAGTTTGATAATTGCCATTTTAGCGGCCATCGGCGCCGGAGTGGTGAATTTTGTGGTGGTGAAGGACAAGATCGGCGCCTTGACGGACGACCGCAACACGCAACGTGCCGACAAGATCACCGCGCAGACGGATCTTGCCAAGACACAAAAGGATCTTGCCCGGACACAAGGTGATTTAAAGCAGACGCAGTCAGAGCTGGCGGATGCGAACGCCGCCCGCAAGCAAGCAGAGGATACGGCCGAAGCCCAGACCAAGCGCGCCGATGACCTGACCGACAAGCTCACGAAGGCTGTGCAGGAGCGCGATTCCGCCCAGAACGATCTCGCCGCCTACAAGAACACCGATTATACCCCAGACCAAATCCTCAAGCTTGCCCAGTCGCTCAAGGATACGCAGAAAGCGATTGCGGTCGCCAACGATGAAAAGATGGTGATGAGCCGCACCATCAGCCGTCTTTCCAACCAGCTCGCGCAGCTTACGGGAAACGAAGATTACGTCGTGAAGTTGCCCGCTGGCCTCAAAGGCAAGGTTGTGGTGGTGGATCCGAAGTGGGATTTTGTGGTGTTGGACATCGGTGACGAACAGGGTGTGTTGCAGGATGGTGAATTGCTGGTAAGCCGCGATGGCAAATTGGTGGCTAAAGTCGTCGTCCGCACCGTTCAGAAGGACCGTTGCATCGCCAACATCGTGCCGGGATGGAAGCTCGGAGATCTTTTTGAAGGTGATGATGTAAGCCCGGCGCATCCGGCCACATAAAATGAAATTTCGCGCAGTCCAGTATTTATTGCTTCTTCTGCTAGGCTTATTTCTCCTCGGCGTCAGCGGTTGCTCGACCGGCGAGCCTGAAAACGTTTCAGCCCGTCCGTGGAACGCTCCTCAAGGCTGGGAGAACGGCATGCCTTTGATGGACCAGCAGCATCCGCAGTGATTCCCGATTCAACGCGCGGCTTTCAAGCATCGATCTGGCGTCAAAATAAAATTTACCTTGGCATCGTGCGGTTCCGACGGAATTTTTGCCAGCAGTTGAAAATCATATGCGACACCGCATTTTATCCCGGCGGCCCTTTCCAGCAGCCGGTCGTAAAATCCGAAGCCGCGGCCGAGACGGTTCCCTGAGAGGTCAAACGCCATTCCCGGCACGAGTATCAGGTCGAATTTATCCAGCGGAATCTCAGCGCAAGTTGAAGCCGGCTCCCGCAGCCCAAATTTTCCGACGACGATGTCGGTCTTCAAATTCATCAACTGTCGCGCAACGTAGTGTTTTTTCTCCTCGTCAAAAAAGGGCAGGGCGCAGTTGGTACCCAACGCCAGCGCCAGCTCCAACACCGGCCAGACATCCAGCTCGTCCAGCATCGGAGCGAAAAATAAAATCGTGTGCGCGCTGGGGATTTGGGTTTTCAACCGTTCGCCAAAGTCAATGGACTCCACCGCCCGCACCGCAGGGGAAATCTTTTCAAGCCGCGCACGCATTTGAGAGCGCAGTTCCGCCTTTAATTGTTTTTTATCCGTGTCCATCTGCGGGTTTTCGAACTTCCTTGAACTGTGCGCGCCATTTCTCGACGCGCTCCTTGATTTTCTTTTCAACGCCTTGATCCGTCGGCTCGTAGTAAATCTTGTCTGCGCCAAGATAATCCTGCGGGACAAAATGCTCCTTGCCGTCGTGCGCGTATTCGTAGCCTTTGCCGTGACCGAGCCGTTCCGCACCTTTGTAATGCGTGTCGCGCAGATGTTCCGGCACGGCAATCGTTCGGCCGGAACGGACATCCGCCAGAGCGGCGTCAATGGCGAGATAGGCGGAATTGCTTTTGTTCGCCGTGGCGATGTAAATCGTCGCCTCGGCGAGTGGAATCCGCGCCTCCGGCCAGCCGACGAATTCCGCCGTGTGAAACGCCGCATTTGCCAGCACGAGTGCCATAGGGTCTGCCAGCCCGACATCTTCCGCCGCACAAATCATGATCCGCCGCGCGATGAATCGCGGGTCTTCGCCTGCGTGGATCATTTTCGCCAGCCAGTAGAGCGCCGCGTCCGGATCGCTGCCGCGCATGGATTTGATGAACGCGGAAATGGTGTCGTAATGCGCGTCGTCATCGCCATCATACACAACGGCTTTTTTCTGGATGCTTTGCTCGGCGACTTCAAGCGTGATTTTCACGACACCGTTTTTCTCCGGCGCGGTTGTGAGCGCGGCGATTTCGAGTGCGTTCAAAGCCTTGCGTGCGTCTCCATCAGAAATTTTCGCAAGATGACGCAGCGCATTTTCGTCGGCGGAAATTTTCATGTAGCCGAGGCCACGTTCTTCGTCGGCCAAAGCGCGTTGCAGAAGCGAGAACAAATCTTCCTCGGTCAACGGGCGCAGTTCAAAGATTTGCGAGCGCGAGACGAGCGGTGAATTGACGAAGAAAAACGGGTTGTGCGTGGTCGCGCCGATGAGCTTGACGACGCCGCTTTCCACGTCGGGCAACAAAACATCCTGCTGTGATTTGTTGAAGCGATGGATTTCATCAATGAAGAGGATCGTGGACGCGCCGGTGTTCTCAAGCCGGTTGGCGGCGGCGGAGAGGACGCGCCTCATGTCGGCGACGTTGGATTCCACGCCGCTCAAGCGCTCGAATTTTGATTTGGTCTGGCGCGCGATGATTTGCGCGAGCGAGGTTTTGCCGGTGCCGGGCGGCCCGTAAAAAATGAGCGACTGGATGCGGTCTGCTTCAATCGCCCGGCGCAGCAATTGTCCCGGCCCGAGAATGTGCGTTTGCCCGGCGTATTCGTCGAGGTTGCGCGGGCGCATCCGCGCGGCGAGCGGCTGGCTGCTGAAATTATCCTGCACAGGCTTGTCGCGCCAGGTCGGGGCTGCGGAAGGAGACTTTGCTTCCGGTTGGCTTTCAACCGGAGCGGAAAACAAGTCGTCGCGTGCCATGAGCTAAGATTAGCACCGGACAAAATGATTTCCCAAAAGAAAAAAGCCCGCAACGGGTGGCGGGCTTTGATAGCAGGGTTGACGAGTCAGTCCTGCGATCTTGAAAGAACCCCCGCCATTGCCGTGTCTAACTTACCTTTGAACATGTATTGCTACATGGGAACTTGCCTGAATGCTTTCGACTTCCAGTGAAGGCGTGTCGGCCACAACCGCGACTCGCTCCGTGATCGTTTAACTTACGGTTCAAGGATTGCTTCGAATCACGAACAGGGCAGGGAAATTATTTTTTTAAAAGAGCGTGCTAACTTCTAAGACCTTTATCGTCCCGCCGGTCAAATTACTCAAGAATTATTTTTAAAAATATTTTCGGCGGACGACTTGACATTTCAAAGTCCTACCATCTGCTGCGACTCGACATCCCAGACCTTCAGTCGCAGGCATCGGATGATGTCCAGCGGGTGCAGCGAGGTCGTCTTGGGTTTTCCAAGTTCGGGAACTTTCTTCAGAACTTCCGGCAGGCGGTAGAATGGAACGCGGGCGTTCAGGTGATGAATGTGATGGTAGCCGATGTTCGCGGTGAACCACGCCATGACCGGCCCTGTCTTCATGAAGCTCGATGATTCCAGCGCGGCTTTTTCGTAGGCCCATCCGGCGCGGTCATAAAAAGATACGCCCGGGAAATTGTGCTGCGCATAAAACAAATACGACCCGATGGCGCTGCCGATGAAGTGCGGAATGATCAGCGTCAGGAACAGCGCAGGCCAGCCGAAGAACCACGTCAGCAGCACCGCCAGCGTCAGGTGGACTACGGCGGCGATCAGGCAGTCGTAATGTTCGCGCGGTTTGTCAAAGAATGGATACAGGCACATCCCGTAAAGAAACACGAACACATAGCCGAACAGGATGGTAAGCGGATGACGCATGAACAGGTAGTCAAAGCGCGTGCGCTTCGACGAGCGCAAATACTCGGCGCGCGTCATGATGGGATAGGAGCCGATGTGCGCGCTGCGGAGCTTGGAATTGTGCTTGTGATGATAATTATGCGACGCGCGCCAGATGCTGCTCGGGCTTAACGACAGCACGCCAAACGCGCGCATGAAATATTCCGCCACCCGGGACTTGGACAAAATGGCGTGATGCTGCTGGTCGTGGTAAATGACGAAGAGGCGCAGCAGCAGCAATCCGGCGAGCACGCTGCAAACCATTCTGACAGCCAGGTGGGAAAACCAGAGCGTTCCCGCCACCGCCGCCGCCAGCATGAACGTCGTCGAAAGAATGTACCACCAGCTTTTCACGGTGTTATCTGCGGCGAACGGACGGGTGGCCAATATGAGTTCTTTGCCTGTTCTCATTAAAAAATCAAAATTCGTTTTCTTCATATTCGGTTAAATCATCACCAGTGTCCATACGACTTTGCAAAAATTTCCAGAAGCGGCTTTCCCAAAACTTCCGCTCGCCCGCGCGTGTTTTTTTTATTAACTTCCCGCCTGTTTCAAATGATGACGCCAGCACAAATCCGCTCAAGCAGCCAGATCCGCAAGGACTTCCTCGACTTCTTCAAGTCGAAGCAGCACACCATCGTGCCTTCTTCCAGCCTCATGCCCGATTCGCCGAACCTCCTGTTCACGAACGCCGGCATGAACCAGTTCGTCCCGATTTTCCTCGGCCAGACCAAGTGTCCCTACACCCCTGGCCGCGCGGCGGACACGCAGAAGTGCATCCGCGCCGGCGGCAAGCACAACGACCTCGACGACGTCGGCCTCGACACCTATCACCACACCTTTTTCGAGATGCTCGGCAACTGGTCTTTCGGCGATTATTTCAAGCGCGAGGCCATTGACTGGGCGTGGGAACTCGTCGTTGACAAGTGGAAATTTCCGCCGCAGCGGCTTTACGCCACCATCTACAACCCCGACAAATCCAAAGGCGACCCCTCCGAACGCGACGAGGAAGCATGGAATTATTGGGCCGAGAAATTCCGCGCCGTCGATCTCGACCCCGGCGTCCACATCGTTTATGGAAACAAAAAGGACAATTTTTGGATGATGGGCGACACCGGGCCATGCGGCCCTTGCAGCGAACTTCACGTGGACCTCACACCCGGCGGCGACACCCGCGGCAGTCTTGTCAACCAGGGCGACGCCCGCTGCATTGAGATATGGAACCTCGTCTTCATCCAGTTCAACGCCAATCCCGATGGCACGTTTTCCCCGCTCCCGGCCAAGCACGTGGACACCGGCATGGGTTTCGAGCGCGTCACCTCCATTATACAAGGCACGAAGAACTTCACCGAATTCACCAACGCCAAGATTTCCAACTACGAGACCGACATATTCCGCCCGATTTTCGATGTTTTGGAGAAAATGAGCGGGAAAACCTACGGCAGCACCCTCCCAAATGGCGTCCACGCGTCATCGGTGGGCGTCCACGAAGCACCTGTGGACATCCACGGAAGACCTGTGGACGTCCATGGAAGACCTGTGGACGCCCATGGAAGACCTGTGGACGCCCACGGAAGACCTGTGGACGCCCACGGAAGACCTGTGGACACCCACGGAAGACCTGTGGACACCCACGGAAGACCTGTGGACACCCACGGAAGACCTGTGGACACCCACGGAAGACCTGTGGACGTCCACGGAAGACCTGTGGTCGCCCATGGAACACCTGTGGGCACCCACGGGACATCGGGGGACACCCACGGGACATCGGGGGACACCCATAAATCGCTGGAATACGGCCAAATTGCCATAGATATCGCCTTCCGGGTCATTGCCGACCATATCCGCACCCTGAGTTTTGCCATCGCCGACGGCATCCAGCCCGGCAACAACGATCGGAACTACGTTTTGCGCCGCATCCTGCGCCGCGCCGTCCGCTACGGCCGCACGCTCGGCTTCAAGGAACCCTTTTTCTACAAGCTCGTGGACGTGGTGGCCGACAACTTCGGCGACATCTTCCCCGAAATCCGCGCGCGCAAGAAGCAGGTGCAGGAAACTATCCGCACCGAGGAAGAGGCGTTTAATAGAACGATTGATGCTGGTGTTTCGGAATTTATTAAGGCGATTGGAAGGGTAACCAACAAAGTTTTCATCGGACTTCAAAAAAACAATCCACGTTTATGGGACAAAGTTGAATTGCACGCCACCGATAAGCATGGCAACGAGATTTCCAATCCCGATTTAATCCCGAAATATGATGAAGTTACATTCAACTATGAATTCGCGGATCAGTCTGCTGCGGATGAATTTTATAAGCTTTGTGTCTTTCCTGGAGAAGAGGCTTTCCGTCTTTACGATACTTTTGGCTTTCCACTTGATCTGACGGAAATTATGGCGAAGGAGGTTCGTTTTACGGTGGATGTTGACGGCTGGAACAAATTGATGAACGAACAAAAAGCCCGCGCCCGCGCCGCGCAGAAGAAGGAAGTCATTTCCCTCTCGCAAATCGAGACCACCACGCCCACCAAGTTCATCGGCTACGAGAACCTTGCGGTTCAGGCCAAAGTTTTGGAAGTCGTCTCGCTCAAGGACAAGACCGCCGTCATCCTCGACACCAGCGCGTGCTACGCCGAGATGGGCGGCCAGGTCGGCGACACCGGCGAATTGACCGGCAGCGGCCACCTCTGGCGCGTCACCAACACGCAGAAATCCGGCAATACATTTTTGCACTTCGTCGAAGGCGGCGACGCCCCGGCGATTGGTGCCGGTGTCACGCTCGCCGTCGAGAAGTCGCGTCGCAATGCAATCCAGCGGCATCACACCGTCACGCATTTGCTCCACTGGGCCTTGCACGAAGTCGCGAGCAAGGAAGCTTCGCAGAAAGGTTCCTTCGTCGGGCCGGACAAGCTGACGTTCGATTTCAACAGCGCGCCGCTCACACCCGCGCAGGTCGCCGACATCGAGAAGCTCGTCAACGAACGCATCCTCGAAAACGCCGGCGTCTCGTGGACGGAAGTCGCCCACGCCGACGTGAAGCACCGCAAGGACGTGATGCAATTCTTCGGCGACAAATACGGCGACACCGTGCGCGTCGTCCAAATCGGCGGCGCCGCCGGCAAGCTGGATGGTTATTCCATGGAACTCTGCGGCGGCACGCACACGCGCGCGACGGGCGAGATCGGCTTGTTCCGCATCGTCGGCGAAAGCGCCATTGCCGCCGGCGTCCGGCGCATCGAGGCAGTTGCCGGCCTGACGGCTTACGATCTGGCGAACGAGCAATTGCAACTTATCAAAAATGTTGCAGGGAAAATCAATTCACCCGTTGGCGAGATGGAAAAGAAGATTGAAGCGTTGCTTGCACATCAGAAGGAATTGGAAAAGCAACTCAAGTCTGCACAACAACGCGAGGCCGCTGGCAGCGCGAAAGATTTGCTCGCGAAAGTGCAAATGCTTAGCGGAGTTCCCGCCATCATTGCCAATCTCGGCGCGGCTGACGGCGACACGTTGCAGACGATTGCGGATGCGTTGAAATCGCAGTTCAAAGGCGTGATTGTTTTGGGTGGCGCGAGCATTGGCGCGGTTTCATTGATTGCGGCGGTCACGTCCGATTTCACGGCAAAAGTTCAAGCCGGGAAAATTATTCAAACCATCGCGCCCATCGTCGGCGGGAAAGGCGGCGGCAAGCCGGACAACGCGCGCGGCGGCGGCAAGGACGCGAGCAAGCTCGACGAGGCTTTGGCGAAAGCCAAGTCGCTTCTGGCTTAATTACAGCCGCGAGATGAGCAGTTCGCGCTGGAAGATGAGTTCCTTCGGCAACTGGCTGTAGAGTTTGATGAACAGCTCGTCCTGCATCACGAGCTCGCGATGCCATTCGGAGGTGTCAATCCGTTGAGCCTCGGCAAATTTCTCCGGGGTCATTTCACTTTCCAATCCGCGCAAGTCGAGGTCCTGATATTCCGGCACCCAGCCGATGGATGTCTCGATCGCGTGCGCGCCCGGCTGGCAGCGTTGAACCATCCATTTCAGCACGCGCATGTTGTCGCCGTAACCGGGCCAGAGAAATTTTCCCTCGGCGCTTTTGCGAAACCAGTTCACGTGGAATATGCGTGGCAGATGTTTCACGAGCCGGCGCATTTCGAGCCAGTGCGCAAAATAATCGCCCATGTTGTAGCCGCAGAACGGAAGCATGGCCATCGGATCGCGGCGCACCTGTCCGAGCGTGCCGGCGGCGGCGGCGGTCATCTCCGAGCCGACTGTCGCGCCGAGATAAACGCCGTGAACCCAGTTGAACGCCTGGAAAATCAGCGGCATTGTCGTGGCGCGGCGGCCGCCAAAAATCATGGCGCTGATTTTGACGCCTTCAGGATTTTCCCAGTCGGGATCAATAATCGGACAATTTTTCGCGGGCGCGGTGAACCGGCTGTTCGCGTGGCTGGAAACGACGGGTTTGCCTTCGGCATCTTTTTTATCGGGCGTCCAGTCCTTGCCTTTCCAGTCAATCAAATGCGCCGGCGGAGTTTTCGTCATGCCTTCCCACCACACGTCGCCTTCGTCGGTAAGCGCGACGTTGGTGAAAATCGTGTCGCGCTTGATGGAATCCATTGCCATCGGATTGCTGCTGTAAGACGTGCCGGGCGCGACGCCGAAAAATCCGGATTCCGGATTGATCGCGTGCAGATGACCGTCCGAGCCGGGCTTGATCCATGCGATGTCGTCACCGATGCAGGTGACTTCCCAGCCTTCTTCCTTCAGCTGTTTCGGCGGGATGATCATGGCGAAATTCGTCTTGCCGCACGCGCTTGGAAACGCGGCGGAGACGTAGGTTTTTTTGCCGGACGGTTCCTTCACGCCGAGAATCAGCATGTGTTCCGCCATCCAGCCTTCGTCACGCGCCATCGCGGAGGCGATGCGCAACGCAAAACATTTCTTGCCGAGCAGCGCGTTGCCACCGTAACCGGAACCGAAGCTCATGATGAGCCGGTCTTCGGGAAAATGCGAAATGTATGTGTTGTCGGGATTGCACGGCCACGTCACATCCTTCGCGCCTGCCGCGAGCGGGCTGCCGACGGAGTGGAGACACTTGACGAACGTGCCAGTCTTTTCAATCTGCGCATACACGCCGGCGCCCATGCGCGTCATGATGCGCATGTTGGCGACCACGTACGGGCTGTCGGAAATCTCGATGCCGTATTGCGCGATGGGCGAACCAATCGGGCCCATGCTGAACGGGATGACGTAAAGCGTGCGGCCTTTCATGCAGCCGTGAAACAGGCCGTTGAGCTTGGCCTTCATCGTGGTGGGCGCTTCCCAGTTGTTCGTCGGGCCGGCGTCCTTCGGCGATTGCGAGCAGATGAACGTGCGCTGTTCGACGCGCGCCACGTCGCGCGGGTCGCTGCG
>Ga0302274_10004113_pt1 | contig 12736 bp, 8 predicted proteins | sample III_Bog_N2_1_FD_198755 | JGI IMG/M metagenome (GOLD analysis project Ga0302274, IMG submission 198755) | Peat permafrost microbial communities from Stordalen Mire near Abisko, Sweden - III_Bog_N2_1 | ecosystem: Environmental > Terrestrial > Soil > Wetlands > Peat | place: Sweden: Abisko...
GCCGGCGGTGCGAAGTTCATCGGTGACTGTTTTGCCCCGTTCATCCCACGCGACGGCCTTCAAGACTCCCGGGGCGTAGGATACCTGCCAGTTGCGCGGCGAGGCATCCGGGTTGATTGGCTTTTTACCCAGCGACTCCCCGTTCAGAAACAATTCCACCTCCTTGCAGTTGGAATAAACCTCGACGTTTTCCGAATGCGGCTGGGTATTGGCCGGCGTCCAGTCGGAAAACAAGACCTGCGTGTGGCGCTCTTCGGCGCCATAACCGGGATCGGTCGGCATGGCTTCAGTTTCCGAGAGGCGGCGGGCGATGGCGACCATGGGCGTTGGATTCCACCAGCTTTCCCGCTCGCGCGCCAGCGGCCGCACCGTGCCCGTGCGGTCGAGCAGGCCGGAGCCATGACCGATCACCGGCCAGCGGCGCGCCTCGCCCAAGTAATCAATCCCCGTCCACAAAAACTGCCCGGCATAGGGCGGATGATCACGCATTGCCACCCATTGCTGGCGGACATGAGTGTTCTCCGTGCCGAGAATCTTGCGCGCGGGCCGCTGCGTGTGCGCGGCGAGGATTTCGTTTTCGCGGTAATTCTGCCCCACCACATCCAGCAAATCCGCCAGGCCATCCTCGTAATCATGGCTGACATTGGGCCGAAACAAGGCCTGCGTCACCGGCCGGCTCGGATCCGTCGCGTGGGCCACCGCCACGAGGCCGGCCAGAATGGCCTTGGCCTTTTCCGCCTGCGGGGTGTCATGGATTTCGTTGCCCACGCTGTAGATGACGACGCAGGGATGATTGCGGTCGCGCAGGATGGCGTCCCGCTCATCAATCTTCGACCAGTCGTTGAAGTACAGATGGTAGTCGTAGGGATTCTTGGCCACCGACCAGCAATCAAAAAATTCGTCCATCACCAGCAGCCCCAGCCGGTCGCACAAATCCAGGAATTCCGGCGCCGGCGGATTGTGCGCGGTGCGGATGGCATTGACCCCGAGTGATTTCAAGGTGGTCAATCGCGCCTCCCAGATGGATAACGGCACGGCGGCGCCAAACGCCCCACCCTCGGCGTGCAGACAAACGCCCTTGAGTTTGAAGTTCCTGCCGTTCAACCAAAAACCAGTGTCGGCCTCAAAATGCGCATCGCGGACGCCAAACGCGGTGGTCTGCTGGTCGATCACGCGGCCGTCCGACTGCAGTTTGCTCACCGCGTGATAGAGGTTTGGCGTCTCCAGATCCCATAGCTGCGGGTGGGGAAAAATGATCTGCTGTTCCAGCGTTACTGACCCGCCGGCACTGACGGCCTGGCTGGATTCCATCGCCCCGACCTCATCGCCGTCCGGCCCGGACAGGCTCGTCAACACATTGATCTCGCGCGCCTCATTGGATTCATTGGTGACCGTGGTTTCGATCCGCACGGTGGCCTCTTCCGGGGAGCTCTTCGGCGTGCTGACAAACACGCCATCTGCGGTGATATGCACCGGGTCCGTGACCACCACCCGCACATGCCGGTAAATGCCGCCGCCCGCATACCACCGTGAGGCGGGTTGCGCCGAGGTGTCAGCACACACGGTCAGGATATTCGTCGTGCCCACGCCGATGCTGAGAACGTTCCCGGGAAGTTCGTAACCAAAACTGACGTAGCCGTTCGGCCGGTGGCCCAGGTGCCGGCCGTTGATCCAGACATCGCTATTTTGCATCACGCCGTCAAACTCCACCCACACCCGCTGGCCGAACTGCGCATTAGGCAGGGAAAAATGTTTGCGGTACCACGCCGCGCCGGTGGGCAAAAATGCGCCCGCCCCGCCCGCCAGATTGGTCTCCGCAAACGGCCCGGCAATGCTCCAGTCGTGCGGCACCGTGACGGTCTGCCATTGCGTGTCATCAAAACCGGGTTGCTCCGCGCCGACGGTGTCACCGTGCAGGAATTGCCAGGGCCCGTCGAGAGATACCACCTCGCGGGCGCCGGACGCACCCGCCGTCGCCGCCGCCATCGCCATCCCGGCCACCATCGCCAACATCAAACTTCTTGCATCCATAAATTCCATCGCCTTTGCTGGTTAAAACCCTGACCCGTTCAATCCGCGTGGGCCGTGATCCGCGTGCGCGCATCGGCCAACCCGTCGGCATGCGCGGTGAGCGTGATCCGGCCGGGCTGATGGGAGCGGATGATGACCAGCGCGAGCCCGTTATAGGCATTGCGTTCCTTCGCCTGGAACGGCTCGAAACTCGTGGCGTCACCATTGTCCACCGCCACGATTTCGCCCGGTCCTTCGAGGTTAAATTGAATGTGGTTCCGGGACCGCGGCACCAGGCGGCCGGCTTGGTCCGCCACCGTCACCGTCACAAAGGACAAATCCTGGCCGTCGGCGGCGATGCGCGCCCGGTCGGCGGCGAGCTTTAATTTCGTCGCCGGACCGGTGGTCCGCACCTCATCGGTGGCCCACTTTTTACCATTCTTGTAGGCCACCACTTTGAGCTCGCCCGGGGCATACTTCACATCATCCCAGCGCAGGCGATATTCAAACTGGCCTTTCTGCTTCCGGCCCAGCGACTGGCCGTTGAGGAACAATTCCGCCTCGTCCCCGCTGGTATAGACGTGCACCGGGGTCACCTGCCCCTCGCGTCCCGGCCAGTTCCAATGCGGCAGAATGTGGGCCATGGGAAAATCCGGCCGCCAATGCGCCTGATAGAGATAGTAACGGTCCTTCGGAAAGCCGGCGAGATCCACGATGCCAAAGTAACTGCTGCGCGAAGGGGTGCGAATCTTCCCGATCTCCGCCAGCTCCTTTTGCGCGCGCGCCTTTTCCTCCGGATCGGAGAAATTGTTCAGGTTGCTCAAATCCGCATTGTAAGGGGTCGGCTCGCCCAGGTAATCAAATCCCGTCCACACAAATTCGCCCGCCACAAAGGGATTCCGGTCCTGACCGGCAAATTCCGCGTCGGGCGTGGTCGCCCAGCGCGGCGCATACAGATCATAGCTGCTCATTTGAAAATCCGCCTCCCCCTTTGATTTGTCATCGCTCACGGGAAAGAAATATTCGCCGCGCGAACTGATCGTGGAAGCCGTCTCGCTGCCGAACAGCGGCACCGTGGCGTTCGTGGCGCGGAAGCGGCCGTACTCGAATGGTTTGTAATTGTAGCCAAACACGTCCACGATGTGCTGGAACCCGTTGTAGCCGGCCTCCAGATGGTTGCAGGCCGCGGTGACGGGCCGGGTGGCGTCCTCGCGTCGCACGGCGTCGGCCAGATCCTGGGCAATGGGAAAACTGTTGGTCCTGGCCTGTTCGGCAATTTCGTTGCCGATGCTCCACAATATCACACAGGGATGATTGCGGTCCCGCCGCACATAAGCCCGCACGTCCGCCTCGTGCCAGTCGGCAAAAATGCGGGCGTAATCATTGGGCTTCTTGTGCGCCCGCCAGGCGTCGAAGGCCTCGTCCATGACCACAAAACCCATGCGGTCGCAAAGGTCCAGCAACTCCGGCGCCGGCGGGTTGTGACTCGTGCGGATCGCGTCGCAACCCATGCCGCGCAGGATTTCCAGCTGCCGCTGGAGCGCGCGCGTATTGATGGCGCTGCCCAGCGCCCCGAGATCCGCATGATCGCAAACCCCGTTGATCCGCACGGGCTGGCCGTTCAACAGAAACCCATGATCAGCCGTGAACTGGATGGTCCGAACCCCAAACGGCGTTTCATACACATCCAATACCTGGCCACCCCGGGCAATGGCCGTCACGGCAACATAACGGTTGGGATGTTCCGTGCCCCAAAGTTTCGGCTTTGGCAGCGTGAGGGTCTGAGCCGCCCTGGCGGACATGCCGGCGGCGATTTTGATTTCGGTGGTATTCCCCGTGACCGCTTTTTTCGCCTTGGTGCCGTCGGCCTTGAGTTCAAAAATCGTCGTGGTGACCGTCGCGCTGACCGGATTGGAAGAGTCATTGTCCACGCTGGTTTCGACGGAAACCGTCGCGGCCTCCGGGCTGACTTGCGGCGTCGTGATGTACGTGCCCCAGTGGCTGACATGCACGGGTGACGTCTTGACCAGCCAGACATTGCGGTAGATGCCGCCGCCGGGATACCACCGCGATGAGTCCCGGGGATTGTCGAGGCGGATGGCCAGGGTGTTTGGTCCGCCAAACTGGATATACGGCGTCAGGTCCACCCGCCACGAGGCGTAGCCATAGGGCCAGCCCCCCACGCAATGGCCGTTGATCCAGACCGTCGAGTAGGCCATGGCGCCGTCCACCTCCAGGGAAATCTGCCGGCCGGCATCCGTGGGGGGCACATCGAAATGTTTGCGGTACCACACCACGCCGAACCACGGCAGCTTGCCGGTTTCCCCGGGTAACGCCTGCTGAAACGGCCCCTCAATGCCGAAATCATGGGGCAGGTTCAATTGCCGCCAGCCACTATCGTCAAAATCTGGCTGGGCAAACGAAGCGTTCGCACCGAAATTCTGCGTCGGCCACGCGATCGGGGCGTTGGTGGTGAACCCATTTCGCATGGGGAACAGCCACGGCCGCGCCGCGGTGTAGGTCAGATTCGTACCGACACCGGCGGGATCGCCGGCGGCAAAACGCCAGTCGGCATCGAGTGATTCCCGGACCCGGACAGGATCAGCCTGGGATGGCAGTCCGATTATGACCAAACCCGACGCCAAGAGCGTCAGTTTCAGGATACGCGTGAAGTTCATCGGGAATTTGACGCGCAGCATCCCCCAAAGGTGACAAAAAGACAAGTCCGCCGAACACTGGGTAGTGTCTTAAATTAAAAAGCAGCAACATACCCGGCGGATATATGACCGTCGATTGCCCCGGTTGACCACCGCTTTCAGCCAGCGGTTTGAGAATTTTCAGGCTGCGGTTTCCCTGAAGTCGGTTTTGCCGCCCCCGTGTGCGTGGTGGTTTCCGCAATCACCTTGTTGGTTTGGCTCAAGAAATCAAAATAAATTTAAATTAGGACCCTACCGAACCGTGGATGGATTAGAGGAAACGGCGTTTGACCGGCGGCACCAGCCCTCGCAGACCCTTTGGCCCGGGCCGCCTGACCCGCCGTTTTGCATTACCTGGCCGCACAACATGGATGGGCACCCAGCCATTCAGTCTTTGGTTAAGCTCCGGCCCCTTCTGATGCCATGTACCGGGACATTCAGAAAAAAACTGTATTCTCAATACTTTGCGGGTATTCATGGAATCTTAATGGCGATCTACATTGTTTTCTAAATCCTGCCTCCAATTTGCCAGACTTGGCGCGTTTGTCTGTCCGTCCCGCCCCGACTCTTTGCGTAGTGTTTGACACTACAATCCGCAACCTGGATCCCGAAACGGATGCCGCTGGCCGAGCCGCGCCAGCCCATGGCTGGATTGACCTGAGGCGCCGCCCGGTCCCCATTTGACGGATCATTTCGCCGCGCCCTGGCCGTTCTCCTTGGGAGGGAACCGGATGACATTGACCACGGGGTGGCCGGAACTCCAGAGATCGTCCAGCATCCGGTCCACGTTGCCCTCGGTCACGCGCACCACGCAGACGGGCAGCTGATCGTGCCAGGTCCAGATGAGACTCAGGACCCGCAAGTGATGTTTTTTGGACAGGCGGCCCATGATCTCAAAAACATCCTCGCCTTGGGTCGCATCGAAGGTGATGCGGGCTCCGGGTTCCCCGGAGCCAAACACGCTGACGAAGGCCCGGAAAATGTCCGACTCCGTGATAATGCCGGCGAGCGCCTTGTCGCGCAGCACCGGGAGCGCCCCGATCTTATGCGCACACATCAGCGCCGCCGCCTCTTCAATCGGCGTCTCCGGCGTCACGGTGCGGGGCGAAGCCGTCATGATCTGGCCCACGGTGGTCGGGGTCAGGCGCGCGTCCGGCCCCTCAATGGCAAACGGGTTCACGTGGGGTGGAAAGGCGTGAATGACATCCTTGGCCGAGACGATGCCCAAAAGGTGCGGGCCGGCGGCCCAATGTTCCACGACCAGCAAGCGGCGCACCTGGTTCCGGGCCATGAGTTTGGCGGCCTCGGCCGCGAGGGTTTCCGGTTCCACGGACAGCACCTCGCGCGTCATCCACATGCTCACGTTCATAAGAGTATTGCGTTTGCCGACGACCGGTTTTCCAAATCGCGGCGGGCACACTGGCCGGTGGCCAGCCACTACCCGCCAACCAACCCGGGTGTTCCGACATTATTTGAAAACCGGCCATAAAACAACCCTGCAACCGGCCGGATTCCCTGACTGGCACCGGCCGCACATGCGGTTTTCCCATGGCTGACCACAAAAACATGCAATTTTTTCATGGTCCTGACGAATAATTGGCGTGTCTTTGGCTGGTAACCGGGTACCTTGCGCGCCGCACTTTGCAGCAAACCGGCCGGGGCCAACCCCGGCCGCAATCTAAAATTTAACATGAACAAAATACATTTGATCGGCGGCGAAAAGGGCGGCGTGGGCAAGTCCCTCGTGGCCCGGGTCCTGGCCCAGTACTTTATCGACAACAACCTTCCGTTTATAGGCTTCGACACCGACCGCTCGCACGGCTCGCTGCTCCGCTTTTACACGGAATACGCCTCCCCGGTGGTGGCGGACAACTATGAAAGCCTCGACGCCATCGTGGAGACCGCCGTGGATCAACCCGACAAACGGGTGCTGGTGGACCTCGCCGCCCAAACGCACGACGCATTGGTGAAATGGATGGATGACTCCGGCGTGCTCGAAACCGCCGCGGAACTTCAGGTGTCCTTTTTTTACTGGCACGTGATGGATTCCGGCAAGGATTCCGTTGACCTGCTGAAGAAGCTTTTGGATCGTTTTGAATCACGGCTCAATTATGTCCTGGTCCTGAACCAGCTACGCGGGGACAACTTTGAGATTTTCAACCAGTCGGGTGAACGGGAACGCGCCCAGGCTCTGGGCGCCCATATCATCACGCTCAAGCGCCTGCACGAGCCGGTGATCAACAAGATCGACGCCGGCAGCACCAGTTTCTGGGCGGCCAAAAACCGTATCGGCAAGGAAAACGGCGGATTGGGGCTGCTGGAGCGCCAGCGCGTCAAGTTGTGGTTGCGCCACGCCTTTGAGCAGATTCAATTGACCGGGGCCTGACGGTCCGAAAACGAGTGGAGCCCGTGACTGCACCCCCGGTCGGCGGTTTGCCGACCGGAAGCTTGAAACGCAGCGTGGCCACAAGTCCGGCGGCTACGGCAAGACTCCTCCCGGCACCGCGGCCGCCTCAAGGATGGCTGAGGTTGCCGGTCGGGTCCATGGCTTCGAGCGGAATCAGGCGCTTATCGGCCGAATCCGCAACGATGTCATATACCTCGTAAAAGCCCAGCCGGTTCACGGCTTCGTATATATCGGTGGTACGTTGAACGCCGCCGTAAACAACGGTGTTGGAACGTCGGAGAGTTTCCGCCGCCAGCCAGGGGTGTTTGCGGATGAGGGCCACGATCCGCTCAACGCCACGGTCAGGGTCGCTGAAAAAATCACGGAGTTGGCTAGCAACCTTGTCCGGCGACAACGTTGCGTTCCGATCCATGGAATCGCCAATATCTTTCATATAAATGTTGCGTCTAATGTCGCCGTGGGGTGGCTCGCACCGGGCACGGCCGATAACGATTTCGCCAGGATAACATTCCTGATGATCATTGTTACCGCCTTTTACATCGGCGGTTGCCGGGCAAGATAAACACATTTCTTGCATTTTGGAACGGCGCGCGGGCGCAGGGGTGGCTGAGGGCGGGTCGGTCGCCACGGCAACGGGCAAACCGCCCGTAATTTGCATTCGCCAAAGCCATTTGTTTCCGATATTTTACGTCCCATGGCTAGATTTTTCCTCGGACTGGATTCCAGCACCCAAAGCTTGAGCGCGGTGGTCATTGACCTCGATTCGCGCAAGGTGATTTATGAAAAATCGCTTAATTTCGACCAGGCACTGCCGCAATTCAAAACCCGCAATGGTGTGCTTCCCAACCGCGACCCGCTGGTAAAACACAGTTCCCCGCGGCTTTGGGCCGCGGCGCTGGACCAGCTCTTTGCGACCATGAAAAATGACGGGGTGGCGCTCGGAAAAATACTCGCCATCAGCGGCAGCGGCCAACAGCACGGGTCCGTTTATCTGAACCAAAAGGCCGAAGCGGCCCTCGCCGGTCTGGACCCGCAGGAATCCCTGGAGAAGAATCTGGACGGCATCCTGGCCCGCAAAACCTCGCCCATCTGGATGGATTCCTCCACCACCAAGGAATGCTGCGAAATCCGCAAAAAGCTGGGCGGCATCAAGTTCACCGCCTCGCGCACCGGTTCGGATACCTTTGAACGCTTCACCGGCCCGCAGATTCGCAAATTTTGCAAGACGGAACCCAAAGCCTACGCCCAGACCGCCCACATTGCCCTCGTCAGTTCGTTCATGGCATCGCTGCTGGCCGGGAAAATCGCCCCGATTGATTTCGGCGATGGCGCGGGGATGAACCTGATGGACATCCGCCGAAAGAATTGGAATCACGACGCCCTCAAGGCCACGGCGCCGGGACTCACGAAGAAACTTCCCCTGCTGGCCGATGCGGGCCGCGTCATTGGCCGGGTGAGCAGCTATTTTGTCCAGAAATACGGTCTGAATCCCGAGGCGGCCGCAACCGTTTGGACCGGGGACAACCCGGCCAGCGTGCTCGGCCTGGGTTTGATCAAACCCGGCCAGGTCGCCATCAGCCTGGGCACCAGCGACACTTTCTTTGGCACCATGGATAAATGCCAGACAGATGAAAACGGCGAAGGCCACGTCTTCGGCTCGCCGGCCGGCGGCTACCTGACCCTGATCTGTTTCAAAAACGGTTCGCTGGCCCGCGAAAAAATTCGTGAGCTCTACAAAATACCCGATTGGAAAAAGTTTGGCGAGCTGGTGGCCCAGACGCCGCCCGGCAATAACGGCGGGATTCTGCTGCCCTGGTTCGAGCCTGAAATCGTCCCGCGCGTCAATCAACCGGGCCTCCGCCGTTTCGACCTGGACGAGCAGGACGCCGCCGCCAACTGCCGCGCCATTTTCGAGGCCCAAATGCTTTCCATGCGGTTACATTCGCAATGGATGCAGGTGGCGCCGGAAAGAATATTTGTCACCGGGGGCGCCTCGAACGACCGGGCGTTATTGCAGGTGTTGGCGGATGTGATGAACTGCCGCGTGTTAAGGATTGAAATATCCAAGAGCGCCGCGCTGGGCGCCGCGTTGCAGGCGGCACACGGCTGGCTTGCCGCCGAGAGCCAGGACGTGAAATGGGAGAAAATCGTGGCCGGCTTCACCGCCCCGGTGCCGGGCAGCGAGGTTCTCCCCAACAAAAAGGCGGTGAAGGTTTACGACGAAATGCTGAAGAAATATGCCGCCTGCGAATACGAAGCGCAGGCGGCGTAAGCCCAGTTGGGTGTGGTTTGAAGAGTTCGGGGCCCGGTCGGATTGGGGTTTTCCGTTCTTACCTATGGCAAGGAAGAATTGACATAGTGGCGATAGGAGATTTCGTCAGGCTGAGCGGCAGCAGACCGATTTTTCAAGGCAAGCTTTCGATAAAGCGGATGCTTTTTGTTCAATTGGTATAACCGAATGGTTACCGCGGCCCGCCGCTGATCATCAGGGTTCGCCAGTGTGTTGATTTCCATCGTGCCGCGGGTAAAGTCCCAGCGAAAGTAACGGTCGAACTCGTAATCGTCGGCATCGGGTTGGAGCAATGCTTCGTCAAATTCTTCGCCTTTCTGCTGGCAGTGCGCGCAGCAAAAATACAGGTTGCCCCAAGCATAGGCCTGCCTCGGAAATGAAGATTTTGGACGGAAATGCTCGACGGTCTCAATCGAAGGCGGCGCGACAGGAAACGCGTCACAAAATGAGCAATGGTCCTGAGTTTGCTCCTTTAAGATGGGTAACAGCTTTTGGTTTACCCTTTCACCGTCAATCTGATGCCAATGAAAATTTGCCGATGGATTTTCCTTCCGGCGCTGCTCCCACTCCAACCCCCATTGTTCCCATTTGTTAGCCAGAAAATCCGGTTCACCCGCTCGCGTAAATTTTCTCATGCATGCCCCGCAGCCTTGGCCAATTGGCGTTCCATCTGATTCAATTCCTTGCCCATCATGAAATCCAGCTCCATGCTCCGCTGGCCGATTTGCAGGCCAAGCCGGCGAGCCTCGAGGTGCGCCTTGTCGCGCTCGTCTTCGGGGACGGTTGGATTATAGGCGGCATCGCGTTTCTTGCGGAAATCTGCCAGCAGACTCTCTGTTTCGGGGTCAAACCATTCCGTTACGCCCATGATGTCCTCAACCACGGAAATATAACTGTCGCCGGCGCTGGCGGGTTTTGGCGCCTCGTTTTTGACTCTGCCATTCGCTTCGATTTTGAACGAATGAATCCAGCCATGAGTCAACGAGGCGATGACGAACGGCGAATGAGTGGCGACGAAAATTTGGGACTTGGGGAACAGCCTTTGAAATGCCGGCAGAATTTTGCGCTGCCACGCAGGATGAAGGTGGCTTTCAATTTCGTCCAACAGGAAAATGGCTTCCGTATTGGTTGGGTCTCCTTTCCCTTGGAGCCAGACATCCATCATGACCAAGGCATGAACCAGCCAGCCAAGAATGGCGCGCAGTCCGTCAGGCAACGAGTCAAAAGGCAGCTTCGTGCCATCCCAAACGACGAACAACGAAACCTCTGGATGTAGCTCGATCTTGAAATGAAATTTGGTGCCGGTAATTTCATACAACGTCCCCTCTATGGACCTCACCAAGCAGGCCGCCCGGCTGTGAGGGGTGTCTGGCCCAACATTCAGTGAATCAACAGCGGCTTCAAGCAGAAGATTGGTTATTGCCTGAAGCAGCGTTTGCGAGGAATTTTCCGGTTTGTTGAAGGAGAGGTAGTAATTCCTGCTTTCGCGAGGAATAGCCCCCATGGCGAGCAACTTAGTATCCGTCAGATAAGCATAGCCACTATATGCGAATGCAGGAATCGTCACGCAAAACTTATACGCCTCACCACTCCCTTCAGCAACAACACCACCACCATGCCCAATTTCAACTTCTTCATCCGTATCGAGGCCAGCTCTGAATGACCCCGTTTCAGTGACTCCCTTCGTTCGCTTATATAAATGTGAGCTGTTGCCCAAAAATGCGCTTAAGACTGAAAGAATTCTCGTTTTACCAGTTCCGTTGACTCCGGTGAACAGATGCACCTCGGCCAGATTATCCGGCTTCTGCGGCACGGCGGGAAATTCCATCCGCAGTTCGCCAAATGGTTCAAAGGCACTCGAAGCAATGGACCGAAACATATTGGGCAAGGATATGCGCTTTTTGCAAAAAAAGGCAACTTTTCAAATCAAATCTGTCAACTTTGGGTAAGATGAAGCCATCCATTTACACGCTCGTGTGGAACCGGTTGCCCCCATTGGTGTTCCAGATGCGCGGGACGGTATTTATCCCACCGAAGTCATCGCAGAAAATCACAAACTCAAACGTCACCGGCGGCCCCTGAGTTTGGAATTCCGCCTTCCAGTGTTCAAATCCAGCGCCAAATCCCTGAAACGTGGCGGGGGCAATGGTCGATGTCACCCAGTAATTCGTCGTCACGACCAGGCCGGCGACATGCGAAGGACCGTTGTTATAAATTTCAAAATTCACCGTGAGAACCACGGTTCCAGGGGCCACCGGGTCCGCCGCAAAACTCACATTGTTGATGCTGTAGGCTGTTTGCATAGATGTGTTCGCCCGTTGTTATACTCCAAGGCCGGTTTACCTGTAATGCCGGAAGGCCGGCCGGTCAAGCCCGAAGGTCGATTCAGGATAAAATAAGGCCGCCCGCGACGGGAGTCGCGGACGGCTGGGATTTGTGAATTTGCCAGGTTACGCCACTTCGGCGCCTTCGAGGAAACCTTGCAGGTGGCGCACCCGCGTGGGATGACGCAGCTTGCGCAAGGCTTTGGCCTCAATCTGCCGGATACGTTCACGGGTGACATTGTACATTTTGCCGATTTCCTCGAGCGTGCGCTCGTAGCCATCGGCCAGTCCAAAACGCATTTCGAGGATCTTACGTTCGCGCTCGGTCAGGGTCGTTAACACGTCGCTCAGTTTTTCACGGAGCAGGCTGTAGCTGGTCACGTCCGATGGATTTTCCGCGGACTTGTCCTCGATGAAATCGCCCACGCTCACGTCGCCGTCATCGCCCACGGGAGCATGCAGCGAGACGGGCTGTTGGGCCATCTTGAGCAGCGCGTGAATGCGCGCCACGGGCATGTGCATTTCATCGGCCAATTCCTCCGGGGTGGGTTCGCGGCCCAATTCCTGGGTGAGCTGTTTTTGCGCCCGCCACAGCTTGTTCATGATTTCAATCATGTGCACCGGAATACGGATGGTGCGCGCCTGGTCGGCGATGCTGCGGGTGATGGCCTGCCGGATCCACCAGATGGCATAGGTGGAGAACTTGTAGCCGCGGCGATATTCAAATTTCTCGACGCCCTTCATGAGGCCGATGTTACCCTCCTGAATGAGGTCAAGAAATGACTGGCCGCGATTGGTGTATTTCTTGGCCACGGACACCACGAGGCGCAGGTTGGCCTCCGCCATGTGAGTCTTGGCCTTCAAGCCACGGTCAGCCGCCGCCTTCAGGGCGAGATAGGCCTTGTGAAAGCCCTCCCGGGGCATGCGGCCAAACAATTCGAGCGTCTGGATTTTCTGCTGTTCCGCCTCGATGGCCTCGCGTTTCTCGGGTGCGCGCTGCGCTTCCAAT
>Ga0302274_10004118_pt1 | contig 12727 bp, 11 predicted proteins | sample III_Bog_N2_1_FD_198755 | JGI IMG/M metagenome (GOLD analysis project Ga0302274, IMG submission 198755) | Peat permafrost microbial communities from Stordalen Mire near Abisko, Sweden - III_Bog_N2_1 | ecosystem: Environmental > Terrestrial > Soil > Wetlands > Peat | place: Sweden: Abisko...
CAACCCCGGCTTGAATGCGACTGCGCCGGCAGTACAAGCCATCGAGCTGCGGACCTGCCTGGATCAATTGTCGCCGGCATTCCTGCGCGAGCATATCCAGACGCCCCCCGGATTAAACGGCGCGGCAATGGTGGAATCGGTGTTGAACGATTTCTGCAAGCTGCTGCAATAGCGGTTTGGTTTGAGAAGCCTCACGAGCTGTTAATGGGGCCGGGGTTGCGAGTTGGCATGCTTGACGCCATCCAAATAATCAAATGTTGAGACACGACCCCAATGCCTTTCCGAGGACCGGCCAAGACGACGATGGGCATTGCCTCACTATTCTATGGATTGACCGCTGCCCTAATGGCTGACCCCTTTGATGGCGCGAAGGTTCTCTATAATGAATGATCCTTTTCTGTTGCACATTTCCTGACTTTTCATGCGCAATTGTGTCCGGACTCTAGTTTGACCCTTTCATGACCCTTTCACGGCTTCCACCTTGACCCGCCGCCCGGCTCCGGGGAAGTGCCTCTAGGATTCCGCGCACGAAGATTGTTCACGGTATATTATTTGTGCATTTAACGCAATGCGCCCTCACGGTCTGAAAATAAAAATTAGGTGAAACTCATCGCCATTGACCGGTCAGCGTAAAGGCAGCCCAAAAATAGGGATTTGAGAAATCTTTGGAATGCAACAATGTCAATTGTGCATTTCGCCAAGCCGTAGCACGCGGCTCGCCTGACTGCCAACGGCGCATAAATTCAGTCATCAACTGGCTTGTCGCCTTGTCGCTGATATTCCAATGGCTGGCCAACACACTCTGCGCGCCAGCAATGAGGAAGGCGCGGAGCAATGACATCATGCCCTCGCCGATTTTTACCTCACCCGTGCCGGAGTCGCACGCGCTCAAAATGACCAGTTCCGTCCCTTGTAAATCAAGAAGCGATGCTTCCAAGCCGGTAAGCAAACCATCCTCGGCCTGCGCGTTTGTGATTTGCATGGCATGGTTCGCACCGGCCAGCGCAATTCCGCAGCGCACCATCGGATTTTCCCAATTGTTGCCCACCTTGGTATAGGGCGGTCGTGTCGTCTGGTTGAGCTTGGCGGACGGATACGATGGGTTGAATTCTTGGTCGGGAAAATAAAAGCCATGCGTCGCCAGATGCAACACGCGCGGCGATTGCACGGCCTTCAATTCCGCTTCGCGCGCATCCGCGCCCAAATACAGGATGGCGTCATCGCCAAGCAGCTTTGCCACGCTCCGCGCCTCGGCTCCCGCGCCGGGCAACGGCTGGAATTTTATGCCGTCATAATCACGGGTCAACGAACGCACCACCGATGGCCCGCCGGCAAGTTGAACGGCTGGATTCAATGGACGCGGGGCTGCAAGGTCGAAATTAAAATCAGGATTGCCCATGACAATTGACTTTGAGTTGCGAACATTGGCGGCAGAACTCGCAAACCGCACAACTTCGCGCCCGCTGGTCACATAGCTGATGGTTTTTTCTTCCACCAAAAATTTGTTGCCAACCGGCAGCATTTCAAACGGCACCCGGCTCAATTGACCGTCGGGACAAATGATCATGTGCGAAACATTCGTCAGATGCCGGGCGAGCGGGGCATAAACCAATCCGCTCAATTGCTCCAACGCGCCGGCTAAATCTTTGGCCTCAAATTGTCCGGCGGACATTCGCTTGCAAACCAGGGCAACGGGTTCGTTGATGGGCGCGGCTTCACCCAAATCCACGCGCTCGACCAGCACGCTGGTTGAGCCTTTCATCAATGGAAAAGTCAAGTATGCGGCGTAGCGTTGTTCCCTCCATTGATTCGTCTTGGCGGCAAAATCGTAGCGGCGATATTGAATGAAATCGACCAGCACGGATTGTGACGGTAGGCTGCGAGCGATGTCGTTCAACGTCAGATTCCGCTCACGAATGGCTTGTGCTACCAATCCGACGCGCTCTGCCAATTTTGCCTCGATTTGGCTTAACTCTTCCTGAAATTCACGGCGTTTAGTTTCCAGTTGCGCTTTGGGGAGTCCGCTCTGGCCAAGATGTTCCAGCTCAAATTGCGTGGAGTGGTATTGTTCACGGAGTTCTTTGGTCGCTGTTCGAGGATCAGCTTCAAATGCAGCTTGGGCAGCGCGGACCTCCTCCAGGAGTGCTTTGTTCAATGCCAACTCGGTAGCTCCAGCGACCGGCGCGTTGTGCAAGTCATTTGACGAGGTTTCGGCACAGACTGAATGAAAGATTTCTACAGATTCAAATGAATCCTGAATGGAACGCAACGCTTCGGGGTCGGGTAAGGCGAGAATTTGCCCAACGAAATAATGGCGCTGCCGCTTAAATAATTCGATAAACGTGGCGAGACTTCGTTCAGGGTCATTCTGTTTTTCAAACAAGACAGCCTCTGCGCCCAGCACTTCAAGCGTGTCTGGATGCTCCCGCCCAGAAAATTTCTCATCAATGGCCAGCAAGCGGCGGAACGTCACCAACGCACCAGAATAATTGCCGAGATCCAACTGGATTTGTCCGAGAAGAAAGAGACTGGCCGTTACCAAAGGCTGGTCATGACCCAACCGTTTTTCACAAATGTCTATGCTCCGTTGACATAGTGGCAACGCCTTCTGGTCATCTCCCAAACCTCGGTAAGTACCAGCCAGCGAAACCAGACTGTCGCTGACATCAGGATGGTCTTTGCCCAATACTTTTTCTCTGATTTCCAAAGCGCGTTGGCACAACGGCAGTGCCTGCGCGTAATCTCCCTCCAGTCTGTAAACGTCAGCTATGTTGTTCATCGTTGTGGCCACGTCGAAATTTTCTTGGCCAACCAGATTTTCTGTGATGGCCAAACTCTGCTGGAAAAGCGGCAGCGCCCGTTCGTAGTCTCGCATTTCCCGATATTCCCACGCGAGGTCGTCCAATATATCCGCGACTCGCATATCTTGCGTTCCGAGCAATTTTTCTCGAATTGCCAGACAGCGTTCGCAAAGCGACGCGGCCTGCGCATAATCGCCCAAGTCATCGTAGAAGCCAGCGAGATCACTGATCAAATCGGCAACGTTGGTATTGCTGGCGCCGGATATTTTTTCTGCCGCCTCCAGGCGCTGCTGAACTTGCTGAATCGAATTCGTTATCTCCGCATAGGTTTCGGTATCGTAGTCAAACGTTGGACTATTGGAATTGGTCTCCGCAGATTGGGCATCCAAACCGTGGCAAGAAAACACCCCGACCAGAACTGTCACCAGCATCACGCGTATGTTTTGGACGCAGCGCATAATTCAAATCTTGCCAGACTGCAAAAAGGTGGTCGAGCCTGTAGTTTTATCGCGTGCAGCGCGAGTGACGGAATTTCAAATCAGCCCGGCTGAATGCCACCGTAGGATGAACAAAGCCACTCAATTTTTGTCGGCGGCGGCGGAGTGCCGCCCCGTCGCCAAGCCCGGAAGCCGTTGCCGTCACCAATCCATTCGCCAGTGGAATTCTTCGTCGGCTGCGCAGAACTGGTCGCGCCAGTTCGACCATTCACCCAATAACCCACCCACCAGGTTGTCCGCCCATCATAATTGCCCCAGGCTGCTTGCGGACTTTTGGGTTCAGGCATGATGTATGTCCAGCCGGCGTGTTTGAGTTCAACGGCCGGTTGGATCGTTGAATTGACGCACGAAAAATTCCCCGACCGCAATTCGGCTGGAATCGAATTTGTCGAGCCATCTGCCGGCGTGCATGAAACTGCACCAAGCATCAGCGCAAGCAGGGCGAATAGATTTTTTAAGGGATTCATAGCGTTCAAATAGACTGGGGTTGCTTACCAACCGGTCGAGTAGCGCGGCACGCGGATCGTTCCGACCCCGCGATAGCTCAAATTGTCGGTCAGAGTGTTGTTGGGAGGCGTGCGATAATAGGGGAGAACTGTCACGCCGTCTGCCCGCGTGTATCCGCTCACATGGACGGAGGGATACGCGGCGTAGGGATTGCGATAAACATAATTGCGGCTGGAGGCGGAATTGCCGGAATAGCCGACGAGCGAGCCATAATCCGCACGGTAATACGGGGCAACGAAGGTGCCGTTGCTACGATAATAGCCGCTAACCCAACCGGCTTGTGCGGTAAACGACGTGATGACGATTGCGGCAGCGATGATGAGTTTTGTTATGATTTTCATATTCGTGATGAGTTTTAGGTTAATTTTTAAGAGGAAATTGAATCCGAATTTACAAGGCTCGTTTTACCATTCAGAAAGGTCGGTGAACGTGGTGTCTCCAATCGTTATTGAATCGCCGGAAATGGTGTCGCCATCCGAGGTGGAATAGTCGTGGAAAGTGACATTACCAATCGCGGTGCTGGTGCCGGAAATGTCCAAAGATGCGGAGCCATAGCCGCCGGAGGCGCTGAAATCGGAGAATGCCGTGTCACCGATAATGGTGGTGGTGCCGGAAACATACCCACCGTCGGAAGTGGAATAATTGTGGAATGTGAAATCGCCGATAGTGGTGCTGGTGCCGTAAATATCCACTTGGGCTTGCACGGCAGCGGCGGTTGTGAACATCGCAGCGGCGAGAACGAGTTTGATCAGAGTTTTCATATTTTCGATATTGTTGTTTTTGTTGTTTTGGCGTCCGGTCATCGAACAGCCTTCACCGAGTTCATCGCAATCGGTTTCAGATTTCTTACAACTTTTTCAGATGCTTTGACTGAAGGGGTAATTTTTGTCAGCTTGACGCGGTGAATCCGCCTGATCTGCACGCCCTGCAACGGGGTGACGAAGCCGCATGGGATGCGGCGTTTGGCTGGTTGTGGCCGACGGTGTTTGCGGTGGCGCAGTTGAAACTCCAGCCATTTCTGCCGGATGAGGTCGAGGACATGGCGATTGAAGCATTGGGACAATTGGTGGACAAGGTGCGTTCGGTCAAATCGGTGGAAGAATTGAAGCCGCTGGCGGCGAGCATTGCGCATCATCGTGCGGTGAGCCTGCTGCGGGAGCGTTTCGCCCAAAAGCGCGACGCAGGCAAAACGGAATCACTCGACGTGCCGGTGGATGACGGGGAGACCAAATACGAGCCAGTATGGGAGGATTCACCGCTGGATTCATTGGCGGAAAAAGAACTTGCGGCACGGCTGCAAACATCACTCGCGGAATTGAAACCACCACAGGGCGAAATACTTTCTGATTTCTTCCTTTACGGCTTGCGTTACGAGGAAATTGCCAAGAAACGAGGCGTAGCCGTTGGCTCGGTCGGGGTATATTTGAAGCGCGGGCTGGAGGCCATGCGAAAAATTTGGGGCCAAGACGAAAATAATTGAAAGAAACTAACGACCTTTTGCGATGAACCCAATGATGAATGACGAACATTTTTTTGATCTGGCCATGAAAGCCATCGCCCGGCAGACCACAGACGCAGAGCGCATGGAATTGGACGCGCTGATGGCGCGTGAGCCGGCGTTGCGCGCGGAGTTTGCACGATTGCAAAAAGACGCGCGGTTGGCAAAAGATGCTTTGCCCCTGGTGGATGCGACAAAAGCGGCAGGCGACAAGTTGCCTGCCTATGCGCGCGGGCGACTGCAAACGAAAGTCCGACAGACACTCGGTCATCCAGCAGCAAAGCAGAAACCGGATCAAAGTCTGGCGTGGGGATGGCGGTGGATTCTGGGCCTAGCGGCGGCAACGGCGGTGATTGTCCTGGTGGCGTTGCCGACATTCCGCACACCAAGTGGACCAGTTGTTCAAGTTGCCATGCTGGATACTGTGGGGGCCGTTCGCGGCGCTGAACCCAATGAAACAGAAACCCTTAAGCAACAATGGAAAAATTCGACTGTCCAGAGTTTCGACCAAACAGGTTCGCTAGAAAATTGGGAGACGAACTGGCCGACGGGTGACAAAATGACGGTGAAAGTGATTTACGACCGCGCCGCTGGCGAAGTGCGAGTGTTGCTGCATCAAGGCGACGAATCACAGCAAAAAACCTTCGCCATCGAACAGGACTTGGCCACCACGCTTCAACAAGTAAATAATTTCATCCATGCGCAATGGAACGGTAAAACCCTAAAGGACGAGCAGTGATTTGCCGAGAAAGCCAAGCCATTACAAATGTGATGAAGACGCCGATTGCGATTTATAAACCGACCGATAAAGAGCGGGAGGATTTCGATTATTATTGGCAGCACTTGCGGCGAAACTTTGGCTGCTGTATGGCGGTCGGGGGAATGGGGTGGAATGAAATGTGTTACAGCCAGAATCCGAGATCGAGAACACGCCACAAACTGTTCCATCAACGGCGGGAATTTGACGCCAGTTGCCTGCTTCCCACACCTGTGGGGGCGGGAGTTGAAAACAGTGATGAAGCGTTGGGCTTGGTGTTGAAAAACAAACCCGATTTCTTTCAGACTCCACAATGGCAAACGATCAAAGCAAAGGCGTCCGCTGCGGAGCCGGAGGCATTTTGGAATTTTGCCGGACCTCACCGATCTGCTTGGCGGGATTATTATGATGGTGAAAAGTATTCCGAAAAGTTGTGGAAAGACCCCAGACATGACTACTATGAACATCATGCCTTTCGGAAAGACCCGCATCACCCGGAGCGGCATGACGTGGGGGCGGAATTCGCGCTGCTGCACGCCAATCTGGAAATCAAGGAGCAGGAATTCAGCAATTTGAAAAGCCTCGAATATTGGGCGAAGCAACATGGGCGCACAGTTGAAGAAGAACGAAAGGTAAAGCAGGCAGAGCATGAGGAAGCGCGAGCGAAGATGAAGCGGTTTCTGCAAGCGCACCCACGAATGGATTTCGTGGCCGACACTCGCTTGCCGTGGGCGACAGCCAGCCGGGCGATGGAAGCGGAATGGGAAAGGATTAAGGATTTGCGCGAGCGTGTCGGACTCAAGAGAAATGAGCAGCCTGCGAGAAAGCGCCAATGGAGAAAGCAACTTGAAGTTTATGATGCTCACTTCCCGCATTGGCTGAAGAACAGGAAGAAAATCGTCGCATTACCTCGCATCTGGCATGAAAACCTCGGTTTTCGGGAAGCATTCCGGTTGCTGGGGGTCGAATTGACGCCGGAAGCCGCAAAGCTCGCACAGAAGTTGGACAATCAGGGTCTCAAGCCGAAGGGCGTGTTCAACTTAGCGGACAAATATCGTCGTGATCTGGAAACGGCTTCTTACGCCGAGGCCGCGACGCGCGGATTGTCAAACATCCCCAAGCCAAAACGCGGTTCAGGCACAAAGGGCGTCTTCGACGAGCAAGGGCATCATGCGGCGGCTGTCATGTTCGATTACGATGCGGTGGATGCTCTGCTGGAAGGCGGTGACGTTTCCGGTGTTAAGGCTGGAATTGCACCCGGACAGAACGAAGCTGATCTTGAAACCCTTCGATCATGGCGTTCGCATTTCTCGATCCCCAAGCCACAACTGCCTGCCAACTTAACTAAAATGAGCGCCGACAAGCGCCGGGAATGGTTCGCCGTCGCAAGGCGGCGTATCGAATCACTCTGGCACTCAATAAGTTACTACGACGAGATTTAATTTTCAAAATTAAGCCCCCGCCCTTTTCAAGCCGCGCCATTTGTGTATGGTCAAACACAAGGCGTCAACAAGGAACTCCAAGCGGAGTGGCGCAAGACACTGTTCCCACGAACGACTGGCGGAGCGGTGCCGCCAGAATCCGTGGTTACGACTTGCGCAATTAGCCAGCAGTGCATTCCTCGCAGTTCTCATAGGACGCATCGCCAATAGTGATGAAATTACGTTGGTAGTGATTATCTTGGGCAGCTTGGCAAGCGGGCTGATTTCAGAAAAAACACTATTGAAAATATGGTTGCGGAATCGGAAAAAATAAAATTAACCCGGCTCGCTGTTTGAATTCAAAACCGCCACCGCAAGGATTACCAGCATGGTTTGAAATACGGTGAACGCGCAAAAAAGATAATCTGGCTTTCTCGGAGGCGATTTTGACTTATTCTCGGCCTGCGATGCATTTGCCAATCAAGATTGATGACGTGCTGCATGGACAAACCGTGGAGTGGGAACGGTTGGAGTTCAAGCAGGGCTGGAACCCTGAAGCCGTCCTCCACACGATGTGCGCCTTCGCCAACGATTTTCACAATCTGGGCGGCGGCTACATTTTCATCGGCATCGCAGAGAATCAGGGACAACCCGTGTTGCCGCCGGCAGGATTGCCGGCCAGCAAATTGGACGCTATTCAAAAAGAGATTCTCGAAATCGGACATCGGATGCAGCCACAATATCATCCGGTCATTGCGCCATACGTCGTCCAGCAAAAACATATTCTCGTGTTGTGGTGTCCCGGCGGGCAGACCCGGCCATACAAAGCACCCGTGTCACTGGCAAAAGGCAACCGCGAGTTAGCCTATTACATTCGCAAAGGCTCGGCCACCGTCAAAGCCAGGCATCAAGAGGAAGTCGAGTTGGTCAGCCTGGCGGCCACAGTTCCTTTCGACGACCGCATTCGTCACAACGCCTCTTTGAATGACCTCAAGCTTTCGTTGATTCAAAATTTTCTGCGCGAAGTGGGCAGCGACTTGTTGGCCGATTCCAGCACGATGGATTTTGCCCAGTTGTGCCGCCAGATGCGAATCGCCGATGGCCCCGCCGAAACGATGCACCCGTTGAATGTCGGCTTGATGTTTTTCAACCCGTCACCACAAAAGTTTTTCCCTCAAACTCAGATTGATGTGGTGCAGTTTCCTGACGGGCCGGGCGGCGACACTTTTACGGAGAAGACATTCGCTGGCCCATTGGACGTGATTCTCAAAGACGCGCTGACATTTTTGAAAAACGCCGTGATCCAGGAACGTGTCGTGAAACATGGCGACCGACCGGAAGCCGACCGCTTTTTCAATGTGCCCTATGCCGCGCTGGAGGAAGCAGTGGTAAATGCGGTTTATCACCGCAGCTACGAAATCCGGGAGCCGATTGAAGTCCGCGTTCTGCCGGATGAAATTACCGTGGCCAGCTATCCTGGTCTGGATCGCTCAATCAATATCAAGGAGCTGCAAACCGGGCGCTTTGCAACGCGGCGGTATCGTAACCGGCGCATTGGCGAATTTCTGAAAGAACTCAGCCTCACCGAAGGTCGAGGCACTGGCATTCCAAAAATGTTGAAGGCACTCCTGGTAAATGGTTCTCCGCAGCCCGTGTTTGAGTCCGATGATGACCGAACTTATTTTCTGGTGCGCTTGCCACTCCATCCTGAATTCATCAAAGAAGCCAAGGAACGGAAACGTCTAGCGACCGGCCAAGTCACCGGCCAAGTCACCGGCCAAGTCACCGGCCAAGTCACCGGCCAAGTCGCAGTGCAGATTCTCCGGTTCTGTGAGCAACCGCGTAAGGCCGGCGAAATCCAGTCGCTCGTTGGCGTCAAACACCGCCAGACATTCCGCGAAAATTATCTCAACGCGCTTATCGGCAAGGGTTGGCTTGGGCGAACGATTCCAGACAAACCACAAAGCCGCTTGCAGCGTTATCAGACCACGGATGAAGGGAAGAAGTGGTTGCAAGGCGCGATCAACCGAACCCCAACCGCATAAATCTGGAGTCGGCAAACGGACACCAAAAACCAACCTCGTCAAAAAGTGCCAGCAGAAGTGCCAGCAAACCTCATCGGTTGAGAGTAAAATGGAGTTAAAAAAAGTCGGCTGAAGTCAAGCTTGCCATAACACGTAGACGCCTTTATTTTCAAGTCAACGGTGATGATTTAGACCGTTGATTTCGAGTGGCTTGTGGAAGGCGAGACGCGTCCGATTCCGACCCTCACTTAAAAATATAAACGATTCTGCATCAATGCTTTATAGCTGAAAGACGCTACTGCGTGCATCAAAACAGAAACCACTCTGCCTTCTGGCATCTAGCTTTTCCAGACCACGCCAACACGTCCATAGCACCGTAAGTGTATCCGTGTTACTAACGCCTTATGGCAGCGACGCCGCGCGGGAGGTAACCTACCGGTGCATGTCAGGATTTTTTCCGCTGCGCTGTTTTTCGGGCCGTGGACGTCAATTCGACGACCCTGTTGATGGGCCAATCGCCGAATTGGGGCAAAGGAAACGCGCTGGCGACTCATTTCCTGGACCCGCGCACGACGAGCAGCGGGATGGCGGTTTTATGCCGCACCTCGGTGATGGTGCTGCCATGGAATAAATCGCCAAACAGCCGGTGGCCGTGGCCGGCCATGGCAATCAAATCGAATCCCCCTTCTTCCGCCACCTTGACGATTTCGGCCGGCGGGTCGCCGAGCGCCAGCTCGGTGGTCACCAGGAATCCCTCGGCCCGCAGTTCTTCCGCGACTTTTTCCAGGTAAACGCGGTCGGTTTTCATTTCCTCGGATTCGGCAAGCTTGAGGCGGTTGAAATTGCGCGCCACCCAGCCGTCGGCGACGTGCAACAGCAACACCTTCGCGCCGATCAGCTTCGCCAGGGGGCGGAGATGATCGAGAATGGCGCGATCAGTGGCGCTGTTCTCCAGCGGGATGAGAATGCGTTGATACATGGCGGCAACGGGCTTCAGCTCGGCTATTGCGTGGGCACCGGCAATCCCAGGTGCCCGTACACCATCTTCAATACCGTCGCCGGCATGAAGGTGTCGAACAGGAGCTTTAGGTTCAGGATGATGATGATCGCGGCGGTCGTCCAGCCGAGAATTTTGAGCCAGAGCGCGTTGGCGAAGCCGTTCATCTTGGCTGGCTCGCTGGTAAACCGCATCAACGGCCAGACGGCAAAGCCGAGCTGCATGGAGAGGACCACCTGGCTGGCGATGAGGAGCTGGGTGGTTTTGCCTTCGCCAAAAAAGCCGATCACGCAGACGGCCGGGACAATGGCGATGAGCCGGGTCAACAGCCGGCGCAGCCAGGGTCGCAGCCGTACGTTGACAAATCCCTCCATGACGACCTGGCCCGCCAGGGTGCCGGTGAGCGTGGAGTTCTGGCCGGAAGCCAGCAGCGCCACCGCGAATAAGATGCCCGCGCCGGTCACGCCCAGCAGCGGGCTCAACAACTTGTAGGCGTCCTGGATGGCCGCCACATCCTGGTGGCCGGACCAATGAAAGGCGGCGGCGGCCAGCGCCAGGATGCCGCCATTGACCAGCAGCGCGAACATCAGCGCCACGGTGGAATCAATCGTGGCGAACTTGATGGCTTCCCGTTTGCCGCCGGCAGTCTGCTCGTATTTGCGGGTCTGGACGATCGAGGAATGCAGGTACAAATTGTGCGGCATGACCGTGGCGCCAATGATCCCGATGGCCACGTAGAGCATGTCCTGATTTTTCAGGATCGCCGGACTGGGCAGGAACCCCAGCAGCAGCGGGCCCAGGTGCGGCTTGGAAAAGATCAATTCCAGCGTGAACGCGCCGGCAATCGTGGCAATCAAAACGATCACCAGCGTCTCGATGTAACGAAACCCCTTCGACTGCAAAAACAGCACGGCCACGACATCGACCGCGGTGATGATGCAGCCCCAGACCAGCGGCAGGCCGAACATCAGTTGCAGCGCAATGGCGGATCCCACCACCTCGGCCAGGTCGCACGCGGCGATGGCGATTTCGCAGAGAATCCAGAGAAACCAGACGGTGGGTGTCGAGTAATGGTCACGACAGGCCTGGGCCAGGTCGCGTCCGGTGGCGACCCCCAGCTTGATGCTCAGGTGCTGCAGCAGGATGGCCATGAGATTCGACAACATGACGATGAACAGCAGGGTGTAGCCAAACTGGGCGCCGCCGGCCAGGTCGGTGGCCCAGTTGCCGGGGTCCATGTACCCCACCGCGATCAGGAAACCCGGTCCGGAAAACGCGAACAATTTCCGCCAGAACGAGGCCGTCACGGGCACGACCACGCTGCGGTGCACCTCCGGCAGCGACGCGCTTCCGGCCGGCTTGCGCCAGGCGCCGGCGGGCGCGGAGGCGGAGGCGTTGGTGGCGGTGGTTTCGGCGTCCTTCATGCGACAATAATGTAGCCTAGGTTACATCGCCGGGCGGATCTGTCAACGGCAAATGTAGTCTGGGATACATTATTTATTCTCGACTCCAAATGTCACTTGGGGTTCACTGGCTGCATGTCCGGCCCGCAAACCCGATCCTCCCGTGCTGCCCGGCCCGCGTTACCGCCGGCCGAGAGCTTCCAGCGTTCGCGCCGGGATCGCGCGGGGGAGATCGCCCAGGATTATGTGGAAGCGATCGCGGAACTGGCGGCGGCGGTGGGGGAGGCGCGCGTGACGGATCTGGCGCGGCGGCTGGGCGTGACGCATGTCACGGTGAACCGCACCCTGGCCCGGTTGCAAACGGTGGGCTATGTCAGCACCAAACCGTATCGGGCGATCTTTTTGACCACCGCCGGCGAGCGGCTGGCCTTGGAATCCAAACAGCGGCACCAGACGGTGGTCGCCTTTTTGCTGTCCCTGGGCATTTCCAGGAAAGTGGCCGAACTGGACGCGGAAGGCATCGAGCACCACGTCAGTCCGGAAACGCTGGCGGCGATGGAACGCCGGTTGAAAAAGGTGTGAGAGCTGACATGAGTCCTCGGCGGGCGAGCGCGAAGGCGCCACACCAACCAACTACTCATGTCAGCTCTGAGGTAATAACTTCGCTTTTCCGAATGGTTCCGGCCAACAAACTTGTTCACCGCGGATTTTGCGCCGGCTTCCGGCGGTGAATAACTCCCCCAACGCGCTGGAGCCGGACCCGATTTTGCGAGGGAATACAAGTTATCTCCCGGTTACGCGCGCGTGGCGGGTGGTGGATAA
>Ga0302274_10004158_pt1 | contig 12668 bp, 8 predicted proteins | sample III_Bog_N2_1_FD_198755 | JGI IMG/M metagenome (GOLD analysis project Ga0302274, IMG submission 198755) | Peat permafrost microbial communities from Stordalen Mire near Abisko, Sweden - III_Bog_N2_1 | ecosystem: Environmental > Terrestrial > Soil > Wetlands > Peat | place: Sweden: Abisko...
GCCGGCGCGGGCGCTCGCGGCGCTGAAGAGTTTTCGGGATGTGATTGAAGATGGGCGGGCGATGCTGGCGGGAAGCTATGCTGAGCGGCTGCAGGAGACGGCGGCTGCGGCTTCTGAGGAGAGCACTGCCGAGCTGCGCTCGGCTTTGACGGGCGGGACGCCCGTCACCACACGAGCCGATCAGACGGAGGATGAGACGGATTTTGATCCGACGAATTTTAGTTTTGATTTTGCGGCGCATGATTTGCCCGAGCAGGGAAGGACGGGGGAGGACGCCCGTCGCTCCGTCGAAAATATCGACAATGCGGCGGATGAATCGGAGGAGCGGTTGGGGGATACGAGCTTTTCTCCTGATGCGGACACGGTTACTGGACAAGAAGGGGCGGCTGCTGGAGAAGCGGAAGATGCGGCTCCGGTGGAGGGATTTCGGACTTCGGGAGAAGCGGCGCATACGGGGGAGTTGCTTAAGTTTCTGATTGATCGGACGGGGTACATCAAAATATTGGAGGAGGAAGATACTCCCGAGGCGTATTCGCGGATTGAGAACTTGCGCGAGTTGGTGAATGCGGCGATGGATTCGAAGGATCGCGGGGAGACGCTCGATCAGTTTTTGGATCATGCGGCGCTCGTGAGCGATGCGGACCAGTATGACGAAGGGGCGCAGATCACGCTGATGACGCTGCATGCGGCGAAGGGATTGGAGTTTCCGCTGGTGGTACTGGCGGGGATGGAAGAGGGATTATTTCCGCATTCGCGGACGATGCTGGAGCCGGATTCGATTGAAGAAGAACGGCGGCTTTGCTACGTGGGGATGACGCGGGCAATGGATACGCTGGTTCTGTCGCGGGCGGTGTACCGGCGGCGCTATGGGACGGACATGCCGGAGGCGAGCGTTCCGTCGCGGTTTTTGGAGGAAGTACCTCCGCAGCTGGTGGAGGAGATGGGAGGATCGCGGCGGCGGACGTCGGCGGGGGGAGGGTATTCTTCGGCATCATCTTCTTCGTCCTCTTCTTCTTCCCGATATTCTTCTTATTCTTCTGGCAGTTCGCGGGCAGGAATGCCCGCGCCACACAAGCCGCACTACTCGTATGAGGATGAGGATCAGAGTGCGACTTGGGATCCGGAGCGAGTGAAGGCGAAGGCGTCGACGCCGGTTAAGAATTACAACTCGATCGACAATATTGCGGAGTTTTTTGCGTCGCGGGGGAAGAAGTTCAGCGTTCCGAAGATGCTGCCGGAGGAACCGGCGGGGAAGCGCGGATTTCGGCCGGGGCAGAAGGTGAAGCATCCGAAATATGGGGAGGGGACGGTGTATCAGCGCGAAGGGGATGGGGAAGATGCGAAGATTACGGTACAATTCCCTCGCTTCGGTTTGAAGAAATTGGTGGAGCGTTACGCGCAGTTGGAGAAGGCGTAGGCGCGAGAACTGCAGATCCCTCGCTAACGCTCGGGATGACAACTCGAGTGGGATGACGGATCAAAGCGAAAGTCACAACACGAATCTAAGAGGAAATAACTGCAATTATGGCAAACACTGAGAAGCTAACGAAAGAAGAGCGGAAGAAGAGCAAGCGCGCGTCCCGTAAGAAGGCGAAAGCGGAGAAGCCGAAGAAGCCCCGTGACTACGCACGCGGATCGAAGAAGCCGAAGGTGAAGAAGTTGGCGCGCGGCCAAGCCAAGCGGTAAGGCGCGTTAGCTTCGGGCTAGCAGCTTCTAGCAATGACGGAGGCACGGGCGGGTTCGCCTGTGCCTCCGAGCATATGTGAGGAGACAACGAACTCTTGTCACAACCATCCACTGAGCCAGCCGACGCCGTCATTCGTACGTCGAACAGTCAGGCCTTCTGTTGTAAGTCGATCGACAAGCTGATCTCGGATTCAGAAGAACCGGAGCGAAGGCTCAAGAAGACCCTTGGCCCGGTTTCTTTGACCGCGCTTGGAATCGGGGCGGTGATCGGGTCGGGCATATTCACGGTGATCGGTACCGCGATCGCTGGACAGAAGTTCGACACCACGTCCATTCTCAACGCTCCACTTCTGGATTACTTGGTTCGGCATACCGCCACACTGGGACGTCCTGGTGCTGGGCCTGCGCTCGCGCTGTCGTTGGTGTTGGTGGCCGTTGTGTGTGGATTCACTGCTCTTTGCTACGCCGAACTTGCGTCCATGATTCCGATCGCGGGCAGCGCGTACACATACACTTACGCCACCATGGGCGAGTTGATCGCGTGGATTATCGGCTGGGATTTAATTCTTGAATACGCGGTCAGCAATATGGCGGTCAGCGTCGGCTTCGCGGCACATCTGGTTGGTCTGTTCGATTGGTTCGGTTGGCATCCCGCGCTGCGTTGGATCTCACCAGCATATCTGCCATCGGGACTCACCGATTTGCAAGGCAATGTGCTGTATGGTTCGGGTCTGCACTTCGGCTTCAACTTCCCCGCATTTCTGATTGTGATGCTCCTTACCGTGGTACTGGTACGCGGGATTCGCGAGTCCGCGGAAGCCAACAACACGATGGTGATTTTGAAAATTGCTGCGATTTTTGCCTTCATCATTGCGGGTGCACACTACGTGCATCCAGGGAACTGGCATCCTTTCGCACCGCAAGGCTGGTCGGGAATCCTGACTGGCGGCTCGATCATTTTTTTCACCTACATAGGGTTTGATTCGGTTTCGACCGCCGCCGAGGAGGCAAAAAACCCGCAGCGTGATCTCCCGATCGGAATTATCGCTACCCTGGTTGTCTGCACTTTGCTCTATGTTGGCGTGGCCGTAGTATTGACTGGCATCGTACCGTGGCAGTCTTTGCTCGACGATGCGGCTCCGGTGGTGAACAGCTTGAAGAAGCTGGCGATTGATTCTGGATCGCATACCTTGCAGTGGGTACGTTTGGGCGTTTTGTTCGGAGCGATGATGGGGATGATCTCGTCGCTGCTGGTCTTTCAACTAGGTCAGGCACGCGTTTGGTTTGCCATGTCCCGCGATGGACTGCTGCCCAAGCTCTTCGGTCGGGTGCATCCGCGATTCCGCACACCTTCGACGGCAACTTGGATCGCCGGGTTCGTGGTGGGTATACCCGCAGGAATTCTCGACATTGGTACCCTAGCGGATCTCTCTAATATCGGCACTCTCTTTGCCTTCGCATTGGTATCGATCGGCGTAATCATCCTGCGATACCGGGATCCTGGCCGCCACCGTGGTTTCCGAGCGCCCGGTGGAATCGCGGCCCCGGTGCTGAGCGTTCTATTCTGTGTGTTGTTGATGAGCGGATTGCCAATCCTGACATGGCTACGATTTTTTGGATGGCTGGCGATCGGTCTAGGAATTTATACCGCTTACAGTCGACATCATAGCGAGTTTGCGAAGGCAAAGTAATCTTGCGATCCAAGGTTCCTTTAGAATTGCGGTATGCCCCCGGAACCTTCTAGTTTCGTCCTCTCACTCCCAAAGGCTGAACTCCATTTACATCTTGAAGGGTCGGTTGAGCCGGGCACGTTGCTCGAGTTGCGACGGCGGCATGGGATGGACGGGGCGTCGCTTGCCGGAGTGGAGGAGCTTTATCGATACAAGGATTTTGCGGGATTTCTTTCGGCGTTTAAGGATGTGACGGGGCATTTGCGGAGTCCGGAAGACTATGAATTGATCACCTACCGGTTGATGGAGCGGCTGAAGGCGCAGAATGTGCTGCATGCCGAGGTGATCGTTTCGGTGGGCGTGTGTCTCTGGCGGAAGCAGGATTTTGCGGCGATTTTCGAAGGGCTGGAACGAGGGCGAGCGCGGGGCGAGAAGGATTTTGGAGTTTCGCTGCTGTGGATTTTTGATGCGATACGGCAGTTTGGAGCGGAGAAGGCGCTGCCGGTGGTGGATTTGGCGATCCAGTTTCGTGATCGGAATGTGGTTGCCTTTGGCATTGGCGGAGATGAGAAGGCGGGGCCTGCGGAGTTGTTCAGTGCGGTGTATGCGCGGGCGGCGGAGCACGGGTTGCATCTGACGGCGCATGCGGGGGAGAGTGTTGGTCCAGAGTCGATATGGGGCGCGCTGAATTTGAAGGCGGAGCGACTGGGGCATGGCCTGACGGCGGGGCAGGATGCGGAGTTGATGGAAGTGCTGGCGGAGCGGCAGGTTCCGATTGAGATTTGCGTGACCAGCAATTTGCGGACGGGAGTGTGTGCGGAGTTGGCGCAACATCCGGTGCGACGGTACTTTGATCAGGGGCTGATGCTGACGTTGAATAGTGATGATCCGGCGATGTTTAGGACGTCGCTGGTTGGTGAGTATGCGCTGGTGCAGGAGGCGTTCGGATTTACGGACGAGCATTTGCGGGAGCTGGCGCGGAATTCGTTTGAGGCTTCGTTTCTGGCGGCGGAGAAGAAAGTGGAGTTTTTGAATTTGCTGGATGCAGTGACGCCGCGAGTTTAGGCGGCTTTGTTGGGGCTGGATCTAGAGCAACAGCTCTACCGCCGAGCACGCGGAAGAAGGACGGCTTATTGGTGCTCGCGCATTGCTAGGCTGGACGGGCAGGAAGGCCCCGTCCCAAAACTAACAGACACTCCACACCATGTCTGCCCGCCTATAATGTTCCCCTATGAAACTTGAAGAGAAGATTGCGGAGCTGAAGAAACGCGACCAGATGGCGCTCGAGGGTGGAGGCGCGAAGCGGCGCGAGCGGCAGCATAAAGAGGGCAAGATGTCGGCGCGGGAGCGGGTGGAATTTCTGCTCGATGAGGGGACGTTTGAAGAGACCGATAAGCTCGTCACGCATCGCTGCAACGATTTTGGGATGGCGGAGCAGAAATATTACGGCGATGGATTTATCACGGGGTACGGGCGCATTGAAGGGCGGCTCGTGTTTGTTTTTGCGCAGGATTTCACGGTGTTTGGCGGGTCGCTATCGGAGTCGAATGCGGCGAAGATCGTGAAGATTATGGACCTGGCGGCGAAGATGGGGGCTCCGGTGATTGGGTTGAATGATTCGGGCGGGGCGCGCATTCAGGAAGGTGTGATGTCGCTGGCCGGATATGCGGACATTTTCTTGCGCAACGCGCTGTATAGCGGAGTGGTGCCGCAGATCTCGGCGATTATGGGACCGTGCGCGGGTGGGGCGGTTTACTCTCCGGCGATCACCGATTTTATTTTAATGGTAGATCAGACCTCTTACATGTTTATTACGGGTCCGGACGTGATCAAGACGGTGACGCATGAAGAGGTGACGAAAGACCAGCTGGGCGGGGCGCACACGCATAACGAGACTTCGGGCGTTGCGCATTTTATGTGCCGCGACGACGCGGAGTGTCTGTCGATGGTGCGGGAGTTGTTGAGTTTTATTCCATCGAACAATGTGGACGACCCTCCAAAGAAGGCCTGTACCGATCCCATCGATCGTCTCGACGAGAAGCTGGATACGCTGATTCCGGATCAATCGAACATGCCGTACGACATGAAAGATGTGATTCATACGGTGGTTGACGACGGGTATTTTTTCGAAGTGCACGAACACTATGCGAAGAACATTGTTGTAGGGTTTGCGCGGCTGAACGGGAAGCCGGTGGGCATCGTGGCGAATCAGCCGGCGATGCTGGCGGGGACTCTGGATATCAATGCGTCGGTGAAGGGTGCGCGCTTTGTGCGGTTTTGCGACTGCTTCAACATTCCGCTGGTGACGTTTGAGGATGTGCCGGGATTTTTGCCGGGGTCGCAGCAGGAGTACGGCGGGATTATCCGGCATGGTGCGAAGTTGCTGTATGCGTTTGCGGAAGCGACGGTGCCGAAGGTGACGGTGATTACGCGGAAGGCGTATGGCGGCGCATATTGCGTGATGGCGTCGAAGCATATTCGAACCGATGTCAACTATGCGTGGCCGAGCGCGGAGATTGCGGTGATGGGGCCGGAAGGCGCAGTCGATATCGTCTATAAGCGTGAATTGGATGGGGCGGAGAATCGTTCGGCAGCTCGACAGGAGAAGATTGAAGAGTTCCGGGAGCGGTTTGCGAATCCCTATGTGGCGGCGGATCGCGGATTCGTGGATGCAGTGATTCAGCCGCGAGAGACGCGGAAGAAATTAATTCAAGCACTGGAGATGCTGCAGACTAAGCGGGATAAGAATCCGCCGAAGAAGCATGGGAATATACCGTTGTGAGTGTCAATTGCTCAGCTCTCGGTAGAAGGCGAACCCTATTGAGGGGTTGGCCTCCGGGAATGCTCGCCACAGGGGGGGGCCGGAATCCTCGATTGTTATTGTTCTAAAGAGTATCGGAGGGGGTAGGGGTCCTTCGACTGCGTAGCTGCTTCACTTCGTGAAGCAGCTACTTCGCTCAGGATGACAGGCTTCTTGTAGGTTGCTACGTCCCGGGGAAGTTAGCGGACCGCGAAGAAATCGAGAGTTCGCACAAATAGAGAGTCCCGAGGTGATGTTGATCTCATTCGTCTCGGCCAGTAGCTCGCGTTAGACCCTTGCTGACCTTATTCCTACAACTCCCTTGCGGGTTTCATTGTAAGCCGATCCTTGCTTGGGCTCCGGGCTCACCGCCAACCGGATAAACCAGTTCAACGCCTCGGGACTCTATCCTGCCTTTAACAGAGGCTCCTGTTCTCCTCGACCAGCGCTTAGCTATAGACCCTCACTTGCCCTCTCAAACTCACCTCGCGGTTGTTTGAGTGACTTCGCTTGAGCCCCGGACGCTGCACCAACCGGAAAAACTTCAGAACGTGTCAAAGAACGATTATGGTTTTAACACGCCTGGTTTTAACGTCAACGAAATTTATGAGCCTGTAACCTCTTATTCATCAAGCATGTGCAGGGCGTGCACAGGCGGGTGACACGGAAATAGTGCAGTGGCGAGTTTTGTCTGCCGAAGTCTGCAGGATCCATGCAATTTTTCGCGGCTGGCGGGTTTGCGCACCGGTCTTGATTCGCGGAATGGGATGTGCAAATCGACGGTCTATCCGCATGAATATTGTAGTTTGGTGGACCTGAAGAATTATGTTTCGGGCGCTTATCTGAGGCTATGGAGGGTAACGAGCTGGGCTGGAGTGCAGTGGATGCTCGATACGGCATTCGCCGATCTCGAGAAAAAGTATTAGAGTGATGCCGGGCTTTGGCTCGGCCGGCGGACGAATACGTCCGACGCTACGTGATTACTTATGACTCCAGACTTATTTACTCGCGCTGAAGCTGCGGCGGCATTTGTGCTTTCGCGGACGGCTTTGCGTCCGCAGATCGGGCTGGTGCTCGGATCGGGGCTGGGGTCGTTTGCCGAAGATCTCACGGAGGCTGTTCGCATACCCTATTCCGACATCCCGGCATTTCCGCTTTCGACGGCTGTGGGACACGCCGGGCAACTTGTGGTTGGTCATTCTGGCGACATTCCTGTTGCGGTGATGCAGGGGCGTGTGCATTTGTATGAAGGGTATTCCGCGGCCGAGGTAGGGTTTCCTGCGCGGGTATTCGGACGCATGGACGTGCGTGCTTTAATTCTTACCAATGCTGCAGGCGGCATTGATGTTGAGTACGGGCAGGGCGCGCTAGTGATTCTGCGTGATCACATCAATCTTCAAGGAGAGAATCCGCTGACGGGGGCGAATGATGAGCGATTTGGGCCGCGCTTTCCCGACATGACGTATACATATGCCAAGCGCTATCGCGAAATTGCTCTGGAGGAGGCGAAGCGGCTGGGTATTCCTCCGCGCGAAGGTGTGTATGTCGCACTGGCGGGGCCGAGTTATGAGACTCCGGCGGAGATTCGGTATCTGCGGACGATCGGCGCCGATCTGGTGGGGATGTCGACAGTGCCCGAGGCGATTGTCGCGCGGCATATGGGGATGCAGGTGTTGGCAATTTCTTGTGTGACGAATATGGCAGCGGGGATTTTGGATAAGGCGCTGGTGCATGAGGAAGTGCTGGAAGTCGGACGACGCGTCACGGGGCAGTTCATTGCGCTGCTGCAAGCGGTGCTGCCGCGGATTGCGGGGGAGTTGGGGAGGGTGTGAGCCCGGGGGCCGAGCTTTGGTCGGTTGGGCGGGCAGGAATGGGCGCCCCCACACTGGGCTCGAGGCTCGCGCATGTTTCGATTCGGCATCTATAATTGGGGCGGCAATTTTAATTTGGGAGATAACGCGAAATGTCCAATGTGATTCCTGAAAAATACGTCGATCTTTTCCACAAAAAAGCCTTTGCGAGCCTGGCCACGCTCATGCCGGACGGGAAGCCACAAGTCACTCCGGTGTGGGTCGATTACGACGGCAAGCATGTGATTTTCAATTCAGCGCGCGGACGGCAGAAGGATCGCAATGTGCGGCGCGATCCCCATGTTGCCCTGGCAGTGATTGATCCGGACAATCCCTATCGCTATCTCGAGATTCGCGGAACGGTGGTCGAGATTTCAGAAGAGGGCGCGGCGCAGCACATCGACAAGATGGCGAAGAAATATATGGGAGTGGATAAATATCCCTATGCGCAGCCGGGAGAAGTGCGCGTGCTTTACAAGATCCAGCCGGAACATACTACGGTGATGGGATAGTTGCCAGCAAAGTCTTTGGCTCTTTGTCTCTATCTTTCTTCATCTCTCTTTCTGTGGTTATGGAAGATGCTAGGGCCGGACGCGGGCGAGGGCGCCCGCGCTACAAGGTGCATTCTTTTCTTCGGTGACCTTTCCACGGCGAACGAGTCCAAATCATGACGGAACTTAATCGAGGTGTTTCCCGTACTAAAGGGAGACTTCAGAAGTTGCGTCATGGTTCGTTTCCGGGGGAATGATATGGAGATTCGGAAGAACGCCGGCGATGGCTTGGTTGCGATGGATGCGCAAGCCAGTAGCGTCTCGGCGCAGCAGGTGGTGAAGGCGGCGCATGAAGAACTCCTTCAGTTGATGCGGCAGCGAGCCGAGATTATGAAGCGGATCGGGACGGTCAAGCAGACCATTGCCGGCTTGGCAAATCTCTTTGGCGATGCCGTGCTCGACGACGATCTGCTGGAGTTGATCGACCGCAAGCCGAATGGACGGCAGCCTGGGTTTACGAAAGCCTGCCGCAGAGTGCTGATGGATGTGCGGCGTCCGCTGGGAGCGCGCGAGGTTTGCGTGGAGTTGGAGAGGCATGCTCCGGCGATTCTGGCGCGCCATAAGGATCCACTGGCCTCGGTCACAACTGTGTTAAATCGACTGGTGGATTATGGCGAGGCGCGCAGTTTGAGCAACGATCGCGGGCGGCGCGTGTGGGAGTGGGTGAGTGAGGTTGAGGCGCCGGCTGACTTTGAGACGCTACGGACGGCCTAAGGCGGCTCGGGCTCGCAAGGGGCGTTCGATTCGACTCCGCACTCCGCTCAGGATGACAAAACTTTAAAATTTTATGCCGGCAGCAGACTCCCTTTTTCCAAGTGACGGGTCACGTGCGCGTAGCTGGCGGCGTGGGGATCATGGGTCACCATCACGATCGTCTTATTGAAACTCTCATTCAGGCGCTTCAAAATCTCTAAAATTTCTGTGGCGGAGTGGCTGTCGAGGTCCCCGGTGGGCTCGTCGGCGAGGATCAACGTGGGATCGCTGACGATGGCGCGCGCGATGGCTACGCGCTGTTCCTGGCCTCCGGATAATTGCTTGGGGAGATGATGGACGCGTTCTTCTAATCCAACCAGCTTTAATGCGGTCATGACGTGGTCGAGACGCTGCTGCTTGGTCATTTTGGTGAGAAGCAAGGGTAGCTCGACGTTCTCGAATGCGGTCAGAACCGGAATCAGATTGAAAGTCTGGAAGACGTAGCCGACGTGGGTGTTGCGCCAGTGGGCGGATTGCGCATCGTTCAACTTGAAGATGTTTTCATTCATGACCAGCAGTTCGCCGGAGGTCGGGCGATCAATGGCGGCGATCATGTTGAGCAAAGTTGTTTTGCCCGATCCGGAAGGGCCCATGAGGGCAAGAAATTCTCCGGCGGCGATGTCGATAGAGACGTTGTCGAGAGCCGTGACCTCGAAGGCGTCGCGCTTGAAGACCTTGCTTACGCCGCGCGCCTGTACGACTTTGCTGCCGACGGCGGGTTGGGTGGATGGCGATGTCGTCGTTGTGGATGGCATGGCGTTCATAGTTGGAATTGCCCCTTGTTAAGATTGCGCGCTTTTAAGATTGTCCCTTGATGCGGATCTTCTGCCCGTCCTGCAAATCGGCGGGTCCTGCGGTGATGACGTTTTCGCCGCCTACCAGTGAATCGACCAGATAGCCTCCGGAACGTTGGCCTTCGACGTGAACCTCGCGGCGAAGAGTTTTCCCGTTGAAGGCGAGGAGAACGAACTTCACACCGTCTTTATCGCGGAGCGCGGCGGTGGGGACGAAGACGAAATTCTGCTTCGCGGCGGAATTTGAGGTATCGGTCGGCTTCGCCTTGAACTGTACGGTGGCGTTCATTTCTGGGCGGAGATAAGAATCCGGCTGGAGAATTTGAACTTTGACTTGGACGGTGGCTTTTTGCCGATTCGCCTCGGGAGACATTTCGGCGATCTCCCCTTTGTAGGAGCGGTCTTTGAAAGCGTCGAGGGTGACGATACCTTCCTGCTTGGGCGACAGTTTGGCAAAGTCGTCCTGAGCGATATCGAGCTCGACTTGAATGTCGTTCAAGTCAGCCAGCGATACGACAGAGCCGCGCGGGCCACCCTCGGCGCCGCTGGCGAATTGGGCGGTGACGAGTTCGCCTTTCTCGGCGGTGCGATCGAGGATGGTGCCGGTGACGGGGGCGCGGATGACGGTGGCATCGAGTTGCGATTTTGCGTACTGCATGGCGCCTTCGGCCTGGAGTAAGTCGCCTTTGGCGCGTTCAATTTCTTCGGAGCGCGGGCCGAGTTGCATGAGGCGGAAGGCGCGCTCCAGCGAATTCATGCGCTGCTGCGAGGAGTCGTATTTAGCAGAGGCATCGTCCAGATTTTGTTTGGACATGACTCCTTGATTGAAGAGGTCGCGGGTCCGAGCGAGATTGATTTTGTCGTTTTCGGCGGTGGCACGCGCTTCGGAAAGATTGTGGTCGGCCTGCTGAACTTCTTCAGGGCGCGATCCGTTTTGCTGTTCGAGAAGCTTGGCTTTGGCGCTCTCGTAGGCGCCTCGAGCCTGTTCGTACTGGGCGCGATATTCTTCGTCTTCGAGACGGACCAGTATTTGTCCTTCTTTTACTTTGTCGCCTTTTTCGACGCCGATCCAGGCGACACGGCCGGTCACTTTGGAGTTCACGCTGATTTTATGGTGGGCGACGATGTATCCGCTGGCGGAAAGGACAGTGCTGCCGGCCACGTCGCTGCCTTCGGCGGTGGCGCGAGTGACTTCGACCTCGGGAGTTTCTGACGCAAGGGTGCGATAGGCGAGCGCGGTGAGTCCGAGGAGGACGACGACGGCGATTCCGCCGAGGATGATGCGGCGCGACCATGCGGGCGGCTCTCCGCCACTATCGCGCAGGGTTCGGTCGATGCGCAGGCTGCGGAGGTCGTCGTTCTTTGAATCGGTTTGTTCTATGTCCAGTGGCATTGCTTTAAGGTACGCTCGCAATCGGTTGTTGGTTCAAAATCGATTTTATAAGAACTTCAGCGGTGCCTCGGGGGCTAAAGCCCCTTGAATTTCCTGAGCTTACGGCGCAGCTAAAGCTGCGCCCTTTCAAACCAAGTCAAAACAAGTCAAACCAAGATCAAGGTCCGATTCTTCCGAAAACCTCCGAAACGGCGCCTGTTTGAAACCAACCGTGTAACTTGACTAGGCTCGCAAGGAGGTCAGAATGTCTTGACGGGCGGCTTGCCACGCCGGGGCGAAACCTCCAAACAGTCCCATAATCAAGGCGAAAGCGACTGCGGTCAGCACGACTCCCACGGTCAAGTGCAGGCTGAAGACGGTTTCGCTGAAGGTTAGCGAGTTGCCGATTCCGGTGCTCATGCCGTTAAAGGGCAAAATAAGAACGATGCCAACGATGGCTCCCAACAGGGAAAGCAGCAGCGCTTCGATTACGAAGGATGTGAGAATACTGGGCCGTGAGAATCCAATAATGCGTAGGGTGGCGATTTCGCGCGAACGATAGGCGACGGCGGCGTACATGGTGTTCATGGCGGCGAAACTGGATCCGATGGCCATGATGATGGCGACGAAGGTTCCGATGTATTTGATCGCGCCTCCGGAGCTCGTTTGTTTTTCGTAGTATTCGGTTTCGAGCGTGCCCTCCAGTTTGAGGCGCTGGTCATCGCTGACGCGATTCTTCAGGGCGTCGGCGGCGACGGGGTCGGTGGCGCGCAGGTAGGCGGAGGCGAAGCCTCCCTGGCGGTCAAAGTCGGCAGCGATCTGATTGACGTCGCCCCAAATCTCAGAATCATAGGCAGTCCCGCCGGAGTCGAAGACGCCGACGACCTTCCATTTTCCCTTGGCGAAATCCATGGTGTCGCCGACGTTGGCTCCTGAAAAACGGTTGTGGATGGAATTGCCGACAACGACTTCGCGTTGTCCGGGAGTGAACCAGCGGCCTTCAATCAGTTTGAGATCGGACTGCCCATGCGAGTCCTTTTTCTCAGAGCGCAAAGTGATTCCCGCCGGCATGAGGCCACGCACGGAAACGTTCACTTCTCCGGTGCCATCTTTGCGCGGGAGTACGACGACGACAACCCATTCACCGGAGGCGAGGGGTTCTCCCTGGGCATCTTTTTCGATACCGGGCAAG
>Ga0302274_10004162_pt1 | contig 12663 bp, 3 predicted proteins | sample III_Bog_N2_1_FD_198755 | JGI IMG/M metagenome (GOLD analysis project Ga0302274, IMG submission 198755) | Peat permafrost microbial communities from Stordalen Mire near Abisko, Sweden - III_Bog_N2_1 | ecosystem: Environmental > Terrestrial > Soil > Wetlands > Peat | place: Sweden: Abisko...
TTGAATTGACCAGTACCGCAAATCGAATTGAATTCATTACTATGTATTACAATTCGATGATTTACTTGTACAATAGTACGATATCTGATAATGTGCAATTTTCATCCGGTTCCAAAAAATTTGAAACATAGTCCAAAAAAGCCTTTAAGCAATCGGAACAATAAAAAGAGCGATCCGTTTTACAGATCGCTCAAAGAAATAAAAAGCTTGATTATAGAATAAATTATTTCAGATAATCGGACGGTGACTTTCCATATTGTTTGGTAAAGCTTCGAGTAAAATACGATAAGCTATTAAAACCAACTTCCAGGGCAATTTGCGATATATTCATATTTCCCTTTTTCAGTAATTCAACACTTTTCTTTAAACGTATCACCTTAATAAATTCATTTACCGTTTGTCCGGTCAAACTTTTAAGTTTTTCATATAAGAGTGATTTACTCAAGCCTAATTCTTTGCAAAGATCTGCTGCATGTAAATTTGGATCGGACAGATTCTTTTCAATAAATGCAACACAGGTTTCCAAAAACAATTTGGTTGTTTCATTCTGAGTCACAGCATCAATAGTGAAATCAGCATCTGTACTAAAGCGTTTACGTATCTGGTCTCGACTGTTCAGTTGATTAATTATTCTGCGAATTAATACATACGAGTCACAAGGCTTTTTAATAAACTCATCAGCTCCTGCCTCCAAAGCGCGCTTTTCAACATTACTTTCTGTCTGACCCGTTAAAATTATACAGGAAATATGACTGGTTTCCGGATTGTGCTTCAATTGATAACAAAATTCAAAACCATTCATGACCGGCATATTCAAATCACAGATAACAATTTCAGGAAAAATAGTTTTGGCCATATCTAATCCTATTTCTCCATTTTCAGCTTCATATATTTCAAAATGATCCGACAAATAACTCCGCAGAACTTTACGTACATCATTCTCATCATCGATAATTAAAACTTTCCTGCCGGAATATGAAATATGTTCTTTTTTAATTTCTGCAACATCTATTTCAGTTGACAGATTATTATTACCCGGATTATCACCAATAGCATTATATTCGGTCACTTCTGCTTCAGGCAATAAGATGCTTACTTTAGTCCCACTATTCAGAGAGCTTTGTAATTCCAATCTCCCTTTATTAAGTTTTATAAATTCTTTACAGATAATTAGTCCTAATCCTATCCCCCTTTCATTCGCTGTTCCTGGTGTTGATCCAACAGACTCAATACTAAATAATTTCTGAAGACGTTTTTCATCCATACCGATTCCTTCATCCTGGACTTCAATCAATATCAACCCATCGTCTGATTTCTTATTAGAGATCGTAACAACTTTTCCATTTTCTGAATATTTAATGGAATTACTTATAAGATTGCGTAATACTGTACTAATCATTTTTTCATCTGCCAGAACATGGCAGTCAACTGATATCTGGTTATTCAACAAAATATTTTTCTGTTGGGCCTGTAGCGATAATGTCAAAATAACATCATTCAGAATCGAATGAACATTTATAGATTTTGTTTCAATCTGATAACGGCTTGTTTGTGTTGTGGCCCAATCCAGTAGATCTATTGTTAACTTTTTTAAATGTGCGGAGGAATTCGCAATCATTTGTGTTATCTGTTCTTTTTCGTATTCGGGATAATTTTTAAAGTTTTCAACCAGCATTTCCGAAAGTGAATGAATGGCTGTTATTGGATTTCGAAGGTCATGTGCTATGATTGAAAAGAAAGTATTCTTAGTTTCATTCAGTTTATTTAGTTCAATATTTTTTTCTTCCAGTTCATGATATTGATGTAAGATCCTGTTTTGCTGATCCTGAATATGGTCTGATTTACGCATCAATTCATCATTCTGGGCTTCCAGCTTTTCATTGGTTATTAATGTCTCTTGATTTTTTTCCTGCAATGTATCATTAACAAGTCGCAACTCAGAGGTCTTCTCTGCAACGGTGCGTTCCAGTTCTTTATTTGTTTTTTGAATATTACGCAATCGTATATAATATCCAGTCAGTATAAGTATAATCAACACTATAAACAGTAAAGTCCTAAACCACCAGGTCATCCACCAGGGAGGTAATACATGAACATTAAGTACTGTATCGGTATTATTCCAAACAGCATCATTATTAGAACCCTTCACTCGAAACACATAATCACCAGGTGGTAAGTTTGTATACGTTACGTATCGTCTTGAAGCATCGGACATAATCCAATTCTGATCAAACCCTTCCAATATATACGCATATTGATTTTGCTCAGGTGCCGTAAAATCAAGTGCAGCAAATCCAATAGAGAGTACATTGTCTCTATAATTAAGATATATATCCGAAGACATAAATGCTGACCTCGATAAATAAACTTGACCGTTAAATGGAATATTTTGAATGAGTGAATTATTAAATAATTTAATATCCGTTATATAAACAGATGGTTTTCTGGTGTTGTGTGAAATTAAATCGGGATCGAAATAATTAAATCCATCGATTCCACCAAAATACAACATACCATTTTTAGCCTTTAATAGGGCACCTGCTGTAAACTCTTTATTCTGGATTCCGTCATCCAGACTGAATGGAATATATTCGCCATTTCCATTCATATAAATAATTCCATTATCGGTTGACAGCCATAAATGTTTCCGGGAATCTTCCAGTATTCCGTTAACAGACCGAAACAAAGAAATAGGGACCTTATAGGTATGGAAACTATTTTTAATATCATTTATTTGCTTTGAAAGACCACCAAATTCTGTACCTACCCATAAAGAGCCCTGAGAATCTATAAAAATGTTTTTTACATTATTGCTTGGTAAAGAAGATGTATCCTTAGGATCTGAAAGTATGCTGTACATTTTATGTGCAAATGGATCATATTTTTTTATTCCACCCGATGAAGTAGCCATCCATATAAGTCCCTTGGTATCTATTGACAAATTTGTCATTACACCGAAAGGAGATTCAATCTGTAAAACGGGATTCTGGTTTATATATCCTGACTGATTATAGGACATTGAATACAAAGCATCCAGCGATCCAATCCATAATGTTCCATGAACATCGCTGTTGATTCGCCAGATACTTTTCTCATTTAATAGAACAATAGAACTTCTTTTCAATCCATTATTAAATGTATAACGGCAAAAACCTTTTCCATAACTACCCAACCATAGACTTCCCTTTTGATCAAAATAGACGGTCGTAATAATATCTGAATGAATATCAGAATTTGCTGTGGTATAATAGTCGATTCTTTTTGTGTCCGGATGAAAAACATTAAGTCCTCCTCCATCTGTTCCGATAAAAATAAGTCCATTAGGTGCTTCTGCAAATGAAAGGACGGACTTATAACTCAAATGATATCCGGGAGGTCCTTTTGCAGTAACTAAATTAAATTTCTGTTTATTTCGTTTATAGATATTCAATCCCGCAGCATATGTACCAACCCACAAAATATGATCGTCACTTTCATATATATAATAAATGGCATTACTACTAATCGAAGTCGGATCATTCGAATTGTTCTTAAAAACATCAAAAGAATCCATGCTGCGGTTATAGCGAAGCAAACCTCCACCATCCGTAGCGATCCATAAATCATGTGAATTGTCTTCACAAAAATTCATAATGACATTTGAGGACAATTTTTTGTTTTCTGTTGAATAATGTTTGGTTATATGGGTTAAAGTGTCGTAACAAAAAACACCTTCGTATTCCGTCCCAATCCATAAGGTATGCTGCTGATCAAAGAAAAGCGTTCCTCCATGATTCAATGTATTTGAAGCAACCGGATTATTGGAATATCGAACAAACCGAAACTGTTTTGAAGCAATATTGAAAATACCAATATAACCGTTTAAGCAAAAGAGCCACAAATTACCCCGTTGATCCTCTAGAATCGAAGTAATTGAACCAGATGTTTTTGTTATTGAAAATTCAGAATACTGACTTAAAGGATAGTGAATAAATGATTTCGTTTTCAGATCAAATAATGATAATCCTTTTTCTGAAGCGACCCAGGTATTTTTGTTACGATCTATGTATAGAGAATATATATTATTCTGTTCTTCTAAATTAGTATCTGAATGTATATTTAAAACCGGAGTGAATGTTTCCGTAAAAAGGTTGAAGATATAAAAACCATGATAACTTAATACAACAAGTAATGTTGAATCATTAGGCTGTACAATACTTTTAAAAAAAAATTGCGATACATTACCAGTTATTCCTGAAGGGACTTTATCAAAGACTTTATATGAATATCCATCGTATTTGACCAAACCCCGTTGCGTGCCAAACCACATAAATCCGTAGGAGTCTTTGAAGATACAAGTAACGGTTGGACTCGGCAGACCATCATTTTGTGTTAAATGTTCAAAGGAAACTTTCTGAGAATAACTGTTTAAGCAACACAAAAAAACACTTATAAGCACTACATATCTTAGCATAGAGTATAGAGTATTTTAATAATGTTTATCTTTCCCATTGATGCAATCATAAGATTGATAAACATTATCAATGAATAGTTACAAAACTATACCACCTTCTATTCTATTTGATTTTAACAATTTTAGTAGTGAAAATACCTTCCGCAGTTTGAACGATCACAGTATATAATCCATCGGCAAGGCTTTCACCTATTTCGATTACTGTTGCAGATATGCCCGATTTGCTGTAAACCAATGAGCCGGTTGAACTATATATCGTTACACTTTCAATATTTTCACCATTGTTCAATTCCAATTTCGTTGAATATTCAAATGGTTGAGGATATACAACGATACTTGCCCCGGAAAGGTTACTTCCGATTATACCTGTAGTAGTGCATGGCAATATACCAGTTGTACCTCCGCTGCAAACACCACAGTTATCCATTGATGCTGTTCCATTCAATACATTGGCACAGTCATAACAATTCTGTGAAGATATACTTACTAGCATTGGTGCTGAGGTTCCGGTGCAGCCCGATCCATTTGTAACTGTTACAGTATAGCTTCCGATCGTTGTTGCAGTATACGTTTGACTGCTTCCCACCTGAACTGTTCCATTCAGCCAACTGTATGAAGAAGCGAAGCCAGTAGTAAGAATAGTCGAATTACCAGTACAGATTGGCATATTCAAACTACTGTTGATTGATGGCGTTGGCAAAGAATTTACGATTACTGAAATGATTGCTCTTGGACTCTCGCAACCCGTTACCGTTTGTGAAACATAATAATTCGTTGTTCCTGCCGAAGTTGTACTTGGTGTCTGAGCAGTGGATGAACCTGCACCTCCTGTTGCAACTGTATACCATTTAAGGCCTGTACCTGTTGCCGTCAATGCTGTGGCGTTTGCATTCTGACAATAGGTAACAGGACTTATTACCGTCGGGGCTGCCGGAGTAGCATTTATTGTTACCGAAATGATTGCTCTTGGACCTTCGCAACCCGTTACCGTTTGTGAAACATAATAGTTCGTTGTTCCCGACGAACTTGTACTTGGTATCGGAGCAGTGGACGAACTTGTGCCGCCTGTTGCAAGTGTATACCATTTAAGGCCTGTACCTGTTGCCGTCAATGCTATGGCGTTTGCATTCTGACAATAGGTAACAGGACTTGTTACCGCCGGCGCTGCCGGAGTAGCATTTATAGTTACAGAAATTGTCGCTCTTGAACCTTCGCAACCCGTTACTGTTTGGGAAACATAATAGTTCGTTGTTCCCGCTGCAGCCGTTGATGGAATTGGTGCAGTCGATGAACTGGTACCTCCCGTCGAAACTGTATACCATTTTAATGCTGTTCCCGTTGCAGACAAGGCTGTTGCTGTTGTTCCCTGACAATACGTTACAGGGTTTGTTACCGTTGGTGACGAAGGCAAAGGATTTACAGTAACGGTAATCGGAAGTGAAATCGAACTGCAACCACCTGTCGTTGTTACTTCAACTGTATATGTTCCCGCTTGTGTTGCAGCATACGTAGCTCCTGTTCCAACCTGAGTCGTTCCATTATAATACCAGATATAGGAAGCTCCGGAATTTGCTGAAAGCAATACACTGAAACCCTGACAGATTGTTGTTGATCCTACAGCAGTAATACTGGCAGAACAACTCCCAGGCAATAAATGAAGAATAATAGCACTGGCTTTGGGCACACTGATGGTGAAACTACCGCTAACAGGTACGATGTTTTTATTTGTAGGTGTCCATAAGCCGCTTGAGCTAACTGTATTTCCTCCTAATGTTACAGAACCAGAACTTACAGAGTTACCGCTTGATACTAATTCCATATAAGTACCCGAGTTATAGGTAGCACCCGGATTAATCGTAACATTTGCACCTGTAGTAGTGTCTTTATTAATTAAAGTAACATACATATTATTTTTTGAGTCAACCACTGAATAAGCATTGAAATTTAATCCATTGTTATTGACTGTATTTGAAACAAGATTCCCATTACTACCCTGATTAAAGGCCAACATACCATAGTAAAGTGGATAGACGCCATACGAATAAGTCTGAGAAGAATTTGTAGAACTATATGTCCAGAAAGGCGAATAACCAGAACCTGAAAAATGAAAATTAACACCAGCACAATGGGTATAGGATGCTAGCGTATACATATAATCCAATGACCATAAAGCAGCAGCCATTGTATTTGAAGCACCTCCAAACCCACCATTTGTAATCGAATTTGACTCGGCAATTTTCCACATTGGCATCTTTCCTGTAATAGACAATGCTTCCAAGGTACTGGCTTCAGATTTAAGACTAGTTTGATTTGAAACACTTAACATTTTTTCGATATACTGAGCAGCGGTAATTCCTGCTTGATTTGCAACTGCATAATAATGATGTGTAAGTAAATTTATAGACTGATTATTAAATGAAGTTGCAAAAGGTGTTGTATAACCTGATATATCCCAAGAACAAGCAGGTCCGGAGATTGGCGCAGTGGGATAATTCTTCCGAACAGAATCTATATAGGTTTGAAAACGTGTCTGAAATTCTGCATAAGTAAAATTACCATTGGCCCAGGCATTATATGCGATATCGTGATAAAGGTCTGGCTCATTCCCAAATTCAAAAGCAGTTAGATTAGATGCGTAATTTTTCAATATATAATCCGTTTCGTTTTTTGCTAGAGATGGATTATAGCCTTCGCCTAGATTAATTCCCATTATAACATTGCATCCAGCTGATTTGGCGAAACCAAACAACTTATCAACATCATCTCTGGTGACGGTATTTACTGGTGTGGTGTTATTCCTTAATGTATTGGACCACGTAGCAGATTCAATGGCATGAGCTCCTATTCGAAAAGATTTTATCCCAGCTGTGTTAAAAAGACTTATTAAATTAGTGTTGTTGCTCTGAAATTGCCAATTCCCAGCCGGATGAATTGGCTTAGTGGTTGCAGTATCATCTATTACCCCCATTTCAAAACTCGCACCAGTAAAATCTGTCGGAATAGTCCGAATAACCGATGCTGGTTTGACTGTTACCGTAACATTGGTTTGTGCGGTTAATGGCGCACAAAAAATATTAAAGGCTATAATACTTAAAATGAATATTATCTTATTAGTGGTATTTAATTTCTTCATAAATGATATTGTTTAATACATTTTAATTGAAGTATAGTTTTTAAAGGAATAGAGTGGTAAATAGTGACACTTTTTAAATCAACTACTCAGTCTTATGAATGAATAAATTTTACTACAAATTTTGATTGAAGGTCTATTAATGGAATCGTTTAACGTGTAATAAATATCTCATCCGATTTAAAACCCAACCAAAATTATCCAAGCTAACTGAGTAGACATAAATACCTTTCATATTCAATTATTATTTAGAGGTTAATGTTTAGGTACTATCAATCGAATTAAATCCATTAATATGTATTGTAATTCGATGATTTTCTTGTACAATAGTACGATATATCATCATGTGCGATTTTAAATCCAGTCCAAATGATTTGAAATATATTCCAGAAGACCAAAAAATAAATCAATTGGAGTTGAATAAAAAAAGCGATCGGCTGCTAACCGATCGCCCATATATATTATCCAATAATGGAAGCATTTATTTACTCCTTTTCAACCTTAACAATACTCGTCCCTTCGGAAGTAGTGATTCTGAGAATATAGATTCCAGAAGATAATTCCCCCAGGTTAAGTATTGATACTTCTTTGCCCTGATAAACCAATCTTCCACGAAGATCAACAACTTCTATTTCTGATTCTGAGGGAACCGACAGATTTAATTCCGTACGGAAAGGATTTGGCCATACCTGTATTTCGGCGTTTTTGTTTAAAGAAACAACTCCAGTAGTAGTGCATGAAGCTGTTACAAGAATTGCTTTACTTGTTGAAGAACAAGTATTCGCATCCGTAATCATTACTGAGTATGAACCAGAATTAGCAGCTGTATATGAACCTGTTGTTTGTCCGCTGATTGCAGAAGTTCCATTATACCATTGATAGGTAAAACCTGTTCCTGCATTCGCATTCAATGTTACATTAGTCCCAGGACAGAATGTCGTATCACCATTTGGAGTAACAACAGCTGTCGGCAATGCATTTACTGTCACCGTTTGTGCGGTACTGGTAGCAGAACAACTAGACGCATTTGTTACTTTAACGGAATAAGAACCAGCAGTTGAAGCTGTATATGATGCTGACGTTTGTCCGCTGATTGCAGAAGTACCATTATACCATTGATATGCAAGACCTGTTCCGGTATTGGCATTCAACACAACACTTCCGCCCTGGCAGAAACTTGTAGTTCCCGTAGCAGTGATAGTAGCTGTTGGCAAAGCATTTACTGTCACCGTTTGTGCGGTACTGGTAGCAGAACAAGCGGATGTATTTGTTACTTTAACAGAATAAGAACCGGAAGCAGAAGCAGTATACGATGCAGACGTTTGTCCGCTGATTGCAGAAGTCCCATTATACCACTGATAGCTAAGACCAGTTCCTGTATTGGCATTTAATACAACACTTCCGCCCTGGCAGAAACTAGTAGCTCCCGTAGCAGTGATAGCAGCTGTTGGCAAAGCATTTACTGTTACCGTTTGAGCAGTACTGGTAGCAGAACAACCTGAGGCATTTGTTACTTTAACAGTATATGAACCAGTTGCTGAAGCTGTATACGAGGCAGATGTTTGACCACTGATTGCTGAACTTCCATTATACCACTGATAACTAAGACCAGTTCCTGTATTAGCATTCAAAACAACATTTCCACCCTGGCAGAAACTTGTGGCACCAGCCGGAGTTATTGTAGAAGAACACGTTAACAATGTACCATAGACACTAATTTCATATAACGAAAATCCCCACTGAGTAGCACGTGTCGTTAATGCAAGTCGTACATAACGACCTATAGTATTCAGATTTGTATGAACATCTATTCCGCCTGTACCATTTGTTGTTGTATAAATAGTTGTCCAATTTATACTATCTGTTGAAACCTGGATGGCATAAGCACTGGCATAAGCAGATTCCCAATTCAACACCATATCATTTATAGAATACGTTGCTCCCAAATCAATAACCGCCCATTGATTATCAGCGTAAGCGGAAGACCAGCGCGTCGAATTATTTCCATCAACAGCATTTGAAGCTACATTTCCAGTACCTGTCTCCGTTGAACTAACAACAATTTTCTTGTTAAGAGCAATATCAACTCCATAACTTGGTATAAAAACAGAACAGGTTGATGCAGTTTTCGTTCCATTAGCACCATTTACAACTGTATTACCCCAAGTAGTTAAATTCGTACCGGCCCAATCTGTACTCATATCAAGAAAAGATTCTGTGCTGTTATTTCCAGACCATGACCAGGCAAGCCATCCAATGCCATTGCTTTGACAGGTATTTATTATGCTAGCTGCATTGATCGAGCAATAACCACCTGAGCCATTGTTTTCCTGCCAGCCAAACTCTCCGACCATTACGGGTATTCCCATATTCTTTAGGTTAGGAAGATCGGTTGTCACATTGGAGCCACCCGTCGTACTCCATTCGCAATACATGTGTAATGAAAACAAACAGTTCTTTTTGGTATCACTATTAAACACTGTCTTCGCATAGTTTTTCAATGTGCTGGTTGCCACATCCTGACCACAATTCGGCGCATCAATAATAAGCGTAGTATTGATTCCAGCATTACGGATAGTAGATACTGCACTGATATACGCATCCCTCCAAGTAGTAGGTGAGTTCTTAGCCATATTCCAATCGCCCCATTCATTGGCAATATTAATCAATATGTATTTGGAGATATTGGGTTGAGTTAAATACGAAGCCTTACTAGCCCACCAATTAGCCATATTCTGAAGCCCCGATGCAGTTGTTCCGCAAGTAACATCATGCAACTCCACAATCGGAATAATATCATTGGCAATGCAATTTGCCACACATGTTTGCCAATCTGAATCTGCACTGGAAGTCTGAACTACAATACGCAAACAATTGGCATTGGTAACATTCCTCATGTTCGCTATATTATTGTTGACATCAGCAACATACCAGGCAGTCGGAACTGAAAATCCCTTGATAATAAAATTATTACCATTTGCATCAATCAGATTCGTTCCTGAAATAGTAAAACCCTGCGACCATCCGGAAAATGGTAATGCCAGCAACAAGGCAATAAGCAATTTTGTTAAATGTTTATACATATAAATACATTTTTAGTGGAACTATAATTATTATGTTTCTGAGATAATAGGAGGTAATTGTAAAACCAGTATGATTAGTTACTGATTGAAAATAATCCTGCTTTTATTATTGATCTGTCTGAAATTAGTCCTCTGAAATAGGATCTGAATTTCATTCGAACGGTTTGTGATCGTATTTTTCATAATTGTAATTTTTTAGAAATACATATTTTATAATTAACCCCTCTAAATCTTAAGACTATTTTAACGATCTTGAAGCCTTTAAATAGTTAAATATTATATGGTAAAATTACTATTGAAAACACCAAAACAGGGGTAATTTTGTAGCAAATGGGAGTAAAAAAGTCGTCGTACAGAAAAAATTATTCCTTATTAGTTACCACATAATCAGACGGTAAAAGACCAAAATAGGCCTTAAATGCCTTACTGAAATACTTTGGATCAGAAAAACCTACTTCATAAGCAACCTCCGAAATATTTTTACCACTTGTTCTTAATAACCGAGCGGCAAGTTTCATTCGCTGAGATTTGATTAGTTCATTAGGCGTCATTCCTGTCAAAGCAGCAATCTTTTTTGTCAGATTGCTCCGATGCATACCTATTTCTTCACTCAGTTTTTCAACACTAAATTCTTCGTTGGAAATATTTTTGCCAATGAAATCCATGATTTTTACCAAAAACTGCTTATCCAATGAATTTTCAGACATGGAATCCAATAATGCAGCATCATCCAAGCTGAATTTTTTCTTTACCCGGTCCCTATTCTGCAACAAATTAGCAATCTTTAATAATAGTATCGATCCATTAAATGGTTTCAATAAATAATCATCTACTCCTGTCTGTAACCCAGTAAGAATATCTTGTTCCTCTTTTTGTGAGGTTAGTAAAATAAGAGGAATATGTGAGGTTAATATATCATTCTTAATTTTGGTACTGAATTCAATCCCATTCATTTCCGGCATTACAACATCGGATATAATAATATCAGGCATTAAATCTTTAGCTAATAGCAATGCTTCCTTGCCATTTGAAGCCTCCAGTATTTGTATTTTATCTTCCAGTTGTAACTTAATAGCCAGACGAATATCTTGCTGATCATCTACAATCAAAAGATTTTTACCTTTCAAAAACTGAAGTGTTTTATCATCGAGTATTTTGACTGAAGCAATGTTACTCTCTGTATGAATAACTGTTCCTTCTTCTGTTACTATTGTACTTTCAATCGGAAGCTGTTCTTTAACAGAACATGGAAACTCTATGTTAATAAGAGTTCCTTTTCCTATTTCTGAAATAATTTTCCATGTGGCTCCATGAAGTTGAATGAATTCTTTTATAAGCAGCAAGCCTAAACCTGTTCCGACTTCACCCGTTGTTCCCTGTTCTGACGATAAAACTTTTTCATTTAAAATCTGATTCATTCGAATCGAATCCATACCAATTCCAGAATCTGAAATTGCAAATGTAAAACCATTGGCATTGACGGATATATCAATAAGAATCTTGCCGCCTCTATGTGAATATTTTATGGCATTATGAAGCAGATTACGAATCATGGTGTCAAACATAGAAGCATCGATATATACTTCATATAAGTGTTCCATACGAAATTCGATTTTAATATTTTTATCTAGACATTGCAGTTCAGAACCTTCGATCGCAGATTGAACTGTTTGATTTAATGGTACCCATTCAGGCCTGAATACTAATCTCCCTGTTTGGTTTTGCGCCCATTGCAATAAATTCTCCAGTACCTGATGTGCATTTCGGGATGCCTTGGTAATTCCTTTTGAAATATCTCTAACCTTCTCTGAACTCTTATCCAGAATCTGATCTGTTAAATATTCAGACATGGCAAGGATTGTAGTAAATGGACTACGAAGATCATGGGCAATGATTGAGAATAATTTATCCTTGGTAGCATTTGCCAGCTGTAGTTCCTTACTTTGCTCTTCCAGTTTATTATTCTGTTCCAGTATTTCTGCAGTACGTGCTTTGAT
>Ga0302274_10004166_pt1 | contig 12655 bp, 12 predicted proteins | sample III_Bog_N2_1_FD_198755 | JGI IMG/M metagenome (GOLD analysis project Ga0302274, IMG submission 198755) | Peat permafrost microbial communities from Stordalen Mire near Abisko, Sweden - III_Bog_N2_1 | ecosystem: Environmental > Terrestrial > Soil > Wetlands > Peat | place: Sweden: Abisko...
CCACCACAATGATTTCATCTGCCCATGCCACTGACTCAAGGCAGGCGCGGATATTAAGCGCCTCATTTTTGGTTATGATGATGACGGATAGTTCGATGTTGTTCCTCACAATTTACGCTTTGGTCAAACAGGATAGCGATTCAACAGTCATGCGTGGCAAGGTTAACCGGCTGTTCGCAAATAATCCGTATAAGCCAGTTTTATTCCGTCTTGCAATTGGGTTTTAACACTCCACCCGAGCCGGGCGAGTTTGCCGACATCAAGCAATTTCCGGGGGGTGCCGTCAGGCTTGCTGGTATCGAATAAGAGTTCCCCGCCAAATCCAACCACACTCTTTACCAACTCGGCCAGTTCACGTATGGATTGATCTTCGCCGCAGCCGACATTGATTAGCGGCGCGATATTTTCCTGCAGCAGAGCAAAGAATTTCTCTTCCGGCAAGTTCATCAGATACACACAGGCATCGGCCATGTCGTCGCTGAATAAAAACTCCCGGCGCGGCGTGCCCGTCCCCCACACCACCACCTCCGTGTCGCCGCGCAGCTTGGCCTCATGCATCTTGCGGATCAGGGCGGGCAACACATGCGAATTTTGCAGGTCGTAGTTGTCGCCGGGGCCATACAGGTTGGTGGGCATGGCGGCCAGGTAGTGCGTGCCATACTGGCGATTGTACGACCCGCACATTTCAATGCCCGCAATCTTGGCCAACGCATAAGGACGGTTGGTCGCCTCCAGCGGGCCGGTCAACAGGTATTCCTCTTTCATGGGCTGCGGGCAGTCGCGCGGGTAGATGCAGGACGAACCCAGAAACAGCAGGCGTTTGACGTTGTTGCGCCAAGATTCATGGATGATATGGGTCTGGATCGCCAGGTTCTGGTGAATGAATTCCGCCGGATAGGTGTTGTTGGCATGAATACCGCCGACCTTGGCGGCGGCCAGAAACACGTATTCCGGCTTTTCTTCCGCGAAGAAATCACGCACCGCCGCTTGGTCGGTCAGATCCAGTTCGGCATGGGTACGCGTAACGAGGTTGTGATAGCCGTTGGCTTGGAGCTGGCGCATTAACGCCGATCCAACCAAGCCACGATGTCCTGCCACATATATCTTGCTGTCGTGTTGCATCATGTGCGCCTATTCGTTGAAATCAAAAGCCTTATAGCCATGCTTCTTGACCAGCTCATCGCGCTCGGAGGATTTCAAATCTTCACGCACCATTTCAGCCACCAGTTCCTTAAAAGTGGTCTTGGGCGTCCAGCCGAGTTTTTCGCGGGCCTTGGTCGGATCGCCCAACAGGGTTTCCACTTCGGTCGGGCGGAAATAGCGCGGATCAACCGCGACGATGCATTTGCCGTCCGCATCGTAGCCCTTCTCATCCACGCCTTGGCCTTCCCAACGTACCTTGATGCCCAATTCTTCAGCCGCCGCATTCACGAAATCACGCACGCTGTACTGCACGCCGGTGGCAATTACAAAGTCTTCCGCCTGGTCTTGTTGCAGCATCAGCCATTGCATTTCGACATAATCTTTGGCATGCCCCCAATCGCGCAAGGAGTCCATGTTGCCCAGATACAAACAGTCCTGCAGGCCGAGCTTGATGCGCGACAAGGCACGGGTAATCTTGCGGGTGACGAAAGTCTCGCCGCGCACTGGGGATTCGTGGTTGAACAGGATGCCGTTGCAGGCGTACATGCCATACGCTTCGCGATAGTTGACGGTGATCCAGTAGGCGTACAGCTTGGCCACCGCATAGGGCGAGCGCGGATAGAATGGCGTGGTTTCCTTTTGCGGGATTTCCTGCACCAGACCATAAAGCTCGGAGGTGGAAGCCTGGTAGAAACGCGTCTTTTTTTCCAGGCCGAGGATGCGAATGGCTTCGAGCACGCGCAAGGCGCCCAGTGCATCGGAGTTGGCGGTGTATTCCGGCTCCTCGAATGAGACCGCCACATGGCTCTGTGCGGCGAGATTGTAGATTTCGTCCGGCTGCACCTGCTGGATGATGCGGATCAGGCTGCTGGAGTCGGTCATGTCGCCGTAGTGCAGGATGAAATTGCGGTGGCTGACGTGGGGATCCTGATACAGGTGGTCGATGCGGTCGGTGTTGAACAGGGAGGCGCGGCGTTTGATGCCATGGACGATGTAGCCCTTCTTCAGCAGAAACTCGGCCAGATAGGCGCCGTCTTGTCCGGTAATACCGGTAACCAATGCCACTTTACTCATACAATTACCTTTGTAATAAAAAATGAACAACGTCCAAGGTAGAATAACCTTATGTTACAGGCTAAATGTTAAGATTATAATGCAAGGTATATATCCAAATAAGCCATTTTCGCCCACTCCCTGAAAGCAACCATGCTCTATCCCGTCATCTTGTCCGGAGGTTCCGGCACCCGCTTGTGGCCCTTGTCACGGGTGGCGCTGCCCAAGCAGTTTTTGCCGCTGGTTTCAGAACACACGCTGTTTCAGGAAACGCTGTTACGTATTAAAGGGTTCCCGGAGATGGCCGCCCCGCTGGTGGTGTGCAACAACGAGCACCGTTTTCTGGCCGCCGAACAATTGCATGCCATCCATGCCGCCCCGTTGCTGCAAATTCTTGAGCCGATCGGCCGCAACACCGCCCCCGCCGTCGCCATTGCCGCGTTTGCCGCACAGGAGAAAGATGCCCAGGCCGTCTTGCTGGTGTTGCCTGCCGATCACCTGATTCAGGATATTCCGGGTTTTCACCGCGCAATCCGGTCGGCGCTCGCTCTGGCGCAACAGGACAAGCTGGTTACCTTCGGCATCACCCCCGATGAACCCGCCACCGGGTTCGGCTACATCGAACGGGGCCATTCACTGGGAACCGGTGAGCAGTCTTTTGCGGTAGCGCGCTTTGTGGAGAAACCGGACTTGGATACCGCCAGGCAATTCCTGGCCTCGGGCCATTTCTTCTGGAACAGCGGCATGTTCGTGTTCAAGGCCGAGGTGTATTTGAATGAGTTGCAGCGCCACCGCCCGGATATATACCAGGCCGCCCACCTAGCCTGGCAGCACAGCACGCATGACCTGGATTTTTGCCGTCTGGGGGAAAAGGATTTTGCGGCCTGCCCGGCGGAGTCAATCGACTATGCCGTGATGGAACATACGCAGGCCGCCGCCATGGTTACGGTCGATATCGGCTGGAGCGATATCGGCTCGTGGTCATCGCTGGCCGATGTCAGCACGCATGACGCCCAAGGTAATGCGCGGCGCGGCGATGTGTATCTTGCGGAAACCGCCAATTCCTATATCCGCGCCGAGACCCGCATGGTGGCGGCCATCGGCGTGCGGGATTTGGTGATTGTGGAAACCGCCGATGCGGTGTTGGTGATGCACAAGGATTTCGCGCAAGATGTGAAACATACGGTGGAATACCTCAAGCAGGCCGAACGCACCGAACACCTGGTTCACCGGCGCGTGTACCGGCCATGGGGCTATTACGAGGGGATTGATGTGGGCGAACGCTTTCAGGCCAAACGCATCATGGTGAAGCCGGGCTCCAAGCTCTCCTTGCAAATGCACCATCATCGCGCCGAACATTGGGTGGTCGTCTCCGGCACCGCCAAGGTCACGCGCGGGGACGAGGAGCTGTTCCTGCACGAAGATCAATCCACTTACATCCCCATCGGCGTGAAACATCGGCTGGAAAACGTCGGGAAAATGCCGCTCAACTTGATTGAAGTTCAGTCCGGCAGCTATTTGGGCGAAGACGATATCGTGCGCTTCGAGGATGATTATAAGCGGAGTTAATCTGGGACAGCAGTTTAGGTGCGATCACCCACCGGGTACAAGAACCTCTGCGAGGTAAATTCCCACCTACAAATGCGATGCAACCTCATAAGGCTTTGTGTCTGGAATATATTCAGGGACCCATTGTGCCAAAGCACGTTTTACTTCTGCATCGTCCTGTGTGGCTTGTGCACTAACCCAGGCTAACAGGTTTTCCAGCCACGCAGCATCGACTTCGCGTGCCTGTGCAATACGCAGCTTGGGATGGGGCGTGGGCAAGGTGTGTTCGTTGTCGGCGAGTAATTCTTCATATAATTTCTCGCCCGGGCGCAGGCCGGTGAATTCAATCCGGATGTCGTCTTCGGCCATGCCTGAAAGACGGATGAGGTCTTTTGCCAAGTCCACGATTTTCACTGGCTCACCCATGTCCAGCACGAAAATTTCCCCGCCCTTGCCCATCAGTCCGGCCTGCAACACCAATTGCGCGGCTTCTGGAATGGACATGAAATAGCGTGTGATGTCCGGGTGGGTCACGGTGATCGGACCGCCCTTGGCAATCTGTTCGCGGAATTTCGGTATCACGCTGCCAGTGCTGCCCAGCACGTTACCAAAGCGCACCATAACGAAGCGTGTCCCCTCCGCTTGCTGCAAACCCTGACACACCATCTCGGCAAGGCGCTTGCTGGCGCCCATCACATTGGTCGGATTCACCGCCTTGTCGGTGGAGATCAACACGAATTTGGACACACCATGCCGTTGTGCAGCCTGCGCCACACAGCTGGTACCCAGCACATTGTTGCGCACCGCCTGCCATGCATTGTGCCGTTCCATCAGCGGCACATGCTTGTAGGCCGCTGCATGAAAAACTACGGCAGGTCGATATTTGTCCATCACTTCATTCAGCCGAGCAGTATCGCGTACATCGCCGATCAAAAATTCGCAAATCAAGTCAGGCCGGGTCGCGCGTAATTCCTGCTCAATTGTATATAGGGCTAATTCGCTCTGCTCATACAGCATGAGTGCTCCAGGCCCAAAGTGTGCAATCTGGCGGCATAATTCGGAGCCGATGGAACCTCCCGCGCCCGTCACCAGTACGGTCTTGTTGGCGATCAATTCATGCAGTCCTTCTGCATCTAGTGTTACCGGATCACGCCCCAGCAAATCGTCCAACTCCACGGCGCGCAATTGCGAGACAGCCACGCGTCCGCTCAACAGGTCATCGAACGAAGGAACAGTCAGCACCTTGAGGCCAGCCTGGTTGCAAAGTTTGATCGCACGCTTACGTACCAGATGCGAACCGGACGGCATGGCAATAATGGCTTGATTTACATTGAGTTGTGCCGCCCATTGCGGCAACTCGTCGAGTGCGCCGAGTACCTTGATACCGTTCAATGTACGACCATGCGTGTTAGCATCGTCATCCAGAAACCCAACTAACTGCCAATCGTTGCTGCGCGCCAATTCTTTGGACAGGCTAACCGCCGCATCACCTGCCCCCAGTACCAGTACCGGCTCGCCGTTCAACCGGATATTGCGGTACAGCCCCTGCTCCTTCCATAAACGATAGACGAAGCGGCTGCCACCCATGATAAGCAGCAGCAATATGGGGTTGATTACCAGCACGGAACGCGGCACCACTGCGCTGACGCGGAACATCCACAACACAAGGGGAATCAGCGCGGCAGCCGTCAGTACGGCTAAAAAAATGCGGCGCAAGTCGGCCACGCTGGCATAACGCCAAAGTCCTTGGTATAGGCCGAAACGCCAGAAAACTACCCCTTGCAATGGCGCGACCCAGAGAAGAGTGCGCACCATCTCGTCGGTGAAATTGTCCGGTAGCACGAAATTGAAACGCAACAAGTAAGCAAAACTCCATGCAAGCGCCGCCGCCACCAAATCGTGTAGCATTGCCAGCAGGGTGCGTTTATCCAGCTTAACCACGGCGCTGCCTACTTAAAAATTCCGCTCGTCCTGAGTCGTGAGCTTGTCGAACGATCGAAGGACTATAAGTTAGCGGCTGGTGGTTCGACAGAGCCTTGAGTCCTGAGCAAGACCGAAGGATCACCACGAACGGTAAATGAACAGCATTGAGTTTAACCATGTTGCCTGCACTGAAAGACTTTCCAGCGACTATCCAGAACCAGCATCAACAGCGCGTAAATTCCACCCCATATCAGGAACAAGAACCATGGGCATTCCGTGGAATGGCGCATACTCCAAATGGCGGACACTCCTGCCGCGAACATTAGCGCGTATGCAAACAACGCGACATTGCGATGTCCCCAGCCGATTTGCACCAAGCGCTGGTAATAATGTTCGCGATGCGCCTCGGTAATTTTTGCCCCGCAAACCGTACGCTTTACCAGTGTGACGGTGGCATCCACCACGAAAGGAGAAAACACTAGTAACGGAAACCAGCCGGGCCAGTGCCCTTTTTCCCAACCCCATAGCCCCATAGAAGCGGCCAGAAAGCCGAGCGGAATGGAACCCGCATCACCCATAAATACCTGGGCCGGATACAAGTTGTAATACAGGAATCCGAGTGCCGCAGCGGCAATGGAAAAGTTCAGCATGGCCATCGTATCATCGCCGTGCATCAAGGCTGCCAGGCCGTACATGGTAAAACCAAAAAACGTCATGCCGCCGGCCAAGCCATCCGAGCCATCCATAAAGTTGTACAGATTGGTCATCCACACCACACAAGGCAACACGAGCAAAGCCAGCAAGATATTCTGCGCCGCCATGCCGGAACCGAATACCAAGACTGCGGCAGCAATCACATGCACCAGCAAGCGCTGCCGCACTGGTAATCCACGCTTATCATCCAATAGCGAAACGGCAATCAGCGCCAACAAGGGCAACACCACCCACCATGCCAATGACATGAGCATCAACGCCCAGGCTGTCAGCACTCCCGCCATCATGCCTATCCCGCCGATGCGCGGTATGGGTGCGTCATGCAATGAACGCTCATTGGGAACATCCTGAATCTCTTTGCCAATTTTGCCATACAACAAAATGGTGGTGATCAGCAAGGTTACTAGAGCTGCAATCATTGGAGCGTAATGTGTCATGTGGTTTTATCGTTAACTTCGTGTAGCGATAACCAACGACTTGCCAAGCGTTTTTTGCTTGGCTTAGTCGAGTGGCTATAACCAATGATTTGCTGCATTTTTTGCAGCTTAGTCAGATGGCTAGTTGTTTCATCAGTAGTTTTCATCAGGCGCTGGTCCGGAACCACTCTGCCGTTGCTTGCAAGCCTTGCCGCAGCGAATAAGGGGGTGTCCAGTTGAGGTCGGCGCGCATTTTATCACCATCGACCCGCAGTGACCCAAGTAAACGCTCCAGCTGCTGCGATCTGCCGACCAATTTGCCGACAACCCGCAACAAGGCGGGAGGGCAAGAAAACAATCGGGAGGCAACGCCCATGCCGCTGGCCAGTTGCCGCAATAGATCAGGTGTTGAGATATCTTCTCCATCGCATACCAGATAAGTCTGCCCAGCGGCAGCGGAGTGTGTTGCGCAGGTAATCAATGCGTCTGCCAGATTTCCGACATAAATCAGATCGCGATGATTATGCACGGAAGCAAAAGGCAAGGGAATGCCCTTGGCAGCCACGCCCATCATCTGAGCAAAGTTACCTTTCACACCAGGGCCATAGACCAATGGCGGGCGCACAATAACCACTTCCAGGCCAGTTTCGTCAGCCACCTGATGCAACGCTTGTTCGGCCTCCCACTTTGAAATGCCATAAGGATCTTGCGGCGCAGGTACGTCAGTCTCGGTGAACTGCTCGCCGTTACGGGTTTCCTCACCGTTGACCTTGATTGAGCTGACATAAACCAAGCGCTTCACGCCGCTTGCCGCAGCAGATCGTGCAAGATGCTCGGTACCTGCGGTGTTAACGCGCCGGAATTCTGCCAGCGGGTCGGTAGCGGCATCGCTCATGACATGTACGCGAGCAGCGAGATGAATTACTACATCCACGCCGTACAGGACATTTAGCCAGTCCGTATTTCCGTCGATACTACCCACTTCGACAGCTTCGATGTCATCCCGAAATTGGCTCGGCTGGCGTACTGTGGCCCTAACGGATTGCCCCTGTCGAAGTAGCTCAGCGCAAAGCCACCTGCCCACAAATCCGTTAGCTCCGGTAATCAGAAATCTCAAAGCCGCCCCAACAGCTCGCCGTAAAGTGCGAGCATTCCTTCAGTAATCCTGTCGCTGGAAAACAATTCCAGTGCCCGCACACGGGCAGCATTTCCCATCTGTTGCCGCAATTCATTTTCCGTAATCAGCTTTAACAAAACCTGCGTCAGGGTGTTTACATCACCCGCTGGGAACAACAACCCGGTTTTGCCGTCTTCCACGGCATCAGTGATGCCATAAATTCGCGAAGCCACAGCGGGCACGCAACATGCGGCGGCCTCAATAATAGCCATACCAAACCCTTCGCGGTAACTTGGCAGACAAAGAATATCTGCTGCCATCATGTAGCGTTCCGGTGCAGGCGTAAAACTCACATAGTGCAGGCGGTCGCTCTCGGCATAGCAGATTTTCTGTATGCGGCTAAAGGGAACATCTTCTTCGGCTCCTACCAGCAACAGCTCCACATCCGCGTGGCGTTTCGCAATTGCATCAAAAGCTGCCGCCAAATCCAGCATCCCCTTGTCGCGGTTGAGCCGTCCGACAAACAGAATCACCTTGGCATTCTGTGCAATTCCCAAGTCATGGCGGATCATTCGTCTGACCTCAGTATCGGGATGAAAGCGTAACGGATCTACGCCACAAATCGAACCAGCACCGATCACTTTTGCTTTGCCCGGTGAGAACACCCCTTCTTTAACCAAAAAGTCTTGCTGGGAAGGGCTAACCGCCAGAATATCTGTCGCCAACAACCCGACAAATTGATCAATTAGTTTGAGTGCTCTACGCCGCCAACCGCTCCGTGTTGCCCATACCTCGCCATGGAATGTGTTGATGCGTATCGGCACACCGGCCAACCAGGCAGCTAACATCCCGAGCAATCCGGTTTTGGGCATGTGGGAATGTACAAGATCAAATCGCTCACAGCGAAATAGCTTGTATAGTTGAAACAAGACCAGCATGTCTCTCCAAGGCGAGGGTTTACGTTCGATGGGCAACAGAATGAGGCGCGCGTTTAGGCTCTCAAGCAAGTGCGTATCGGCAGAATTGCAAATAACCGTTACTTCATATTTATCCGCAGCGGCCTGGACGTGCTCACGCAAAAAGGCATGAACGACAGCAGGAATGGTGGCGACGTAGCAAAGTTTTTTCACATCAGGAGGCTTTCTTGAACAAAGATCGCCGTTTGACAATACCCCACCTTCGAAAGAATTTCAGAAAGGAGAGACACGAAACCAGAATCAATGCAAAGAATGAAATGAAGCCGGCTCTAAAAAGTCTTTGATAGGTATCCAACACACCTTGTTGGGTTTCCCATAGATTACCCGTCAGTCCTCCATCACCGAACTCTTCCTTAAATGCATAAGCCATTGGCATATTCAAAAACCAAGCTGGCTGACCACTAAATACAATGGTGAGCCAAAGCAAGTAATCTTCTGCATAGCGTTTCTCAGGAATAAATCGGTGAGAAACTTCACGTTTTAGCATTACCGAACGGGTAGGAAAACGGTTTGAAAGTAGCAACCCAAGTCTATCAATGTGGCGAGCAACCAGCCTTTCAGGTAAATCTGGCAATGCAGCACCCTTAGCAATTTTGACACTTGTATGCCCTGACAAGACAACATTTGGATGTGCCGACATCCATTGATACTGAATTTCCAATTTTTTTGGGTGCCAACTATCGTCTGCATCCAAAAAAGCGATATAAGGTTGTGACGACTCTTGCCATCCCGCATTACGCGCACTACCAGGCCCACAGTTCTTATTCAGCCGCAAAACTTTTATGTTTGTTTCTTGATGTGCCTGGTGGAGTCGATCCAGCACCCCCAGCGTCTTCCCGGCGTCATTGCTGAAATCATCGGCTAGGATGATCTCTTCAGGCAGGCGTGTTTGGGCCATCACCGAATCCACGGCACGTTGAATAGTATCAGCACAGCGGTAGCACGGGATAATTATACTTACCGGCACATGCTGTCCGACTTCACTCCGATCTATCACAGCCGCATCCATTCGGGAGGAATCAGATCACGATCATTAGTTCCATTACGAAACCAGTTCCACGGAGCAACAACCAGCTTCTCTGAATTAGAATTTAACCATGCCCCCCACCAGCTAAATGAACTGTTCGCAATAATCTGATTCCGACACAAGCTCATCAACTGCATATCTCTGTAGCTTTCTGCCCCACGATTATGATCAACATAAATACAAGGGAATGCCATGGATAAATTCTGCCTCACCCATGCTAAATCATCTGAAAAAATATAGAACACAGGGCGCTCTACGCGCTCGGCGATATAACTGATTGCGTTACGGTAATACTCTAACGAGCATACGTGCATAATAGTACCGGTCTTGGAGTCGCTAAGATAATCTCCACGACGAACGTGCAAACTTACAGATTGAGTCTGTGCAATTTCGGATGCCAGCTCAGAATTACGACCAGCCAATGGCTCTCGAAAAGTAAAATCTTTGCGGATAACGCTTTCAAATGGCTTGAAGTAACGCTCGGATTGCCAGTATCCATACAAATAACAATCATCAACCCGATTAAAAAGACTGGGCCAATAATTGAAATGAGGCTCGACCACAAACTTATTGCCTCTTAGCCATACGAACTGAGGACGCCGCAATATTTTCTTGATTAAGGGATTTGCTCTCCACGCCAGCATTTCATCTATAGTAGATGCCTCCGCGCTTTTCGCCATCACATTGAATACCCGGCTCAATTCAAAACCGTGATGCAAGCGGTAGTTCGTGAAATCGCTTAAGTCAAGAAGAAGCTGCTGGTCATACTTAAGAGAAAGTGACCGACCTGCGGCGTACTGGAACATCTGGTTGCCGATGCCGCCAATAATATGGCTAATTACCATGTGTGTCCGGGAGCAATCGACTCATAATCGTTCCAATTAATCACAGCTTTTGGAAATAAAATAGTCCGCAGCCATACTCCAGATGGGTAGCCGCCTCAACAGACTTCGCCTCGTTATACAAACCTGAATCATCCACATAAGAAAACTCGACCAGCCTCATTTGCGAAAACATTTCAAGCACTGATGCGGGGGCGTGTACCCTGTGCGCATTGAAGCATATTCTCTCTCGACCGATCGGCAGAGAAAGAAAGAGCATCCCTCCGGAACTCACTATGCGCTGCAATTCATGGGCAGCTCTGACGCTCCCTTGCGGGTCGATTGGGTCGCCGTAGCGACCCAGGCCGATATGTTCAATGACGTGCAGGCAAGACAATGAATTAACTGATCCATCTGCAAATGGCAAATCCAGAATATTTCCCGCAATCGAAGTTAATCCGGGTAGAGATGCTTTAAGTGGACGATAATCGACGAAAGTTGTTTCAACATGGGCACTCAACACACTCATGGTAAGTACACTCGAACCAATATCGACATGCCGATCAATTTTGGAGCTTCTTAGTCTCCTTGCCAGCCAAGCACCCTGATAAAAATAATGCGCATCAAATGGCGTATGCGTGCTCCAATCGCCCAAGCATGGTTGCAAATCAAGCACACCAATCTTTTGCGCGCCCGCTGACCGGACATACCTGATCCAGTGACGTAAAAAACGTGGCAAATAAAACAGGCCAACCAGCGGCCTTGGGTAAATGAAGGCGATGACCGAGTGCCGGACAAACGATTTAAGTTGCCTAATCACGGCCTGTTAGTCCATGCAATGTTGTCAACAAAGATGGTATTGATGTACGTGTCCGCGTAAGTCATATAACCGTTATCATGCATCAGGTCGATAATTTCCGTAAGCTTCCTTTCGGACTTGTTTTCGGTGTAACTTAGCGTTTCCAAGCAAAATACTTCCGGTCTGTATTTTATGAAATCAAAATTTTGAAGTATTAGATAATCCATCCCTTCGACATCAAGAGAAATAAGATTGGGGCATGCATCGAAATTTTTCTCGATGATCTCGTTGGTAGTTTTTAGCTCCATCCGGATAGTTTTGACGATGCGCTGCTGACCATAGGATTGATAGCGTTCAGCCTCATCCTTGGAGAACGTATTGAGCGTACTGGTACTCATCACGAAAAAATCTGCTTCCCCAGGCACGATCCCTACACCGCAGTTCAAGTTTGTGTCTCGCGTACGTTTTTTGCCAAATTCCTCAAACAGTGATGGGTCAGGCTCGACGCATACGCCACGCCCCCCGTTTTCATAAAACAGATAGGTGTTACTGAGATAGGTGGGGTGGTGAGCGCCGATGTCCAAATAGCTTACCTTGCCAATCCCAAGCACTTTGAACAGGTATTGCAGGATAATATCCTCACCGCACTGAGAATATGAACTTTTTAAGTTCTCAGAATGGTTACGCTGTATTTGCCGCAGCTTGGGCAAAAGCAGATGCTTCAACATTTTCAACATTATCTTGTATCCTGACTTCCGTTATTCAATTCATCATCATTTGGATTAGCCCGTTTGTTTCTGAAATTGGCAAATAATTTGTACAGGCCTATGCTCTTCAACATAGTTTTGATGAGTGAACGAGCGAAAAAATATCCGCGCATCTCTAACTCGTTCCATCTGGAAGAGACCAGTCCATTTTTTTTCAATGCAGAAATAATTTCGCCGACTACTTTGCTTTGGTCAAGCGTACTGATCCCGCCGGTGCGAACGTCAGACACCAGTAAAGGTACATGAACGACTCGCTCCTTAAGTCCGCCGCGAAGCAACCATTCATAGTCCATCGCAATTTTGAAATTGGGATCGAATACACCATATTTCTCGAAATATGAGCGATGTGT
>Ga0302274_10004174_pt1 | contig 12634 bp, 11 predicted proteins | sample III_Bog_N2_1_FD_198755 | JGI IMG/M metagenome (GOLD analysis project Ga0302274, IMG submission 198755) | Peat permafrost microbial communities from Stordalen Mire near Abisko, Sweden - III_Bog_N2_1 | ecosystem: Environmental > Terrestrial > Soil > Wetlands > Peat | place: Sweden: Abisko...
TACAGCCGGTCTGGAGACCGGCGCTACAACTTCCGCCGCACCTACATAGCCGTACGCGCGTACTGCACTTCCTGCGCGGCTTCGCTGGAGGGTAACAGCTCGACCACAAAACAAGCGCCATCGTCGATAGGGACGTAGCGAAGGTCTCCGTGGAAGGAACGCAGGAATGCGCGCGACATGTAAAGCCCCAGCCCGGTTGACTCAGCACCTGCCTGGAATGGCCTGAAGAGATGTTCGGGCTGCGCAACCCCTCCGCCATTGTCGACCACTTCAACACACACTTGGCTGCCCACTTTTCTGGCGTGAAAAGTCAGCAGTCGGTCATCTTTGCGCAACAGGGCCCGGCCACTGTTTGAAATCAGATTAAGAAACACCTGCATCAGGCTTGAGCGATCTCCCCACACCGGAGGCAGCCCAGGCTCAATGTTCCACTCCGACCTGATTTCATCTTCAATAAGCGACGGCCCCACCACGATCTTCAGCTCGTCAAGCAGAACATGAAGATCGACTTCGGTGGCCTGGCTTGCTGACTGGCGCAAATTGACGCTGGCGATACGCTCCAGAGCGATCACCAGGCTGCCCAGCGCCTCAAAGTCCTTGTTTCCGCTCAAAGATGCCGCGCACTTAAGGTTCTGGTGCACCACGGCAATTGCGCCGCAAATATTGCGGATCTCATGCGAGAGCGCGCTGACTGCGATGCGCGAGCCCTCAAGCAACTGCTGCATGCCGGCCACCTCGTGCGCGCGCAAATCCTCTGACGCGTCGAGAACCATGGCGGCCAGCCGCGTGCCGGCATTCGTCTGGTAAGTAGAAAAACAGATGTCGGCAAGAAATGCTTCGCCGTCTTCTCGATGCCCACGCGCCTGCATCACCGCGCGCAACAGTTGCAGCGATTCTTCGTGAAGCGTGATGTTTGAGAGTGCAGGAAGATAACGATGGATGGGCTTGCCCGCCAGCGCGCCCTCCTCCACTCCCAACATCCGGTGCGCGGCCTCATTTGCCATCAGCACGGTACCGTTGGCTTCTGCGGTAAAAACTGCCACGGGGCTGCTCTCAAACAAAACCTTCAACTGCTCTTCAGCGTCGCGCCTGGCGTCCCGTTCGCGCTCGATGTCCTTCAGGTTTTCCGCCGCGGTATGGCGGCTGATGTTTATTTGCCGGATGAATAACCCGGCCCCGGCAAAGGCGGCAAAGTAAAGCAAGTCGCGCGAGATTCCTGTGCGCAGACTCCAATCGAGATAGCTGAATATTTCAGATAAAGCGGTACACAACAGAGCTGATCCAATGATCGGTCCGCGTCCCGCGACGCTGCCCACCATGAGCATGGGCAGGAGATAGAGAAAGCCGAGCGGGATTGGGTCTACGACTTTCCAGTCAACAAGTGCGACGATAGCGATAATGATGCCCGCCCGCAATAGAACGACGCGCTTGCTTCCTTTGAAAAGGATTGCGTACATGCATCACCTGCAGGAATCTGACTGGGTGCGACGGGAAAGAGCCGACACAAAACATTGTAGCTCTCGATGAATAGGCCGCACATGAACGCCGCATGTGGAGTTCATGTGAAAAAAGCTGCGCATGCAATGACAGCCTTCGATTGCTCAGCCGCGGGGCCTCAAAAGTGATGCAGTACAACCGTAAGAAGCACGCTTGTATGGATCCGGTAACGGCTCAGGAATCCTGGAACTCTGTATCTTCAGGAGCCGGCAATTATGGACGCTGGCTAATCTGCGCGTGGTACGGGTCGCCGATCTTGCGGCCCGAAGCGCCATACCGGGGCACGCGCCGGATACCGAGCTTGTGAAGCACAAAGCTAACCGTCGTGGCGAGAACTTCTAAACCGTATTTCACGCTGCGACTGAAGTTGATGGACGACGCTTCTTCAAAGTACTTGGTCGGGCAAGAAATCTCGCCGATCTTGAAGCCGAACATCGCCGCCTGGGCAATCATCTGATTGTCGAAGACAAAGTCGTCGGAGTTTTCAAGTAGCGGCAGCGTCAGCAGCAGCTCGCGCGAAAAGGCGCGAAACCCGGTGTGATACTCAGAGAGCTTGATGCCGAGAAAGATATTCTGGAATGCGGTAAGGCAACGATTGAAGACGTATTTATACAGCGGCATTCCACCTTTGAGCGCGCCCGCCCCAAGAATGCGCGAGGCGAGCACCATGTCGTAGAGGCCGCTGGCAACCATGCTGGCCATGGCAGGCACCAGCAACGGAGTGTATTGGTAATCGGGGTGCACCATCACCACAATGTCGGCGCCGGCGGCTAGAGCTTCGCGATAGCAGGTCTGCTGGTTGCGACCATAACCGTAGTTGGCATCGTGAACGAAAGTCAGAACGCCGAGACTCTTTGACAGCTCCGCCGTGGCGTCCTTGCTTGAGTCGTCGACGAGAATCTTGATGTCAACAATGTCGGTGAGCTCGGCCACCGTTTGTGCCAACGTCTTTTCAGCGTTGTACGCCGGCATTACCACTGCCACGCGCTTGCCGTTGATCATGCTTCAAACTCCTGTTGGCCGTTCCGCGCAATGGCTGCGCTATTCGTCAATGCGCGCCTGCTGAGCCGGGAAGCTGTATCGGATACGGGCTCACCGCTACCGGAGTTGTGTCGGGTTCAATCAGCCAGACCGTGCGATTCCGGTAATAATCGATCAGACGTTTATTATCAGCCGGATCGAGCTCCCTTGCCCATACGACTTTGGAAGCATCGATATCCGGATCGTTATAAACCCATTCGTCCAATACTTCGTGATCCGGCTTGTAGCGCACGATCGCCAGTTGCTGACCGGGCAGCGTTTCAAGGCTCGACACGACCCCGGCGCGCGCCGATCCGTAACTTTCGGGACCATACCAGGTAAAGTTCCAATTGCTCGTCGGCATCACAGTTGGAGCTAAGTGCAAAGGCCGCGCAAAAATCCTTGCGCCCGCCAATACCACCATCACAACTGCCGCCAATCGCACCAGCGCAAGTCCAACCGGCCTCCGTTCAGGCTTCCACACCCTCAAGTGCCGCATCGCCTGGAGCCCGATTGCGTAAAACACCATCGTAAAGGGCGCTACATAGTGGGGCAACAGGTAAATCTCAATCGCCATCCCTGCCATCAACACCAAAAGGCACACTATAAGGAACCGCAAGCGGCGATCGAGAAACACCCGCCGGATCATAATAAGAGGCAGAAACAGCGTGAACCCCGCAAAGAAAAGCAGTGTGAACATGACCTTCTCAAGAGTCTTGGGAACGAATCCCGCTGGGGAATGGATTTCTTTGTAAAAGGGCAATTCGTTTTGTTCGTAAAAACGCCGCATCTCCAGATTGCTGTATGCGGGCTCAGGCCTTTGCGACTGCCAAATGTAATATGGGGCGATCGCATAAGTATTTCTATCGACTACGTATGGCGGCGTAAGTGGGTTTCCGAACGCGCGGTAGTCATAGAAACCCAACCAGGCCACCGCGGCAATAACAATCGCCAGGGGCAGCACGGCGCCGCGCACCAAAACTGCTGGCCGGGGCCGGTTCTTTCCCGCGATCATCCAGCGGGCCAGAACCACAACCACGGGCAAGCTCAACAGAACCCCTTCAAACGGCCGCGTGAGGCTGAGAACTGCCATCCCTAGCGCCATTGGCAGTGCGTATCGAACTCGTCCGGTTCTTGTCAGCCGCGGCAGTGCGCCTAGAATCAGCGCTCCACCCAATGCGGCGAGCGACCCACCCGCGTGGTAAGTGTTGGTCCAGTAACTGAACACACCCAACCGTAATACCGCAATCAAGCCGCCGAAAAGTGCCCAACTGGGAGGCAACCATGCCTGCAGCGCCCAGCAGATTGCGGCGCACATCAGCGCGCTCGCAATCAGCACCGCGAACCATGGGTTACCGAGCAATGCCTTGCCTGCTGCCAGTAGAAGCCCCTGCCCAGGGAAGTACATGGACATGTAAGTGGGATTCATGGTGACGTGGAGGGTCTCAAAGCTATGCCACATCGCCGGAGTGGGATTGGCGAGCCGTCCGCTGGCAAAGGTATTCGCGGCAAGAAGAAAACTGAAATCGTCAGGAGCAAAGGGACGTGGGATTGGATGTATTGGGAGGATCGCAAGGCGGAACAGAATGACCGAAAGTCCCACGACTATTACTGAAAGGCCCTTTTTCCTGGCCAGTGAGATGAAGGTCCGTTCAATCGTACGGAATAATCGCAGACCAATCGTGGGCCACGCATAGCCCAGCGCGATACCGATCAATGTTATTCCCAAGTCGAAAATCAGGAAGCCATTGGCGTTATGCGGGGCTGGGGGCGAAAGCATGTGCGATCTTGTTCTTTGCCAGAGTCAGGCACACGCAGCCTTAGCTATAGCCTTCAAAACTGCGTATCGATGTCAATGATAAGAGAGGAATGGGAGAGTTCGCATCTTTAAATCATTTGGGCCCTGCGTAACTCCCCCAAAGAATCGATGTATGTCGAAAAATTGCCTTCAGACCTTAACGCGGGGAGTGATGAATAGTCTTGTAAGGCACGGGCCCGCGCAGGAGCGAATACATAACTGCGCGCAGCATACTCGACGTTGCGCCCAAGTTATGCCAAGGTCGTGCTGACCTTGCCAAACATACTCACAAGTGCGACTGCGAGCTGCGATTGGAGGCTGATAGCAACAAGTGAGGCAAGGACCACGAGCAGGCCATATTCCATTAGGTCCTGGCCACTCTCGTCGGCAACCCATTGCCAGATCTTTGCCGTCAGCCGTAGTAACTGATCGGGCATATGAGACCCCCAAATTGGTGCCTGGAGTTAACCAGGCTAGGGTGTTCCAATTCCGGTGCCGACCCCCGCGGTTAAAGCTAAATAACTACGGGAGGATCGGATTAAGCAGGCTAGACGGCTACCTGCCCCCGACTATACTCAGTTGAACCCTTGCGGGGAGAGTAAAGCGGTAAGCTCTACTCCCCCACGAAGGTGCTGAGGTACTGGGTGGATTCCAATTAGGCGTAACGCAGGGAACTAGGCGAGGGTGGTGCTGATGCTGCTGAAAACAGTGTTAACGGCCGAAGCAACTTGCTTCACACCGGTCACGGCAACCAGGGCGATCAGGGCGACGAGCAGGGCGTACTCAACGAGGTCCTGGCCTTCTTCGCGGTTCAACAGAGCCTGGGCCTTAACCAACATCTTCAGAAAAAGGGTGTTCATATTGTGTTCTCTCCAGTTTTGAATCTCCCAGCCTCAGCCGGGGCAACCTCAATATAGCATCTGCTGTGCCAATCGCAAAACTAAGATTAAACACTTTTTATTGCGTGACTTAGAAAATATCGTTACGATTGATTCGGTCGCTTTCTGTATACTCCCGTTTACAGTTCCCACTTTCTTAGAAAGTCTGGGTATACATCACACAAAGGTGTAACAGCTGTTAATCCCGATAGTTACCCCCACTCCGACGAATTACAAGTACAATTGCCACCATGGCTTCCAGCCCGAACTTACCGCGCCCGCTGCCTCGCAGCGACTACGCTGATTTTGCGATTGCCGTATCCTGCGGGCTGATTCTATCGGTAGGCGCCATCTTCTTTGTAATTGTTCTCTTTTCAGGCAAAATGGCTGGCTCTCGCGACTTTGTCTCTTACTGGTCTACCGGGGTCCAGCTCAGGCACCATGCTGACCCTTATAACTGGGAACAGATGATGGCCCTTCAGCACTCCGCACATCTTGACGCGAAGGGCGTTCTATTTATGCGAAATCCGCCCTGGGCCTTGCCGCTCGCCTATCCCCTGGGCTTTCTCGAGTTGAAAATCGGCGCATTTGTATGGAATATCCTCCTGCTGGGATGCCTGCTGACCTCGGTACATCTGATCAGGCTAATGCACGGTTCGCCGAATAATTATGTTCACTGGTTAGGTGTGGCATTTACCCCCGCCGTCATTTGCCTCAACATGGGCCAGACCGGGCTATTCACCCTCCTCGGCATGGCGCTGTTTCTGCGTTTTCATCGCACGCATCCATTTGCCGCAGGGCTTGCGTTGTGGCTTTGTTCGCTCAAGCCGCATCTGCTACTGCCTTTCAGCGCGGCTTTACTGCTCTGGATCATTGTGAGCAGAAGCTACAAGATTTTGGCCGGTTGGGTACTGGCAATGGCCGCGAGTACCGCCCTGGCATGGTGGATCGATCCGCAGGCGTGGACACGTTATTCCGCTCTGATGCGCTCCAATCCCGTCCAGTACGAGTTTGTCCCCACGCTGAGCGACGCAATCCGTTTCTGGATCCATCCGCAATGGATATGGTTGCAGTATCTGCCCGCGGCGATTGGTTGTGTGTGGGCGATCTTCTACTTCTGGAGCCGGCGCAGCACCTGGGATTGGCTGGACAACGGCAGTCCGCTTTTACTTGTCTCGGTGTTCGTCGCCCCTTATTGTTTTCCCCCGGATCAATGCCTGGTGATTCCCGCGCTTATGCACGGAATGTACAAGACCCGCTCCCGCGTCATGCTGGCCTTACTGGCTGTCATCCTGCTGGGCATTCAAATTGAGACATGGAAGGTACGAATCATCTCTGGCTATTACATGTGGATGGCTCCCACATGGCTCATCTGGTATCTGCTGGCATGCCGATCCACCGATGCCGTTGAAGCGATTCCAACTCCGGCAATGGCTGAGTCTTAACTTGAGAGACGACTCCGGCAACTCGTTCAGCTGAACATTTCTCATTCTGCTGCGCAAGAATCCTGCACGAGTGCCGGCCGGGGAGCTTGCGTCTGAAAAGGCGAATCCCGATGTGCGGCCTTGAACAGAATGTAGAGTTGGAACAATCCTAATATCGCCAGCGTGAATGTGAGAAGTTGCCCGCTATGGGATTTTTCGCTCTGATATGTTCCCCACGACGCCACACTGATAAAAACCAGCAGAGCTGTGGACCAGCCTTTCGCCAAACTCCAATCAAGATCGCGGAGCGCTCCCAGGGTCAGGATCGCCGATATCGAAATCAGAATTGAGTCGTAGGCGGGAACATAGAGATTGATAAGCAGAGTCCAGGTGAGAGTAATCGCCCAAGCCAGGTCTTGTGCAGGCCTTCCGGCTGTTGCAGACTTCCACAACGCTACGGCAAGCGCTGCGACGATCAAGCTTGTCGCCAGGATGAAGATAACCAGGTTGAATACTGATTGGTTGCCCCAAACAGACAGGACAGATGCTCTCAGGTCGATATACTGCGTGAGATTCAGGACGGATTGATTGTGGAATCCAGCAATCCGTCCAAAGACGCTAAGGAAATGCACGTATGCCGGCCAGATTTCAATTCCCTCTATCGCCGTGGTCGCAGCCCCCAGAATCGTCGCTCCCAAGATGAAGCCAAAGAAGGTTCTGAATCTTCGAGTCAGAAGCAGCATGGGAATAATAAGCAGGAGCAACGACGGCTTGTAGACAAGGAAGGCCAGCGACAGGCCGCATGAGAGCGGCTTTCCCTGTCTTTCATTGGCAATCGCAATCCCAACGGCGCACACCGCAAATGTGGAGATCTGCCCATTGGCAAGAGTGTTGTGAAGAAACGGAGCGTACACGAGTGCAAAACAGAAGATCAGTGAGGCCTTCAGCGGTTCTCCGCGAAAGAAAGATCTGACCACGGCCCCGATACCTGTCAGGTAGAGCAACAGCGAGATACCCGCCCACAGATAGTAAGCCGGAATAATCGGAAGTCGCGCGAACGGGCTGAAGAAAAGGGCTACAAAGGGAGGATAGGGACTCGGCCCGTAAGCGCCGTCCGTTATAGGGAAGATCTCATTGAATACCTTAACTTGCAGGCTGTAATCGTACAGCCTTGTAAGTGGATATTCGTTTGCGATGTGGCCGATACCATAGAAATAGATAAAATCCGCTGGAAGTATGTGAAACGATCCCACGCCGGTCTTGTACTCAACCCAAAGAGAGAACAAGAAGCGTGCAAACAATAATGCAATGAACAAGCCCCAGCAGACCAGGTTGATTTCTTTCAGGTTCGGAATCGGTCCTATGACTCTCCTGAATCGCGCCCCGATTGCCTCTCTGGAGCCTTCCTGGTTCACAGTCTGCCTTTCGCTGTTAATGCAAAACTCCTTCATGAATAAAGCGCACTATGAACTCCCCAGAGGCGAGGATCGAGACTGGCGAGGCGCTGCATCCATAACTTCTCAACAATGAAAGCACGGGGTTGATGTTGCGTCAAGGATAGAGCACCGATCAGAAGTACCGACGCGACTGTAACTCAAAACTAACAGTCTGCTTTCGCCCGGCAAAACATCTGCTGCGGGTTACACCACCGGCTCAGCAGGTTCTGCCAACTCAATCACCAGCGTGTCACCCCGTTGCGTTTGTGTTTCTTGAATGGTGCCTGCAGGGAGCTCGATCACCGATTGGGCTGTGAGACAAAGGGAAATGCGTCTGGCGCCGACCGCGCTCCTTACCTTTCTAACCCGCTTTCGGGCGTCCAGGTAAACCAAGTCAATGGGGAACTGCATGAAGAAGGTGTGTACCGACTGGCACGGAATAATCCAAAGCCCTCCGCCCGGCTCAAGACCGTCACGATTCAGCAGGCCTTTATTCCGCGCAGGCCCCGAGTCAGCGACTTCAAGAGAAGAAGCCAGAACCGTGCCGCGCGTAATATTCGCGGCATGCATTCGCCGGCTCGGATCGGATGGCGGGGACGAAGCAAACAGCTCTCGCAGGTTCTCTGCGATCAAGCGAAATGCTCTCATCCCCTGCCTCAAGAAAGGTTAGTCGTTTTCAACTGCAAGTCCAGGTTATGGGCCGCTCCCAGCTGCGGTTGGAACTGAAGCAGAACTGGAACTCATGCTTTGCCCTCCGCCACTGCCGAATCCAGCGCCGGATCCTTCTATAACCAAGGTCTTCTCAGGCTTCATGCTGTCGATAAGAGTCTCGACCGGGACGACGGTTGGCGCCGCGGCCATGGTGTTATCAGCCGTTTTGCCATCCGGAGTGTGCATCGCCACGTTAGAATTCGGTGGCAGGAACTTGACCGGATAATTCAATGCCGGCAAATCCTGGCCCGCTGCTATAGGCGCAACGACTTCCGGAGTGACAATCACCATAAGTTCGGTGTTGCTCTTGGTCCATTGGATTGTCTGGAAGAGCTTGCCCAGGATTGGAATGTCGCCCAGGAATGGAATCTTCTCGAAGCTCTGGGTTTCCTCGTTGTCCAGAAGGCCGCCAATTACAAAACTTTGTCCGTCCCTGAGTTCAACTTCGGTATTCACCTTGCGGTCGGTCAGGCCAGGGACCGTGAAGCCTGAGATGGTGACTTCGTGACTATAGTCAAGGGCGCTCACTTCCGGCGCAACCTGGAGTCGGATCGTCCCCTGGGGAGTCACTGTAGGTATGAAGCTTAAGCGGACTCCGTAATCCTTGAACTGAATCGTCACCGCTCCGCCGATGCCCCCTGAACTACCCTGTACCACTGGATACGGGAACTCGCCGCCTGCAAGGAAGCTGGCCTCATGGCCATTCTTTGCCAGAAGATTCGGTTCCGCCAGAGTTTCAAGCAGGTTCTTACTCTCAAGAGCCTGAATATCGGCGCCTGACTTGAGGCCCGGAAAGAATGCCAAAAGGTTCAGTTCATTTGAAAACACAGCCGAACCTCCCGGAACTCCTACGCCGGAAGTGGAAGAGCTGCTGGCGCCTGATCCCGCAGTCAGCGACGGAGGCGAGAACTGACCAGTTGATATACCACCGAATGCATTGCCCAACCCAAGGTCGAAAAGATTGATGCCAAGCTGCTTCTCAATGCTGCGGTCCACACTGATAAATCGGACCTTGAGCAGAATCTGCGGCTCCGATGCCGGGACATTGACATTCAGCAGGTTTACGACCTTGCTGCCTGAGGACCCGGCAATCTGCACTGCGCGCTCTGAGGCGGTAAGATCGTTGACTGTGCCACGCAAGAACACATTGTTGTTGTCGTAGCTGACTTTGATAGTCTGCCCCGGAAGTTCGTTTCTGAGTTCACGCCGCACTGCATCCAGAGTGTCACTCGAAACTGGCGCGGGCGAATGTACCGTGACGTTGAAGAACTCGCGGCCGCCGTGAATATCCCAGACGATCAAGCTGGTTTCACCGGGCTTGCTGCCGTTAACCATGATTTCGGTCGGGCTAACCCCATGAATCTCAGCAATGCCGCCAAGGCCGATAGCTACCCTGGCGATTGGGGCATTGGTATCAACAAGCACTGTTTTTCCGACCATTACTGAAAGGTCGTTTGTTGAATCCTGAGCTCCGGAAGTGGGCGCAGCCGGGGTTGAGGCTTGAGCCTTTAAGCCCTGCGCAGCAAACAGGACTACCCCAACAGCGCTGATGCACATAATCGTTATTGCAGACTTAGCTCTCAATGCTGTCCCTCTGAAGAACCAAAGTTCTCTTGCGATGAAGATGACCCGTTAATGATCTCCATTGAGTAGGGTTTCGGTGCCGGTGGCTTGGGAGCCACGCGCCTCACAACCTTCACCGGCGGAGCGGCAGACTTCACTAATCCAAACAATGCTGGCGTGGCTGTCGCCGCAACCGGTTCTACCTTCGTGTCGAGCGGATTCCTCAGCACCAGTTGAATCCTCAACTGGCTGCTCGCCAGGCTCAATGTCTGTGCCTGTTCGGGGGTCACAAGCAGATTCACAACCTGCACCTGCACCGGCTTGCCCTCCGAGTCCTTTTGAATGTTGATGCCGGCCGAGAGCACCTGCATGTTTTGCAGGAGCGTAGTCGTCACAGTTCCAGCCTGAGCATTACTGCCTGGCGGAATACCCGAAGCCAGAACGTCAACGTGCATGCCCGGCGTGACAAATCCCGACACGCCCACAACGTCGTCAACCCGGACCGCGCAGGCCCTCATCCCCTCTGGGATTGTGGCCGCCAGGCCGCCACCGGAACCCGCAGCCGCCAGGTTGCTGTCAACGATCGGCTCGCCCTGGGCAATCTCAGTCACTACGCCTCTGCCCACCAGGGTAAGACGCTGCTGCTCAGGGACAGCTCCCTTAGGCAGCGTTCCTGAGATCTTGATCACGCCGAGGTCTGCCTGAGTCAGCACTGTGCCAAGCTTCAAATCTGTGGCCGCCGCCACGATGGAGGTCGTCGGCGACACTTGCTGCGTTGACATTTTGGAACCCACCACGCGATAGACAGCGAACGCGCAAACGCCAGCTATCACAAACGCAACGAGAAGGATCGTAAGCAGTCTTCGATTCATTCCTGGGATGATCCTGGTTGGCGGTTAGGCCAACCACACCTTTCTGGACCCCGATTCGATCGCCGTGCCCGGCTGACGGCCATCGATCGCGACTGCACCGGGGAACACTTCGATGTCTCTCGAGCCTGGAGGGGGATAGTGTCGATTCAGTATATCCTCTTCGTGCACACTAAACTCAAATCGAGTTTATTTTTTTCTACGTTTCAGGTATCAAGAGAGCTATGAGCCTTAGGCTACAGAATGAGCGATGCTGAAGCAAGGGAATTTTTGACTCCGCTTGAACTTCCAGCTGTATTCATCGGTACACTTTAGGTCACACCAGAAGGCCTGGGAAAATGCCAGGGTATACGCCTCGATAACAGGCATGTACACCACACCATAACGAGGTTCGAAATGGCTGCTTGCAGCCTTTAAAAAGCCACTCGCTTGCATGTAACGTTGAGTTGCATGTTTCCCCGGATCACGAGCGTCTGAAACGCTGATTATTCTTAGCCTGTTAGTACTCACGGGCTCATCGTGAGTTACTATTTGAGTTACCAAATAACTTCTTAACGGCGTTACCCACCTTCGCAAGGAGGTACTGGTCAGAGTGTCGACGACATTGCCAATCTCGCTTCTGAACCAGCAGCCTCAGTTTCGGCAGCCGCCTACATCGTTTCTCGCTTCGGCTTTCATCCACGGCACGGTCATTGCGCTGGCCTACTTTGTCATCGCCTTTGCGCCCCGCATCGATACCCACGTACCGGTGCGATTCGACATGCGCCAGCTTGATCTGCATGTGCCCGATAGTGAGCTCGCTCGCATTCGATCGGGAGCCGACAGTATTCCTGGCCCGCCCTCTGCCCAAAAAAGCCCCGGAACAAAAGGCGACGAAGCCGCCCACCGGCCTTCGCCAAAACTCATGCCCCATACTCCAGTCGGGCCGCAGACCCTCATCCAGCCTGATTTGAAGATCGCCGCAATGCTCGACCATGAGATACCCCTTCCCAATGTTGTCATTTGGTCATCGAACAAGGTGGTGGTGAAAAAAATCGCCGCGCCCAAGGTCCAGCAGCCTCCCAGCGTCGATGTGAAACCTCGGGTCGACATTCCCAACCAGGAAGTGAACCTGGCCGACATACCGCTTGCGTCCACCAGCAAGCTGGCTCTGCAACCTTTGGTCACTGCCAGCAACACAACACCCATCGTCAATACGCATCCTTCGCAGCAAATCGATGTCACTCCGATTTCTACTACGCAGAGTCAATTGCAGCCCACGCCAGTGGCAATCATGTCGCTCTCTGACATCACAATGAAAGACGCCAACGTTGCAATACCCGCCGTGAACCAGGCTGCTCGGGGCGATGCGAATGGTACTTTGACACCGGCAAAAACAAAGCCGCTGCCGGGCTCCGGAAGCGTGAATGTCGCGGAGAACGCGACCGGCAACGGCAAT
>Ga0302274_10004180_pt1 | contig 12617 bp, 10 predicted proteins | sample III_Bog_N2_1_FD_198755 | JGI IMG/M metagenome (GOLD analysis project Ga0302274, IMG submission 198755) | Peat permafrost microbial communities from Stordalen Mire near Abisko, Sweden - III_Bog_N2_1 | ecosystem: Environmental > Terrestrial > Soil > Wetlands > Peat | place: Sweden: Abisko...
GAGATGCAAGTTAGTGTACTCCTCGGAGGTGCAAAGTTAGTCTAACGTAGCTTCGTTATGGTATTAGTATTCGCTTCTATTGTAGAAGGCTCACATCCCTTCGGAATAGTGTATTTACTGTGCGCCATTCTTCTCAACTATCTCGGTTCTGTTTCCATAAAAACTTTGTCTCGATTGCTATGCGCTTTAATTCTTTTAGAATATCTCCTTGTCTTAGCGAATTATTCTAATTCGCAGTTATTCATCGTCCCGGCAATATTCCATCCTTTTCAGGAGCAGACTCTGCTTGATTGGCTATTTGATCTTCCCCTTGAATGGGAGTGGTACTTTACTTTCGGCAAGAGTAGTCGCGAAGTGGGCATGCTTGCTATGAGTTGGCTGATAATTGTTTGCTATCAATTTTACTTCATGGTTCTCCGAAGTGCGTGGAGAAAAGTCCTTTCTTTATTATAAAGCTAACCTCAAGTCAGTAATGTTGGAAAAAGATTGCTATAACATGTGAGACAAGTCTACTAATATGGTCTGACTTATAGTCCTTTAGTAATCATGCTACTTTGCTTCGCAATCTATCTTCTGGATTACTCAGTTACTAATTTACTGCTGACTACTTTAACTGCAGGGTTTGTATTTCTTTCCTTCATGGTGAGAGACTACAAGGACAGTCGTCATTTTTGGCGTTCTTATTTTATGGTGTTACAACTAATGATTGTATGCTTTATGCTCATATATGCTCTACTCCAATTGCCCATGCTAGCACATTTTTGTACTCGTCTCCTTTGTGCCCAGGAAGAGCTTCATACACAAATTTATAAAGCTTTGCTTTTACTCATTTTGCAGTTGGGGCTGGATCTCACTAACTCCCATCACTTTGAACGTGCCTTAAGACATTTTGACCGATCCCACAACAGGGTTGATTTGCAAAGGCTGGCCATCGCACATCGAAATAACAACCGTAAGGTTGAAGAAAAATTTAAGCAGCTAAGAAGGGAAGAGGAGCTTTTGGAAACAGTGGATGAAGTTTAGAAATTTTTAAATGACCTTAAGTAGGATCCTCAACTGTAGTTCGGTCGCAAGGGACAAAATTATGAATCTAAGGAGTCATGGGTCGATGTATTCATTGAATTTCTGCCATCCCTCATTGATTAGTACCTTCTTTTGAATGAGCAAGAAGCAAGAACTTTAGTTCAAAATCAGAACAAACGATGGACAAAACTCAAAGATTTTGGATAATGGTAGTTATCCCACATCAACGATAGCTATATTGATGAATTTGCTGAGCTAGAAGGTGAACCTTTATAGTTAGAATTGCTCAACATTATCAAAACCATAGACGAGCAGAATCAACCAATTAAAATTATAGCTGCTGAATAGGAAATTAAGCATATGCATGTTGCCTAAAATAAATCTATCCTTTCTAGCGAGAGAAGATAAAAATCTGAACCTCGCTCTTTACATTTTTCGCAGATGGAAGATGTATAGTTGCATCCCAATGAGAGAAGGTCCTATTTTGTGGAAGACGAGCCTAGTGAAATAGTACATACAGTTCGAGCTAGTCTGAAAGGGGGGGATAATAAATAAAAATAGCAGTTAGTATATCTTTTATTGGTCGAGTCAGTGCTATCTAATTGGCAGTACATTACCTATTTGGTGCTGATACTAGTGCACGTATTCAATCTGGGATTACTGACGTTCCCACTTGCAGCTGTAACTTTTTGTTTTGCTCTCGTAGGATCTTATCAAGCGGGCAAGCAGGTATGGCGCTGGTTATATCTCCTTGTTCTTGTACCTCTGCTATTTAAATTTATTGTCAACCTAAACCTTGTGAATCTCTCTCCCTAAACAGTATATCTTTTAGTTGGCGACAACTTGGACTCTGCACTGCTTTAATATTTAGGAGTTGTAGGTGTGGTAGGTCAGTGCATCATCCTCAAAATGATAGGTCACTTCCATGAAACTACACAGGAGATATAATGCATGAAGATGGCGCTAGTTCGCAAGATTATTAATGATGGGAAGCCAGACTAACGTCCTCTGTTATTTGCGCTTCTCCGCCAAGCTAGAGCTATTCCGACATCAAATTCAGATTTTCTGTTTGGAGTCGCTGAGTGCAAGCCAGGCTATGACTACTCCACTCTGTTAACGTCTCTACAGTTATCAGTTTTAGTGTGGGTATTCTTATTCTACGATCGGATGGCTGTAAGTGCTGAGGTAACGTTCTACCAAATGATATAATACAATCAGTTCAGTTCAGGAATGGTGGCATTAACGTTGCTACAGCTACTATTTTTATTGAGCTAAAGATTCATAGCCATCGCTGATCTTAAAGATGCATCGAAAAGGTGGGATATAGGTCTGCTGCTAAAATATTTGCTACTTGTACTTAACCTCATAGTTGTTGAAAGTGTTATTCTGTTGTATTTTCCTTTAAGCTCTGGTCAATATGAAAGCAATCCCTATGTTATTGTATTATTAATACTGAGCTTGTTTAGTCTTCTCGTACAAGCCTTACAGGTTAAAAAAGGACTCGACCAGACTTCTCGTGGTTTTATGGACCGTTACACTTGGTATAATGGTTTTGTCTATATTGGTTATAGAGCCATCCCTTTCTTATTTTAATTTAAAGCATTTTCAGATTGGACCTTTACCAAAACGGCTTTACGCATATTTGACTGGATTCGTCTTGAGGAGATATTTGGAAGACTTTATGTTGCTAAATGTAACTCGCTGTTTATGATGGGAAAATTAATGGGTTCAAAGATATAATGGTGGAAGAAACTTTTGATGGGCTACCCGCTGTTGTTATCAATCATTCTACTACTTTTCGGGCCACTTGTACTTTTTTCTAGTCTTAACCCACTAGCCGCGCCTAATGACGTAACAGCAGGTTATCTTGAGGTGACTCTTCGTGTAAATCATACTAATGAGTATCCACTATATACAAACTCGCATATAACCGATATTCATCGATTACAGCCTGATGCAAGTGAACTGACTCTTCTCAAAACATATGACATTGATATATAAGCTGTTCAGATACTATATCTCTAAGAGTTTTCAGATCAATATTGGGAAATATCAGAGGGGAGTTACTATAAGTTACTGGCTTAGGCCGAAACTTCCCTCTATTAACTGCTAGTTAGAGCGAAATTTGATCGAAATTAAACTGGCATGACTTCTTTGTACGTCCTGAGTAATTATTAAGTACCAACCTAGCGGGTAGCTGAATTGAAGGGCGCACTTTTAGGGAAAAATAATTTCTGTGTCAACAATCTCATGAACACTTTCTTGCGTTTGGATAACAACAATGGGTTACATGAATTGGGAGAGTAATCGACTGAAGGATGCCTACGTGCGACTGCTGGAGTTCGTGCCACAAAGCAGTATTGGGTATTAGAGGGCGGACTGCGACTGCGAGTGGCTTCTGACAAATATACTAAGGCTATATTTGGATATAGCGTTATGAGTTTTTATATTTCGATTATCTTGGTCATAGCCAATTCCTTTCGTTTTCTATTTCAGGGTTCAGTGCATACTATTCTCACAAGTGATATACCATACCCAGATCCGATTCTTGCTCTTTGCAATGATATCTTTCGAGCTCGACGAATGCATGACTTAACGAGAGAATAATATTTATTTTGGATGATAATTGATTTGCTTCGTAGTCCAGATAGTGTAAAATCACTTACGGGAAAATACTTGCAAGCTCGGCTGGATACTTTAACTTCTTATGAGCAAATATAAAAAGAAAAGAAGGAATGATGTATAGCCATTACTTATTTATTTTGGCCTTACTAAATAGATAATTCAAATTTGGCGAATCCATTGATAGTAAATAAATAGAATTGAGTATATTAATAGAGAGTGGTAAAAGGAATTGTTAAATTTACAATATTATTAATTTCATACCTATTATGTACTTAACAGGATTTATCAGAATTTTAAGAACTCAAGCAACCAAAGGATAATGATACTTAAAATATGTTAGAGCCTTAAGTTAAGTGCAATGCCAAAGTATAATAAAGGACTCAAATACATGCAAAACAAATATCATAACCATATCCAAGAGGCGACCACACTTTTTTATTATATGCCTCACATTCTTTATTTTTGCACTTACCTTCTAAATTTAGACCAGGACTTACGGTTCGCCAATCTGGAATATCATTTGATTTGGAGAATTTTTTAATATGATAATCGGATACACTAGAGAAAGAAGCAAAATAAAATGATTTTGTCATGTCCTTAGGCATTTTGTTCTTGCTTTTGTATTATGAAAATAATATACTAATTTCATGTTTTTAACATAGTAGTATTGATAGCATAAAATAGCATAATAAAATAGCATATATTCCTATTTAATATAGCATCATATGCTCAAAGATGAGGTCTCATTTGCGTCTTTGCCTGCTTAATGGCGGAAATTATCTCATCTCTCTCTGCTTTACAATTTAGAGGATTATATTTTTTAGCCCAACCAATCAAATTTTCATAGGCTTTACCATCAGAAGTACCAATTGCAGACATTAAAATATTGTCATCATAGTCAAAAGCCTCCATTAAAGTCAATGCATCTGGTCTCAATTCAGCAAAAAGGATTTCTCTTTGTTGATAAATAAGCTGAATGTCTTCGTGAGATAAAGTTTAAGTCTCAAAGAATTTGGCCGATCTTTCAACTATTTTTTCGAGACCATAAAGAGTGAGAACTTTTCTCATCACCGTTCTAAGTGAAGGAATGGTGATAGTCGCCCAAGAATCAAGAAAATATGAGTAAAGAACAACATAAGAATGTGCCATTGCTGCATCCACTAATATTAGCTCAGAATAAGTATCCCAAGCTTATTTTTTACTAAGGCCCTGATATAGTCCCTCAGCTATTTTTTTGGCAGCAGCTTGAATTTTTGCGCAACTGTGGAGAATCAAAATTTTTTGAATGTTATAAGGACATTGGAGAGAGCTGAGTTCGATAACAGAAGCGGAAGTATTTCCTTTTGCTAGATGTTTCAAATATTTGATACTATCAGCCAATTATTTTCCTTTTTGTAAACGGCTCAAAGATTTGATTAAAAATCGAGCTACTTGCAGCATCAGAACTGTATATTAGCCTAGATAATATCAATTTTACCCTCAAGAGTGTAGACGGGGCTATACTCCTGCATGAGTCCAATTATACCATTATACATATGAAACCCATGTCCCCCAGCAGCTCTTCTAATGATCTACATTCCCTTTAAGGTATCGTGACTGAGGATAGCCTTGGCAGCGCTCGTCAAAATATGAGCTTCAGTCAATCTATCAAAATTTCCCTGCTGACACTAAGCAAAAGTTTAGCGTCCCAATTGTTGAATTTTTTTGAAACAAAATAATGAAGCGTAAGTTTATGCAATCCTTGGAATAACTTTTTCCTGCTGGGTTTGATAATCTAAAATCGGAATTTCTTTTCCTTCATGATTTTTAAATTGACTCCTAATCAAAGAATATCTCACAGATATAGTTGTTGCTTTAGACATATTGTAAAAGCTGATTTCGGTTAATCCTGACCGAGTGAGTAGCATTGTTGCATAAGAAATCTTTTAATCTCCTTTAGTTGAATACTGGCCTTCCTTGGATACAATGTGATATTTCATCAACATGTTTCTCCTCGGAATGCGGTAATTGTTAAAGATAGCATAGCCATTATCCTTGTTTTGAAATCCCAGTTTCGGACCAATATCGCCAGCTTCTAAGCCATCAAAAGTCTTCAAAGTATTGGGATCTCGAATGGGCACTAAAAAAGCATGAATTCCATATTTTTTATTGTTAATAATTAGCTGAGCAAAAACTGTAGCATAATTACAATAAAGTCCTAAATCTCCAATCCACCATTTTGCAGCTTCTGCTTCAGGTGTATTGATGATAAAAGTTTCGTTGTTGGAATCGTAAGTGGCGGTGGTCATCAAGTTTTGAACATCTGAACCATGAGCGAGTTCAGTTTGAGCATAACAACCAATTATTTCACCTTTGAGGGCAGGTTGAAGAAACATTTTGACTTGTTCTTCATCGCAAAGGTTCGAGAGGGTGCTCAAAAACATTAATCCATGTAATGAAAAAGGCGTAGCATACAGGAAAGCCTTGGTCTTGAACAGTTCTGATGATCCATCTAAAGGAAAACGATCATGAAATTAATGTAGTCTCATTATTTTTTTGGCGTAAACATTCATCATGTGGAATCTTGATTGATGAAGAAATGAAGGATCATACTTGAGTATGGGGTCGCTTGATACAAAATGCAATTGTTTTAGGAAGTCCTAATGATTAGCTTTGCCGTCATATATGAGGTATGAGAGATCAAGTTTGTTGAAAGAAGCTTTTTTTCTTTCTAAATGAAGCATAATTTGGATATGATGTCATTTGGTTATCAAAAGATATTAAATTTAAACCATATTTTAAGATACGCTTTTCATAAAAATGTATATTAATTTTGATTAGGAGAATCAGATTATATCATGGATCTGATTAATCGTGGATAATCAGAAAAAAATAGTAGATAACATCATGGCAAGTCGAGAAATATTAAGATGAAAGTGATATCGTCAATTACTGTATCATCCTCAATTGTCCAGCGCTCATACGCCAATTTTAAAAGTGCATCGCAGCATTATTCTAATTTTCCTTATTTATAAAACGGAACCACAAGTTGCAAAATTTCAAAATTCTTAATGAACTCCCAAACTCCATCGGATGCGATAACAATAAATTTATCCCTATCTTCAAGCTATAAATGTACAAGTTATGGTTAGTGCGTAACCCCAATGGGTTTAGAAATATTGTCACCCATTGACCTGCTCATTGCCAGGCCTTGCAGATCTAAATCATATATATAGATACTTTGGTTGGGGAGCCAAACCCTTTGAGGGCCTAATAATTTGCCATGCTCATCCCTGTAACTGTGAATCTTTCCACCTTTTTTTAAAATTCTTTTCTTTTCCTTTTCCAGACTAGGTTTATGATCTTCGGAGAGATGAATAATTTCCCAATTTTTCTTATCAACTTACTAAGATAAAATATACTTTGACGAGCCAGAATTGCTCTGGAATCTCCAACATTTGCGCAAGTAAGTTTCCTATTTTTTTAAATAAGCAAACTAATGAAAGTCGAACCACTTGTAAAGGCATTGATTTCTTGTGTCTAAAAAAGTTCATGCTGAATTTTATTATATGAATCACTGAACATATAGTCAATAGTTTTTGATTTGCCTTTTTACAAATAATATTTTTCCATTCTGTTGATAATAAGCTGAGAAACACAGTGGCCTTGAAGTCCATGACCATCTGCAACCGCAAAGAAATGGCTACCATCATGTGGATGCTATGTAATCAAGTAGCTATCTTGATTAGGTTTATTAGGATTGGTGGCCAATACTCCTTGCCTGGTTCTAAATGCATATTTGATTGATGCAGCCCCTTTCTGTGTATCATTTTTAAAGATAGCCTATTTGGTTAATTTTTAAAGTTTTCCCAATGACTCAGCTTTTCCTGAATGGTGTCGATTATTGAGATAATTGATCAAATATGACTTACTTTTTGATTGCAACTCTGTTTTACTTTTCTATTTATCTGTCGAATGATAATGCGATATTTTAGAATCGTTCTGAGATTATTTGTATGTCTTTAAAATATTTGATGGAGATTATTTGCTGACTTTTTGATTTCTTCTTTTACCACTAAAAGATTTAATGCGCTCACTAGAAGTATTTTTATTTTTCATGCGATCAGATATCAGAAAACTTTTGGAGAAGTTTAGACTGATCGGTTTTTATTGACTTTTAGATGTGGATCGAGGTTTAATTTATAACTTGGTTAAATTACTTTGATTAGCTAGTTATGTTGGGAGCGAACCGATTTTTCGCTTGAGGTCAGTGGGTCCACTACGTTTTTTGATGGTATCATGCTTGATAATAATGATGGGATTGGTCTTCATTTAAGGTTATATAGATAATCATCTGTTATAATTTGAAACATTCATCAATTGTAACATATTTTTATCCAGGCAGATTAAAGACGCATTGAATTTATAAAGATATGATAAAATTAGCTCGATTGGAACCTTTTTGTCTTCAATCATATATAATACCTTTCATACCATATTTTTAAATTATCATACATTTTAGTAAATAATTTGCTTCCATACCAAAGAAACCCAGTATTTTCATTATTGAAAGATTTTATTCCTCTAGATTCTGAAAATTTATAATTTCATAAATATCCACAATTAATTTGATAAAATTGTCAACAAGTATATCGTAGTCTAATAAAAAGAAATCATTTGTAAGCGTTCATTTGATATTTTAATTTTCATTATTAATATTAATTTTACTTTCCCTCTAAAAATATAGTTTAATGTTTGAAGATCTTACCTCGCTGGTTGTGGATATTGGCACCAACTACACTCGTATAGGCTATGGAGGCGACGATGCCCCAAAATTGATGCCCTACTCCTATGTTACCTCCAATCATAATAACATGCAAAATTAAGATTTACCAAAATTCTTAGTGGGAGACAAATATTTATTTTCAGATCGCAGTTAAAACGAAATATCTAGCATTTTCCATCAAAAAGGAGCAGATGGTTACGCTTTTGATTTTGATAAGTTGGAACCATTTCTGGAATATAATCTACGGCACTAGCTCGGGATAAATCTCACAGACTATTCTGTTTTGTTAAGCGAGGACGTGGCTGCTAAACCAGAATAAAACAAGATAATTCGAGAGAAATTAGCATAATTCTTCTTTGAAAGGTTGAATGTTGCCAACATATTTTTCTTAAAGGCTCCAGTTCTTTCCTGCTTTGCTACAGGTAGAAATTTATTTATTGAGGTCGATCAACTGCTTTAATTATTGATTCAGGCTAAAACTTTACGAGAACTGTTGCAGTACATTAAGGATTTTGCCTTTATCGTTCAATACGAGTAACTCCTTATGGCGGAAAAAATGTAAGCAATGACCTCGAAAATTTGATTGCTCGCAAACTTGGAGGTCCATTACAAAATAAATATGTTCTCGATGGCAAAAATCATACATCATCATTCCTCGAGTTTCACCAATCTCAATTTCTTTCAGATATAAAGGAAGCACTATCAGTGCGAAAACAAGAGGAGATAAGTTAAGCCCCTGTGAACTCAATTGAGTATTAACTTCCGGATAAGCAAATAATAAATATTGATAGAAAGGATATAAAAGAAGGATTTCTTGTTGGAGACTAAGCTGGTGCTGAATTCAGAAGCACTCCCTCTCTAGTCGCATAAACAATTAACAGTTGCGATGTGGATGTTAAAAAATAACTTTATTCAAACATCTTAATGACAGGAGGTAATGTACTCTTTGGCTCATATATTGAAGATATTGTTGCAAAAATGGCATAATCAGCTCCAGCAAACGTGAAAGTAAAGCCAGTATCAGTATGCGCTTCCAGCGAAAGAAAATATCTAACATGGATCGGAGGTAGTATAGTATCTAGTCTTTCTTCTTTCCAAAGTTATTGGGTGGGAAACCAAGAATGGAAGGAAACAGGAACTACCATTCTGTAAAAAAAATGCGTTTGATCTTGCATATAGTTAGAATTTAAAATAGTCATTGAGCATCAATGCTATAATTATAATTGATAATAATGGGAGATAAAAAAAAGCATAAAGACAAGGAAAAAGATAAAAAGAAAGATAAAAAGAAGGACAAGGAAGAAAAGAAAAAAAATAAGAAAGACAAATATAGTTCTGCATCTGATTCTGATGATTCTGATGACAGCAACTCCGATAGTTCCAAATCTGTTTCTCGCTCCAGGAAAAAAGACAAGCAAAAAAAGATAAAGAAAGATAAAAAACAGAAGAAGGATAAGGAAAGTCCTCATAGAGAAACTCCTGCTTCATCAAACGTACCTTATAATTTTGATAATGTTGTTTCAACAACATTTCCCGCTACCATCCCTGGAATAAAAGGAATGCCCATTCCAGCTATTCCTCCTCCGGCTTCCAACGTTGCTTCCACTGCGTCAGTTCCAAAACCTAAATCAAAAGAGCCAAATATATTTAAGCTATTACCAAAACTTAATTATGGACCTGTTCTCTTTGCCAAAACCATTTACTCTGGGGAATATTTGGGGTAAAATTGTCAAGACAAACTTTTCATTGAGATGACCCATAACATAGAGCAAACAATCAAAGAATAGCAGCATAAAAAAGGGATGACTAATATTACAAAGTGTATAGCTGAGCTTGATAAAGTATTTGCCTAATAAAAAGAGGAAAGGGCAAAAACTATCAATAAATCTGAAGATTAGATTCCAAAGCAAAAAAACAATCGCTATGAGTTATTGCAAAAGGTATATCACGATTAAATTGTTAAAATAACCGCCAGCCATGATAGTTCATGACTTTTATTATCTATTAATGCACATTCTCCTCTTTATTCTTTTTGAAGATTCAGCTTTCTTTTAATATATTTTGTTACAATCAAACTATATTATACCCATTGAGTTGAAAGAACATTCATCATCTGCATATTTTTTTCATCTTAATTTAAATAAGTAAGAGCGCCAGATGCTGTCGATATTGATATTAACGTAAAGATTATTTTTCCATTTTTCTATTATTATTTAAATTGTCAATTCACATATTTAGATGACATGGATCATTTATTAATCGAGAATAATTTTTTAAAAAGTAAAAAATTTTTCCTGTAATCTAGATAATTGAAAGGACTAATCATTTAGGATGTTTTGATATTAATAATTTTTGTTGAAATGGGAAAAATCTAGACAGGTGAAGTTGCTAACAAATTTAAAAAGGATTGGAATGAGAAGGTTTAATTTCATAGAAAGCCCTTATACAGGAGCAAGAGTGAGGATCACTTCGAAAAATAAAAAAATAGGCAAGACAATGAAACAAGATTCTAAAAAAAATAAAAGACAGAATAAAATGCAAGTCATAGATAAAACAGCAATTCTAAAGCACAAAATAGAGCTCCGCTTGCGCAGATGAAAGCATAAAATAATTCAGATAATGGGCATTCTAACCAAAGTGAAGTATTGTTTAAAGAATCCATCGACCCTGAAGGACAAAGCCATAAAAAGTTCAAAGATTCTCACCTTAGCATCTGTTCTAAAGGACAGAGCCATAAAAAGTTCAAAGATTCTCACCTTAGCATCTGTTCTAAAGGACAGAGCCATAAAAAGTTCAAAGATTCTCACCTTAGCATCTGTTCTAAAGGACAAAGCTATAAAAAGTTCAAAGATTCTCACCTTAGCATCTGTTCTAAAGGACAAAGCCATAAAAAGTTCGAAGATTCTCACCTTAGCATCCGTTCTAAAGGACAAAGCCATTCATCGTTTGGCTCAGTTATGCAAAACATTTAAGACATTATTCTATGTTTTTAAATTGGTAAATAATTGTATTATTTTATCGCTTAAAATTTAGAGGAGGATTAAAAACTTTAAATTCAAAAAAAAAGAATTTTAATAATAAAGAAAGAAATATATCAAAATAGAACATATTTTAGAAAATATCTTTAGGACATTAACAAGAAGTATTCCTTCATCATTCCCTCATATGATGTCAACAAATCTCTATTTATTTATTTAATTAGTTTTAAAATATCTTCGGATGACGAACTTATAACTTTATTTGCCTAATAAGAAAAAAATTGCAGCAGCATAAAAAAAATATTTCGGATGCATAATTAAGTCTATAAACAATCAATTTCGACTGAAGATAAAAAAACAGTTGAAAAGATCCAAGCCTGCTTAGAAAAAAGAAATATCTAAAATTTTAACTACAATACGCGCTTTTATCCTTCATAAGCTCCAAAATAAACTCCTCTGAAGTCTAAAGTAGATATAAACACGGTTCGTTTAACTTTATTAAATAAAAAATTATATGAAATCGAATTTGGTAATTCTTTTGAAATTATTATTAACTGTTTAAGCTTAATTTACTCAAGATTTTAATAGTTTATTACAAAATCGAACCAAATAAATAACGATTAAATTTATTAGGACTAGAATAAATTATTAATAAATGATCCCCTCCCTAAATTTACAATTATTGGATATAGCCGCCTTGCTGAAAGAATTATATTGCTTATTTCTAGTATGAAATTGAATTTAGCTGATAAAACGAATAACCTTTTTTAGGACGATTAAATTGGAGGATTGATAATTTTTGGAAATGTGATTCAACTGATAATGAAAAAGGAGTTGTTAAAAATGGAGAACAAATTAGCTATAGCTCTTCTGAAAGAGGGAGAGAAACCTTGATAGTTCAGAATAAATTTATTAAAAAACATTTAGTTTTATCTAATTCCATTTTATTTTACATTGAATTTTATTGAAAATCAATTATTCTAATATTTAAATTTATGATAATACAAGTATAAATTTTGTTGAGTATTTTACTCCTACAAGTACAATAAATAAGATAATTATCTTGAAGCAACTCTGTTTTTGAAGAATAAATATCATTAAATATTGGAAATAAGATAGTTTTTAATATTTTATAATAGAATAAAGAGAATGGTTTGATCTATCTTGGTTTAATTAAGAAAATATTTTTTAATTAAAATTCTATTTATTTGTAAAACTGATAAAAA
>Ga0302274_10004187_pt1 | contig 12606 bp, 8 predicted proteins | sample III_Bog_N2_1_FD_198755 | JGI IMG/M metagenome (GOLD analysis project Ga0302274, IMG submission 198755) | Peat permafrost microbial communities from Stordalen Mire near Abisko, Sweden - III_Bog_N2_1 | ecosystem: Environmental > Terrestrial > Soil > Wetlands > Peat | place: Sweden: Abisko...
CGGCGTCAAAACCTTCGGGAATCTCATCTTCGTTCCGAACTTCGGAACGATCGCCCTGGCCGAACTGGAAGTTGGTGTTGGACCGAGCCATGGACACGGCTTCTCGTCCGAGCAAAACGGCTCTTCCCCCGAACCAAGCGACAGCAACTACTTCACCCTGAATATGTTCGACCTGAAATTAGGCTGCCCAGTAGGCGGAGGTGGCAAGGGACCTGGAGTTTCGGGCAACGGTCAAACCAATCCGTAGCATCTTCTGTTCTGGTCTCTGTAATCGTCGTCTGCGGACTTGGCTGCAATCGCCAAAAGAGTCCGCAGACGACATACGACCACGCCTACGAGACGTTTGTCCGTGGCAATCTGAAGAGGAGCCAGGAAGAAGCCGATCAGGGATACAAACGTCAACCCGATCCAAACTCGTTTTGGGGATGGAAGTTTAAACTACTAGAAGCCGAATCCCTTTTATGGCGAGGGATGTATCAACAAGCGCTAACACTCCTCGGTGCGCTTGCCCCGGCTAACATCGACCTGCAGACGGAGTTCCTCGCGATAGAGGGTGTTGCCGACGCCCGCCTTCATCATTTCGCCGAGGCCGACGACATACTCGGTCGAGCAGTGCGGCTCTGCCAATCGTCACCCACGCCACAATGTGGCGATGTCATGCGGGCGCGTGGCATTTTGGCTGTTCAAAGTGGGCGGGTCGGCTCTGCGGTAGTTTTCTTTGAGCAGTCACTTCAATTCGCGCGCACCACCGACAATCATTTTCTGGAAGCTTCGGCCCTGCTCAACTTGGGCTTGGCAGCGATACAGGAAGCGCGCTTCGACGAAGCAATTGATTTCACGAACGCGGCGTATCAAGCAGCATCAGAACTGGAAGCCGGTAACATTATTCAAACCTGCCTCGGCAATCTTGGGTGGGCTTATTACAATTTAGGCGACTTCGATAAATCGTTGGAGTTATCTCTTGAAGCGGAGAAGCGCGCCAGTCAAGTGGAAAATGTGATCCTGCAGCTGTCTTGGATTACGAACACAGGATATGTCTATGCCAGCCGTAGGGATCTTGGCGGCGCCAAAGAAGCGTATTCGAAAGCGCTCGAACTCGCAAACCAAACCGGCGGTAGAGAAGACGTCTTCAATGCTTTTCGCGCCCTAGCCCTGGTATCCGTCGAAAGCGGCGACCTAGATGCCGCGAGTAATTATTCCGACCAAGCCATCGCCATCGCCCAATCCGACCATAACCGCCTCGACGAACTCTATCCCCTCCTCGTCAAAGGCATGATCGCCGCCCGCCAGCACAACGACTCCGAAGCAGAACGCATCTTTTGCGAGGTCGACACCGACTCAAACGCCAACGCTGCCCTGCACTGGCGCTCCGAACATGCGCTCGCCCAACTCTACGAAGACGAAGGCCACTCCGACGCCGCCGAACGCGAGTATCGAATCGCGTTGGCCACCTTCGAATCCGCTCGCTCTTCCCTCCAGCGCAACGACTCCAAGCTGCCCTTTTCCAACAACGCCTCCCGCATCTACGACGACTACATCCATTTCCTCGTCGCGCACGGCAAGACCGAGGACGCTCTCCGTTGGGCCGACTACAGCCGCGCTCGCACGCTCGCCGAAGGATTGGGATTGCTCTCCAACAAACCTACCTCCGGACAACCCTCTGCCAGCCTGCCGCCGCTCAACCCCCAGCAAATCGCGCGCCAAGCCAACGGCACAGTTCTATTTTATTGGCTCGGAGAAAAGCAATCGTATCTCTGGGCCATCACCGCGCAGAAGGCCAGCCTGTTTTCGCTTCCTACGCGGTCGGAGATCGAGGCCGCCGTGAAGCGCTACAGCCGGTCGCTTGGCGGACCGCGCGACGTGCTCGCATCTGCCGATCCCGATGGAATCTGGCTCTATCGCAACCTGGTCGCGCCCGCACAAACCCTGCTCAAGAGTTCGCCGCACAAAGACGCAAGGATTTTTATCATCCCCGACGGCAATCTGAACAATCTGAATTTCGAAACCCTATTGGTCACCGACGCCGATACCAATCCGGCCACGGCAAAATTGCACTACTGGATTGAAGACGTCACCCTATCCAACGCCAGCTCGTTGCGCGTCCTCGGAGCCTCTCATAACTCAATGGAGAGACGGGCGTCCTCGTCCGGCCAATACGAGATAATTCAGCGCAACTTGAAAACACCACGAAATCGCCCGACTCTTTTGTTAGTCGGCAACAGCGTCTCGCCTAACTCTAAGTATCCCGAACTCCCCAAAGCCGCAAAGCAAATGGAGAGCGTAGCCCGTCATTTTCCCGGCGACGCCGCGCAAATCTTCGCTCGCGAACAAGCCACTCCCGCAGCCTATCTCGACAGCCGTCCCGAACGTTTTTCTTACATCCACTTTGTAGCCCACGGAACCGCGAGCCGACTCAGCCCACTCGACTCGGCCATCGTACTTTCGAAAACCGCGGCCAGCAATCCCGAACCTCCGTCGACGCCGTTCAAAGCTGTAACTTCGAATGCCCCGCCGGCCGCCATTTCCGCCGAAGCGGATTCATTCAAACTCTATGCCCGCGACATCGTCGGCCATCCCTTACACGCGAACCTCGTGACCATCTCGGCCTGCTACGGAGCGGGCGAACGCGCCTACTCCGGCGAGGGATTAGTTGGCCTCTCCTGGGCCTTCCTTTTCGCCGGAGCTCACAACGTCGTCGCCGCGCTCTGGGAAGCGAGCGATGCGTCGACCGAACAACTCATGGATAAGTTCTATGATGAGTTGGATCGAGGCGCGAGCCCCGACGCCGCACTGCGCACCGCCAAGTTATCTCTGTTGCGTGCCAGTAACTTTCGCAATCCTTTCTATTGGGCACCCTTTCAACTTTACGCCGGGTCGTAAGCCGGAGCGCACAGTAGACGGGCATCGGAGTCAGAATCCTGTCAGTGCTGTAATTCCTTTGCCCTCGACGCAGTCATACGCGCGTCCGGAAGTAAGATCTTTGAATTCTTCCGTCCGTCCGCTGGGCCATTCGATTACAAGGCGATCGATTTTGTCGCGCTTTCCGACACCGAACGTAACAGGTAACTCTGACTGCGAGAGATAACTCGATCCGCCTTTCACCAGACGCGTCTGCATTGACGAGCCATGAAACATTTTCACGACCGCTCCAATCGCGTCGCGATTCGATTTCGTTCCGGCCAGGCGAACGCGAATACTCCGGTTTGCGGCCGTCTGGTCATTGCGATAAAGATACGCGGGACCATTATTCGTGGTGATGAGCAAATCGAGATCCCCATCGCGATCAAAATCGCCGTAGGCCAACCCCCGTCCGACCTTGGGGCGACTGAATCCGCCACCACTCTGGTTCGCCACGTCGACGAATGTTCCCCTTCCGCTATTGAGAAAAAGCTGAGGAGGCTGTGCGTAACCGACACCATTCACGTTGCGCACCGTATCGTCGATATGTCCATTGACCACGGCCAAGTCCAGCGCGCCATCGAGATCGATGTCGAGAAAGACACATCCAAATCCCAACTTATCTTTGGATGCGAACCCGACACCGCTCTGCGTCGCAACGTCCACGTAGTTACCGCTATCAGACAACCGGTATAGCCCCGTCATCTCGTTATCGAAATTGGTGATGGCAACGCCGGCGTTTCCCGAATTCTCAAAATCAGCCACATCGACGCCCATTCCAGCCCGCGCCCGCCCCTCGGCGGAAAACGCGATCCCTGCTTCCACCGCAGCATCCTTGAAGGTTCCATTGCGCTGGTTGCGATAAAGCTTGTTGGGCTGCGTGTCGTTGGTTACGAGCAAATCGGGCCAGCCATCGTGATCGTAATCGAGCATCGCCACTCCCAGCGATTTTGAGCTGCTATCGAAAATTCCGCTCGTCGCGGTCACGTCTTCAAACGTCCCATCGCCACGATTATGAAAGAGCCAGCACGTTTCTCCGCGGTACGCTTCTGGAGTGCAATAGGACTTATGCTTGCCATCGAGACTGCAGAACACATCATGTTCGGCCGACCATTTAACGTAATTACAAACGAACAAGTCGAGCGACCCATCGCGATCGTAGTCAAACCAAACTGCCGACGTGCTTAGAGCTTGCCTCCCAGCAAGGCCGCTCGACTTAGTAACATCGATAAATGTTCCCTTCCCAGTGTTCTTGAATAGATGATTCTGACCCACACAAGTAATAAGGATGTCGGGAAAGCCATCGTTATCGTAATCGCCCACGGCAACGCCCATGCCATACATCTCGACATCGAGACCAGCGCTGCGGGTCACGTCCGAGAAAGTGCCGTCGCGATTATTGCGGTAGAGTTTCAGCGTGCTTCGTTCTCGTTTATGCGCAGGCCAATCGGAGCCGCTGACAAGAAGAATATCCTGCCACCCGTCGCGGTCGTAGTCGAGAAAAGCGCAACCAGAGCCGAGAGTCTCCGGAAGGAGTTTGCCGCCATAAGCGCCGCTGTTATGACGAAAGTGGATTCCGGCCTGCGCCGTGACATCCGACAACTGGAACCCGAGACCGCTTGAGGGCGTTGCCGCAAACGCATCCAATCGGAATCCCGCGATGGATGCGGACGCTGCCCCAGCCAGCGCCCAGAGAAAAGATCGTCGGCTGACGACTGAAAGGTTCGAATAAGATGCCGTCGCCGCAGAATGCTTCACGGTAAGTCGACCAACCCATTGCGGATCGCGTAGACGACTAACTCGGCGGCTTTGTGGATTCCCAGAGTATCCATCATATTCGCTCGATGAACCGCGACCGTGTTGGCGCTGAGGTCGAGCACCGTGGCAATTTCTTTATTGGACTTACCATCCACAATCATCTGCAGCACTTCAAGCTCGCGCGGAGTCAGGCCTGCATTCCGCTTTCCCCTGAGCGCGGGTGGACGCTTCAGTTGAGAATCGAGAACCGTTTCACCATTCACGACCCTGCGAATTGCCGCGCCTAACTCGAGGTCAACTGCGTTCTTGAGCACATAGCCTCGCGCGCCCGCGTCCAATGCCTGACGCACGAGTGTCTCTTCGGGATGCATGCTCAGCATCAGCACCAAAGCCGCGGGATGCTTGGCGAGGATTTTGCGCGTCGCATCGAGGCCGTTCATCTCGGGCATGGCGCAATCCATAACAATGACCCGTGGATGCAGTTCATCCGCGAGCTTGATTGCTTCCAGTCCATCCCCTGCTTCGCCGGTAACTGAGATGTCGGGTTCGTCTTCTAAAATGCGGCGGAAACCGCGGCGCACCAAAGCATGGTCGTCGACTAACAGAACTGAAATTTTATCCGGCATGGGCATCTAACTTCTCTCTCGGCACTCGTAATCGGACCAGCGTTCCTTTACCACCTGCATCCGGGCCAGGCCGCAGAAATTCAACCTGCCCGCCCAGCAACTCCGCGCGCTCTCGCATCGCGACCAGTCCAATTCCTTGACTCGCCGTCCGCGGTTCAAATCCGCTACCGTGATCTTCGATTTCAACTTGCAAGGCTTGCAGCGAAAATCGCAAACGTACCCAAGCCTTCGTGGCTCCCGAATGCCGGGTCAAATTATTCAATGCTTCCTGTACGACGCGATAGACATGAATTGCGGCATTACCGGCTACGGGAAAGGGTTCGCCCGATTTCTCATAGGATACGTGAATCCCAGCCTGCCTTTCCACCACCGGAAGATACCAGTCAAGCGTGCTTTCGAGTCCGGTTTCCTCGAGCATCACGGGATGGAGCGCCTGGGAAAGACTCCGCACTTTATCGAGCGTGCTTTGCGTGATCTCGCAGACCTCGCGCAGTTCGGCACGGAGCGGCGAGCTTTCAGGAGCGTGCTTTCCGGCGCGCGTCAACATGGCCCCAACGGCTGTGAGTATCTGGCCAAACTCGTCGTGCAGTTCGCGGGAGATGTGCCGCAGAGTCGATTCCTGCGTGGAAATAAGCTTCTGCGCGAGTTCGCTGCGCTGTTCGGACAGGGCGGCCAACTGCACGAACAAACGCCGGTTCGAGCGGATCAAGTAAAGGCTCGTCAGTAGAATCGCAGTCAGCGTCGCCGTGAGAAAAATATAGACTTGGCGTTGCACGCGGTTATAAATCTCCTGAATGCGAAACGCAGCTTGTTCTTCGCTTTCGTTGTTCTGCACCAGCAGGCGGGAAACATCGGTGCTCAGGGATTCCTGGCGCGCGCGCAGCGAGATTCGAATCTGCGTGCGCGCCTCAGTCTGGTTCGGACCCTGGGCCAGGGCAAACGTGCGGTCTGCCGCATCCCAGAACTGCGCGACCGAATTCTCCAGATATTGTTCCTGATCGGGAGTCCGATTCACAGGCGCCACCTGCCGTTCGCGATGCAGCGCATCGTCGAGATCGTTCCGCACCCGCTGGAACTGCGCAGTCCATGCCGTGAGCGGGTAGGGCTCGTCGTTGTCGAGCATATCGCGCATCGCCAGCGCCAGCGAATTCAAATCGTTCTGAATGCGCAACAACTGCAGAGAGTCTTTGCGGTTGCGGTCAACCAGATTGTTTTGCAATTCGCGGAGGCCCGAAATCTGGCGCGTTATATATCCCGAGTACGCGACAACAGCCGCCAGCGAGATGATCAATCCCAGGAATAGAGCGGGAGTCGGACTGCGGTGAGGCGCACTGGTAAGCGATCGCGGCACGCCCCGAGAATACATCGCGCGCCGCTTAATTTACTATTCTCCCAATCGCCGCCCGCAGATCATCAGCTTTGAATCCGAATGGGCCGGGCTTGGCTTTGTAGGTGATTCGACCATTCGCGTCGATCAGATAAAGTCGATCAGGCCAACCCGTATAAGCCTGCTCGGTTGAATTGCCGAACTCGTCGATGACCGCAGGAATCTCTATGCCCAGCTTTCGAACACAGGCACCGGCAACGAGTGCGCGCTCCTCTTCATCTTTGGGACTCGCGAAAACAACTTTCTCTTTTACGTTGCTCTCCATTTGCCAAACATCGCTCGGATGCGCCTCAGTAATGTACACGACTAAAAACGTAACCTTGCCTTGATATTGCTGGTAAAGCTTATTGAGAGCGGGAACCTCCCGCCGGAAAGGCGGTCATGTATAACTGCCGAAGATCAATACGACTGGATGACCGGACGCCGTCAGGGCGGAGAGTCGCACACGTTCGCTCTTATCGAGTTTTGTCAGAACAAAATCGGGGGCGCGGTCGCCGACATGGAGCGAGCCGGCACGTGCCTGCATCCACAGCGTTTCAAAGGGAAATACCAGAAACGGAACGGGGCCGGGCAACTTGGCCATAAAATGCCCAAATGTTTCCGGAGGCTGGCGCATGATGTGGTAGAGTGCGCCGCAGCCGAGGAGCCAGAGGATCGCGATTCCAGCCAAAGAGCGCAGAACAACTCTCGTTGGGAATCTTAGTTTTTTAATCGAAACGGTACGCAAATCAAGCTACTCCAATCCCGTCGTCAGAACAGAAACTTAAGCGCGACTTGAATCTTCCTCTGACTCACATCCTGTTGGATCTGCCCGAAGGTGGGAGATTCAATGTCGCTGACCGGCAACCGGAAGTTCGTATGGTTGAGAATATTAAACAGCTCTCCACGGAATTGAAGTTCCTTCGCTTCGGTCAGGCGAATGCTCTTGAAAGCCGAGAAATCCCAGTTCACATAGTCAGGACCAAGGACCGCGTTACGCCCTTCGTTCCCGAATTGCTCGACCGGAGAATTCGGATTCTGAACAATTGCCTGAAAGGCGTTTACGTTGAACCATTCCGCCGCTGTCCTTGGACCAGAATTCGGATTGCCAACCACATTGGGGCGATTGCTGGAAAATCCGGAAATCTCGGGCGCCTGCCCCTGCAGAGAAACGTCGTTGGAATCGAATACCGTAAACGGCGTGCCGCTCATGGCGGTAAAGATTCCGTTTATCTGCCAGTTGCCCAAAACCTGCCCGTACCAACGGTCCGAGTGTTGCAGGAACGGAAGGCTCCACTGATAACTGAGCACGAAGCGATTGCGAGCATCAAACATCGAGGGTCCACGCTCGGCCGCGAGATCGAATGGATCCTGGGCAAGATCGTTTTCTCCGGCGACAGGCTGCGATGCTGAACCCGTGATGTTAAACGAGGAAACGTCGTCGATGGAATGCGACCAGGTATAAGACGCGAGGAAGGAAAGGCCGTGACTAAAGCGCTTTCGCAGGCTCGCTTCCAACGCGTTGTAGCTGGAATTCGAAACGCTCGCGATCTCGCCGATAGAGCCGTAAATGCAACTGGAGGGCGAGTCTGCCAGCGTGCATCCGGAATAGAGACGGCGCTGGTTTACATTGTTTTCGGTAGAAAGCGGACAGGTGTGGGGGCTTGGCGGAGCTGCACAGCCTGGGGTAGTGGTGTCGTAACCCGGAATGTAGACGGCTGGGTTGCCTTCGATAAATCGCGGCAGGCGAACGCCCGTCGTGCCCACATACCCAACCTGTAGCAGCCAGTCAGCGCCAAAAGACCGCTGAACATTCAAATTCCAATCCTGCGCGTAGGGCAAATGCAAGTTGCGCGAGACCACGAGCAATGTCATCGGCTCCGGAAAAGGCACGCCGAACGGATCGGGTGTATAGAAAGGATTGGCAAACGAGTTTATCGGATAACTTAGCTGCAAAGTCTTCAGGTAAGGAGGCGCGCTGACAGGATCCTGCAGCGGACCGCCCTCGCCCGTGTAGTAAGGCTCGTAGAAGATCCCGTAGGCCGCACTCACCACGGTTTTGCCGTCGCGCCGCGGATCCCAGGCCAGGCCTACACGTGGAGCGAAGGCCGTCTTCTGGGTTGGAATCAATCCCGCAGGCACGCCCGGATCACCCGGGTAGAGAAGGCCTGCCGGAGCGTTCGGAATCACTCGGGACTGCGCTCCCGGAACAAAGAGATTCACACGGTTCTTGTTCTCGGTGGCGGGAAACGGAATTTCGTAACGCAGTCCAAAATTCAGTGTCAGGTTCGAAGTGACCTTACAGGTGTCCTGCCCGTACAGATCCATCGCTCGGTCGCGGATTTCGCGACTGAAATCGCCGCCGCCTTGCAAGAAGACCACAGGGTTCGCCGAAAGAAAATTGGCAAAACCATCGTTGTAAAGGAACTGTTCGAATGATGGAATGCCGGCGAACACAAAAAATCCGTTGGTGGCGATGCCCTGTACGGCATTAATCTGGTCGCGCCGATAGCCACCGCCAAATTTCAGTTCGTGGCGGCCGCGAATCCAGCTTAGAGAACCGGAGAGGTCAAAGGTATTTTGAAATGTGTTACGCGGGCCAGTGATTGGATCGCCGACCGAAGCGTAACCGCCTACTTGTATAAACGGAGGCCCGGCAGCCGACGCCAGCGTCGGATCATATTGGAAGCCTAGTTGCGATGGCGACTCATGATTGAGGTGCTCGTCCAGCAGGAACGCATTCCGCAGAAATGAGAAACGCGCGACGCCGATCAGAGACGGGGAAAAGATATGAGTTTCTTGCGCGACAAAATTTTGCGCGCGATCGTATTCTCCCACCGGAAAGCCCGGGACATTGGCACCCGCCGGTGATAGAGGATCGGTCGTCGGACCGCTGCTGTACATGTAGCGGAAGTTCAGCGTGTCGGCACGAGTAAGGTAGTGATCGAGTCGCGCTCCAAATTGGTTGTTATTCTCGCTTAGAGTTTGTGTGCCGATGAATCCATTTTCGCCCTGGTTCGGCAGCGGGAAGAAGGGCGTGACATTCGTCGCAATCGGATCGATGGGAGTGAAAAGTGTCATCTGATTGAACGGAACGGGCTGGCCAAAATAGGTGAGTTGGCCGGCCGAATTCGCGCAGATTCCGCTGGGATTGAAGGTGCTGGTCGCCGTACAGAGTTCCCCGAAGTCTCCTGTTCGCTCGGCTTGCGAGGGCACCGTTGCTGGAACCGTCTCGCCTTGCCGGTTGCGGAAGCCTTCGTAGTATGCAAAGAAAAATGTTTTGTCTTTGAGAATCGGGCCGCCAAAAGTGGCGCCGAACTGGTTCTGCTTCAAGGGCTGCACAGTGCGCGTGAAGGCGTCCGACGCATCCATCACGTCATTGCGCAGAAATTCCCACCCTGCGCCGTGGAAGGAATTGGTGCCACCGCGGGTGATGATGTTGGTCGTGGATCCCGTGTTGCGTCCAAACTCCGCATTCGCGTTGTGAGTGAGAATCCGAAACTCGGCGATGCCATCGATAGGGGGCTTAAGCACAAATCCTCCATCCACAGCGCTAACATTGTCGGCACCGTCGATCAGAAAATTGTTCGATTCCGGGCGCTGGCCGTTCACCGAATAAGCCTGATTCTCTCGCGCCGGACCACCAGCTTCCAGAAGGCCGGGTGTCAGGGGAACGACGCCGGGCTGAAGCGTCCCCAGTTGGGAGAAATTGCGGCCGTCGAGCGGCAGGTCGAGGATCTCACGCTGCATCACGGTCACACCGAGACTGCTCACCGTGCTCTGCACCAACTCGGCATCCGCCTTGACCTCAACTTGCTGCGTGTCGGAGCCGAGTTTCAGACGAGCGTTGACGGTCGCACTCTGGTTGACTTCGAGGGTGATCCCCTTTTGCAAATATTTCTGGTAGCCCTTTGCCTCGACCCTGATCTGATAGTGCCCGATCGGCAGTTCGACAAGAACATAGCCGCCATCCCGGCCAGTGGGCGCCGATCGCATCAAACCCGTTTCCGACTGCTGAGCGCTGACCACCGCGGCCTGCACGACGGCACCGCTAGGATCGGTCACAACTCCGCGAATGCTGCCCGTGATTTGCTGAGCGGCAACGTCCATCGCAACCAACAAAATAAGAAACGCACAAAACGTATGTCTGCAACTGAACATGCCTTACCTACTGTTTCTTCGCACGCACTCGTTCTGCGGGAAGAGATTTCACCCCAAACCGAAGTTTGGCGATTATAAGTAGGCTTTTGGAGAGGTCAATAATAGGAAAGAAGTACGTAGAGCCAAGATAACTCTGGCTGCCAGCCGTGAGACGGCGATCAACCGAACGGTGAGCTGTGCCGGCGGGATACTATGCCGTGAGTTATCGATGGCCTCGTTCGGCCTGAATGCGCAGTAACGCCGCCACCACAGCGCGTCTACGTCTTCGCAGGTGTTGTAGAGCGCGAGCGACGGGCGCACGGTGCTCTCCACTCCGAAGCGGCGCAAGATCGGCTGCGCACAATGATGTCCCGCGCGAACGGCGATGCCCTCCTGATTGAGCGCGACACCACGTCTTCTGTACTAGACGACGCCGATTCCCGTGGGACCGAAAATCTTGTGTCCAGAAAAGACGTAAAAGTCGCAGTCGAGGGCCTGGACGTCGGTCCGCATATGGCCGGATTTGCCACTTTGTTCCTCTAGAGAGGACGTTTCCCGATCTTCGACAATGTCTATTGTGTTGATCGACATACTGATTTAGAATTCCACGAGCTTTATTGCGGAATTGCCGGGCGTCGGCATATGTCGGCCAGTGTCCGGATGCCTGCCGCGGGGTCGAATCTTCGTCCATGCTGTGTCCAAGGGCTGTTTTTTCTCTACATTCTGATTCATTGCGGTTGACCGGGAGCCGCCGGTGATGCGGACGGCTTGGCTCAACACATTCGCTCTCATCGCCGTCGCCATTTCGGTCGCGTTGGTGGTCGTCAAGAATGTCGCGAGGGACAACTCAACCCAACTGGTGAACGTCTCGTATGACCCGACCCGCGAACTGTTTCAGGACTTAAACCGTCAGTTCACCGAGCGGTATTTCAAGGAGACAGGCAAGAAACTGAGTATCCAGCAGTCTCACGGCGGATCTTCTCGCCAGGCGCGTTCCGTGGTCGATGGCGCCCCGGCCGATGTCGTTACCCTCGCTCTTTCATCCGATGTTGACATGCTTGCAAAGCATGGCTTGATCGCGGAAAATTGGGCGCAACGTTTGCCCAATAACTCCCAACCTTTTTCTTCCACCATCGTTTTTGTGGTGAGAAAAGGGAATCCGCGCGGCATCAAGGACTGGCCCGATTTGATTCGGCCCGGCGTCTTCGTAATTACGCCGAATCCCAAGACCTCGGGAAACGGAAAGCTGAGTGTTCTCGCGGCATGGGGGTCCGTAATTTATCGCGGAGGCAGCGATGCCGAGGCGCGGCGGTATCTCACGGAACTCTATCAGCATGTGCCGGTCCTCAACACCGGCGCGCGCGATGCCACCAACACCTTCACCCAGGAAAAATTAGGTGATGTTCACTTAACTTGGGAGAACGAGGCTTTGCTGGAGGCGGAAGAATACCGAGGCGAAGTGGAGATCGTCTATCCACCAGTTAGCATTCGAGCCGAGCCCAGCGTGGCATGGGTCGATGCCAATGTCAGCCGTCGGAAAACCGAACCCTACGCCAAAGCCTACCTGGAATTTCTCTACACCGATGAAGCGCAGGAAACGATCGCGCGGCACGGCTACCGGCCCATCAAGCCGGAAATCCTGAGGAAACATCTTGACCGTTTGCCGCCCATCGAACTCTTTCCCGTGACCATTCTCGCCGAAAACTGGAGCAATGCGCAGGAGAAGTTCTTTGCGGATAACGGCATCTTCGACACCGTTCACCGGGCGACGGGTCCAGCCTCAGATTCGGCTTCAAAAGATGCGCCCGCGAAAGGTGA